>X190_Common_House_Gecko__coassemble_306_pt1 | contig 11990 bp, 8 predicted proteins | sample X190_Common_House_Gecko__metabat2_low_PE_001 | metagenome-assembled genome bin X190_Common_House_Gecko
GGACAAGACCGCGGAGGCCTTCCGCAACGGCTGGTTCCACACCGGCGACCTCGGCACCTTGACCGCGGACGGCTACCTCTCGGTGGTCGACCGGAAGAAGGACATGATCAAAACCGGCGGGGAGAACGTCGCCAGCCGCGAAGTGGAGGAGGCCGTCTACGAACTCGCCGGGGTGGCCGAGGTCGCGGTGTTCGGCATCGCCCACCCGCGTTGGGTCGAGGCGGTCACCGCGGTCGTGGTGCTCAAGGACGGCGTCGCGCTCACCGGCGAGGACGTCCGCACGCACCTTTCCGGCAGGTTGGCCGGGTTCAAGCGGCCGAAGTACGTCGTGTTCACCGATGCGCTGCCGAAGAACCCCAGCGGCAAGATCCTGAAACGGCAGCTGCGCACCGATTACGCGTCACTGTCCGAACAGGACGGATGAGTGCGGCGGCGATGAACCGGCGCCCTCGCCCGGCGTCGCGGGCGAGGGCGCCGCATCCGGTCACGGCCGCGGGATGTTGCGCAGGTTGCTGCGCGCCAGGTCGAGCATCTTGCCGACACCGCCGCTGAGCACGGTTTTGCCCGCGGCCAGCGCGAATCCGCGCACCATCTCGCGGCTGATCTTGGGCGGGATGGACAGCGCGTTCGGGTCGGTGACCAGCTCGACCACTGCGGGCCCCGGCTCGGCCAGCGACTTGCTCAGCGCCCCGCGGACGTCGCCGGGCTCGGTCACCCGCCGCGAGCGGATCCCGCAGGCTTCGGCGATGGCGCTGAAGTCGACCGGCGCGTGGTCGGTCTCGTAGTCCGGCAGCCCGTCGACCATCATCTCCAGCTTGACCATGCCGAGGCTGGCGTTGTTGAACAGCACCACCTTCACCGGCAGGTCGTAGGCGGCGAGCGTGAGCAGATCGCCCATCAGCATGGCCAGCCCGCCGTCGCCGGAGACCGAGACGACCTGCCTGCCGGGCTCGGCCAGCTGGGCCCCGATCGCGTGCGGCAGCGCGTTGGCCATGCTGCCGTGCCGGAACGAACCGACGACGCGGCGCTTGCCGTTCGGAGTGAAGTACCGGGACGCCCACACGTTGCCCATCTCGGTGTCCACTGTGAACACGGTGTCGTCATCGGCGACGTCGTCCAATATGGACGCCGCGTACTCCGGGTGGATCGGTTTGTGGTCCTCGATCCTGGTGGTGTAGGCGTCGACGACCTTCTCCAGGGCGCGGGCGTGCTCGTGCAGCGTCCGGTCCAGGAACTCGCGGTCGGTGCGCTGCGCCAGCTTCGGCAGCAGGCCGTCGATCGTCGCCTTGACGTCGCCGTGCACGCCGAGGTCCAGCGTGGTGCGCCGGCCCAGCCGCTCCGGGTCGATGTCCACCTGCACGGTCCTGGCCTGCGGCAGGAAGTCGTCGTAGGGGAAGTCGGTGCCCAGCAGCACGACCCGGTCGGCTTCGTGCATCGCGTCGTGGCAGGCGCCGTAACCGAGCAGCCCGCTCATGCCGACGTCGTAAGGATTGTCGTGCTGGATCCACTCCTTGCCGCCGAGCGAGTGCCCGACCGGGGCGTTCAGCCGCCCGGCCAGCTGCATGACCTCGTCGTGCGCGTCGGCGCAGCCCGCGCCGCAGAACAGCATGACCTTCTTGCTGTCGTCGAGCAGCCCGGCGAGTTCGTCGAGCTGCTCCTCGCGCGGAACGACGGGCGCCGACGGGGGCAGCGTGACCTGCTCCTCACCGGGGTGCGCGGCCTTCTGCTCGGAGACGTCGCCGGGCAGCGTCAGCACCGACACGCCACCGCGCCCCAGCGCGGTCCGCATCGCGGTGCGCAGCAGCCGCGGCATCTGCCCGGACTGCGACACCAGCTCGCTGAAGTGGCTGCACTCCTGGAACAACCGGTCGGGGTGGGTCTCCTGGAAGAACCCGGTGCCGATCTGCGCGGACGGGATGTGCGAGGCGATGGCCAGCACCGGGGCGCCGCTGCGGTGCGCGTCGTACAAGCCGTTGATCAGGTGTAGGTTGCCCGGGCCGCAACTGCCCGCGCACACCGCCAGCTCGCCGGTGACCTGAGCCTCGGCGGCGGCCGCGAACGCCGCGGTCTCCTCGTGCCGAACGTGGACCCACTCGATCCCGTCGGTGCGGCGCACCGCGTCCACGATCGGATTGAGGCTGTCGCCGACGATGCCGTAGATCCGGCGGACCCCCGCGTTGCGCAGGGTGTGCACCAGCTGCTCGGCCACTGTGGTCACGTTCGACCTCCCTCGTTTCCGGTTGCACTTCCAGGCTGCCGCAGTACTCCTGATGCGTCCAATGCCTGGATGTCCTGAGCCTCATGCGGTGGGAGCATGGGTGCCATGGAACTGCAGGTCTTGCGCTACTTCCAGGAGGTCGCCGACGGGGCGACGGTGACCGGCACCGCATCCCGCGCCCACCTCACGCAGTCGGCGTTGTCCCGCGCGCTGGGCCGGCTGGAGCACGACCTCGGCGCGGCGTTGTTCCAGCGGGTCGGCCGGTCGCTGCGGCTGACCACCGCGGGCCGGGTGTTCAAGGAGTACGCGGACACCATCTTGGAGCAGTACGACCGCGCCGGACGAGCCGTCACCGAAACCGTCGACCCCGAGGCGGGCGTGATCCCGCTGGCGTTCCTGCACACCTTGGGGACCTGGCTGGTTCCGCCGCTGCTGAGCGGTTTCCGCGAGCAGTACCCGCGCACCCGTTTCCAGCTGCGCCAGCACGGCGAGGAGGCGCTGCGCCGCGAGCTGCTGGACGGCACCGCCGACCTGGTGATCACCAGCGGTGATCCGGGCGATCCGCTGATCCGCTGGCAGCGGTTGCTGGTGGAACCGCTGCGGCTGGCCGTCCCGCCGCAGCACCGGCTGGCCCGGCGCAGGCGGGTGCGGCTCGCCGAAGCCGCCGGGGAGACGTTCATCCTGCTGCGCCAGGGGTACGGGCTGCGCGCGCGGACCGAGGACCTGTGCGGGCAGGTCGGTTTCACCCCCGGCATCGGCTTCGAGGGCGAGGAGGTCGACACCCTGCGCGGCCTGGTCACCGCCGGTCTGGGCGTTTCGCTGCTGCCGCTGCCGCAGACGGCCACGGACCCGCCGTCCACGACCGAGCCGCCGGCGCCGCACTTGGAGGTCACCGACGTGGAAAGCAGCCGCGACATCGGGTTGGCCTGGCTCGCGGGCCGCGCGCTGCCGCCCGCCTCGGAGCGGTTCCGCGAACACGTGCTCAGCCACCCGGCGCGGGCGATGAGCTGACGGCGGGAGAACTGCTACGAAGTGAGTGAGGGACCGTTCGCCCCACCTCTTCGGTCGAGCGAGTCCTTCGCTCCCATGGATCCCGATGAAGGAGACTGTGCGTGCGCACCATTCGCGATGTTGCTGCACCGTTGCACACGCTCGATCCGGACGCCCCCGATGAGTCCGATCTCGAGGCGTTGCGCGAGGTGGTCGGCGACGCCCGCGTCGTCTGCCTCGGGGAGAGCGCGCACTTCACCTCCGAGTTCGCCCTGCTGCACGACCGGGTGCTGCGGTTCCTGGTCCGCGAACTCGGTTTCTCCGCGTTCGTGCTCGAATCCGGGCTACCGGAAGGATTGGCCGTCGACGACTGGGTGCGCGGCGGAGCCGGGGACGTCGCGGAGATCGCCCGCACCGGGATCACCTGGTCGCTCGGCCGTTGCAGCGAGATGCACGACCAGTTGCGCTGGATGCGCGAGCGCAACCGAGCCGCAAGCCCGGTGCGCTTCTACGGCATGGACGTGCCCGGTTGGTGCGTGAATCCCGCGCCCGGCGTCGCCGGTTGTCTCGCGCGGATCCCCGCGCGAGCAGGCGACGGCGAGCTGCTGGCCATTGCCGACCTGGGTGCACCCGGTAAAGCACCCGCCCCGGATGCGCCGGGACCTGATACGGCGACAGTCCCGGACGGGCTGGAGCAGCGGATCGACGAACTCGTCGAACGTGCCGAGTCGGCAGCCGACCGGCTTGCGCTGCGCTGCGCCCGCGGCGCCCGCAGCGTGCTCGAGTTCCGCCGTGGCGGTCTTTATCCCGCACCCGGGCGCAACCTGCGCAACGAGGTGATGGCCGAGAACCTGCGGTGCATCCTGCAACGCGAGGAGCGCATCGTCGTTGCAGCGCACAACGTGCACCTGCAACGCACGCCCGCCTTCGACGGCACCGCGGCCATCGGCGGCCTGCTGGCTGCCGAGCTCGGCGAGGACCTGGTCGTGATCGGCACGACCCGCGGCCCGGGCATCGTGCCGGACGTCGATCTCGACGCCGAGCCGTCGCAGCGCTTCGCCACACCGGCCGGACGGATCACTCCACCACCGCATTCGCTGGACGCGATCCTGGACACCGCGGGCCTCCCGCACCACCTGGTGGACCTGCGGCGCGCACCCGCGGAGCTGGTCACCGGGGTCACCTGCATGGCCGGGGAGAACCTCCTGGTCGACCTCGACCCGCGGCAAGCTTTCGACGCCGTTATCCACGTCCGGCAGATCACTCCAGCACGCGGCGCGGCCGATTGATCCAGCACCGTTGAGGACCGGACCGGCCGCTGCCGGACGACCTGCCGGGCGCGGAACGGATCGAGACCGCCAAGAGACTATCCACAGTGGATGATCAGGTCAGGAAGGCACGACCGGTGCCACGTAACCGTCCGAGGCCGCGGTCCAGTCGGCACTGCGGGTCCACCCGGCGGTGCGGAGCCGTTCGTCGGCCTGTTCCGGTCCGGGCTGCCCGGCGGACAGCTCGAGCTCGACGACCGGGCTTCCCCGGTCGTCCCGGACGGTCACCGTCGGCGTCGGTCCGGTGTTGTTGAAATGCGCGTTGTTCGCCATCGTCGCTCACCCCGTGCGGTCGGTCCTGGAACTGCTGTACCCGTCGAGGCGGCCGGGCATGCTCGCCGAGCGGGTGCGGTCAGAGCCGGAACGCGATGCGCGGCTGGCGGTCGTTGAGGTCGTGGATGATCCGGGCCGCATCCTGCTCGCTGAGCACGTGTTCGGCCACGAGCCCGGCCAGGTGCGCGGCGTCGACCCGGCGTGCGGTGTCGTGCCGGGCCGGGATGGAGCAGAACCCGCGGGTGTCGTCGATGAACCCGGCGTTGCGGTGGAACCCGGCCGTTTCGGTGACGGCGTCGCGGAACCGCCGCATCGCCCGCGGCGCGTCCAGGAACCACCACGGTGCACCCAGGTACACCGATGGGTAGAAGCCGGCCAGCGGCGCGAGTTCGCGGGAGAAGACGGTCTCGTCGAGGGTGCACAGCACGGTTCGGAACCGGGGGTGGGTGCCGAACCGGGACAGCATCGGTCGCAGCGCTTCGGTGTACTCGGCGCGCATCGGGATGTCGTGGCCGGTGTCGGCGCCGAACCGGCGGAACGTCTCCGGGTGGTGATTGCGCATGCTGCCGGTGTGCAGCGCCATCACCAAACCGTCCTCAGTGGACATCCGGGCCATTTCGCCGAGCAGTTGGCGGGAAAGCCGCCGCGCTTCGCCGGGATCGGCCCGTCCGGCGCGGACTCGGCGGAACAACCCGGATGCCTCGTCGGTGTCCAGGAACTCCATTCCCGCGTCTGGCGCGCTGTGGTCGGTGGCCGTCGCGCCGTTGGCCCGGAAGAACTCCCGGCGTTCTTCCAGTGCGCGGATCAATCCCGCGTAGTCACCGGTGTCGATGCCGCTGGCAGCAGCGAGGCGGTCGAGGGACTGCGGCCAGTCCGCCCGGGTGGCGTCGAGGTAGGCGTCCGGGCGGAACGTCGGCACCACCCGCCCGGACCAGCTGGGATCGGCGGCCAGTGCGCGGTGGTGGCGCAGCTCGTCGGCGGGATCGTCGGTGGTGGCCAGCACCTCGATGCCGAAGGACTCGAACAGTGCGCGGGGGCGGAACTCCGGTTCGCGGAGTCGGGCGGACAGTTCGTCGAACAGCTCGTCGGCGGTTTCGGCCGAGGGCTGCAGCCTCGCTCCCAGCACGTCGTGCAGCTCCGCCTCCAGCCATTGCCTGGAGGCCGTGCCCAGCAACAGCGGCCAATGCGCGCAGAACGTCCGCCACACCTCGCACGGCTCGGCGGGGGCGGAACCGTCGCGGTCGGCCAGCCCGAGCCGCCGCATCGGCACGCCGTGCGCGTGCAGCAGGCGGGTCACGTAGTGATCGGGTGTCACCAGCAGGGCGGCGGGATCGCCGAACGGGCGGTCCGCGGCCAGCAACTCCGGATCGACGTGCCCGTGCGGGCTCAGCAGCGGAAGCTCCCGCACGCTGTCGTAGAGGCGGCGGGCGATGCCGCGCTGCCCGGGATCGGGCGGTAGCAGCCGATCGGGATGCGGCTGCAGGGGCGCGCGACCGCCGTAGCGGGCGGCGAGGTCGGATCCGGTGCTCGAGGTGCTGCCGCCGTCCATGCCGCACAGCTTCGCCGCCGGTCGATCGCCGCGACAACTAGTTGCCAGCAGTTGCCGGGCGGGGCGGCGCGGTGGAACCGCGGGTGACCAAGTGCGCCTCGAACACCATCGACTCCGGTGCGGACAACGGCTTGCCCAGCTGCGCGTCGAGGATGTCCACCGCGTACTTGCCGACCCGCTCGGTCGGCCCGGAGATCGTGGTCAGGGCCGGTGCGATCAGGTCGGCGCCGAAGATGTCGTCGCAGCCGACGAGGCTGAACTCGGCCGGAACCCGCACCCCGGCGGCTTGCAAGCGCTGCAGCGCCCCGATCGCGATGAGGTCGTTGTAGGCCAGCGCAGCGGTCGGGTTCCGCAGCATCAGCGCGTCGGCGGCTTCCTGACCGCCCTGCCGGTTCGGCGCGTACGGCCCGAGGAACTCCGCTTCCACACCCAGCGCACCGGTCTCTTCCTGCACCGCGCGCCAGCGGGCGCTGTTGATCCAGGAGTTGTGCGGCCCCGACAGGTAGGCGATGCGGCGGTGCCCGATGGCGGCGAGGTGGCGAACCGCCTTGCGCATCCCGTCCGCGGTGTCCACGACCAGGCTGGGCACGCCGTCGACGGCCCGGTTGACCATGACCAGCGCCCGGTACCGGGCGAGCCGGCGGATGGCCTCGTCGGAGAGCCTGGAGGTGGCCAGGATGGCGCCGCTGGCGGTCGCCAGCAGTTGCCGCAGGTTGCGCACCTCGACGCGCGGCGACTCGTCGCTGTCGGCCAGCGCGAGCGTGTAGTTGTTCGCCAGCGCCTGCTGCTGGGCCGACTTGATCAGGCTCGCGTAGTACGGGTTGGAGATGTCGGTGACGACCAGGGTCACCGTCCTGGCCCGGCCCGGCGCTTCGGCGCGCGCCAGCGGGCGCGGGGTGTAGCCGAGCTGCTGCGCGGCGGAGTGCACCTTCTCCCTGGTCGCCGGATTCACCCGGCTCGGGTGGGAGTAGGTGCGGGAGACCGTCGAGGCGGCCAAGCCGCAGTGCTTCGCCACGTCGTAGATCGTCGGCCTGCCCACCTGAGTAGTCCTTTCGGCAGGATTTGCGTGGCGGTGCCGGTTGCTTGCACGGTCGCTGCTCAGCAGCTCCGCCGCTGACGAGGCTTGAAATTCCCGGAGCTTGCAGCCTCCCTGCAACCGTGCAGCAACCGGTTGCCACGCTAGTTCCCGAGTCCGGGTGGGAACAGGGTGCGTTACGGAGCCGTCGGCTGGGCCGCGGATTCGCGCTCGTCCTCGGCAAGGGCGGCGGTGATCTCCTCGGCGGCCGGGGGAGCGTCCCGGTGCAGCGTTCCTACGAGTCCGAACAGCGCCAGCGACACGAGCACCGGCGAGACCACGGTGATCGCTTCCTGCAGTTGCAGCACGTACTTGGTGACCGCGAACGTGATCAGCCCGCCTGCCCACGAGGACAGCGCCGCGGCCGGCCCGATGCGCCGGAACGGGCGCAGCATCCCCAGCATCATCGGGATCGAGATCGGCCCGATCAGCGCACCGACCCATGCGACGATGATGCCCAACACCCCGCCGAGGTTTTCGGCGTTGATGGCGATCACGACGCTGAGGAACACGAACGCCACGGTCAGCACCCGGCCCGCCGCCAGGAACTGCTTGTCGGTGAATCCCTTGGCACGGCGCCAGATCTTCGGCAGCACGTCGCGGGTCATCACCGCGGAGATGGCGGTGGCGTCGGAGGCGGCCATGGCCATCGTGTGCGAGAAGACGCCGACGAGCACCAGTCCGAGCAGGCCCGCGGGCAGGAATTGCAGGGCCATCTCGGCGTAGACGTCCTCCGGGTCGGACACCTGCACCAGCAGCGGCCCGGCGAACATCGGCAGCATCAGCACGACCGGCCACAGCAGGTACAAGCCGCTGGACAGCAGCGCGGTGCGGCGGGCGGCGCGGGCATCGGGGGTGGCGATGTAGCGCTGCGCCAGGTTCCACATGCCGCCGTTGTACTCGAAGGTCTTCACGATCACGTACACCAGCAGGAAGTAGGCGGGGTAGTCGCTCGTGGTCGGGTCGGTGTGCCCGGACGGCAGCGCGCTCCAGAACGTCGCGTAGTTCAACCCCTTGTCCGCCAACGCGATACCGACCGCCGCGATCATCGCGAACGCCGCGACGCCCTGGATGACGAACTGCCCGAGCTCGGTCAGCGCGTCCGCCCAAAGGCCCCCGGCGGTGCAGTACACGAGCGTGACCACGGCGGTGATGACGATGCCCCACACCAGCGGCACGCCGACGAACTCCTGCAGCAGCAGGGCGATCGCCGACCACTTCGCCGCCACGTCGAAGACCTTCAGCAGCGACCCGCTCCACGCCAGCACCTGCTGCGTGGTGACGTTGAACCGGCGCGCGAGGTACTCCAGCGGGGAGGCGATGCCGTAGTGCAGGCGCAGCCTGTTCCACTTCGGCGCGAACAGGAAGGCGCCGATGCCGGTGGCGATCGCGAGCGGGAACATGGACACGACGTAGGACACGATGCCCTGCTCGTAGGCCACTCCGGCGTAGGCGACGAACACGACCGCGCTGTAGCCGGACATGTGGTGCGAGATCCCGGCCAGCCACCACGGCATCCGCCCGCCTGCGGTGAAGAAGTCCGCGGTGTCTGCGACCTGGCGGTGCGCCCAGATCCCGATGCCCAGCATGACCAGCAGGTAGCCTGCCACGACCGCCCAGTCCAGCGGATGCATGTCGATTCCTCTCCCGGCGCCGGTACGGTTCGCTCCGTTCTCCGGCTTCCACCTCGTTGTGCGGGATCGCCGCGCGACTCGGCCCGCAGGCCGACTTCGAGCGCGTACAAGCTAGGCAAGCGCGCAACCGCGCGGCAATCGGTTGCCAACAGTTGCCTTGCTCCGGCCGGGACGTGGGCTGCGCGGATCCGGCGCCGGCCGGTGTCGGCAACTCGCGGCAACTCCTTGGCTCCCGGCGGGTTCCGCGCTGACGATCACACGACCGCCGGGTCGCGGCGTCCGGCCGATCGGCCCGTGGAGGTGCTCAGGCGGCGTGCGCCAGATGGGCGTGCGCGCCCGTCCGGATGGAGGAGCAGCATGGTCAACGCGCGGTTCTCCCGGCGTCAGGTCGTCCTCGGCGCCGCTGCGGTACCACTGGCATGGTCCGTCTTGCCGCGCGCGGTCTCCGCGGCACCGTCCCCTATGCGGGAACAGGTCGAGCTGGACACCGGTTGGTCGTTCCGCTTCGGCGAGCGGGGCGATTGGCAGCGCATTCGGTTGCCGCACAGCTGGAACGCCCGCGACGGTCAGGACGGCGGTGACGATTACCGGCGCGGTGACGGTTGGTATCGGCGCGAGTTGCCGTTGAGCGCGGAATCGGCCGGCAGGCGCGCCTTTCTGGAATTCGACGGTGCGAACACGACCACCGACGTGTGGCTCAACGGTGTTCACTTGGGACAGCACAGCGGCGGCTACACGCGGTTCCGGCTCGACGTGACCGAGGTGCTGCGCCCCGGTGCGAACGACTTGCTAGTTCGCGTGGACAACGGGGAAAATCCGGATGTGGCGCCACTTTCGGCGGACTTCACGTTCTTCGGCGGGCTGTACCGAGGTGTTCGCCTGCAGCTGACCGACCCGGTGCACCTGGACTTGCTCGATCACGGCGGGCCGGGCGTCTACCTGCGGCAGCGCGAGGTTCGCGCGGATGCGGCCACGGTGGAGGTCACGGCGAAACTGGCCAACGATTCCGAGCAGGCCCAACACGTGGATGTGCGCGCCACGATCATCGACGACGACGGTCGCGTGGTGGCGGAGGAATCCGCGCCTGCCGTGTCCCTTGCCGCTGGCGGGCGGCGACAGTGCACTTTCCCGGTCCACATCGGATCACCGCGGCTGTGGAACGGGCGCGCCGACCCGCATGTGCACCGCGTGCAGGTGCAGCTGCGAGAAGCGGAAACCGGCAGGCCGCTCGACGCCGTGACGGAACCGTTGGGGTTGCGGACGTTCGCCGTCTCGCCGTCCGACGGGTTCTCGCTCAACGGCGAACCCCTGCGGCTGCGCGGTGTCAACCGCCACCAAGACCGGCGGGGCAAGGGATTCGCCGTCGACGACGGCGACCACGAGCAGGATTTCGCGCTGATGCGCGAGATGGGCGTCAACGCGCTGCGCACCGCGCACTATCCGCAGGACCCGCTGGTCTACGATCTCGCCGACTCCGCGGGTTTCGCGGTTTACACCGAGGTTCCGTGGGTCAACGAGATCACCGACTCAGCGGCTTTCCGGGACAACGTCAAGCAGCAGCTGCGCGAGCTGATCCGGCAGCACTACAACCACCCTTCGGTGCTGTTCTGGGGCATCGGCAACGAGCTGGGCTTCCACCAGACGGACAAGGACCCGCAGATCAACGCGCTGCTGGCAGAACTCGCCGAGCTGGTCCGCACCGAGGACCCGGAACGCGCCTCCGCCTACGCCAACGTGCTCAAACGCGCCGACGACGACCCGTTCACCGAGCACGCCGAGCTGTCCGGCTACAACCGCTACGAGGGCTGGTACGAGGGCACGGCAGACCAGTTCGGACAGTGGGCCGATTCCCTGCACGCCGCCGATCCGATGCGCAAGATCGCGGTTACCGAGTACGGCGCCGGAGCCAACATCGACCAGCACGGCCCCGCATCACTGGCCGCGCCACCGGTTCCGGACGGGCAGTGGCATCCCGAGGAATACCAGGCGTTGCTGCACGAATCCTTCATCGCCCAGATCGACGAGCGCCCGTACCTGTGGGGAACGTTCTTGTGGAACATGTTCGACTTCGCCTCCGACAGCCGCGATGAGGGCGCTGCGCCCGGCATCAACGACAAGGGTCTGGTCACCCACGACCGTGCCGTCCGCAAAGACGCCTTCCACTGCTACAAAGCACATTGGAGCGACGAAGCGGTTCTGCACATCACCAGCAGGCGGTGGACGCACCGAACGGAGCCGGACACGACCGTGCGGGTGTACTCCAACGCCGAATCGGTGGCACTGACCCTCAACGGCGCGCCGCTCGGCGACGGCACGCGCGACGGCCGGGTGTTCAGTTGGCCGGTGCGCTTGCGGCCGGGCTCGAACGTGCTCACCGCACGGGCCGAAGTGCACGGATCGGTGCACACCGACGAGGTCACCTGGCAGCTGAGCCAGCAGTGACGATGTCGTTCACCAAACGAACGTAGCGCGGATGCCTCGCCCGTCAGGGCGGGGAGTAAGCGCGTCCAGTCCGTGGGCGACGTGCCCAGCGGTGACCTACACAGGCGGACGCTGTTGTTGCTCGATGTACTGCCGCACTACCGATAGCGGCGCGCCACCCACGGAACCGGCGAAGTAGCTGCCGGACCACAGTCGGACGCCCTTCCAGTACGAGAACCGCAGGTCCTCGAACTCCTTCCGCAGCATCCGCGAGGACACACCCTTCAGGCTGTTGACCAGCTTGGACACGGCGACCTTGGGCGGGAAGTGTACGAGCAGGTGCACGTGGTTCGACTCGCCGTTGAACTCGGCCAATTCGGTTTCAAAGTCCTCACACACCGCCCGCATGACCTCTTCCATCCGCCGCAGGTGCGTGTCCTTCCGACTAAGGTTTCTCGCGAAGACCACGATGGCCCGTAAGGCCGCTGACGCTGCGATCGGC
>X190_Common_House_Gecko__coassemble_307_pt1 | contig 11891 bp, 9 predicted proteins | sample X190_Common_House_Gecko__metabat2_low_PE_001 | metagenome-assembled genome bin X190_Common_House_Gecko
CACCGGCGAGACCACCACCGGGCGGCTGATCCTGCAGTACGCCAGCGAGAACATCATCCCGGTGACCGTGGAACTGGGCGGCAAGAGCCCGAACATCTTCTTCGACGACGTCGCCGCGCAGCGCGACGCCTTCTACGACAAGGCGATCGAGGGCTTCACGATGTTCGCGCTCAACCAGGGCGAGGTGTGCACCTGCCCGTCCCGGGCGCTGGTGCAGCGCGGCATCTACCAGGACTTCATCGCCGACGCGGTCGCGCGCACCGAGACCATCAAGCAGGGGCACCCGCTGGACACCGAAACCCAGGTGGGCGCGCAGGCCAGCAACGACCAGCTGGAGAAGATCCTCGCCTACATCGACATCGGCAAGCAGGAAGGCGCCAAGATCCGCACCGGCGGTGAGCGCGTCGACCTCGGCGGGGAGCTGTCCGGCGGCTACTACGTGCAGCCCACGATCTTCGAGGGGCACAACAAGCAGCGGATCTTCCAGGAGGAGATCTTCGGCCCGGTCGTGTCGGTGGCCTCGTTCGACGACTACGACGACGCGCTCAAGACCGCCAACGACACCCTCTACGGCCTCGGCGCGGGCGTGTGGTCGCGGGACGGCAACACCGCCTACAAGGCGGGCCGGGACATCCAGGCGGGCCGGGTGTGGGTGAACAACTACCACGCCTACCCGGCGCACGCGGCCTTCGGCGGCTACAAGCAGTCCGGCATCGGCCGCGAGACGCACAAGATGATGCTCGACCACTACCAGCAGACGAAGAACCTGCTGGTCAGCTACTCGGACAGCGCCCAAGGACTGTTCTGATGGACGAGCCCGGCCGAGTGGCCGTGACGCCGGAGGCGGCGGAGCTGATCCGCCGCCTCCGCGGCGAGCACGGCCCGGTGATGTTCCACCAGAGCGGCGGCTGCTGCGACGGCAGCGCACCGATGTGCTACCCGCAGGGCGAGTTCCGCACCGGGGTGTCCGACGTGCATCTCGGCGATCTGGCCGTGGACGACGAGGACGGCGCGCCGAATCCGGTCCCGGTGTGGATGTCCGGCCCGCAATACGAGTACTGGCAGCACACCCACCTGACCATCGACGTCGTGCAGGGGCGGGGCAGTGGTTTCTCCCTGGAGGCGCCCGAAGGCGTGCGCTTCCTGATCCGCTCGCGGCTGTTCACCGACGAGGAATGGGCCGCGCTGGGTTCGCGCTGAACCACCCGTTTGCTCGGGTGCGGCCCGCCCGGCCGCACCCGCTCACGGCCACGGGACCTGCGGGGAGCGGGTGAACCCGATGCCCGCCGCCTCCCAGCGCGGTGCTTGCGCGGCCAGCCGCGTCCGGAACGACTCCCAGTCGTGCGTCGCGGCCGGGGACCAGCCGAGTTCGGCGATCGCGGGCAGCCGGGGGAACGCCATCACCTCCAGGTGCGCGGAGTTCTCCAGCGTCTCGGTCCAGATCGGCGCTTCCACGCCGAGCACGGACTCCTCGCCGACGCCCTGCAGGTGCGCGGCCGGGTCCCAGCCGTAGGCGTCGGCGACCTCGACGTAGCCGGCCCAGCTCAGGCCGAGTTCGGTCGACTCGTCGTACTTCATGTCCAGGTAGGACCTGTTCGCGGGCGACATGAGGATCTTGCTGCCGCGCGCGGCGGCGGCCGCGACCTCGGCCGCCTCCGGGTCGGCGGGATCGGTTCCCCAGTACTGCACCACCGCCGGATTCTGCGGTGTCGCCTTGGCGTACTCGTGCCAGCCGACGACGGTCTTGCCGTGCGCGCGCACGATCGGCAGCGCGCGGCGCATGAACGCCCGGTACTGCTCGTCGGTCGTCGCGTCCGCCTCGTCACCGCCGATGTGCAGGTAGGGGCCGGGCGTGAGCGCGGCGATCTCGCCGATCACCTCGTCCAGGAACCGGTACGAGATGTCCTTGTCCACGCACAGCGAGCTGAACCCGACCTCGATGCCGGTGTAGAGCGGCGGCGCCACACCGTCGCAGTTGAGCTCCGCGTAGGACGACAACGCGGCGTTGGTGTGCCCCGGAACGTCGATCTCGGGGACGATCGTGATGTGCCGCGAAGCGGCGTAGCGCACGATCTCGGCGTAGTCCTGCTGGGTGTAGAAGCCGCCGGGGCCGCCGCCGACCTCGGTGCTGCCGCCGTGCTCGGTCAGCCGCGGCCAGGACTCGATCTCGATGCGCCAGCCCTGGTCGTCGCTCAGGTGCAGGTGCAGAAAGTTGATCTTGTAGCGCGCGATCTGGTCGATGTAGCGCTTGACCTGCTCGACGCCGAAGAAGTGCCGCGCCACGTCGAGCATCGCCGCGCGGTGGCCGAACCGGGGCCGGTCGGCGATCGCACCGCCCGGGATCGGCTACGGCCCGGGCTGCGGGCCCGCGCGCTCGATCTGCGGAGGCAGCAGCTGCCGCAGCGTCTGCACGCCGTTGAACAGCCCCTCGGGCGTTCCCGCGCGCAACATGATGGTTTCGGCGGTGACTTCGAGGCGGTATCCGGCTTGGCCGAGCCCCGCGTCATCGAGGCGCAGCACGAGATCGCCCCGTTCGCCGGTCGGCAAGGCGTAGCCGGTCGCCGGGCGCAGCACACCCGCGAGGTACTCGGCGACCGCTGCGGCCGCCGGGTCCGCGCCGATCGCGCTGTCCGGCCCCAGCTCGCAGCGCACGCCCGGCGCCTCCCGCACCGACTCCGGCACCGGGATCACCTGCTGCATCCGAGTTCCCTGCGCCGCACGTGCGGATGGTGCGGCGCCCAGCGCGCCCGCCGCGACGGCGCCGCCGAACAGGGCCATCGCCGCACGCCGCGGGAACTCGATCGGGAAGTGGTTCATCGGCTCGCTCCCGGCTCGGAAGATCGTGGAGACCAAAGGTATAGACCACGATCCGCCGCCGGGAGCGGCCGAACGGACGTATCGGGCACCGAGCCGGCCCGCACGATCAGCGCAGGCTCACTCCCGCCGACCGCGCAGCGCTCCGCGCAAGCCGTCCAGCACCGCCGGGTCCTCGATCGTCGAGGGAACCTTCGCGTCGCCGGTGTCGGCGATCTCGCGCATCGACTTGCGCAGGATCTTGCCGGAGCGCGTCTTCGGCAGCCCGTCCACCACGTCGACGTCGCGGAACGCCGCCACCGGCCCGATCTGCTCGCGCACCGCGGCGACCAGCTCCGCGCGCAGCGTCTCGTCGTCGATCTCCACGCCGGACTTGAGCACCACGAATCCGCGCGGCACCTGGCCCTTCAGCGGGTCGTGCACCCCGATCACCGCGCATTCGGCCACCGCCGGGTGCCCCGCCAGCACCGCCTCGATCGAACCCGTCGACAACCGGTGCCCGGCCACGTTGATCACGTCGTCGGTGCGCCCCATGACGAACACGTAGCCGTCCTCGTCGATGTAGCCGCTGTCGCCGGTGCGGTAGTAGCCGGGGTAGCGGGACATGTACGACTCGTGGAACCGCGCGTCGTCGTTCCACAACGTCGGCAGCATCCCCGGCGGCAGCGGCTGCTTGATGCAGATCGCGCCCTCGGTACCGGCCGGTGCCTGCTGCCCGGACTGGTCCAGCACCCGGACGTCGAAACCGGGCACCGGCACGGTCGGCGAACCCGGCTTGACCGGCATCGGCTCCAGCCCGCGCAGGTTCGCGCAGATCGGCCAGCCCGTCTCGGTCTGCCACCAGTGGTCGATCACCGGAATCCGCAGCCGGTCCACGGCCCACTGGTACGTCTCGGGATCCAGCCGCTCGCCTGCCAGGAAAAGGGTCTGCAGGCTGGAGATGTCGTAGCGGTCGAGCTCCCGCGCCTCCGGATCGACCCGCTTGATCGCGCGGAACGCGGTCGGTGCGGTGAACAGCGCCTTCACCCGGTGCTCGGAGATCACGCGCCAGAACGCACCGGCATCCGGCGTGCCCACCGGCTTGCCCTCGTAGACCACCGTGGTCGCCCCGGCCAGCAGCGGCGCGTACACGATGTAGGTGTGCCCGACGACCCAGCCCACGTCGGAGGCCGTCCAGAACACGTCGCCGGGCCCGATGTCGTAGATCGCGCCCATCGACCAGTGCAGCGCCACCGCGTGCCCGCCGTTGTCCCGCACGACGCCCTTGGGGCGGCCGGTGGTGCCGGAGGTGTAGAGCACGTAGAGGGGATCGGTCGCCGCGACCGGCACGCAGTCGGCAGGTTCGGCCGTCGCGACTAGTTCGTCCCAATCGACGTCGTCCGGGCCGAGCTCGGCGGGGGCCTGCGGCCGCTGCAACATCACCACACCGCCCGCGGGCCGGTGCTCGGACATCCGCAGCGCCTCGTCGACGATCGGCTTGTACTCCACCACCCGATTCGGCTCGAGCCCGCAGGAGGCGGCCACGATCACCGCCGGCTGGGCATCGTCGATGCGCGCGGCGAGCTCCTTGGGCGCGAATCCGCCGAAGACCACCGAGTGCACCGCCCCGATCCGCGCGCAGGCCAGCATCGCCACCAGCGCTTCCGGGACCATCGGCAGGTAGATGATCACCCGATCGCCCTTGCCGACACCGCGCGAGCGCAACGCGCCCGCGAACCGCGCGACCCGGTCCAGCATCTCCTGGTAGCTCCAGCTGAGCTGCTCACCGGCCATTGCGGAGTCCCAGATCACCGCGGTCCGCGCGCCGTGCCCGTCCCGCACGTGCCGGTCCAGCGCGTTGAAGCAGGTGTTGAGCACACCGTCGGCGAACCACCGCCCGGAATCCGCCAGCGCCCGCTCCGGTGCCCGGTCCCATTCGATGCCGCGGGCGGCATCGAGCCAGAACCCGTCCGGATCGGACAGACTGCGCCGGTGCGCGTCGGCGTAGGCGCCCATGACCACGACCTCCCACGTGCGGCTGTTCAGGTGCCGAAGTCCTACCGCACGGCACCCGTTCGCGCCAACAACCTGCGGCCACCGGTCGGAATACCCGCCGCCGCGCGCCGTGTTGGGCGGGTGGCACCGCACCCGTGCCGCCGTCCCCGGCGAGCGTCCACAACGGACCGCAGGAGTGCCCCGAACTGCGGCGGCGAGCGGGCCTCGCGACGAGCGGTCCTCCCGCTTCGCCCGCGCCGAACCGGTGCGCGGACCGGCTCGTGCAGCTCGGCGCCCTCGCCCGCCCGCTTGGCGCGACACGCCCGGAACTGCGCGAATGACCGGTGATCCATGGAACACAATTCGCCGGGAGGGGAGGCGGCGGAGCTAACGCGGGATGCGGCGCGACCGACAACCGTGATGGAGGTGCCAGGTAGTGATGAGTGCGGATACGACGGTGCGCGAAGCCGGGCCGGACGGCTCCGGTGGGGCCGGTGAACTCCCGACCACGCCGAGCAGCGTGGTGTGGAGCCGCGGCCACTCGTTCGTCCTCGAAGGCGTGGGCGGCCGGGCGCGCTGGGCCGGTGTCGACGACCGCGGCCGCGCCCGCTTCCTCACCGATGCCGAGCTGCAGCGGCGCGGCTGGAGCCACGCCCGTCGCTGAACGGAGCCACCCGCGCACCCGGCTCGGCGCAGCCACGGCCGCCACGGCCGGTGCCGGGGGCGTGTGGCACCCTGACGCGAGTGGACGCCGAGCGTCCATCGGGCCGGAGTCGCAGGTGAGCGCCGTACGGCGGATCGCACAACCGTGTCAGGGAGGGCTGTGGTGCAGGACGCCGACGGCACCACGGCCGGACCGCGTGGCCGGGGTGGGGCGCAGGATTCGGTGCCCCCGGAACCGTCCCGGCATCCGGCTCCGGACCGATCGGAACCGGGCGAGCACCCCGAGGCGTGCGAGCATCCCGAACCAGGCGAGCACGCGGCGCAGCCACCGGCGGACGACTCCGCGCAGCGACCGGCGGACTCGTCCGGTCCGGATGACGCCGAAACCGCAGCCCCGCCCGATCCCGGCATCGCGCACATCAAAGAGGTCGCCGCGAACGTCTGGGACGACCCCTGGCTGACCTGGCCGAACCTGCTCAGCGTGCTGCGCCTGGCCGGTGTCCCGCTGTTCCTCTGGCTGCTGCTGGGGCCGCAGCAGGACCTCCTTGCCCTGCTGGTGCTGGTGATCAGCGGGGCCACCGACTGGCTCGACGGCAAGCTCGCCCGCTGGCTGAACCAGTACAGCCGCGTCGGCGAGCTGCTCGACCCGGGTGCCGACCGGCTCTACATCGTCGCGACGCTGATCGCCTTCGTGCTCCGGGACGTGATCCCGTGGTGGGCCGCGGTGGCGCTGATCGGCCGCGACGTGGTGCTGACGCTGTGCTTGCCGGTGCTGCGCTGGCACGGGTTCGAGCCGCCCGAGGTGCACTACCTCGGCAAGGCCGCGACCTTCTGCCTGATGTACGCGTTCCCGCTGTTGCTGCTGGTGCAGGAGGACTTCGCGTTCGAGCAGGTCGTGCGCCCGCTGGCGTACGCCTTCACCGGCTGGGGCGGCGTGCTGTACGTGTGGGCCGGTGTGCTGTACCTGATCCAGGTCTTCGCGACCGTGCGGCTGGCCAGATCGAACCGGACCTGACCGCGGCGCACCCGGCCGCGGTGCGCGTGCGCTGCCGGTGTCACCCGCGCTGCGGAGTTGATCACGTCGCGGCTGCCTTGCGGTCCGCTGCGGCCTCGACCTAGGCTCGCGGCGCCCGCGGCGATCATCGCGGGTGAGGCGGAGGCGCTGCGAAGTCCCGCCGGCCGAGCGACTAAGGAAGGCGGGACCCGAGTGGCCCCGGAAGGTATCAAGTACACCGAAGACCACGAGTGGGTGCTGCGCACCGGCGAGGACACCGTCCGGGTCGGCATCACCGACTACGCCCAGCAGCAGCTCGGCGACGTGGTGTTCGTCCAGCTGCCCGATGCGGGCGAGGCGGTGCAGGCCGGTGGCGGCATCGGCGAGGTGGAGTCGACCAAGAGCGTCTCGGACATCTACGCCCCGGTCGCCGGCGAGGTCGTCGCCCGCAACGAGCGGCTCGACGAGCAGCCCGAGCTGGTCAACTCCGCGCCGTTCGGCGACGGCTGGATGCTCGAGATCAAGCTGGCCGACCCGGCGGCGCCGGACGCGCTGCTCGGCCCGGAGGACTACCAAGCCGTCATCGACCAGGCATGATCGTCGATCTCCGCACCGCGGCCGGATCGTTGTGGGACTCCCGCGTCTGCCACCTGGAACGGCGCGGTACGTTGGAACGCACTTGCACGACCCATCCGCGCAGAGGAGAGCTCAGGTGAGCCAGAACGACGGGCCCGGCGGCGTTCCGCCGGAGCAGTCACCGGAGACCACCTCGGTCTTCAGGCCGTTCCTGTCGGAATCGGAGAGCACCGAGAGTGCGGCTCCGGAGCCTGCGGCCTCCGGAGTCGACGCGCTGCCCGCCGGGTCCGCCCTGCTGGTGGTCAAGCGCGGCCCGAACGCGGGGTCGCGATTCCTGCTCGACCGGGAGACCACCAGCTCGGGTCGGCACCCCGACAGCGACATCTTCCTCGACGACGTCACCGTTTCCCGTCGCCACGCCGAGTTCCGGCGCGAGGGCAGCGACTTCGTCGTCGTGGACGTGGGCAGCTTGAACGGGACCTACGTCAACCGGGAACCGGTGGACACCTCGGTGCTGGCCAACGGCGACGAGGTGCAGATCGGCAAGTTCCGGCTGGTGTTCCTGACCGGGCCGATCGACGGCGGCCAGGGACGCTGAAGGTCCGCGGCCGTTCCGCGACGGGGCGGCGTCCACGGCGCCGCCCCGACGGCATCCGAGGCGATCGTCCGATCGCGGCACCGGAGGCGATCATCCGATCGCCGGGAGCGGAGCCGTGGGTCCGCCCTCGCCCGATGCCCTCCGCGAGGCTCTGACCAGCGGTTGGCCGTTGGGGCTGCGGTGTATCGTTGCTGTGGGCGTCGTTGCGCTGCAGCAACCGGCAGGGCGCGGGAACTCCCCGTTCGCCCGGAGCCCGCAGCGGGCGAACGATCTCGGCAGCATCGCGAACGGCACCGGCGAGCGGAACCGGAGTCGGTCGACGAACAAGGGCCTGCACCGGCGGCACCGGCGTTCGCGCGCGGTCCGGCGAGCAGGCGGTACGAACCGGAAAAAGCCGTTCAGCGAGCGGAAAATCCGGCCGGAGGCGATGGCCAGTGGTAGGCGTGTCCGCCGTATCGCGGGTAGCGTCGGAGGCGTCGGTGCGCGATCCTCGACCAAGGATGTCACGCTTCGGCGCGCTGGAGGAGGCGATGAGACGATGAGCAGCGAGATGCGCGTCGTCGGCGTGCGAGTGGAACTACCAGCCAACCAGCCGATTCTGCTGCTGCGCGAAACCGACGGTGAGCGGTACTTGCCGATCTGGATCGGATCGGTGGAGGCCACCGCGATCGCGCTGGAGCAGCAGGGTGTGCGGCCGGCCAGACCCCTGACCCACGATCTGCTCAAGGACGTCATCGGCGCCCTCGGGCGGGATCTGGAGCAGGTGCGGATCACCGATCTGCAGGAGGGCACGTTCTTCGCCGAGCTGATCTTCGACGGGGACGTGCGGGTCTCGGCCCGCCCGAGCGACTCGGTCGCGCTGGCGCTGCGGGTCGGGGTGCCGATCCACGCCGACGAATCGGTGCTGGACGAAGCCGGGCTGATCATCCCGGACGAGCAGGAGGACGAGGTCGAGAAGTTCCGGGAGTTCCTGGACTCGGTCTCGCCGGAGGACTTCCGGGGCGCGGATACCTGACCGCCCCGGTGCGCCACGACGGCTCCCGCTGCCGAGAGGCACGGGAGCCGTTCGCATTTCCGGCCCGGTGGCGGGGAATTCCCGGTGGGGTGTCCGCCCGGCGGGGGTGCGTCCGCGCGTCGCGTTGACCCGCCCACGGGGTGGGCTTACCGTCGTTGCAACGCGAATTGCTCCGATGTGATTTTCCAGGTCGGGCGCTCGCGGCCCGGTTGCGGGAGCTCCGGGGCGGCTGCCGCCCGGTGCGGTTCCCGGTGGTTCGCCGGCCCGGTGGCCGGACGAGGGGAGGCAGGCGTGGTGGAGCGAGCACCCGGCGAAGATTCCGCGCAGCAGCCGGAACCGATGGCCGACCCCGCGTTGCCGGATCCCGCGCTGCCGGACGAACTCGTCGGCTACCGCGGACCCGCGGCCTGCCAGATCGCCGGAATCACCTACCGGCAGCTCGACTACTGGGCCAGGACCAAGCTGGTCGGCCCGTCCATCCGCAGCGCCGCCGGTTCGGGCTCGCAGCGGTTGTACTCGTTCAAGGACATCCTGGTGCTCAAGGTGGTCAAGCGGCTGCTGGACACCGGGGTCTCGTTGCACAACATCCGGCTGGCGGTGGAGCACCTGCGCGGCCGCGGGGTGCGCGACCTGGCGAAGATCACGTTGTTCAGCGACGGCACCACGGTCTACGAGTGCACCTCCGCGGAAGAGGTCGTTGACCTGCTGCAGGGCGGGCAGGGCGTGTTCGGCATCGCGGTCAGCGGTGCGATGCGGGAGATCACCGGCACCATCCACGAGTTCCCGGCGGAAAGAGCCGACACCGCCGACCCCGAAGAGCCCGTCGATGATGAGCTGTCCCGCAGGCGCCGGGACCGGCAAACGGGCTGAACCGGTTCGGCGGCCCCGGCCCGGGGATTTCGCGTGGACACGGTGCGTGCGCAGCGCGTCCGGTGCGTGGGACGTCCGGACGCGACGAAGATCGCACCGGTCGGCGCTCACTGGATCGGGTAGGGTGCGAGGCATCGCAGACCCCGTGCGGGAGAGTCCGCCGGTGATCCGGTCGCCGGCGGCGCCGAAGGAGCAAACCCTCCCCGACAACCTCTCAGGCGGCTGGACCGCACGGGCGAGATACCTCTGGAAAGAGGTGCCACCGGACGAGGTGGCGCCCGCCGACGGTGCAAGTCCGGTCCGACCGGGCGAAGCTCTCAGGCGTTCGCGATGCGGACAGTGACAGAGGGGGAGGGCAGCACACAACGCTGCCGCCCTGTGTCCGCTGCGATGAATGAGGTGTGGCGATGACGACCGAAGACCGGATCCCGCTGGCCGCCCTGGAACACGGAACCCCGTTCGCCGACCGCCACGTCGGGCCGCTGCCCGCCGAACTGGCCCGGATGCTGGACGTGATCGGCGTCGGCCCGCTGGAGGAACTCGCCCAGTCCGCGGTGCCGTCCGGCATCCGCGAGCGCGACCTGCACTTGGCGCTGCCGGAACCGGCGACGGAGGCGGAGGCGCTCGCCGAGCTGCGCGAGCGCGCGAGCCGCAACCGGCCGCACACCGAGATGATCGGGCTCGGCTACCACCCGACGATCACGCCGCCGGTGATCCGCCGCAACGTGCTGGAGAACCCGGCGTGGTACACCGCCTACACGCCGTACCAGCCGGAGATCTCGCAGGGCCGCCTGGAGGCGCTGCTGAACTTCCAGACCATGGTCGCGGACCTGACTGGGGTGCCGGTCTCGAACTCCTCGATGCTGGACGAGTCCACCGCCGCGGCCGAGGGCATGACCCTGGTGCGCCGCGCGGGCCGGAACAAGTCGCCGCGGTTCGTCGTGGACGCCGACACCATGCCGCAGACGCGTTCGGTGATCGAGACCCGTGCCGAGCCGCTGGGCATCGAGATCGTCGAGGCCGACCTCTCCGCCGGTCCGCAGGGCCTGCCGGAGGGGGACTTCTTCGGTGCGCTGCTGGCCTACCCGGGCGCATCGGGCGCGCTGCGCGACCACGAGGCGATCATCGCCGAGGTGCACGAGCGCGGCGCGATGGCCGTGGTCAGCGCCGACCTGCTGGCGCTGACGCTGCTGCGCGCGCCGGGGGAGATCGGTGCCGACGTCGTGGTCGGCACGACGCAGCGCTTCGGCGTGCCGATGGGCTTCGGCGGCCCGCACGCCGGGTACATGGCGGTGCGCAAGGGCATCGAGCGGCAGTTGCCCGGCAGGCTGGTCGGGGTGAGCGTGGACGCCGACGGGGATCAGGCTTACCGGCTCGCGCTGCAGACCCGTGAGCAGCACATCCGCCGCGAGAAGGCCACCAGCAACATCTGCACCGCGCAGGTCCTGCTGGCCGTGATGTCGTCGATGTACGCGGTCTACCACGGCCCGGGCGGGCTGCGCGCCATCGCGCAGCGGGCGCACCGGATGGCGGCGGTGCTGGCCGAGCGGCTGCGCCGCGGCGGGGTCGAGGTCGTGCACGCGGAGTTCTTCGACACGATCGTCACGCGGGTGCCGGGCCGGGCGGCGGAGGTCGTCGACGCCGCTCGCGGCGAGGGGATCAACCTGCGCCACATCGACGCCGACCACGTGGGCCTCAGCTGCGACGAGACCACCACCCGGGAGACGCTGCTGAAGGTCCTCAGCGCGTTCGGGTTCGGTGGCGAGACGCTGACCGGGGTGGACGAGCTGGACGCGGAGACGGCCGACGCGCTGCCCACCGCACTGCTGCGCACCTCCGACTACATGACGCACCCGGTGTTCCACACGCACCGCTCGGAGACCTCGCTGCTGCGTTACCTGCGCAAGCTCTCGGACACCGACCTGGCGCTGGACCGCAGCATGATCCCGCTGGGCTCGTGCACGATGAAGCTCAACGCCACCGCCGAGATGGAGCCGGTGACCTGGCCCGAGTTCGCCGAGGTGCACCCGTTCGCACCCGGGCAGGACGCGGCGGGGCTGCTCGAGGTGGTGCACGACCTGGAGCGCTGGCTGACCGAGATCACCGGCTACGACGCGGTCAGCGTGCAGCCGAACGCGGGCAGCCAGGGCGAATTCGCCGGTCTGCTGGCCATCCGCGCCTACCACCACAGCCGTGGTGAGGCGGCGCGGGACGTCTGCCTGATCCCGGCCAGCGCGCACGGCACGAACGCCGCCAGCGCCGTGATGGCCGGGCTGCGCGTGGTCGTGGTGCGCTGCGACGACCAGGGCAACATCGAGATGGACCACCTGCGCGAGGTCGTCGAGCAGCACCGCGACGACCTGGCCGGGATCATGATCACTTACCCG
>X190_Common_House_Gecko__coassemble_309_pt1 | contig 11717 bp, 10 predicted proteins | sample X190_Common_House_Gecko__metabat2_low_PE_001 | metagenome-assembled genome bin X190_Common_House_Gecko
GCGGGGCGGTTCTCCGAGCCGGACTCGCCCTGCTCACCGCCGGAGCCGCCGCGGGTGCGCCTGCGCGGTTTGCGCTTGCGCTTGGCGTCCTCGTCCGGCTCGGCCGCCAGGCCGTCGCGGGTGCGCTTGGACAGCGGCAGCCGCCCGCTCGCGTCCGTGGGGATGCCCAGGTCGGCGTAGAGGTGCGCCGAGGTCGAGTAGGTCTCCACCGGCTCCGGCTTGTCCAGGCCGAGCGTGTCGCTGATCAGCTTCCAGCGGGATTCCTCGTCCCAGTCGACCAGCGTGATCGCCACGCCCTCGCGCCCGGCGCGGCCGGTGCGGCCGATGCGGTGCACGTAGGTCTTCTCGTCGTCCGGGCACTGCAGGTTGACCACGTGCGTCACCGCGGCCACGTCGATGCCGCGGGCGGCGACGTCGGTGGCGACCAGCGTGTCGACCTTGCCGGAGCGGAACGCCCGCAGCGCCTGCTCGCGGGCGCCCTGCCCGAGGTCGCCGTGCACCGACGCGGCCGCGAACCCGCGCTCGACCAGCTCGTCGGAGAGCTTCTGCGCGGTCCGCTTGGTCCGCGTGAAGATCATCGTGAGCCCGCGGTCCTCGGCTTGCAGCGCCCGGGCGAGCAACTCGGTCTTGTCCATCGCGTGCGCGCGGTAGACGAACTGCTTGGTGCGCTCGTGGATGGCGCCCGCGTCGGCCTGCTCGGCGCGGATGTGCGTCGGCTTGTTCAGGAACGTGCGGGCGAGCGTGAGGCTCGGGCCCGGCATGGTCGCCGAGAACAGCATCGTCTGGCGCTGCTCCGGCACCATGTGCAGGATCCGCTCGATGTCCGGCAGGAAGCCGAGGTCGAGCATCTCGTCGGCCTCGTCCAGCACCAGCCCGTTGACCTTGCCCAGCACCAGCTGCTGCTGCTCGGCGAGGTCCAGCAACCGGCCGGGAGTGCCGATGACCAGGTCGACGCCCGCCTTGAGGCCCTCGATCTGCTGCTCGTACGGCCGCCCGCCGTAGACCGCGAGGGTGCGGATGCCCAGGTGCTTGCCCGCGTCGGTGAGGTCCCGCGCCACCTGCACGCACAGCTCGCGCGTCGGCACCACGACCAGCGCCTGCGGAGTCCCGTCGCCGGGCACCTGCAGCCGCTGCAGCAGCGGGACGCCGAAGCCGAGCGTCTTGCCGGTGCCGGTGCGGGCCTGCCCGATCAGGTCTTCGCCGCGCAGTGCCAGCGGCAGCGTCAGTTCCTGGATCGCGAAGGTGTGCTCGATGTTCGCCTCGCCCAGCGCGCGCACGATCTCCGGGTGCACGTCCAGCTCGGCGAAGGTCGGGGTGTCGGGGGCGCTGCTCTCCGCGTGCAGCGGCGCGGCCTCCTCGTCGGGGGCGCCGGTCTCGCTGTGCTCGAAAGCGTGCGCGTCCTCGGTGCCGTGCTGGGTCGACGGTTCGTCGGTGGCCTGTTCGGCCAGTTCGTTGTTGAGGGTCAGAGTGATCGCCTCTCTCAAATACCGGCGCGCTCTCGCCCGGCCGGTTCGGCCGGCATGGCGGCGACGCCCTCCGGCACGGTGGCCGCGTCCACTGCGCGGCCGGTCGCGACTATCGCGTTCCTCGTGCTCGTGGTCACCGATGTGATGGTGCGCGCCCCTGTTCGATCAGCGGTGGTCCCGCTGCTGGTTTCGGTCGGCATCACGGCGCGGAACTCGCTCCGCGCCCCCTGCCGCCGGTCTATCCGGCACAGGTAACGCCCGGGGACTCCCGCACTTGTCCGTCTCCGGGCGACCGGCCGCTGCACGGGGTGGGACCGTGGCCCGCTTGGCGAAAGCCTGCGACTCCGTGCGAGGAGAGGGGTCCGCTGCCGGTTGCCTGATGCCTATTGGCTTCTGCGACCGCCAGGATACCTGGTACCACCGCGTTCCCGGTCGGCAACGTGCCGGTGGCCACCACGTCCGGCGGGCCGACGCGCGCGGTCGGGCCCGCTCGGCGCCGCGCCACCGATCCACATCCGGTGGCGACGAGCGCTTAGGCTTCGGGGTATGACTGATCCCCGCTCGGCCGATGCCTCCACCCCGAATGCGGCCGACGTGTCCGCCGCGGACGCGGCCGACGCCTCCGCCGCGGAGACCGATTCCGACGCCGACCCGGCCGAACCCAAGTACTCCGAGGGGGTCGTCGACCTGCTGGCCGCCCTCGCCTACGGCGAGCTGTCCGCGTTCGACCGGCTGGCCGAAGACGCCCGCACGGCGCCCACGCTGTCCGGGCGGGCGGCGCTGGCCAGCATGGCCGCGGCCGAGATCGGGCACTACCGGATGCTGGACGAGACGCTGGCGCGCCGCGGTGTGGTGACCGCCGAGGTGATGCGCCCGTTCGTCGAACCGTTCGACGAGTTCAACGCCTCCACCGCTCCGCACTCCTGGCTGGAGTCGCTGGTCAAGGCGTACGTCGGCGACGGGCTCGCTGCGGACTTCTACCGCGAGGTCGCGGAGTGGCTGGACCCGTCCACCCGCGAGCTGGTGCTGACCGTGCTCGCCGACACCGGGCATTCCGCGTTCGCCGAGCGGGAGGTGCTGGCCGCCTGCGAGCACGACCGCTCGCTGCGGGACAAGCTGACCTTGTGGGGCAGGAGGCTGCTGGGCGAGGCGGTCACGCAGGCGCAGCGGGTGGTCGCCGAGCGGGACGCGCTGGCCGAGCTGATCATCACCGGCTCCGGCGACCTCACCGGTATCGCCACGCTGTTCCGCCGGTTGCAGAACAACCACACCAAGCGAATGTCCCGCCTCGGCCTGGGCTGAAGTGCCTGTCTTCGAGCTGGTTCTGCGTACGCGGTCGGTGTAGAGTGCTCGCTCGCCGGGCGTAACGCCTGTTCGCCCCGGGTGCAGGCCCGGTCGGGCGGGCCTGGGATAGCCTTTCGTGGCGTAACCATCAGCAGCGAGCTACGGAGGTCAAGCGTGGAGGTCAAGATCGGCGTCGTGGACAGCCCGCGCGAGCTCACCGTCGCCAGCGGTCAGTCCCAGGCCGAGGTCGAGTCGCTGGTCGCCGACGCGCTGAAGACGTCCGACGGGGTGCTGGCGCTGGCCGATCAGAAGGGGCGCCGCTACCTGGTGCCGTCGGCCAAGCTGGCCTACGTCGAGATCGGTCCCGCCGAGTCGCAGCGGGTCGGTTTCGGCGTCCAGTGAGCAAGACCGTGCCCCCACTCGCGAGTGGGGGCACGGTGCTTTTCGGGCTCGTTGCGCCCAGGCGGTTCAGTCCGCCGAATCCGGGATCTCGAACGGGGGCTTGCCGAGCCCCGAGATCCGGAACCGGTTCCACGGGTCCGGGTCGGACAGCGTGCCCACCGCCTGGCCTTGCCTGGTCCGCAGCACCACGTCCGTCTTGCGCCCGCCCGCGAGCTCGGTGACGCCCTCGTCCGCGGACAGTCGGCCGTACCAGTGGAAGCGGCCGTCGATGGGCTGGAAGTGCCCGCGCAGCACCACTTCCACCGCCACCTCGCGCTCCGCGGTGGAGATCACCGCAGCGCCCCGGTAGTCCTCGTCGTCGTGGTCGGCCTGCTGCTGGTCGGTTCGCTGCTGGGCGGGCTCGGTAAGCTCGGTCACGGCTGCTCCTGATCTCAACTTCCGGTGTTGCGGTCGTCGTCGGTGTCCTCGACCAGGTGCAGCTGGGTGTCCAGCTCCACCAGCTCCAGCGGCTCGTCCGGGTCGATCACGATCCCGCCGGAGCGCAGCACGCCGTCGATGGCGTGCCAGATGATCCGCGACAGGTAGCCGGTGAGGTCCTCCCGGCTCATCGACTGCCGTTCGAGCCACCAGTCACCGCTGGCCTGCACCATGCCGACCAGCCCGTGGCTCCACGCCTCCACGCCGCCGGAGTCCAGCCCGAGCGCGCGCATGTACTGCCCGAGCAGCCGCGAGAGCGAATTGGCGATCTCGGTCTTCTCCGCGAGGACCGGGTCGTCGCGCACCGGCTTGTCGGCGAAGGTGCGCCGCACGACGAACCGGTACAGGTCCGGGTACTGCTCGATCACGCCGAGGTAGGTGCTGATCAGCCGCCGGATCCGCTGGTTCGGGCTGCCGTCCCTGGCGAGTTCGGGCGTGAGGCGGCGCATCAGCAGCTCGGTGCCCCACTGCCCGACGGCCAGGTACAGGTCGCTCTTGTCGTGGAAGTGCCGGTACAGCACGGGTTTGCTGACCCCGGCCGTGGCGGCGATGTCGTCCATGCCGACTTCGGCGCCGTGCTCGGCGATGGCGCGGACGGTGGCCTCGACGAACTCGGCGCGCCGGGCCTGGCGGTGTTCGCGCCAGCGCTCGCGGCGGGCGTCGCCGCGGTCGGGCTCTTCGGAGGCGGCCTTGACAGGCCGGGTGCGTTGGCTCACGCTACCCAAGTTAGCTGTTACTCGAAGTAACATGCAACGCCGCGGGGCGGCGACCGACCGCGACCGGCAGACCCCGCGACCGGAACAGGAGCACTTCCATGACCAGGACCTTGCAGGTCAACGACCGGGAGAAGACCGCTGCCCGGCTGCTGAAGTCGTCGGCGAAGAACAGCTACGACCCCGACGTGGACATCGACTGGGACGCGCCCCTGGCCGAGGACGCGCCGTACATCCCGTTCAAGCGCTGCAGCCTCTACGGCACGCACCTGTGGGATCGGCTCGACGAGCAGCAGCGCGTCGAACTGACCAAGCACGAGTTCGCCAGCATCGCCTCGAACGGCCTCTGGTTCGAGGTGCTGCTGATGCAGATGCTGCTCAAGGAGTTCTACAACTCCGATCCGCGCACCAGCCACGCCCAGTACGCGCTGACCGAAGTCGCCGACGAGTGCAGGCACTCCACGATGTTCGCCAAGGCGGTGGACCGCATCGGCGCGCCCGCCTACGGGCCGGTGCCGCTGCTGCGCCAGGGCGGCCGCATCCTGCCCGCCCTGCTGAAGGGGCCGTCCGCGTTCGCTTCGATCCTGGTCGCCGAGGAGGTCCTGGACCGCTTCCAGCGCGACCAGATGTACGACGAGCAGGTGCAACCGCTGGTGCGCATGGTCAACCGGATCCACGTGCTCGAGGAGGCCCGGCACGTCACCTTCGCCCGCGAAGAGGTCACCAGGCGGATGGCCGAGTGCAACGCCGCCGAGCGGGCCTACCACCAGTACATGACGGCGTTCGTCTCCTACGCGGTCTGCTTCAGCCTGATCAACCCGCGGGTCTACAAGTCCGTCGGGATCCGCCCGCGCGACGGGCACGCCGCCGCGTGGGCGAACCCGCACTTCCAGGAGACGCTGCACTGGGGCGGGGAGAAGATCATGAGCTTCCTGGGCGAGGCCGGGCTGGTCGGAAAGCCCGGAATGAGCTGGTGGAAGCGGGCGCACCTGATCCGCTGATCCCGTCCCGGCGGCCGCGCCATCGACCCGCGGCCGTGCAGCCCCGATCCGGCCGCCGCGCCCGGCGGCGGCCGGAACCGCCCTAGCCGAACAGGAACGCGATGACCACCACAATCGGCCCCGCCGTCGAGAAGTACTTCACCGCGGGTGACGGGACGAAGCTGCGCCTGTGCGAAGAAGGCGCGCCCGACGCCCCGATCACCCTCGTGCTGGTGCACGGCTGGACGCTCAGCTCGGAGATCTGGGACCGGGTCGTGCCCGCGGTCACCACGGCCTCGGAAGTCCGCGTGCTGCGGTACGACCTGCGCGGGCACGGCGACTCCGACGCGGCGCCCGCCGGGGCGGCCTCCGTCGCGCGGTGCGCCGACGACCTCGCAGAACTCATCGCCGAGCGGGTACCGACCGGCCCGGTCGTGCTGGCCGGGCACTCCATGGGCGGCATGACGATCATGGCGCTGGCCGAGCGCCACCCCGAGCTGTTCGCCGAGCGAGTGGCCGCGGCGGCGTTGGTCGCCACCTCCAGCGGCGACCTGGTCGCGCCGCCGCTCGGGCTGCCCCGCCCGGTGGCCCGGACCGTGCACCGCGGCGAGCTGCTGGTGCGGGCGCAACTGGCCGAAGCGCGCGGAAAGCGGGTGAGCAAGTACCCGGCGCCGCTGCGGCCGGGAATGCGGTGGCTGCTGTTCGGCTCGCGGCCGCAGCGGCGCGACATCGCCGCCACCGCGCGCTGGGTGGCCGACTGCAATCCGGCGAACATGGCCGCGTTCCGCGCCTCGCTCGCCGAGCACGAGCGCACGCACGCGCTCGCGGCGCTGCGCAACATCCCGGTGGTAGTGCTGGCGGGCCTGGCCGACCGGCTCTGCCCGCTGCCGCACGCCCGGCGGATCGCCGACGCGTTGCCGGACGCGGAGCTGCTGCTCTACGCCGGTGCGGGCCACATGCTGCCGCTGGAGCGCACCGAGGAGGTCGCCGACCGGATCACCGAGCTCCTCGACACCGCCGCCCGCTCCTTGGTCGCTCGCTCCTGAGCAGAGGACGCACCGCGAAGCCGCGATCGAACCGTCAGCCCGTCGCACCGCCCCAGCGGTCCGTTCGCCGCCGCGGTTTCCGAGTGAACGGACTCTCGGCCCGATCCACTGGGACCGGCGGTCCGTTCACTCGGAGCTTTTCGTGCGCACGACGCGCCTGAGAGAGTTGCTGCTCTGTTCGGCGTAGTGCCGCAGGGCCGAACGGCGGCTCGCGCCGGTGCTGCCGTCGCAACAAGAATCCCCGCACCACCGTCGGCAGGGGAGCGGATTTGAGCAGCAACGAGGACCAGTCGTTCACCCGCGTGCTGGGAAGGGCCGACGTGCTCGCCGTCGCGTTCGGCGCCATGATCGGCTTCGGGTGGGTCGTCAAAACCGGGGATTTCGTCGCCACCGCCGGGCCGCTCGGCGCCGCGGTGGCGTTCCTCGCCGGCGGCGCGGTGATCGGGCTGGTCGGCCTCACCTACGCCGAACTGGTCTCCGCCATGCCTGCCGCCGGCGGTGCGCACAACTACGTGCTGCGCGGGCTCGGCGGGCGCGCCGGGTTCGTGACGTCGTGGACCTTGGTGCTCGGTTACGTCTCGGTCGTCGCCTTCGAGGCCGTGGCGTTGCCGCAGAGCGTGCAGTACATCTTCCCCGGCGTGCTGACCGGGAAGCTGTGGTCGGTGGCCGGGGACGACGTGTTCGCCGTCTGGGTCGCGGTCGGCATCGGCGGTGCGGTGATCATGACGTTGCTCAACTACGTCGGGGTGCGGCCCGCGGCGGTGTTCCAGAGCATCACCGTGCTTTTCCTGCTCGCGGTCGGGGCGACGCTGCTGCTCGGCGCGGCCCTCGGCGGGGAGACCGGGAACCTGCGGCCGCTGGTCTCAGGAGGTCTCGGCGGGGTCTTCAGCGTGCTCGTGGCAGTGCCGTTCCTGATGGTCGGGTTCGACGTCATCCCGCAGTCCGCCGCGGAGATCAAGCTGCCGGTGCAGCAGATCGGCAAGCTGCTGGTGATCTCGGTCGGACTGGCGACCGCCTGGTACGTGCTGGTCGTGCTCACCGCGGGTACCGCGCTGCCCGCTTCCGCGCTGGGGAACTCCGAACTGGCCGTGGGCGACGCGATGACGCAGTTGTGGCACAGCCGCACGATGGGCAACGTCCTGGTGCTCGGCGGCATCGCGGGAATCCTCAGCAGCTGGAACGGTTTCCTGATCGGAGCGAGCAGGCTGCTCTACGCGATGGCGAACTCCGGGATGCTGCCGCAGTGGTTCGGCAGGCTGCACCCCCGGTTCCGCACCCCGGGCAACGCCGTGCTGTTCATCGGCGCCCTGTCGCTGTTCGCGCCGCTGTTCGGGGAGCAGGCGCTGACCTGGCTGCTGAACTCGGGCAGCTTCGCGATCATCCTCGCCTACCTGGCCGTCGCGGCCGGTTTCCTGGCGCTGCGCCACCGGGAACCGGACATGCCGCGGCCGTTCCGGGTGCGCGGCGGGCGGACCGTCGGCGGGCTGGCCGCCGCGCTCAGCTTGGGGCTGGCCGTGCTGTTCCTGCCGGGGATGCCGAGCGGTCTGGTGTGGCCCTACGAATGGATCGTCCTGGTGTTCTGGGCGCTGCTCGGACTCGTGTTCTTCGTGCGGTTGCCGCGGATCGCCGCGGGGCCGGAGGCGGAGCACCAGCTGCGCGCCGCCACCGGCCGCAACTGATCAGGGGTTCTGCAGCGGGAAGCCCGCAAGGCCCTTCCACGCCAGCGTGGAGATCAGACCGATCGCCTCGTCGCGCTGCACCGAGCTCGTCTCGTCCAGCCAGTAGCGGGCCGTGACCTGGCTGAGCCCCACCAGGCCGAACGCCAGCAGCCGCGCCCGTTCCGGTTCCAGCCCCGCGTCCGCGGTGACGGCCTCGGCCACCGCGTCCACGCACGCCGAAAGCGCACCGTCCACGGCGCGGTCCACCGCCGGTTCGCCGCGCAGGTCGGACTCGAAGACCAGCCGGAACGCCTGCCCCTCGGCGTCGACGAACTCGAACAGCGCGCCGACCGCGGCCCGCACCCGGTGCTTGTTGTCCGGATTGGACTCGATCGATTCCCGCACCCGGCGCACCAGTTCGCCGCCGTGCGTTTCGACCAGCGCCAGGTACAGCTCCAGCTTGCCGGGGAAGTGCTGGTAGAGGACCGGCTTGCTGACGCCCGCGTGCTCGGCGATGTCGTCCATCGCCGCCGCGTGATAGCCGTTGGTGACGAACACGTGCTGAGCAGCCGTGAGCAGTTGCGCCCGGCGTGCGTCCCGGGGCAGCCGGACTCCTCGACTCGGCTGCGCGGTCTCCGTCATGCCTGCCTCCACCCCTTCTGCGGCCTGATCGGGGTCTCCGATTCGCGAAGCGCAACTTTACTCGCCGGTAAAGGATGCCTTCGACCTCATCCGGCGGCCAATCCCCGCACCGGGCCATGCTGGGTTCATGCGTGCCGGAACACAGCGCGACCGGGCGGCGAGGCCGCGACCGGAGCTGACCAGGGTGCCGATGCGGCCCGGGCCGGACGGCGAGCTGTCCGGAGCGCTCGCGCCCGGCCGCCGGGTGCGACTGTCCACCCGGCACGGGCCGGTCACGGTTCATTTGCGCGAAACCGCCGGGTCGCCTTCCCGCGCCGAGACCGCGGTGTACCTGCACGGGCTGGCCGGGTCGGCGACGAACTGGACGGACCTGGCCGAGCTGCTGTCGGTGCGGTTGCGCGGCATCGCGGTCGACCTGCCCGGCTTCGGCCGCTCCGAACCGCCCGGCTGGTTCGACTACACCGGTGAGCAGCACGCGCACGTCGTGATCCGGCTGCTGGAAGAGCTCGGCGCCGGTGCGGTGCACCTGCTGGGCAACTCCTTCGGCGGTGCGGTCGCGGTGCTGGTCGCGGTCCGCAGGCCGGACCTGGTCGCGTCGCTGACCTTGGTGTCCCCGGCCGTGCCGGACCTGCGGCCGGACCCGCGGCGGATGTCCGACCCGCGGCTGCCGCTGACCCGGTTGCCGCTGCTCGGCCCGGTGGTGCGCCGCAAGCTGGCCGCCATGCCCGCGCACGAGCGGACGCGGCAGTTGCTGCGGCTGTGCTTCGCCGAGCCGGAGGCCGTGCCGCCGAGCCACATCGAGGTCGCGGTCGAGGAGTTCCGGGAGCGCGCCGGACTCGCGTGGGCGGAGGTCGCGCTCGGGCGCACCACGACCGAGCTGATGCGCACCTGGCTGCTGCCGCCGTGGCGTTCCCCGTGGCTGCTGCTGCCGCAGGTTTCGGCGCCGAGCCTGGTGGTGTGGGGCCGCGAGGACCGGGTGCTCGGCATCCGCAAGGCGCCGCGGACCGCGCGGGACCTGCCGCGTGGGCGGCTGCTGGTGCTGCCGCGGACCGGCCATGTGGCGCAGATGGAGCGTCCGCGGGTGCTCGCCAAGGCGGTGCTCGGGATGCTCGACGAGATCGATGCGCACCGTTGGTGACCGCCGATCCCGAATCGGGTGATCTTTGCGGGCGTACCGGACACCGCAGGCCATGGTCTCGATCGGGGATCGCGTCCTTGTGGGACGCTGGAGCCGTGCCGCGCCCGAGACGACCACGAAACAGTGCCGCAGGACGCTCGGGAGCGTCGCGGGACGCCGAGAGTCCGCAGCGCGCACCGGGAACGGGCGCACCGGGAACGGACGCGCCCGGAAGGGACGAGCCGCTCGCCGCGTCGTGGCGGCCGTTGCCGGAATCCGACGACTTCGACGGCCTCGAGGACGAAGCCGACGACGCGCCCGCGCGCCGCACGCGGAACCGGCGGTGGTCGTTCCAGGGCTGGCGCATTTACGCGGTACCGCTGCTGATCGTGATCACCGCCCTCGCGGTGTTCCAGGTCGCCGACCCGGGCGCCGGGCCCGCCGACGGCTCCCGAGCGCAGGCGCCGAACGTTGCGGAGGCGCCGGTGGTCACCGAAGCGCCGCCCGGGCAGACCTACGACCCGAACATGTTCTCCGCGGAGCTGCCGCCCGGTGCTCCGGTACCGGAGATCGGCGGCCGCACCTACGAGGTGCTGCCCGGAACCGCGCCGCGCGTCGGCTCCGGCGAGCTCTACCGCTACACCGTCGAAGCGGAGGTCGGCGTCCGGCTGGCCGAGGGCAACGACACCTTCGCCCAGCTCACCCAGCAGACCTTGGCCGACCCGCGGAGCTGGACCCACCCGGAGGCCGGGAGCTCGGAAAGCGGCGGCCAGAACGGGGGAGTCGCGCTGGAGCGGGTGGACGGCGCGAGCTCGCCGGACTTCCGGGTCACGCTGGTGAGCCAGAACACCGCGCGGGAGATCTGCGGCTACGGCAACGGCCTGCCGTTCGACACTTCCTGCCGCATCGGCGACCGCGTCTACATCAACGCCGCGCGGTGGGTCCGAGGCGCGGTGGCGTTCGAGGGCGACATCGGCACGTACCGCCGCTATGCGATCAACCACGAGGTCGGCCACGTCTTCGGCAACGGGCACGTGCCGTGCGGGCAGCAGGGCGGGCTGGCGCCGGTGATGATGCAGCAGACCTTCAGCACCTCGAACAACGAGCTGCGCGAGCTGAACAAGGCGGTGCCGCAGGGCACCGAGATCCCCGCGAACGGCTTCGTCTGCAAGCCCAACGCATGGCCGTTCCCGGTGGGCGGGCCGCCCGGACCGTGATTTCGGCCGCTCCGGCGGTCTGCGCCCTCTCGGATTCTGGGAGTGTTCCGGGAGCCGGGAAGAGCACCGGCCGGACTCGCGTTGCACCTTTCGCGACGGATCGGCCCGGCCCGCTCGACGACCTGGCCGAGCAATGAACTCGCCGACCGAAAACGAGCCGGCCGAGCGGGTCGGCGTGCCCGACCGCGGCGCGAACGCTCGCCCGGCGCGCGCGAAAGCGGCGCCGCGGCGAGATGAGAACACTGAGGAGGAGCTGGGAATGTCCGGCGATGCAGCCCAGGCAACGCTACCGCCGCTGGTGGAACCGGCCGCGGAGCTGACCAAGGAAGAGGTCGCCCGCTACAGCCGCCACCTGATCATCCCGGACGTCGGGATGGCCGGGCAGAAGCGGCTGAAGAACGCGCGGGTCCTGATCATCGGAGCAGGCGGGCTCGGCAGCCCGGCGATGCTGTACCTGGCCGCGGCCGGGGTCGGCACCATCGGCATCGTGGAGTTCGACCACGTCGACGAGTCGAACCTGCACCGCCAGGTGATCCACGGCCAGTCCGACCTGGGGCGGCCGAAGGCGGAGTCGGCGCGCGACTCGATCGCCGAGATCAACCCGTTCGTCCAGGTGAACCTGCACCAGGTGCACCTGTCCTCGGACAACGCGCTGGACATCTTCGCCGACTACGACCTGATCCTGGACGGCCCGACAACTTCGCCACCCGGTACC
>X190_Common_House_Gecko__coassemble_310_pt1 | contig 11715 bp, 9 predicted proteins | sample X190_Common_House_Gecko__metabat2_low_PE_001 | metagenome-assembled genome bin X190_Common_House_Gecko
CGCGGCGTCGACCGGCCTTCATCCGGGCATTGAGCGTCGCCGACCCACAACACTGAGCTCGGACGGCCGCGAACCCACCGGCGGTCCGAGCGGCGCGTAACGTCCGAGGCGCCCGGGTAGGCCCGGTGCATGACATCCACCCGCTGCTCGTGCGGCTCCGGCCGAGGGACGGCCGGAGCCGTCGGTTTCGGTGTGGCCCTCGGGGTGGTGACCACGGTCGGCATCACGCTCGGCCGCAAGGCGGCGACGCTGGCCAAGATCGGCAAGGGGCATTCCGCGAAGCATCGGGCCCTCGACCTGGCGGCGGGCGTGCTGCAGCCGAAGTATCCGCTGGAGGCGATGAGCACCTACCTCAACGGCTTCCACATGTACGCCGATGAAATGGGCAGGCAGGTGCAGGCGTCGCACTTCTGCGTCCACCTGCACCACGACCTGCACCAGTGCGTCATCTTCGACCGCAACGCGCCCGATGCCCGGCTGATCGGTATCGAGTACATCATCGGCGAGGACCGCTTCCGCGAACTGCCCGAAGACGAGAAGCGGCTGTGGCACAGCCACGACTACGAGGTCAAGTCCGGCATCCTGGCCGCTCCGGGAATTCCGGACATCGCGGAGAAAACCTACTTCGAAGATCTGGTCAGAACCTACGGGAAGACGTTCCACACCTGGCAGTACGATCGCGACGACTTCCCGTACGGGATTCCGCAATTGATGATGGCGTTCACCGCGGACGGGCAGGCCGACGAGGCGTCGATCCGCGACCGCGATCGCGCGCTCGGCATCTCCGCGCCCGGCAAGCGGCGCAACCGGGCCGACATTCCGACGCCGCAGGTGGCGCCGGGCGCGAACTCCTGGGAAAGCGGCCGGAGCGTGCAGACCCGGCTCGACGAGGTCGACTTCGAGCGGTAGTGCGGACGAGCCGCCGGGTTTAGCCGAAGGTGCACCGGGAAGGCCGTTGGGGAGTGCACGGTCTGCTTGAGGAGGAATCGATGCCACGACAGACCTCTCGGCGGCAACGCCGCAATCCGCGCGAACAGGAGTGGAGCGACAAGGCCGACCGCCAGTACGAGCACGTTGAAGCTTCCCAGGAGCAGCGCGGCGCCAGCCGCGGTCGTGCCGAGGAAATCGCGGCGCGCACGGTGAACAAGCAGCGCGCCCGCAGCGGTGAGGCGAGCCGGCAGAGCAAGACCTCGATGGAGGACATCCCCGCTCCGCGTCGCGGCGGGATCCGCTCCGGCAACCGGTACGGCCCCGGCGGGCGCACCAAGGCCCAGCTCTACGCCGACGCCAAGGCGCGTGGCATCAAGGGCCGCTCGAAGATGACCAAGGCCCAGCTCGAAGAGCAGCTCGCGCGGGCGTGAAGTTCGTGGGAGAAGTCGCCGCGCGGACTCCTTCCGGGCCGCGCGGTACCGCTGGTTAGACCGAAGGACCGCGCGATAAACGTGGGTCCACATGCTCGCCGGGCTGGCAGTGCAAACCGAAATACCGGCTGGACGCCGGATTCCTTGAGTAGCGGCTCATCCGGACGAAATGAGATTCCCGGCCGGGAACAGCACGAACTTGCCGGTCCAACGGTTCTGGTATCTCGGTGACGACGAATCGGCCTAACCGGCCCTGCGCATTGCGGATGAGTTTCCGCTGGCCACGACACCGACCGTACCGGCGCCCGCGGTGGGTTTCGGCCGATGTGGTCCGGGTATCGCGATACTGAATGACGACTGTCGTCTCGGGCGATACGGGGTGCTGACATGGCGGAGTTGGTCTCCGACTACCTACTGCGTCGGTTGCGGGAGTGGGGCGTCGAGAAGGTTTTCTCGTACGCCGGTGACGGGATCAACGGGATCCTCGCCGCGTGGCAGCGCGCAGGCGACGATCCCCGGTTCATCCAGGCGCGGCACGAGGAACTGGCCGCCTTCGAGGCCGTCGGCTACGCGAAGTTCTCCGGGGAGACCGGGGTGTGCATCGCTACCGGAGGGCCCGGTGCGGTGCACCTGCTCAACGGTCTCTACGACGCGAAGCTCGACCACGTTCCCGTCGTGGCGATCGTGGGTCAGCAGGGCAGCACCTCGCTGGGCGGTTCCTACCAGCAGGAGATCGACCTGAAGTCGCTGTACAAGGACGTGGCCAGCGAGTACGTCCAAGAGGTGACGGCGCCGCAGCAGCTGCCGAACGTGCTGGACCGGGCGATGCGCACGGCTCGCGCCCGGCGCACCGTGACCGCTGTGATCATTCCCGGGGACATCCAGGACCTGGAGTACACCGCTCCGTCGCACGCGTTCAAGATGGTGCCCTCCAGCCTCGGCCTGTCGGACTCGGTCGTGACACCGGGGCGAGCCGACCTCGACCACGCAGCCGAGATCCTCAACTCCGGCGAGCGGGTGGCCATGATGATCGGTCAGGGCGCGCACGGCGCCGTCGACGAGGTGGTCGAGGTGGCCGACGTGCTGGGTGCCGGTGTCGCGAAGGCGTTGCTGGGCAAGGACGTGCTCTCGGACGAGCTGCCGTACGTCACCGGAGCGTCCGGGCTGCTGGGCACCCGGCCGTCCTGGGAGTTGATGCGGGACTGCGACACGCTGCTGATGGTGGGCGCGAGCTTCCCCTACAGCCAGTTCCTGCCCGAGTACGGCCAGGCCAGGGCGGTGCAGATCGACATCGACCCGACCATGATCGGGATGCGCTATCCCTTCGAGGTGAACCTGCTAGGAGACGCGCGAGCGACGCTGCGCGAGCTGCTCGCGCGGTTGCACCGCAAGCAGGACCGCTCCTGGCGCGAGCAGGTCGAGGGCACCGTGCGCAGCTGGCGCAACGTCATGGAACGGCGGGCGGGCGTCGAAGCCGACCCGATCAACCCGGAGCGGGTCTTCCACGAACTCTCCCCGCTGCTGCCGGACGACTCCATCCTGACCTCGGATTCGGGCTCTGCGGCGAACTGGTACGCCCGGCACCTGATGATCCGCGGCGACATGCGCGCCTCGCTGTCGGGCACGTTGGCGACCATGGGCCCGGGCGCTCCCTACGCGACCGGAGCCAAGTTCGCGCATCCCGATCGCCCGGTGTTCGCACTGGTCGGCGACGGGGCGATGCAGATGAACGGGATCAACGAGCTGATCACCATCGCGCACTACTGGCGGGACTGGGACGACCCGCGGGTGATCGTCGGAGTGCTCAACAACCGCGACCTCAACCAGGTCACCTGGGAGCTGCGAGCGATGAGCGGTTCGCCGCAGTTCCTGCCTTCCCAGCGGTTGCCGGACTTCGACTACGCCAAGTACGCCGAGAGCCTGGGGCTGCGCGGGATCAAGGTCGACGAGCCCGGCGACATCGAGGGCGCGTGGCGACGTGCGCTGCAAGCCGACCGGCCTTGCCTGGTCGAGTTCGTCACCGACCCGGCCGTGCCGCCGATCCCGCCGCAGGCGAACTGGGACCAGATGGAGAACGTCGCTTCGGCGCTGCTCAAGGGCGATCCCGAGGCGTGGTCGGTGGTCGCGGAAGGCGCCAAGTCCAAGGCCCAGGAGATCATGCCGGGCCGTTCGAGCGGGCGCTGAGCGAGCGGACGCGCGGTGCGCGGTCGCGCACCGCGCCGCCGGAGACCGCGCACGGCCTCGAGGTCTTGGGGCCGAGGAGGCGAAATGGTAGCGACCGGACTACCCGGCGTGCCGCGGGTCGACGTCACGGCACTGGAAGATGCGCTGCGGACCACTGTGGACGCCGAGGTCCGGTTCGACGCGGGCTCGCGGGGCGCTTACTCGACCGACGGGTCGAATTACCGGCAGGTCCCGATCGGTGTGGTCGTCCCGCGGTCGGTCGAGGCCGGAGCGCAGGCGGTGCGCGTGTGCCGGGAGCACGACGCGCCCGTGCTCTCCCGCGGCGGCGGCACGAGCCTCGGCGGGCAATGCGCGAACGTCGCGATCGTGATCGACTGGACGAAGTACTGCAACGGCGTGGTTTCGGTCGATCCGTCCGGATATAGCTGCGTGGTCGAGCCCGGCATCGTTTACGACGAGCTCAACCGCTCCCTCGGGCCGCACCGGGAGAAGTTCGGGCCCGCGCCGGCGACGCACAGCCACTGCACGATCGGCGGCATGATCGGCAACAACTCGTGCGGCGCGAGCGCCCAGAAGTACGGCAAGACCGTCGACAACGTCCGGCGGCTGGAGATCCTGACCTACGACGGGTTGCGGTGCTGGGTGGGTCCGCTGACCGAGCGCGAACTCGAGGCCGTCATCGCCGAAGGAGGCCGGCGGGGCGAGCTGCACCGGCGGCTCCGGGACGTCCGCGACCGCTACCGGAACGAGATTCTGCAGCGATATCCGGACATTCCGCGCCGGGTGTCCGGGTACAACCTCGACTCGCTGGTGACCGGGGACGGCTTCAACGTCGCCGCGCTGCTGGTGGGCAGCGAGGGAACGCTCGCGACGGTGCTGCACGCCGAGATCGACCTGGTCCCGACCGTGCCGTGCACCGCGATGCTCGTGCTCGGCTACGCCGATGTCGCCGCCGCTGCCGATCACGTGCCGACGCTGCTGTCGCTCAGCGACCCGTTGCAGCTCGAAGCGGTCGGTGGCGAGCTGACGCATTTCATCCGCGAACAAGGGATGTTCCCCGGATCGCTCGCGTCGCTGCCGGAAGGATCGAGCTGGCTGTTCGTCCAAACAGGAGGGAACTCCGCGGACGAGGCCGACCGGCAGGTGACGCGCGTGCTGGAGGGAATCGGCAAGTCCACTGAGGACGCCGACGTCGCGGTCTCCGACGATCCCGAGCGCGAGTCGCAGATGCTCAAGGCCCGGGAGGCCGGGCTCGGTGCCACCGCGAACCCGCCGGACATGCCGGAAAGCTGGGAAGGCTGGGAGGATTCCGCGGTCCATCCCGAGCGGCTGGGCGACTACCTGCGCGATCTGCTCGCGCTGTTCCGCGAGTTCGACTACGAGCGCCCCGCGCTGTACGGCCACTTCGGACACGGATGCGTGCACATCCGCATCCCGTTCCGGCTCAAGAGCGGGCCGGGCGTGGCCCACTTCCGCGAGTTCGTGCGGCGGGCCTCGCACCTGGTCGTGTCCTACGGCGGGTCGTTGTCCGGGGAGCACGGTGACGGCCAGGCCCGCGGCGAGATGCTCAGCATCATGTTCGGCGATCCGGTGGTGCGGGCGTTCGCCGAAGTCAAGAACATCTTCGACCCGGCCAACCGGATGAACCCGGGCAAGGTCATCGCGCCGTACCGGGTGGACGAGAACCTCCGCCTCGGGCCGGATTACCGGCCCGAGCACTCCTCGACGTTCCTCGGATATCCCGATGACGACGCGAGTTTCCACCAGGCGGTGATGCGTTGCGTCGGGATCGGCAACTGCCGCAGCACGACGGGCGGCGTGATGTGCCCGTCGTACCGGGCCACCGGCGAAGAGGAGCATTCCACGCGCGGGCGCGCGCGGTTGCTCTTCGAGATGATGCAGGGCCACAGCGATTCGCCGATCAGCGACGGGTGGCGTTCCGAGGCCGTCAAGGACTCGCTCGACCTGTGCCTGGCCTGCAAGGGGTGCAAGTCGGACTGCCCGACCGGTGTCGACATGGCCAGCTACAAGGCGGAGTTCCTCGCGCAGCACTACCGGCACCGGCCACGTCCGGCCGCGCACTACTCGCTGGGCTGGCTTCCCGCGCTGGCACAGGCCGCGCAATGGGCGCCCGGACCGGTCAACGCCGCCTTGCACGCACCCGGTGCGGCCCGGCTCGGCAAACGGCTCGCGGGCGTGACGCCGGAACGGGAAGCACCTCGGTTCGCCAGGGCGAGCTTCCAGCAGCAGTGGCGCCACCGGGACTCCGCCGAGCCGCGCCCCGGTGATTCCGACGCGGTGGTGCTGTGGCCGGACACCTTCACCAACCACTTCGAGCCGTGGATCGCGCGGGCGGCGGTGGGAGTGCTGGAGAGCGCGGGATTCCGCGTGGCGGTGCCGACGAAGCCGGTCTGCTGCGGCTTGACGTGGATCTCGACCGGTCAGCTGGACACGGCCCGGCGGGTGCTGCGACGCACCCTCCGGCTGCTGCGCCCTTGGCTCGAGGCAGGAACACCCGTGGTCGGGCTGGAACCGTCCTGCACCGCGGTTTTCCGTTCCGACACCCGCGAAATCCTGCCGCACGACGAAGACGCGCAACGGCTGCGGTCCCAATACAGCACGCTCGCCGAAGCGTTGCGCGCGCACGCCTCGCAGGACTGGCGACCGCCCGAGGTCGGTGCGAGCGCGGTCGTGCAACCGCACTGCCACCAGCACGCGGTGCTCGGATTCGCCGCGGATACCGCGATTCTGCAGCGGGCGTCCGTCGACGCGAACGTGCTCGACTCCGGTTGTTGCGGCCTGGCCGGGAACTTCGGGTACGAGCAGGGGCACTACGACGTGTCGATGGCGTGCGCGGAGCACTCCCTGCTGCCCACCTTGCGCGAGACCGATGCGGACACGCTGGTGCTGGCCGACGGGTTCAGCTGCCGGACGCAGATCGCACACGGCAGCAACCGGCGGGCGTTGCATCTCGCCGAGGTCCTCAGCGGCGAGTCAACTCCTCGATGAGCTGATCAGGCGGTGTTCTGCGCGACGTCACCGCCGACCGGGCTCAGCACCGCGACCAGGAATCCGGAGTCCCGGGCGAGCGGGCGCAAGTCCCAAGTGGACAACTTGAGGTCGGTGCCGAGCCCCGCTGCCGCGGCGTCGGCGAAGAACTCGTCGAAGTCGTATCCCCGGCCCGCCCCGAATCCGACCGCGAGCCGCCCTTCGGCCGTGAGGTGTTCGCGGAAGTTCGCCAGGACGGCGCCACGCGTTCCCGGCGCCAGGAACGGCAGCACGTTCCCGGCGCACACGATCACGTCGAACGGCGCGGTGATGCCGTGCCCGCGCAGCTCGAGTTCGGACAGGTCGCCGACGATCCAGCGCGGCCCGGGATGGTCCTGCTCGGCAGCCGCGATCAGCGCGGCGTCGACGTCGACCCCGACGACGTCGTGACCGGCCGCGGCCAGCGCGGCTCCGACCCGGCCGGGTCCGCAACCCGCGTCGAGGATGCGCGCGCCGCGCGGGGCCATGGCGTCGACCAGGCGCGCTTCACCGGCGAGGTCGTTGCCCGCGCGAGCCATGCCGCGGAGCCGGTCGATGTACCAGGCGGAGTGCCCGGGGTCGGCGGCGACCTTCTGCATCCAAAGACTTTGCTCGGCCATGGCTCCATTGTCCTGCACCTGGACCGAGGTCCGTTGCTGCGGTCGCGCGCGAGGCGCCGGCCCCCGCTCAGGTCAGCTTGATCTGGCGGTTGACGTCCTTGTAGAGCAGGTACCGGAACTTGCCCGGTCCGCCCGCGTAGCAAGCCTGCGGGCAGAAGGCGCGCAGCCACATGAAGTCTCCTGCCTCCACCTCCACCCAGTCGCCGTTGAGCCGGTACACGGCCTTGCCTTCGAGCACGTAGATCCCGTGCTCCATCACGTGCGTCTCGGCGAACGGGATGACCGCGCCCGGCTCGAAGGTGACGATGTTGACGTGCATGTCGTGGGCGAGGTCGTCCGGGTCCACGAACCGCGTCGTGGCCCATGCTCCGTTGGTGTCGGGCATCGGCGTGGGCTGGATGTCCTGCTCCTGGACCGCGAACGCCGCGGGCGCGTAGCCCTCGAGCGGTTCGTAGGCCTTGCGGACCCACTGGAAGCTGGCTCGCTCGCCGGAATCGTTGGCCACCGACCAGTCGGCCCCGGCCGGGATGTAGGCGTATCCACCGGGGGTGAGGTCGTGCCGGGCTCCCTCGATGACCAGCCGCAGCTCGCCGCCGAGCACGAACACGACGGATTCGACGCCGCGCTCCGGTTCCGGCCGGGTGCTGCCGCCTCCCGGCGACACCTCGACGACGTACTGCGCGAACGTCGTCGAGAACCCTTGGATCGGCTTGGCGAGGATCCACGCCCGAGTGCCGTTCCACCCGGGAAGGTTGCTGGTGACGATGTCGCGCAGCACGCCGCGCGGGATGACCGTGTACGCCTCGGTGACCAGTGCGCGGTCGGTGAGCATGGTGGATTGGGACGGCAGGCCGCCCTCGGGGGCGAAGTAGGTCGGCTGGCTCAAGTGATCCCTTCCTCGCTGGGGGCGGATGCGGCCGCGGAACACGGGATACGTTCACGTATACACAACGGGCGCCGGACGAGGATAGGCAAAAGCAGCCGACTGCGGAAGGCGTCACGCGTCGAACGCCGATGAGCGCGCAGCGCGTCCGCGGAGTCGCCGAGCCGGTTTCGGCGGCGCTGTTGACGGCGATCAGGACGGTCGCTACGGTCTTCCGCATCCCAGCCGTATACTTCCATATTGCGGAAGTTCACATCGCTCGGTGTCGTAGTGCCGCCGATCGCTCCGTCGTGCCCCGCGCGCCTCGTCGCCCGGAGTCGCATGGACCGCGAGAGCGTCGCCCGATCCTGACTCAGCGGAGAGTCCAAATGCGTCGAATGACCGCCGCCCCGGGGGCAGCGCAGAACTCGGAGGCGGCTCGATGACCGCCACCGACAACGAAGCGAGCTGCACCCCGAGTCCCCGGTTGTACAGCTACGACCTGGCCCCGACCAAGAAGGACGGGCGCCGCTGGGGCGCGTACAACGTCTTCACGCTCTGGGCCAACGACGTGCACAGCCTCGGCAACTACGCGTTCGCGATCGGGCTGTTCGCACTCGGGCTGAACGTGTGGGGGATCCTGGCCGCGTTCCTGCTCGCATCGGTGCTGCTGTTCCTGCTGCTGACGCTGTCCGGCTACATGGGGCACAAGGCCGGTGTGCCGTTCCCGGTCATGAGCCGCATCGCGTTCGGGACGAAGGGTGCGCAGATCCCGGCCGCGGTCCGCGGAATCGTCGCCATCGCCTGGTTCGGCATCCAGACCTACCTCGCGTCCTCGGTGCTCAACACCCTCCTGGTGGCGATGTTCCCCGCACTGCGGAAGCTGGAAGCGCAGACGGTGCTGGGGCTGTCGCTGCTCGGCTGGCTCACCTTCCTCGTGCTCTGGCTCGTCCAAGTGCTCATCGTCAGCTACGGGATGCACGTGATCCGCAGGTACATGGCGGTCGCGGCACCGACGACGCTGATCACGATGTTCGGCCTGGCGGTGTGGATGTTCGCCCGCGCGGACTGGTCCATTTCGCCGTCCACGGCCGAGCCGCTCACCGGGGCGGCGATGTGGCTGCAGGTCCTGCAGGGCGCCGCGCTCTGGGTCGTGATCTACGGGACGTTCGTGCTGAACTTCTGCGACTTCACGCGCTCGGCGAAGAGCCGCCGCTCGATCGTGGGTGGCAACCTGGTCGGCATCCCGGTGAACATGCTCTTCTTCGCCACCATCGTCGTGGTCCTCAGCGGAGCGCAGTTCAAGCTGAACGGGCGGGTGATCACCAGCCCCGCCGACATCGTCCAGACGATTCCGAACACGTTCCTGCTGGCGGCCGCGTCGGTCGCGCTGGTGCTGCTGACGATCGCGGTGAACCTGCTCGCCAACTTCGTCGCGCCGATCTACGTGCTGGTGAACCTTTTCCCGCGGCGGCTGAACTTCCGCCGGGCAGGGCTGGTGAGCGCCGTCATCGGCATCGTCATCCTGCCTTGGAACCTCTACGACAACCCGGTGGTGGTGAACTACTTCCTCGGCGGCCTCGGCGCGCTGCTCGGACCGCTGTTCGGCGTGATCATGGCGGACTACTGGCTGCTGCGCAGGACCCGGGTGAACGTCCCGGACCTCTACACCGAGCAAGCCCAGGGCGAGTACCACTACCGGCGCGGGTACAACCCGAAGGCGGTGTGGGCGTTCGTCCCGTCCGCGGCGATCGCCGTCGTGCTCGCGCTGGTGCCCGCCTTCGGCGCCGCATCCGGGTTCTCGTGGTTCATCGGTGCGGCGCTCGGGGCCGTCATCTACGCCGCCATCGGCGACCGCGATCCTGACGGGCGGGACGTGGACGGCGAGTCGATCGCCGTCGCGGCCGAGTGAGCGGCCCCGGCACGGGACTTCGCGAAAGGTGAATCGTGCGCATTCTCATCGTCAACGTCAACACGACTCCGTCGATCACCGAATCGATCGGTGCGCAGGCCGCCGGTGCGGCGGCTCCCGGCACCGAGATCGTCCCGCTGACGCCGCCGTTCGGCGCGGAATCGGTGGAGGGCAACTACGAGAGCTACCTCGCGGCGGTCGCCGTGATGGAAGCCGTCCGGGCCTACCCGGAACCGTTCGACGCCGTCATCCAGGCCGGCTACGGCGAGCACGGCCGGGAAGGCCTGCAGGAGTTGCTCGAGGTCCCGGTCGTGGACATCACCGAGGCCGCCGCGAGCACCGCCCAGTTCGTCGGCCGCACCTACTCGGTGGTGACCAGCCTGGACCGCACCGTTCCACTGATCGAGGACCGGCTGGCCGCCGCAGGGCTGAACAGCCGGTGCGCTTCCGTGCGAGCGAGCGGTCTGCCGGTGCTGGAACTCGACCGCGATCCCCGGGCCGCCGTCGAAGCCATCGCCCAGGAGGCGGTGCGCGCGGTGCAGGGCGACCGGGCCGAGGTCGTCTGCCTGGGCTGCGGCGGCATGTCGGGCCGGGCCGAGCGGGTGATCGAACGCACCGGAGTGCCGGTCGTCGACGGGGTCACCGCGGCGGTGACGACCGCCGAATCCCTCATCCGCCTCGGGCTGACGACCTCGAAGGTGCGCACCTACGCACCTCCGCGGCCCAAGACGATGACCAACTGGCCGCCGCGCTGAGGCTGAGCGCGGCCCGGCTGGGGGAGGCGGCGAGCAGGCACCTGTGACCGAGCGGGTCGGGCCGGCCGCGTTCTGCTGCGAGGCCGGTCCGAACGGGACGGTCCTGTACGGCCCGGCCGGGGACGGGCCTGGTAGACATCGGGCATGACCTCTAACGACGGTTCGGTCGAGCCCGTGACGGTGTTCGTCTCGGACGCCTTGCAAGCTCGCCTGGACACCTACCGGGACGAACGCCGCACCGCTACGTCCGTGGTGTTCGAGGCGATCGAGGCGTTGGGCGATCGGTTGCCGGACGTGGTGCACGCCGCTCGCGCGATGATCAACTCGCCATCGGCCCGGGAGATCCACTACCTCGGCTCCGGGCCGGTGCTGATCCGGGTCCGGCCGGACGCGGCCCAGGCGGCCGAGCTGGCCAGGTTGTCCGACGAGGTCGGAATGCCGGTCGCGGGCTGGCTGCCGCCGTTGCTCAACGCGCACCTGCCGGGGCGCAAGGAACCCGAGAACATGCCGTGGCTCGTCCCGGTGCAGCAGTAGGAACCGTTGCACGGCGCCGGAGCCGCCCGGCGCCCTCAGCCGCTCAGCGATGGCTCAGGCGCTGCGGGAGTGAAGTTCGATGATGGAGCTGGGCCGCCTGGTCAACGTCCTGGGTGGCTACGGCGTGCGGTTGTGCTGCTGTCCGCTTTCCCGGTCGACCGAGCTGCGGGGCGTGGTCCTGCAGGATTGCGCGGACGACCGTCCGGTGACCGGCGACGTCTACCTCGCCGTTGGCGCCGAGTCCGAGCTGCAGGCGATCCGGCGGGCGCAGGCCGCGCGGGCTTGCGTGGTGCTCGTCCGCGGTAGCGCGGAGCTGACCGAGGAGACGGTCTCGGCCGCCGAGCTCGCGGGGCTCGCCGTGATGCTGGTCGATCCCGCGGTGTCCTGGAGCGAGCTGGCTGGCGTGGTCTACGGCCTGGTGCTCGAAGGCCGCGAGACCGAGTCGGGGCGGGGGCCCACC
>X190_Common_House_Gecko__coassemble_311_pt1 | contig 11677 bp, 11 predicted proteins | sample X190_Common_House_Gecko__metabat2_low_PE_001 | metagenome-assembled genome bin X190_Common_House_Gecko
CCGGAGTCAGCGGGCAGTGCGGGATCCAGGCGCCGGGGAAGTAGTACGCCGACGGGTGCGCGACCTTTCCCGCCAGCACGTCGTGCACGGCCGAATGCACCGCCAGCAGCTCGGTGTCCACCACCGCCGTCAGCAGCAGAACCGCGTCCTCGCCCGGGAAAGTGCCCAGCGTGTAGAACCACAGGTCCGGAATGGACAGCACGCGCAGCTCCGCGCGCAGCGCTTTGCGCGTCGCCGCCGGGATGTTGCCCGCGGCGGCCAGCGTCACGCCGGGACGTCCCGCGGTGACCGGAACTCCGGCCGCGGTGAGCCGGTCGCGCAGCGCGCGCAGCTCGCCGTCGGTGGAGTCGTCGAAGAAGACGGTCAGTTCCTGCGCCATCGGTCCAGCTCACTCGGTTTCCGATCGCCGGATCGCTCGGCGCTCCGTCGCTGTTATGGGGTCGCTGTTATGGGGTCGCCGCTGCTCCTGGCTCGTGCTGCTCCGGTGCAGGAAAGGCGTCCGCGGCGACCTTCGCGGCAAGCGTTGCCTAGGCCCCGTGCTCCCCGGGCAATGCGAACCTTCCGTCCTCGGTCTGCTCCATGAGTCCGTCCACCAGCAGCGAATCCAGGCAACGATCCCGCTGACCGGCGTCCGACCAGACCGCGTCGAGCTGTTCCCGCAGCACCGGGCCCTCCGCGCCGCGCAGCACGTCCAGCAGTTTGCCGCGCACCTGCCGGTCGGTTCCCGCGAAGCGCTGCACCTTCTTCGGCGGTCCCGCGTAGGCCGGGCGCCCGGCGTGCTGCCACGCGCAGTCGTGCGCGATCGGGCAGCGCTCGCAGGCGGGGGAGCGGACCGTGCACACCACCTGCCCGAGTTCCATCAACGCCGCCGACAGGCTCGCCGCGCTCGCGTCGTCGCCGGGCAGCAGCACCTCGACATCGGCGAGGTCGCGCTTCGGCGACGGCGGCCCGGCATCGCCCGCGCCGTGCACGGCCCGTGCCACGACCCTGCGGACGTTCGTGTCCACCACGGGAGCCCGCTTGCCGTAGGCGAACGCGGCGACCGCGCGGGCGGTGTAGGTCCCGATCCCCGGCAGCGCCAACAGGGTGTCCACATCGGACGGAACGAGGTCGTCGTGGTCGGCGGCGATCGCCCCGGCGGCCTGGTGCAGGCGCAGCGCGCGGCGCGGGTAGCCGAGCTTGCCCCAGGCCCGCAGCACTTCGGCCTGCGGGGCCGCGGCCAGGTCGGATGGGCGCGGCCAGCGCGCCATCCACTCCTGCCAGATCGGCAGCACGCGGTTCACCGGCGTCTGCTGCAGCATGGTTTCGCTGACCAGCACGCCCCAGCCGGTCGTGCCGGGCGCGCGCCACGGCAGCGGGCGGGCCTCGGCGGCGAACCAGTCGATCAGCTCGGTGGGGTCCCAGGCGGTCGTCGTCATCTCGGCACCGATCCTGCCAGGCGCGCGCCGGAGCTCCCGGGGCGCCCCGGAACCGGCCGCGTACCGGGGCAAGACCACACGAACGGACTGATCTTGCTGCCTGAACGGCGGTACAAATACGCCTGATCGGGTGATCATCGATTGGTCGGCTCAGCGGGATCACCGGGTTACTGTCGGACCGTGCTGGATCCCATCGGACCGCTTCGCCCCGAGGTGTACTGGCGCCGCCGAGCGGTGGCGTTCGGTGCGGTCCTGCTGGCGATCGCTCTCGCGGTGTGGGGCGTGATCGCGCTGGCCGGAGCGCTCGTCCCGGCAGCATCGCAGCAAGCCGGAACGCACGGGGGCGCCCCGCCGCCGCAGGCCGCCGCGCCACCCGCGGCTCCACCGGCGTGCGGCGACCGGGACCTGCGGATCACCGCGGAGCCGGTGCGCCCGGAGATCCCGGCAGGCGAACCGGTCGGGCTGCGCATGGTCATCACCAACACCGGCCCGGTGGACTGCGTCCGGGACACCGGCCGGATGCTGCGCGAGGTCGTGGTGTCCACTGCGGACGGCAAGCGCTTCTGGTCGAGCAACGACTGCCAGACCGAATCCAGCAACGAGATGCCGGTGCTGGCCCCCGGTGAATCCGTGCGCAACGAACTCGAATGGACCGGCGTCGCCTCCACCCCGGAAGCATCGCCCGAGCAGTGCGCCGCCAAGCGCGAAACCGCTCCCGCGGGCGACTACGTCGTCGGCGCCCGCCTGGGCGGCCTCATCAGCCAGCCAACCCCGTTCCGCCTCACCTGACCCCGTTCATCGTGGGTGAACGGACCGTTGGTCCGAATAGATTGGTCGAACGGTCCGTTCACCCGCTGAGGCTGGCGCGTGCGGGAGAGGCTCAGTTCGAGCGCAGCGACTTGAGGGCGGTTTGCAGGTCGGGCACGACGGTGGCCTTGATCCCGGAGGGGAGCCTGCCGGAATCCGGCGGCACCAGCGCGCGGTCGAAACCCAGCCGCTGCGCCTCCGCGAGCCGCCTGCCCACCGCGTTCACCCGGCGGATCTCCCCGGCCAGCCCGACCTCGCCGACCACCACCATGTTCGGCGGCAGCGGAACGTCCATGGCCGACGATGCGATGGCCAGCGCCACCGCCAGATCCGCGGCGGGCTCGGTGACCTTCATGCCGCCGACGGTGGCCGCGAACACCTCCTTCTCGCCGGTGCGGACCCGGCCGCGCTTTTCCAGCACCGCCAGCGCCATCGACACCCGCGCCGAGTCCAGCCCGCTCACCGCCCGGCGCGGGATCTGCATCTGGGTCGGCGCGACCAGCGCCTGCACCTCCGCCAGCAGCGGGCGCTTGCCCTCGACCATGACCGTCACCGCGGTTCCCGGGACCGCAGCCTCCTGGCGGTTCAGGAACAACCCGGAGGGATCGGCCACCTCGGCGATCCCGTCGTCGCGCTGCTCGAAGCAGCCGACCTCGTCGGCCGGGCCGAAGCGGTTCTTGATACCGCGCAGCATCCGCAGCGACGAATGCCGGTCGCCCTCGAAGTTGAGCACCACGTCCACCAGGTGCTCCAGCGCGCGCGGTCCCGCCACCGCGCCGTCCTTGGTCACGTGCCCGACCAGCACCACCGGCAGCCCGCGTTCCTTGGCCAGCGCGACCAGGCCGGAGGTGACCGCGCGGACCTGGGTGACCCCGCCCGGCGTGCCGTCCACGTCCGGCGACTGCACGGTCTGCACCGAGTCGATGATCAGCAGTCCGGGGCGGATGGCGTCCACGTGCCCGAGCACGGCTCCGAGGTCGGCCTCCGAACCGAGGTAGAGCTCGGGGTGCAGCGAGTCGGTGCGCTCCGCGCGCAACCGCACCTGGCCCGCCGATTCCTCACCCGTGACGTACAGCGAAGGGCCGCCCGAACCGGCCGCCGCCCAGCGGTGCGCGACCTCCAGCAGCAGCGTCGACTTGCCCACTCCCGGCTCCCCGGCCAGCAGCATCACCGCGCCAGGCACGATCCCGCCGCCGAGCACCCGGTCCAGCTCGGCGATGCCGGTCGGCACCTGCCGGGCCGAGTCCAGGTCCACTTCGGCGATCGGGCGCGCGGAGGTCGCCGGTGCGGCGGCGGTGACCTTCGCGGCGGCGGGCCGGGCCGCGGCGGTCTCCTCGATGGTGTTCCAGGCGTGGCAGGAGGGGCAGCGGCCGAGCCACTTGGTGACCTCGTGGCCGCAGTCGGCGCAGCGGTAGGCGGGGCGGGCCGCGCGGGCGTTCTTGGCAGGCACGGCGGGAGGCTATCCGCCGGGCCCGACGACTCCACCGGCCGCAGTGCTCCGGCGAGTCGGCCCCGGACATGCCGAAGGGCCGCCCGCTGGCGGCCCTCCCGAAGCGAAACCGCTGGTCAGTGGTGGCTCGCCCCGCCGGAACCGTGTTCCGGGCGCGGGCTGGAGTCCTCGCCGATCGGCACCTGCACGGTGACCGGTCCGGCCTTGGCGAACACGAAGGTCACCGGAACCGTGACGCCCGGTGTGATCTGCTGCGTGAGGCCGTTCAGCGTGATCGACACCTGCCGCTCGTCGGTGGCGCTGCCCTGCGAGGGCGCCTGCTGCTGCGACGGCTGGCCGCTCTGCGAAGGCTGGGCACCCTGCGACGGCTGGCCGCTCTGCGAAGGCTGGGCACCCTGCGAGGTCTGGCCGCTCTGCGACGGCGCACCGTCGGTGTGCAGCGAGCTGTTCGACGGCAGCTCCGTCGTCTGCCCGACCTGCACCGAATTGGCGAAGCTGCTGGTGACCTGGACCAGCTTGTCGTCCTGCGCGCCGCTGTTGATCAAGACGGCCTGCAGCGGCGCCGAGGAGCCCGGGCCGTACCGGCCCTGGCCGGTCGGGAAGACCAGCGTCGCGTTGCGCACGCCGATGCCGTTGACATCGCCGCTGCCGCCGGGGACGGCGGCGACCTGGGTGTCGGTCTCGGTCACCTGGCCCGCGCTGCAGCCGGCGAGTGCGACGACGGCGCCCAGGCCCAGTGCGGCCGAGGTCAACCGCACGCGGAAAGCAGTGTGGTGCTGGGGGCGGCTCACGGTGGCAGTGTCCTTCCTGATAGCCGGACGACCGCGTGGCAGCTTAATCGCCCTTCCCGCAGGACCCGAGGCAGACCCCCGTCCGGCGGCGTGAGGCCCGCCCACCGGATGTCCACAATGGATCAATCGAGCCATCCGCGCGGACCTGGCGAAGCACGGCCAGTGGCTGTTTGTCAACCCCCGATCGCGTCCTGACCTGCGATGACGATGGTAGGGCGGTCGAGGCTCGGTTGTCGCTCGTGCTAGGCTGAGCTGAGCGAAAGGGGCAGAGGACACATGGTTTTCAAGGTCGGAGAGACCGTCGTCTACCCGCACCACGGTGCTGCGCTCATCGAAGCAATCGAGACCCGCGTGATCAAGGGCGAGGAAAAGCAGTACCTCGTCCTGCGAGTCGCCCAAGGCGACTTGACCGTGCGCGTTCCTGCGGACAACGCCGAGATCGTCGGTGTTCGGGACGTGGTCGGTCAAGAGGGTCTGGACCATGTCTTCGACGTGCTGCGCGCCCCGCACACCGAGGAACCGACGAACTGGTCCCGGCGGTACAAGGCCAACGTGGAGAAACTCGCCTCCGGCGATGTGAACAAGGTGGCCGAAGTGGTGCGCGACCTCTGGCGGCGCGAAAAGGACCGCGGATTGTCCGCGGGTGAGAAGCGAATGCTCGCGAAGGCCCGGCAAATACTGGTCAGCGAGCTCGCGCTGGCAGAGGGCACCGACGAGGGCAAGGCCGAGTCCCTGTTGGACGAAGTGCTCGCAACGGCCGTCTGATCGGCGGGTCCGGCGAAGCGTGAAAGTGGTGGCCCTGGTTCCGGCCGCCGGGCGCGGGGTGCGCCTGGGGGCCGGAACGCCGAAAGCACTGGTCCCGGTTTCGGGTGAGTCCTTGCTGGTCCGCGCCGTTCGCGGGCTGTTGGAGTCCGGCAGCGTGCACCACGTGGTGGTCGCTGCCCCGCCCGACCAGGTCGATGTCGTGCAGCGGGAGCTGGCGGTGCTCGGTGCCGTCGCGTCGTGGCGGCCGGATTCCGGTTTCGGCGCGAACGTTCCCGAATCACCTGCCGAGGTGTCCGATCCGGCTTCGCCGGTCGGCGTCGTTGCCGGTGGTGCGGACCGGACCGAGTCAGTGCGGCTGGCACTGGCGGCGGCCGAGCGGGCCGTGCCGGATGTCCGGGCGGTGCTGGTGCACGACGCCGCGCGGGCGTTCACCCCGGTGCCGGTGATCCGCGAGGTGGCCGACGCCGTTCGCGGCGGTGCCTCCGCGGTCGTTCCGGTGCTGCCGGTCAGCGACACGATCAAGCAGGTCGACGCCGACGAGGTGGTCAGCGCGACCGTGGACCGTTCCCGGCTGCGCAGCGTGCAGACCCCGCAGGGCTTCGAGATCGACGTGCTGCGCGCCGCGTACGCCGCGGCCGATGACTCCGCCACCGACGACGCCGGGCTGGTCGAGCGGATCGGTGGTGTGGTGCGCACCGTTGCGGGCCATCCACACGCCTTGAAGATCACCACCGCGTTCGACCTGGCGATCGCCGAGTCGGTGCTCGCGGCCGAACCGATCGGAGATCCCCGGTGAACGCACCGTCCGGCCCGGTTCCCCGGATCGGGCAGGGCGTCGACGTGCATCCGGTGGAAGCGGGACGCGAGTGCTGGGTGGCCGGGCTGCACTGGCCCGGCGTCGACGGGTGCAGCGGACACTCGGACGGTGATGTCGCAGCGCACGCGCTGTGCGACGCGCTGCTTTCCGCGGCCGGGCTCGGAGATCTCGGTGCCGTGTTCGGCACCGGCGACCAGCGGTGGTCCGGCGCGCACGGTTCGGAGCTGCTGGCCGAAGCGCGCTCGCGGATCACCGCGGCCGGTTTCCAGGTCGGCAACGCCGTGGTCCAGGTGATCGGCAACGCGCCGCGGATCGGCAAGCGCCGCGAGGAGGCGCAGCGGGTGCTTTCCGAGGTGCTCGGCGCGCCGGTGTCGGTTTCCGGAACCACCAGTGACGGGCTCGGGCTGACCGGCCGCGGGGAAGGCATCGCCGCGATCGCCACCGCGTTGCTCTTCCCGGCCGCTTGACCTGCGCGCCCGGTTAACGCCGGGGGATCGCGGGGACAAGTCCGGGAAAGCTCGGGGTGCGCACCCTGGCCGCGCCGCCCGCATCCGGTTCATGCTCGACGCATGGTGATCGGACAGAACCGCTGGGTGCGCCGGGCAGTGGTCGGACAGCCGCTGATCGCCTGGCCGTGCGCATTGCTGCTGTGGGCGGGCGGTGGGCCCGCCGCGCTCGCCTTGGCCGCGCTGGTCCTGTGGATCAGCACCGCGTGCTGCGTGTTCGGAATCCTCGCGCCCATGCACCGCGACCGGGCGAGCCGATGCTGAGCATCACCACTTCTGCTTGATGTGCTCCTTCAGCTGGGCGTGCCGGAACTGGTACACGGCTCCGGACTGCCGGAGCAGTTCGCGCTCCCGCGCGTCGTCGAGGAACCGCATCAGCCGCAGCGGGATCTTGCCGCGCATCGCCAGCCAGCCGCGGGCGATCACGAAGTACCACCATGCTGATTCCGTCAGCGTTCCGATGCACAGCACCGTCCCGATGAGGTCGGTCAGCCCTGCGGTGGTGACCGGCCACGCTTCGCCCGGGGGCATCGGCCCCAGCGCCAAGAGCACGAGCGTCGGCAGTTTCCCGAGCACGAGGAAGGTCAACGCCGGGATCAGGGTGGCGGTCCGGTCGTCGCGCAACGAAGTAGCGGGAGTGGTCGCCTCCCACGAGGTGCTGTAGATGCCGCCGCCGCGGGTCAGCCAGTGCCAGGTCGCCCGGGATCGGCCGTTCCGGGAGTTGCTCGCGCCGAGCAGGAACTGGATCGCCGCGCCTCCCGTCAGCAGCATCGCCGCGGAGACCGCGACCATCGCCGCGCACACTCGCGCGATTCTCCGGGCGAGGTCGGTGAAAGGTCGGCGTCCGGTGCGCCGCAGCGTCGACTTCGGGGCTTTGCCTTCCACAGCGGCGATGCTGAAGCGGCCCATGAAGATCAGGAAGGTCACTACGAGCGAGCCGACGGCGAGGACCGGGTCGAACAGTTCCACCGGGTTGCCCGCGCCCGCCCAGCACGCACCCAGTGCCACGGCGAAGACGATTCCGCCGGAAACCGGGTAGAGCCAACGCGGCACCGCGAATTGCAGCTCCCACCACGCCAGGTCGGGATTGCCGACACCGTGCTTGTTGCCGGTGTGCGGAGTGCCGGCCAGGAACCGAAGCCACTGCGGGGCCTTTCGGGGATCGTGCGCCTGCGCCGATGGCTCCTCGTAGGCGTGCCGCACCAGGTCGTCCAGCAGGTGCTCGTCCACCTCGCTACGGGTCGCCAGCTCGGTCAGGTGCACCGGTGCGTACCGCCGCGGCGCATGAACGTTGCGCAGCAGCGAGGCCATGAACGGCGATCCGAGGGCTTGGGCCAGCGGTCCGTCCGGGTGCTCCCGCAAATGCGTGAACACCCGCCGCCACGAGTTCGTCCGCTGCGGCGAGACGGCCGCGGACAGGTAGTCGATGACCACGTCGACGCCGACCGGCTCGACCTGCACCACCGCCGCGGACCGCAGCACATCGGCCTTGCGGACCGCTGCCTCGTACTCCGCGGTGCGACTGGTCAGCACGAGCGGGGCGTCGGCGTTCAGCGAGCGGTTCAACGTCGTGATCGCCAGCTCCCGCCGAGGGCCGGGCAACTCGTCCAAGCCGTCCAGGATCGGCAGCACGCGACCGGTGCCGAGCAGGCGCTGCACGGTGTCCGGCCCTTGATCGCCGAGGTCCGGGTAGTCCTCCGCCAGCCGCCGGGCCAGCCAGGTGTGCACGTGCTCACCGGCGGAGTTCCACGAGCTGATCGACTGCAGCACCGGCACCGGATCACCCGGCGCGCGCTCCTTCAGCAGCCCGAGCAGCAACAGCAGCGCGAGCGTGGTCTTGCCGGAGCCGCCGTCGCCGAGCAGGACCAAGCGGCGTTCCGGCGTCTCCCGGAAGGCCCGCACCAGGGTGCTGATCCGGTCGCTGCTGCCGGAGATCGGTGCGCCGGTGTTGCGCGCGTGGTCGGCCAGGTCTCCGTCGACCGCGTGCCAGGACACCGCCAGCGGTGCCGGGTCGAACAGCCTGCGCTTGGCCGCTTCTTCGCGCCATTGCAGTTCGACGGCGTGCGCGAGGGCTTCCTGGGGCTCGCTCAGCGGATCATCGGGGACCTGCGTGATGTGCACGTTGTCGATGCGTTCCGCCTGGACAACGTGCTTGGCATTGCCGTGGAACTCGTTGTGCGAGTGCGCCATGGTCGCCTTCGGCAGCCGGTGCTGTGATCGAAGGGTAGCGGAGCGTGCGGTCACCTCGTGTCCGGTCGTCGTTGCGCAGTGAGATCGGCCGCAGGTTCCGGCGGTGCGCTCCGGCCCGCACGTACGCTGGCCCGGTGACCTTGCGCGCGGTGTTCTTCGACTTCTCCGGCACGTTGTTCCGGTTGGAGCAGGACGAGTCCTGGCTGACCGATCTCACCGACGGCAGCGGTACCCCGCTGGACCTGGAGGCGCAGACCGAGGTGCTGCGCAAGCTCACCGCCCCGTCCGGCAACGTGGCGGTGATGGAGCCCGAGTACCAGCACGCCTGGTACCACCGGGACCTCGACCCGGAGATGCACCGCAAGTCGAACCTCGAGGTGCTGCGGCTGTCCGGGATCAGCACGCCGGAGCAGGCCGAGGGGTTGTACTCGCGGCTGGTCGACCCGCTGTCCTGGACGCCGTATCCGGACACCGCCCAGGTGCTGCGCAACCTGCGGGAACAGGGCGTGCGGATCGCGGTGATCAGCAACATCGCCTTCGACATCCGGCCCGCGTTCGCCGAGCTGGGCGTGCTCGACCTCGTCGACGAGTACCTGATGTCCTACGTCGAAGGCGTGATCAAGCCGGACGCCGAGCTGTTCCGGCTCGCCTGCGCGCGGCTGGACGTGGCGCCGGAGGAGGCGCTGATGATCGGCGACAGCGAGGAGGCCGACGGCGGCGCCGCGCAGATCGGCTGCGCCGTCGAGATCGTGCCCCCGCTGCCGACCGAGGACCGGCCGGATGCGCTGCTCAAGGCGGTCGCCGCGCACGGTGCGCAGGCCGAACCGGTCCGCGAGGGTTGAGGCCGGGCGGAAATTCCGCTGGCCGGTCTTGACGCGCCGACCCCTGTCGTGGTTCGCGATCAGGCTGGCCCCGTACCATCGGGATCGTGAGCCTGCACCTGCATGACACCGCGACCCGGACGACGCGCGAATTCCACCCGCGCTGCGGCGGAGTGGCGTCGATCTACGTCTGTGGGGCGACCGTGCAGGGCGTGCCGCACGTCGGCCACGTGCGCAGCGGGCTCAACTTCGACGTGCTGCGCCGCTGGCTGCGGCACACCGGTTACGACGTGCGGCTGATCCGCAACGTCACGGACATCGACGACAAGATCATCAACAAGGCGGCCGAGGCCGGACGTCCGTGGTGGGAGTGGGCGGCCACCCACGAGCGGGCCTTCGAGCACGCCTACGACCAGCTCGGCTGCCTGCCCCCGTCGGCGTTGCCGCGCGCCACCGGGCACATCGGGCAGATGTCCGAGCTCATCGAGCGGTTGATCGACAAGGGACACGCGTACGCCACCGGCGGCGACGTGTACTTCTCGGTGTCCTCCTGGAGCGAGGAGTACGGCAGGTTGTCCGGGCAGCGCCTCGACGAGGTGCAGCAGGGCGAGGTCGCGGCCGCAGGCAAGCGGGATCCGCGCGACTTCACGCTCTGGAAGGCCGCCAAGCCCGGCGAACCGAGCTGGCCCACGCCGTGGGGCGAGGGGCGGCCGGGCTGGCACCTGGAGTGCTCCGCGATGGCGACCAGCTACCTGGGCAGCGAGTTCGACATCCACGGCGGCGGGCTGGACCTGGTGTTCCCGCACCACGAGAACGAACTCGCCCAGTCCAACGCGGCCGGCGACCCCTTCGCCCGGTACTGGATGCACAACGCCTGGGTGACGATGAGCGGCGAGAAGATGTCGAAGTCGCTCGGCAACATGCTGACCATCCCGGCGGTGCTGGAACGCGCCAGGGCCAGCGAGCTGCGGTACTACCTGGTCGGCCCGCACTACCGCTCGACCGTCGAGTTCTCCGAGGAAGGGCTGACCGAGGCGAGCACCACCTACCGCCGGATCGAGTCGTTCCTGCACCGCGTCGTGCAGCGCACCGGCAGCGTCGAGCACGGCGAGGTCCGGCCGGAGTTCGCCGCGGCGATGGACGACGACCTGTCCACGCCGCAGGCGATCGCCGCGGTGCACACCACGATCCGCGACGGCAACGCGGCGCTGGACGCCGGTGACGACGCCGCGGCGCGCACGGCGGCGGCCTCGGTGCGCACGATGACCGATGTGCTCGGCCTGGACCCGCTCTCGCCGCAGTGGGCCGAGGATTCCGGCGCCGACGACGCGGCGCGGCGAGCACTGACCGAGCTGGTGGACGGCCTGCTGGAGCAGCGGCAGAAAGCGCGGGCGGAACGCGACTTCGCCACCGCCGACCTGTTGCGGGACCGGCTGCTGGCTTCCGGCGTCGCCGTCGAGGACACCCCCGACGGTCCGCTGTGGACACTCAAGGACGGGTGAGACAACGTTGGCAGGCAACGACAAGCGCCGCGGGGCGACCCGCAAGCCCGGCACCAAGAAGGGCATGGTGAAGGGCTCCGGCGGCCAGCGTCGCAAGGGGCTGGAAGGCAAGGGCCCCACGCCCAAGGCGAAGAACCGGGTCAGCCACCCCGCCAAGCAGCGGGTCGACTCGGCCAAGGCGAAGTCCGAGTTCCAGCAGCGCAAGCAGCGGGAACAGCGGGAGCAGCCGGAGCTGATCGCGGGCCGCAACCCGGTTGCGGAATGCCTGCGCGCGGAGGTTCCCTCCACCGGGCTGTACGTGGCGTACGGCATCGACGCGGACGACCGCGTGAAAGAAGCGGTGCAGCGTGCAGGCGACCGCGGCATCTCGGTCGTCGAGGTGCCGCGCACCGAGCTGGACCGGATGACCGGTGGCGCGTTGCACCAGGGCATGGCGCTGCAGGTGCCGCCGTACAAGTACGCGCACACCGACGACGTGCTCCGCACCGCCGTGGATTCCGGCCGGCCGCCGCTGCTGGTCGCGCTGGACGGGGTGACCGATCCGCGCAACCTGGGCGCGGTGATCCGTTCCGCGGCCGCGTTCGGCGCGCACGGGGTGATCCTGCCGCAG
>X190_Common_House_Gecko__coassemble_312_pt1 | contig 11649 bp, 10 predicted proteins | sample X190_Common_House_Gecko__metabat2_low_PE_001 | metagenome-assembled genome bin X190_Common_House_Gecko
ACGTGTGGATGCTGCTGCGGCTGCCCTACGGCGTCATCGGCTTCTCCGTGATGACCGCCATCCTGCCGCGGATGAGCGCGGCGGCAGCCGACCACGACTACCCGCGCCTGGTCTCGGATCTCTCGCTGGGCAACCGGCTGTCCACCGTCGCGCTGCTGCCGATCAGCGGGATCATGAGCGCCATCGGCTTGCCGCTGGCGCTGGCGCTGTTCTCGATCGGCAAGAGCAGCGGGGACGCCGACCAGATCGGCATCGCGCTGGCGGTCTCGGCGTTCGGCGTGCTGCCGTACGCGCTCACCATGCTGCAGATGCGGGTGTTCTACGCGCTCAAGGACGCCCGCACGCCCACCTTGATCATGGTGGTGATGACCGTCGTCAAGGTCGTGCTCACCTTGCTGTGCGGTGCGATCGAAGACCCGCAGATGGTGCTGTACGCGCTGGTGTTCATCAACTCGTTCGGCTTCGTCGTCGGCTGGCTGGTGGGCGAGGTGTGGCTGCGGCACCGGCTCGGCCCGCTCGACGGACGGCGGTTCGCCGCCACCCTCGGCAAGACCTTCGCGGCTTCGGTGCTGGGCGCGCTGGTGACCTGGCTGGTCGTGCTCGGCGTCGACGGCGTGGTCCCCGGAGCGGCGGGCGCCGGCACCGGCTGGCTGCAACTCCTGCTCGGGTCGGTGCTCGGGTTCGCGGCCACCTTCGGGCTGATGACGCTGTTCCGGGTGAGCGAGATCGAACCAGCCGTCGCCCGGGTCACCGCGATGGTCCGCCGCGGCTGATGTCCGCGGATCGGTGCTCCAGCGGCCCGTTGCGCTGCCGCACTGCTCCGGCTGCGGGAACCGCGGCGTGCGATCGGGCGGCGCACCGATCTGCTGCGTCGTAGTTGCCGTGAGCGTCACGTACCCTCGATCCGGAAGTCTTCTCCCGTGGGGAGGGGGTGGCCAGTGCCCCCCGGCTGGAGCGGGAGGAGCGGGAGAGGGAAGGTGAGCAGCAAACCGACCAGGCAAGCAATGCCGGAACACGACGCGGTCGAGGGCTCGGCGGAGAACGCGGAGCAAGCGCTGACCCCCGGAGCGGTGCTCGACCACGGCCGATACCGCCTGCTGGCGAAGGTCGGCTCGGACCCGCGGTGCGACGCGGAGCTATGGCGGGCCAAGGACGGTGTGCTCGGGCGCGACGTCGCGCTGACGATCCTGACCGGGGACCGCTCGGACTCGCAGTCGGCGTCCAGCGCGCGGCGCACGCTGGAGCGGGCGATGCACGCCAGCACCTTCAACCACGTCGGCGTCGCGCGAGTGCTGGACGTCGTCACGCCGGCGCCCGGTGATCCGGACGGCGTGCTCGGTGTGGTCATCGCCGAATGGACCCACGGCACCGACCTGCTGGACCTGGTCTCCGAGGGACCGCTGCCGCCCGGCACGGCCGCGCGGCTGCTGCAACCGCTGGCCGCCGCCGTCGAGGCGGCGCACCACGCAGGTCTGGTCCTCGGTGCGGATCATCCGCAGCGCATCCGGGTGACGCCGGAGGGCGAGGTCCGGATGGCGTTCCCCGGCCCGCTTTCAGCGGCCAGTTCCACCGACGACGTGCGCGGGCTGGGTGCCGCGCTGTACCTGCTGCTGACCGGCCGATGGGCGCTGGACGGGGCTCCGGAGGGCCTTGCGCTGGCCCCGACCGGCCCGGACGGCACCATCGTCGCGCCGCGCACGCTGCGCCCGACCGTGCCGCTGGAGCTGTCCACGGTCGCGCTGCGCGCGCTCGGCAGCCAGGACGGCAACGGCACCACCGGCGGCGTCCGCACGGGCGCCGCGGTGCTCCGGGTGCTGGAGCAGCACGCCACGTTCGACGGCCCGACCTCGGTGGTGCAGCAGCCGCCGACCAGCGGCGACACCCACGAGGTGTGGAGCACCCAGGACCCGAAGCCGGACAAGGTCAAGCGCAAGAAGCTCGCGATCAGCGTAGGCGCGCTGGCGGTGGCCACCCTGCTGGTCATCGGCTGGATCGCGGCCAACCTGATCGGCATCTTCGCGGGCGGCGACCAGGCCGAAGGCCCCTCGAAGACGCTGGGGGAGCCGGACCAGCAGGCCCGTCCGGTACCGGTGCAGGTCACCGGCGGCACGCCGATCATCAAGGAGCAGACGCCGGACAGCCCGGACAAGATCCCGAACCTCTACGACGGCGATCCGTCGACCTCGTGGGCCACCGACTCCTACAACGACCAGTTCGGCAGCGGGTTCAAGTCGGGCACCGGGACGCTGCTGACGCTGCAGCGGCCGACGAGCGTGCGCGAAGTCGTGATCGATTCGCCCAGCGCGGGCACCGTGGTGGAGGTCCGCGCGGCGAACGGGCCGAACCCGAACGTGGACGCCAGTCCGCTGCTCGGCCAGCAGACGCTCAACGCGGGCCAGACGACGATCCCGATCGCCCAGGGCCAGCTGACGCAGAACCTGATCGTGTGGGTCAAGCAGCTCGCCCCGTCCGGCGGCAAGTACCAGTCCCGGATCAACGAGATCACGGTGCAGGGCAGCGCGTCCTGACCGGCCGCGGTCACCGGTGCGCAGCGGGCGTACCGGTGGCCGAGATCACGGTCAGTAGAGTGCTGATCCGTGTCTGCCCCCGCCAGATCGGACGCCGACCTCATCGCGGCGCACACCAGTGGCGATCCGGATGCGTTCGCCGAACTCTTCCGCCGGCACCGCGACCGGTTGTGGGCGGTCGCGCTGCGCACCATGCGCGACCAGGAGGACGCGGCGGACGCGTTGCAGGACGCGATGATCTCAGCGTTCCGCAACGCCGCATCGTTCCGCGCGGAATCCCAGGTCACCACGTGGTTGCACCGGATCGTGGTGAACGCCTGCCTGGACCGGATCCGGCGCAGGCAAGCCCGGCCGACGGTGCCCTTACCGGAGGCCGGGCCCGCTGAACCGGCGGCTCCGCGGGACGCGATCGCGGAGCAGGACACCCGGATGGCCGTGCAGGACGCGCTGGGCGAGCTGCCGGAGGAGCAACGCGCGGCGATCGTGCTCGTTGACGTCGAGGGCCGTTCGGTGACCGAAGCGGCCGCCATGCTCGGCGTCGCCGAAGGCACCGTGAAGAGCCGGTGCGCCCGCGGGCGAGTCCGGTTGGCGAAACTTCTGGGGCACCTCCGGAACCCGAGTGCGGATGCGAACGTCCCAGATGACGCCAGCGACAAGCGTCGACGGGAGGGACGATGAGCGGCGAACAACGGCGCCCGGACGCGCCGCGGAGCGGCCCTCCGTGGTCTCCCGAGCTGGTGGCCGAGCTGCACGCGGGGATGCTGGATCAGGCCACGGTCGACGAGCTGCTGCCGCGCATCGAGGCCGACCCGGAAGCCCGCGAGCTGCTCGCCGCGCTGGAAGCGACCACGTCCGATCTCGCGGCGCTGCCCGACGTGACCATGCCCGGCGATGTTGCTGCCCGGCTGGACACCGCCCTCGACGAGGAGATCCGGACCAGATCCGCCCAGCAGGGTGCACCGCAGCCGCCGACCGCGGACGGAGCCGCTCCGGATCCGCACGGCGGACAGGTCGTGGACTTCGCCGCCGCCCGCAGCCGCCGGCGCAGGCGGTACGGCCGCAGCGCCGCGATGGTGACCGCGGCGGCCGCGGTCACCGGCGTCGTCGTGCTCGCCTCCACGCTGTTCGGTGCCGGTGGCGGACAGCAGGCCGCGAACGCGCCCGAACCCGCGCAGGGGCCGCCGCCGCTGGCCCTCAGCGGTGACCGGCCCACGCTCGCGCCCGACCAGCTCGGCGAAGTGCTCGGAACCAAGCGCTACGGCGCGCTGACCGACCCGGGCCGGTTGCTCGGCTGCCTGCAAGCCAACGGCGTGCGCAGCGGAAACCCGCTCGGCGCCCGGGAAGTGACGATCAACGGCGAACCCGCGCAGCTGCTCGTGCTGCAAGGCGGCGGGATCGGCCGCTTCCGGCTGCTGGTGGTCGGCCCGGAGTGCGGACCGGACCGCCCCGCGACGATCTCCGACAGCACCCTGGGAAGCTGAGCGGGGTCCGGCCCGTCACGGCGCGGCGGATTCGGGAACACACCTGCCTAGGATCGCGTTGACCCGGATGCGCTCGCGCTTCGGAGCACGGCGGGCAGCACGCGACAACGGAAGGGGCGCGGTGACTGGCGACGTCCGCAACCTCATCATCGTGGGCTCCGGCCCCGCTGGGTACACCGCTGCGGTGTATGCCGCGCGGGCGGAGCTGCAGCCACTGATCTTCGAGGGCACGCAGTTCGGTGGGGCGCTCATGACCACCACCGACGTGGAGAACTACCCCGGTTTCCGGGACGGCATCATGGGTCCCGAACTCATGGAGCAGATGCGCGAGCAGGCCAAGCGCTTCGGCGGGGAGCTGCGCACCGAGGACGTGGAGAGCATCGACCTCGAAGGCGATGTGAAGACGGTCGTCGCGAACGGGGTGGAGTACCGCGCGAAGGCGATCGTGCTCGCGATGGGCGCCGCCGCCCGCTACCTCGGCGTACCGGGCGAGGAGAAGCTGCTCGGGCACGGGGTCTCGGCCTGCGCGACCTGCGACGGCTTCTTCTTCCGCGAGCAGCACATCGCCGTGATCGGCGGCGGTGACTCGGCGATGGAGGAGGCCACGTTCCTCACCAAGTTCGCCGACACGGTCACGATCATCCACCGGCGCGACGAGTTCCGCGCGTCCAAGATCATGCTGGAGCGGGCCAAGGCCAACGAGAAGATCCGCTGGCGCACCAACGCCGCGGTCGACGAGGTCCTCGGCGACACCGCCGTGACCGGCCTGAAGCTGCGCGACACGGTCAGCGACGAGGAATCCGAGCTGGACGTCACCGGCATGTTCGTGGCGATCGGGCACGACCCGCGCAGCGAGCTCGTCCGGGACCAGCTGCAGCTCGACGAAGAGGGCTACGTGGCCGTCCAGCAGCCCACCACGCACACCGGCATCCCCGGGGTGTTCGCCGCGGGCGATCTGGTCGACCGGACCTACCGGCAGGCCGTCACCGCGGCCGGCTCCGGCTGCTCCGCGGCGATGGACGCCGAACGCTGGCTGGCCGAGCAGGAGGTCTCCGGCGCGGCCCACGTCGCGCCCGAACACGCAGGCGGTGGCTACGCGCCGACCTCCGAAACCGCCGCCGCGCGCTGACCAGCGCACGACGACCCGACGACACACGCACGAGGGAGATGAACATGGCCGGCAACACCGTGACCGTCGACGCCAACTCGTTCAAGTCCGACGTACTGGGCAGCGACAAGCCCGTACTGGTCGACTTCTGGGCGACCTGGTGCGGCCCCTGCAAGATGGTCGCCCCGGTGCTGGAGGAGATCGCCGACGAGAACCCGGACAAGATCACCGTGGCGAAGCTGGACATCGACCAGAACCCGTCGGTCGCCCGCGACTACCAGGTGATGAGCGTGCCCACGCTGCTGCTGTTCAAGGACGGCGAGCCGGTCAAGCAGATCGTCGGCGCGAAGCCGAAGGCGGCGCTGCTGTCCGACCTGGAGGACTACCTGTGATCCGTTCCTGACCGGGACGTTTCCTCGTTCGCCGACCCCGCTGAGCTCCGGCTCGGCGGGGTCGGCGTCGTTCGCACCGACTGCGTCGGCCTGTGCGCGGGCCGCAGCGCCGGTGCGAGTCGGGCAAGGCACAATGAACTGATTGGGTTCGCATCTGAACTCGTTTTCCACCAAAAGTGGATATCGGGGGAGAACGACCGTCCTTCGCGCCGGCTCCGCACCGGCGCCTGAATCGAGCGAGGAGTGCATGCAGCTGCTCCACCGCGGTGACGTCGGTCCGGCCGTTGCCGAGATCAGGAACACCCTTGCTGCGCTGGGTCTGCTTCCCGCCCCCGAAGGTGCGGCCGCCCCCGGGCCCGCGACTTTCGACGCAGCGGTGGAACACGCGGTGCACGTCTTCCAGCAGCGCCGCGGCCTGATCACCGACGGCGTCGTCGGCCCCGCCACCTACCGCGCGCTGACCGATGCGCGCTGGCAGCTCGGCGACCGCTCGCTGGCCTACCTGGTGTCCAAACCGGTCAGCGGGGACGACGTGTTCGCGCTGCAGGAACGGCTGCTCGAGCTCGGTTTCGACGCGGGGCGCCCGGACGGCATCTTCGGCTGGCAGACCGAGCACGCGCTGCGCAGCTTCCAGCGCGACTACGGGCTCAACTCGGACGGCATCTGCGGCCCGGGAACGCTGCGCGCGCTCAAGCAACTCGCCCCCAAGGTGCGCGGCGGACGCCCCGTCTACCTGCGCGAACAAGAGAAGGTCCGGCGTTCCGGCCCGCTGCTGCGCGGTAAGCGGATCGTGCTCGACCCGGGGCACGGCGGCACCGACCGCGGTGTGACGGTCGGCGGCGTCAGCGAGGCCGATCTCGCCTGGGACCTGGTGCGCCGCCTCGAAGGCCGGATGGTGGCCACCGGGATGGAAGCGTTGATCTCCCGCGGCCCGCACGCCTGCCCGCCCGAGGCCGATCGCGCCGACTTCGCCAACCAGGCCGGCGCGGACCTGTTCGTGTCGCTGCACATGGACGCGAACTCCGCGCCCGCCGCGCAGGGCGTGGCCAGCTTCCACTTCGGCACCGGCAACGGCACGACCTCCACGGTCGGGGAGGCGCTGGGCGGTTTCATCCAGCGGGAGATCGCTGCTCGCACCGGCGTGCTGGACGGCCGGCTGCACCCGAAGACCTGGGAAGTCCTGCGGCTGACCCGGATGCCCGCAGTGCGCACCGAGATCGGCTACCTCACCAACGCCGAGGACCGGCGGCGGCTGCTCGACCCGGCGTTCCGGGACGTCATCGCGGAGGGACTGCTGGTGGCGGTGAAGCGGCTCTACCTGCTCGGGCAGGACGACCAGCCGACGGGGACGTTCACCTTCGACGACCTGCTCCGGCACGAACTCGCCCGCGCCGAAGGCGCCTGAGCGCCCTCAGCCGAGCGCGGGCTCCGCGGTCCGCACCGACACCGTGCCGAGCAGGCGTTCCAGCGCTGCCTCCACGTCTTCCTTCCACGAGATCGCGGTGCGCAGCTCCAGCCGCAGCCGCGGCCACTTCGGGTGCTGCTGGACCGTCTTGAAGCCGACCTGCTGCAGGAACCCGGCCGGGATCACGCATCCACCGGCGTCCTCGTGCAGGTCACCGAAGGCTTCGATCGCACGCACACCGCGCCGGGTGAGGTCCTTGGCGACGTTCTGCACCAGCACCCGTCCGAGTCCGCCGGGCTCGAAATCGCCGACGACCCGCAGCGCCGTCAGCAGCACCGCGTCCGCGCTGATCGGCCCGCTCGGAAAGGCGGCCGCGCGCGGTACCACCGCGGGCGGCGCGTAGAGCGCGTACCCGGCGGGAACGTTGTCGATGTAGAGGACGCGGCCGCAGGATCCCCAGTCGAGCAGTACGTTCGAGACCCACGCTTCCTTCTCGAACTCGGTCTCACCGAACTCCTCCGCCTGCTCCCGGATGTGCGGAGCCAGCTCCCAGAACACGCAGCGTCGGCACGTCCGAGGCAGGTGGTCGAGGTTGTCCAGCGTGACGCCCACAACGCGTCGCGACACCTGACCTCCTGCGAAACCCGCGAGAACCCGCGCTCAGGCAGGTGGGGACGTGGTCAGGATATGCCGCCACGACCGGCCGCCGGAAGTTCCCCACCCTTCCCAGCGTCCCCCGCACTGGTGAGATGGGTTACCGTCGATCCGGTTTCAGCGAGGCGCCCGTTACACGAACGGTCCCCGGGCGCGATAGCACAGATAGAATCGCGCGACCGTCGCCTAGCGGTAACAGGAGACGAGCTCCCCAGCGCACACCCGAACCCCGGAGCGCGGAATGTCCGACCACGGCAGCACCCCGAACGATCCTCAGCCGGAGCAGCGAACGGAAGCCGCTCCGCAGCAGGCAGGCACGGCGCGCAACCTCGACGCGCACCGCGACCGGTACGCCGCGCGCACCGCGGGCATGACCGCGTCCGAGATCCGCGCACTGTTCGCCGTGGCCAGCCGCCCCGAGGTCGTCTCGCTCGCCGGGGGGATGCCGAACCTCGCCGCGCTCCCGCTGGACTCGTTGGCCTCCGAGGTCGGCCGGTTGATCGCGGATGACGGCCAGGCCGCCTTGCAGTACGGCTCCGCGCACGGCGTGCCGGAACTGCGCGAGCAGATCTGCGAGATCATGGCGCTGGAGGGCGTCTCCGGGCACCCGGACGACGTCATGGTCACAGTCGGATCCCAGATGGCGCTAGAGATGGTCACCAGGCTGTTCTGCGACCCCGGGGACGTGGTCCTCGCCGAGGGCCCCTCCTACGTCGGCGCGCTCGGCTCCTTCGCCGCGTACGAGGCGAAAGTCGTGCACGTGGCGATGGACGACGACGGGCTGCAGCCAGAGGCGCTGCGGCACGCCATCGCCGAAGTCACCAGTCGCGGGGAGCGGATCAAGTTCCTCTACACGATCCCGAACTTCCACAACCCCGGTGGCGTGACGCTCGCCGTGCAGCGCCGCGCCGAGATCCTGGAGATCTGCAGGCAGCACGACATCCTGGTGCTGGAGGACAACCCGTACGGGCTGCTCGGGTTCAGCGGGCAGACCTACCCGGCGCTGCGCAGCTTGGACCCGGAGAACGTGGTCTACCTCGGTTCGTTCTCCAAGACCTTCGCTTCCGGCCTGCGGGTCGGCTGGGTGCTGGCCCCGCACGCGGTGCGCGAGAAACTCGTGCTGGCCGCCGAATCGGCGACGTTGTGCCCGCCCACGCTGAACCAGATGATCGTCTCGCGGTACCTGAGCACGCACGATTGGGAAGGCCAGATCAAAACGTTCCGCGAGCAGTACCGCGAGCGCCGCGATGCGATGCTCGGCGCGCTGGAGCAGCACATGCCTGATGGCTGTTCCTGGACCAAGCCGGACGGCGGCTTCTACGTGTGGCTGACCGCGCCGGAAGGCGTTGACACGAAGGCGATGCTGCCGCGGGCGGTCACCCAGCGGGTGGCCTACGCCTCCGGTACCGGCTTCTACGCCGACTCGCTCGGCGGCAGGCAGATGCGGCTGTCCTACTGCTTCCCGACGCCGGAACGAATCCGGGAAGGCGTCCGCAGGCTGGCGAACACGCTCACCGAAGAGCGGGAGCTCGTGCAGACCTTCGGCACGGTTCCGCAGCGGGAGGTCTCCGGCCCCGAAGCTCCGTCGCCGGACACCGCGTAACCTCGTTCCGGCCGCACGATCCGATCGGTCCACTGCGCACCTCGTGCGCAGTGGACGCTTACTTTCAGGGGTGTTTCGACTAGTGTCCGATCGTTGGGTCGCCGTGCTCTCCGGTGGGCTTTCGCACGAGCGTGAGGTTTCGCTGCGTTCGGGGCGGCGCCTGTCCACCGCGCTGCGCTCGGTCGGGATGACCGTGGGGGAGTGGGACGCCGATTCCCGCCTGGTCGCACGCGTCCAGGACGAGCGGCCGGATGCCGTGGTGATCGCCCTGCACGGTGGCGAAGGTGAGAACGGCGCCGTGCAGTCGGTGCTGGACATGCTCGGCGTGCCGTACGTGGGCACCGACCCGCGCGCGTGCCGCCGCGCCTGGGACAAGCCGACCGCCAAGGCCGAACTCGCCCGCGCCGGGTTGAGCACTCCGGACTGGGTCGTGCTTCCGCACGCCACCTTCCGCGAGCTCGGCGCGCAGTCCGTGTTGGACGCGCTGGTCGCGAAGCTGGGTCTGCCGCTGATGCTCAAGCCGGACCAGGGTGGTTCGGCACTCGGCGCGCGGGTCGTCCGCGAGGCATCGGAGCTGCCGTCGGCGATGGTCGGTGCGCTTTCGTACGGGGACACCGTGCTGGTCGAGCAGTTCGTCGAAGGCGTCGAGGTGGCGATCGGCGTCGTGGACACCGCGGACGGACCGGAAGCGCTGCCTGCGGTACGGATCGAGACCACCGACGGGGTCTACGACTACACCGCGCGCTACACCGCCGGACTCGCGAGCTACGAGGCGCCGGCCGATCTGGATCCGGAAGTAGCTGCGCGGGCAGGGGAGTTGGCGGTGTCCGCGCACAAGCTGCTCGGGCTGCGCGACGTCTCCCGCACCGACGCGATCATCGACCGGGATGGCACGGTCCACTTCCTCGAGGTGAACGTCTCGCCCGGGCTGACCGAGACCTCGCTGCTGCCGATGGCCGTCGAGGCCGCGGGGCACTCGCTCGGGAACGTGTTCGCCGATCTGGTCGAGAAGGCGATCAACCGCGCGAGCTGATCGGTTTCACGTGAAACCACGATCGGCTTGGCGCTCGGCCGAGCTTCATCTCGCCGCCCGGCGAACCCTTCGCCGCGCCGCCTGCTGATCCCGATCGACCGGATCACCAAAGATCCGGTCGATCCACGCTCCATCAGCAACGGACACTCGGGGAGTCGCGAACTCGGCGAACCTCTGCGCAGAAGCGGACATTCAGCGCGAATTTCCTAACGTCACCGTGACGGAAGACCCGCGAGTCATCCTTCATCGATCTCGCGGGTCTGCGAACCGCCATCGGGCAACAACAGCGCCGCCAGCCGCTCCAAGTCACCGACCGACCCGAACTCGATCACGATCCGGCCCTTCCGCTTGCCCAGATCCACCTTGACCTTCGTGTCGAAGTGATCGGAGAGCTTGTCCGCGAGCCCCTCCAAGCCGGGGGCCTGCAGCTGCTTGCGCGCGGTCGACTTCTGCTTCGCGGGGGACTCGCCCTTCTTCAGCGTGACCGCCTCTTCGGTCGCGCGAACCGACAGGCCCTCCGCGATGATCCGGGACGCCAGCTCCTCCTGGCCCTCCGGCTCGTCCAACGTGAGCAACGCCCGCGCGTGTCCCGCGGACAGCACACCGGCCGCGACCCGGCGCTGCACCGGCATGGGGAGCCGCAGCAAGCGGATCGTGTTCGTGATGACCGGGCGGCTCCGGCCGATCCGATCCGCCAGCTCGTCGTGCGTCACGTCGAACTCCTCCAGCAGCTGCTGGTACGCCGACGCTTCCTCCAACGGATTCAGCTGCACCCGGTGGATGTTCTCCAGCAACGCATCGCGCAGCAGCGCGTCGTCCTGGGTCTCCCGGACGATCGCCGGAAGCACTTCGAGGCCGGCTCGCTGCGAAGCCCGCCAGCGACGTTCGCCCATGATGAGCTCGAACTGCCCGGACTCCACCTGGCGCACGTCGATCGGCTGCATCAGGCCGAACTCGCGGATCGAGTGCTGCAGCTCGCTCAGCGCCTCTTCGTCGAAGACCTGGCGTGGCTGCCGCGGGTTCGGCGTGATCGCGGAGGTCGGGATCTCCCGGTAAACCGCACCGGCAACGGACCCGCTCTCGGTTTCACGTGAAACCGGCTCCGGGACGTCCGGCTCGTCGGCGGGGGAGGAGGGTGCACTGAATCCGGCTCCCCGGACGGTTACCCCGTCCGGCGAACCGTCCTCCGCGGGCGGACCGCTCGGGATGAGCGCGGCCAGCCCACGACCCAGTCCACCCTTGCGTTCGGTCATGCCGTCTTCCTCTCCACACCTCGTTCGGCGATCTCCTTCGCCGCATCCAGGTAACTCATCGACCCCCGTGAACCAGGATCGTAGGTCAGCACCGTCCTACCGAATCCGGGCGCCTCCGAGATCTTCACGCTGCGCGGGATGACCGTTCGCAGGGTCAGGTCCCCGAAGTGACCGCGTACCTCGTTGGTCACC
>X190_Common_House_Gecko__coassemble_313_pt1 | contig 11495 bp, 10 predicted proteins | sample X190_Common_House_Gecko__metabat2_low_PE_001 | metagenome-assembled genome bin X190_Common_House_Gecko
GCCGGAGGGCGTCGACGTGGACGGCCTGCTGCAGGGCCTGTACCGGTACCGCCAGGGCGAGAGCGGGTCGATGCCCGCCCAGATCCTCGCCTCCGGTGTGGCGCTGCCCGAGGCGGTGCGGGCGCAGCAGCTGCTGGCCGACGAGTGGGACGTGCGGGCCGACGTGTGGTCGGCGACCTCGTGGTCGGAGCTGCGGCGGGAAGCCGAGGACGTCGACCGGCACAACATGCTCAACCCGGAGGGCGAGCAGCGGGTGCCGTACGTGACGCGGGCGCTGCAGGACGCCGAAGGCCCGATCGTGGCGGTCAGCGACTGGATGCGGGCGGTGCCGGATCTGATCCGCTCGTGGGTGCCGGGCGAGCTGGTGAGCCTGGGCGCGGACGGGTTCGGGTTCTCCGACACCCGGCCAGCGGCGCGGCGGGTGTTCCTGGTCGACGCCGAGTCCACCGTGGTCGCCACGCTGTCCGCGCTGGCCCGGCGGGGCGAGGTCGAGCAGTCCGCGGTCGCGGAGGCGGTGCGGAAGTACCGGCTGCACGACGCGCAGGCGGCCGGTCCGCAGACTTCGGATTCCGGGGACGCGTGACGGCCGTTCGCACGGGTGCTCGGCGCGAGCCCGCTCGAGCACTCACGGGCGTTTCGGAGTGAACGGACCTTCGCCCGGCATGGGCGCCGTTCACTCGGCTCGATTCGTCCGTGGCGTGTCGGCGCGGGCCATTGCGCGGCCGTGAGTGACCGGCCTGTTCGTCCGACCAGTTTGGATGAGCAGGCCGTTCACTCCGATCAACCTCGCTGGGTCATGCACGGGCAGGCGCCGCGCGCTGCACCCTCGCGGTGCGGTTCCAGCTCCACCAGCCGTGGATCACCAGCGCGGCGAACACCACGTAGATGGCCGCGCTGAACCACAGCCCGGAAGCCATCTGCAGCGGCACGCCGACGGCGTCCACCGCCAGCCACACCAGCCAGAACTCGACCAGCCCGCGGCCCTGCGCCCAGAACGCGACCGCGGTGCCGACGAAGATCCAGGCATCCGGCCACGGCGCCCACGACGCGTCCAGCGCGCTCAGCAGCAGCGCGAAACCGGTCGTGGCCAGCGCCAGCGCGCCGAGCAGGAGCCAGCGCTCGCGTGCGGTGCCCTTGCGCACCACCACGCCGTAGACCGGGTCGCTGCGCCGCGTCCAGGCCCACCAGCCGTAGACGTAGATCAGCAGGATCACGACCTGCCGGATCGCCAGCCCACCGAGGTACGCGCTCGCGTAGACGGCGAACAGCAGCACGGTCGCGGCCACCTGCACCGGCCACGTCGCCAACGTGCGCCGTTGCGCGAGGAACACGACCGCGAGCGCGCACAGCTGACCGACCAGCTCGGCCCAGGAGATCTGCTGGCCCAGCACGGTGATCCCGTTGTCCAGCAACCATTCCGCGACGACCCGCACGACCTGCTCCCTCCACACGGCGCGGAACGCGGCGGGCGCTGCGGGACGCACCCGCCGCCGCGCCCGTGCGCCGCCTCCCGGCCGCACTCGCACCGCCGGTCCCGGAGTTCCACCGGGTCCGTCCTATTCGGACGATCGGTTTCGCCGATCCGCCGGTTCGGATTCGCACCGCGCCCCGGAGCGCGCGTTTCCTGCCGTGCTCAACATCGTCCGCCCGCACGGCTGTTCCGGCGGATTCGGGTGGTTCGGATCACAGACTCCGATCGGCTGATCGAACACTCGTGCGCTTGCGGTTAGACTTGACCTCGGCCGGCGATCGAACAAGCCGCAGACTCGACAAGCCGCAGACTCGACCGGAGGGGGCGCCCGGGATGAACGACACCGATCGCGCCATCCTGACCTTCGAGGGCGAGTTCTGGCGGCACCGCGGCAGCAAGGAGCGGCTCATCCAGGAGAAGTTCGGGATGTCGCCCGCTCGCTATTACCAGCGGCTGAATCGCTTATTGGACGAGCCGGAGGCGCTCGCCCAGTACCCGGTGCTGGTCAACCGCCTGCTACGCAGGCGAGCCGAGCGCGCGCAGGGCCGCACTTCCACTCCGCCGCGCGCGAGCTAGGCCCGGATGCCGGTTCGAGCGGTGCGCTGCGAGGCGTCGCCGCCGTACGCCGACCACATCCCAGGCACTTCCGGCAATCCGGAAATTCGTCGCGGAAGTCTCACCGCGAACCTCTAGCGCGGAAGTTGATCTTTGGACAAGATGTCCGCCACGTCGCCGGGACCGTCCCGGCACCGCGGCGGAAGGAGTCGGCGTGGCCACGGTCGAAACGGACGTCCTGGTGGTCGGCAGCGGCCCGGCGGGCGCGTCCATGGCGCTGGCGTTGAGCCGGTACGGCATCGACAACATCGTCATCACCCGCTACGGCAACCTGGCGGCCGAACCACGCGCGCACATCACCAACCAGCGCACGATGGAGATCTTCCGCGACCTCGGCGTGGAGCAGCAGGTCCGCGCCCAGGCCACCCCGCAGCACCTGATCGGCACCACGACCTACTGCACCTCGCTGGCCGGTGCGGAACTCGGCCGGGTGCGCTCCTGGGGCAACGAACCGCTCGTGCAGGCCGCGCACGAACTGGCCAGCCCGTCGCGGATCTGCGACATGCCGCAGTACCTGCTGGAGCCGGTGCTGGTCGACGCGGCCGTCGCGGGCGGCAGCAAAGTCCGGATGGAAACCGAATACCTCGGCCACACCCAGGATTCCGACGGCGTCGAGGTCCGCGTGCGGGACCGGCTGCGCGGCGACGAGTACACCATCCGCGCCCGCTACCTCTACGGCGCCGACGGCGGGCGCAGCCTGGTCGCGAAGAACTCGCAGCTGCCGATGACCGGCCGCTCCGGCGTCGCCGGGAGCATGAACATCGTCTTCCGCGCCGACCTGTCGCAGTACGTCGCGCACCGCCCGAGCGTCCTGTACTGGATGTTGCAGCCCGGTTCCACCGTCGGCGGCCTCGGCATGGGCACCATCCGCATGGTGCGACCGTGGAACTTGTGGATGGCGATGTGGGGCTACGACATCGAGCAGGGCGCGCCGGAGTTGTCCGAGTCCTACACCCGCGAGATCGTGCGCGACCTCGTCGGCGACCCGGAGCTGGACGTCGAGATCGTGCAGAGCTCGGCGTGGACGGTGAACCACGAGTCCGCCGACGTGTACTCGGCGGGCCGGGTGTTCTGCGGCGGCGACGCGGTGCACCGGCACCCGCCGTCGAACGGGCTCGGGTCGAACACCTCGGTCCAGGACTCCTACAACCTGGCCTGGAAGTTCGCGCACGTGCTGCGCGGCACGGCGAGCCCGGCGCTGCTGGAGAGCTACACGGCCGAACGCGCGCCGATCGGCAGGCAGGTGGTGGATCGCGCGAACCAGTCGATCGCGGACACCTCGTGGATCTTCGAGGCGCTGCAGGCCGGCGCGGCGACCGACGCGGACCAGGTGCGCTCCGCGATCGAAAGCCTGCGGGAGACCACGCCGGAAGCCGAGAAGCGGCGCCGCGAGCTGCGCGAGGCGATCGCCTTCAAGACCTACGAGTTCAACGCGCACGGCGTGGAGCTCAACCAGCGGTACCGCTCGAACGCGGTGGTCCCCGACGAGCAGGGCGGGGCCGACCCGCTGGATTCCGCCTCGGACACCGAGTTGCACCACCTGCCCTGCACCGCGCCCGGGGCGCACTTGCCGCACGCCTGGCTCACCGCGGCGGGCCGCGAAGTGTCCACTCTGGACATCGGCGGCAGCGGCCGGTTCGCCCTGCTCACCGGGCTCGGCGGGGAACTTTGGCAGGACGCGGCCGAAACCGTCGCGGAACGGCTCGGCGTGCGGATCGAAGTAGCCGTGATCGGACCGGGATGCAGGTACGAGGACCCGTACGGCGACTGGGCACGGATCCTGGAGGACGACGGGCTCGGTGAGCCCGGCGCGCTTCTGGTGCGACCGGACAACTTCGTCTGCTACCGCACGACCGGGCTGCCCGCGGATGCGGGATCGGTGCTGGCCGATGTCGTGGCGCAGGTGCTCGGCCGAGCCTGATCGCGGCTCGACATCGCGCGGTCGCGCGACATCGCGCCACGAGACGACCGGCGCGCCTTACCGGACACCGGTGGGGAACTTGCCCTGCCACAGCTCGTCGAGCAGTTCGGCGACCGCGTCCACGGTCAGCGGCCGCGGGTTCGGGTAGGGACCGGCCACCACCCGTTCCGCGATCCCGCGCAGCTGCTCCCGCGCGACGCCCAGCTCGGCCAGCGACCTCGGCCCGTCGTACCCGCGGGCCAGGTCGGCGACCGCCGCGACCGGATCCGGACCGGCAGACCGGGCCAACCGGTCGAACGCGGCCGGAGCGGACCGCCGGTTGAACGCCATGACGTGCGGGAGCAACATCGTGTGCAGCTCGGCGTGCGGCAGGTCGAAGGTTCCGCCGAGTGCGTGCGCGAGCTGGTGGTGCAGCCCCATCCGGGCCTGCGCCAGGCAGCTGCCCGCCAGCCAAGCCGCCGATTGCAGGCGTTCCCGGGCCTGCGGGTCCTCCGGCGCGACGAGCACGTCCGGCAGCGCTTCGAGGATTCCGTTCGCGGCCTCGGTGGCCAGCGCGCGGGTGACCGGGGTGGTTTCCGGTGCCCACAACGCCTCGACGGCGTGCGCGAGCGCGTTGACGGCGCTGGTGCGGGTCAGGCCGACCGGCATCGCGAGCGTGAGATCGGGGTCGTAGACGATCGTGCCCGGGGCGAGCGCGGGATCGCGGCGAGTCGTCTTCACGCCCTGCTCGGTCTCGCCCAGCACCGGCGTGGCCTCCGAGCCCGAGTAGGTGGTCGGCACCGCGATCTGGGACGCCCCGGTCCGCGCCGAGACGGCCTTGGCCAGGCCGATCGCCGAGCCGCCGCCGATCCCGACCACGCAGTCCGCACCGCCGGCTCCGATGAGCTGCATGACTTCCGCGGTCACCGCCACCGGCGTGTGCGGGGCCGGGCGATCGAAACGCGCCGCGAGCCGCTGCCCGAGCGCTTCGGCCGCCCGGTCCGCGGAATCCGCGGCGGACGGTGCCGCCACCAGCAGCGCCCGGCGTGCGCCGAGCCGCGCGGCTTCGTCGGCGATGCGCTCGCTGGATCCTCGGCCGAGCAGCACCCGGGTCGCGAGGGTTTCGTGCACGGCTACTGCGGCCGCCTCGTCAGTGGCGCGGTCTGCCATCGTCTCCTCGTTCAGCGTCTTCCCCGGCCCGGGCACTGCTGCCGGCGGCAGGCACGTCGACGGCGCCGGCCTCCTCGCTCATTCTTGCGCGCCGTGTTCGAGCCGGTCGATCGTGACGGGGAAGTCGACCCACCGGAACGGGACCGGCAGGCCGGCTTCGGCGGCCCGCTGCGGGTCGTCGACCGTGGCGAACTCGTGGATCAGGCTGGGCTTGACGCCGAACACCGCGTCCGAATCCAGGTACGGCGTCCCCGCCACGAACATGTGGGTGGTCAACGTCCGCATCCCCGGCGCAGAGACCTCGAAGTGGATGTGCGCCGGGCGGTTCGGGTGCCGCGCGGTGGCCTGCAGCATCCCGCCGACCGGGCCGTCGTCCGGGATCGGGTAGTGCCTCGGCACGATGCTGCGGAACCAGAACCGGCCGTCCTCGTCGGTGGTGAACAGCCCGCGCAGGTTGTGCTCGGGCAGCTCGCCGGGCCGCTGGACGTCGTAGAAGCCTTCGTCGTTCGCCTGCCACACGTCGACGCTCGCGCCCCCGACGGGTTCGCCCGCCGGGTCGAGCACGCGGCCGGTGACCAGGCAGGGCTCTCCCTTGCCCTGCTGGTCGATGTCGTCCCCGAGTTCGCGCGGCGGTGAATCCACCACGTGGAACGGTCCCTCCACAGTGGATTCGGTGAGCTCCGCGCCGCTGCGCTGGTTCAGCGTGTCGACCAGCATCGACACCCCGAGCACATCGGAGAGCAGGACGAACTCCTGCCGGGTGTCGGTGCAGGTCTGGCCGGTCTCGGTGAGGAAGCCGATCGCCGCCTGCCACTCCTGCGGGGTCGGCTCGACGTCCTTGACGAAGCCGTGCAGGTGCTCGACCAGCTTCGTCAGCACCGCGCGCAGCCGGGGATCGGGGGTGTTCGCGAAGCTGCCCGCGACGATCTCGGCAGAGCGCTGTTCGTCGAACAGGGCCGAGGGACGTCCGGTGGTCGGTTCGGTCATGGGTCCGTCGTTTCTCGTGCGTGCGCGGTCGGCTCGTGCGGCACCGCGATCAGGGGTTGGTGGCGCGGGCCTGCTGCTCCGGGGAGAGCTGGCGGGATTCCTGGATGCGCACGAGTTCGGCCAGCAGCGGTGCCGCCTGCTCCGGCGGCAGCGCGGTGAACGCGGCCTTGATCGCCTCCGGGTCCTGCGCGGGCGCTTGCTGCGGCACCGCACCGGCGGGCGCGGCCCGCCCGTCCTGCTGCTGGTCAGGGCTCTGCTGCGGAGCAGGCGTTTCCCGCGCGACCAGCACGTTGACCAGGTCCACCAGCATCGCCACCGGCGTGCGCGGCCCGAGCATGGTGTTCCACCCGGTGATCTGACCCTCCGGTCCGCGCGGCCCGAGCAGCTCGTTTTCGATGCGGCGCAGGATCGCGTCCTGTTCAGGGGTCATCTCGGCGTCCTCCTGTCGGGTGTTGGCCAGTTCGGCGCGGAAGCGTTCCAGATCCACGTGCCCGGGGTCGATCTTGCCGGTGACGCTGGTCTCCTTGTGGCCGCGCGCCGCCTCGGGCGGTGCGCCGAGGTGCTCCAGCACGGCCCGGGTCGCGGTCAGCGCCGCCGAGTACTGCTCCGGGCTCGGCCCCTGCTCGACGCCCTGGTAGTCCCACTCGAAGCCGACGTAGAGCACGTTGCCGTCACCCGCGGGCACCGGCCCGGATTCCTTGGCCCGCCCGGCGTGGTTGGCGCGGCCCGCGGCGATCAGGTGCACCACCCCGTCGAACCCGATCAGCCCGTGGCACAGCGGACCGGCCAGGTCCTTGCGTCCTTCCACGACCAGGTCCAGGCTCGGCGCCGGGTTCTCGTAGGAGGCTTCGGTGGCCGTGTGGTGCTCCAGCACCCCCACCGGTTCCGGCGGATCACCGGAGTCGGCGGCACGCTGCTGCCAACCGGGCGTCTCCTGGACGGTCAGTCCGGCCGCCCGCAACACATCCGCGAGCCACACCAGCGGCAACGCCATGTCGATCACTCCCCCGCGCGTGCGCGTGCTGTGCGTGCCATCCTGTCCCGCCTTCGGCCGCGTTGACCACGCCCGACCGGATGAAATACCAGCGAACGGAGCCTGCACGACGCCGCGGTAGCCGTCGGCCCGGCGAGCGCGAGCGCATCCCGCCGCACCCTCGCCGACGGGCTCGGCCGACGTGCGATTCTGTGCCGCATGGAATCCGAAAGCGCAGGTGATCCAGGCGAGCGGGTCTCCGCGAGCACGCTGCGCGCCCTGGAGCGGGCCTCCGGGGACCTGGCCACCGCGAGCATCGGCGCGATGGAGCAGCGGCTGCCGTGGTTCCGGCGGTTGCCCGCCGATCAACGCGCGAGCGTGCTGCTGGTGACCCAGACCGGGGTGTCCAACTTCGTCGCCTGGCTGCAGGACCCGACCGAGGCGATCCGGCTGACCGCCGAAGCCTTCCGCGCCGCGCCGAAGGACCTGTCCCGCTGGGTGAGCCTGCGCCAGACGCTGGACCTGGTGCGGGCCGCGATCGACGTGTTCGAGCAGCGCCTGCCGGAACTGGCCGCGCACGACGCCGAGCGCACCGCGCTCACCGAGTCGATCCTGCGCTACACGCGGGAGATCGCGTTCGCGGCCGCGACCTCCTACGCGGCGGCCGCGGAAGCCCGCGGCGCCTGGGACGCGCGGCTGGAAGCGCTGGTCGTGGACGGCATCGTGCGCGGCGACCCGGAGGAGTCGCTGCTCTCGCGCGCCGCCGCCCTCGGCTGGGAGCAGGGCTCGGAAGCCACCGTGGTCGTCGGCACCGCTCCCTCCGACGACCCGCCGACGATCGTCTACCAGGTGCGCAGCCGCGCGGCCCGAGCCGGACGCCCGGTGCTGCTGGGCGTGCAGGGCACCCGCCTGGTGGTGGTGTTCGGCGGTTCCTCCGGTGAGCGGGCCACGCAGGAAGCCGCGGCCAAGCTCACCGAAGCCTTCGACGAGGGTCCGGTCGTGGTCGGCCCGACCGTGTCCACCCTGTCCGAGGCGCACCGCTCCGCGGCCGACGCGATGTCCGGCCTGCGCGCGGTGGTGGCCTGGCCGACCGCGCCGCGCCCGGTGCTGGCGGAGGACCTGCTGCCGGAACGCGCGCTGGCCGGTGATCCGGAGGCGGAGCGGCAGCTGGTGGAGGGCATCGTGCTGCCGCTGGTCGACGCGGGCGGCGCGCTGATGGAGACCGTGGACACCTACCTGGAACTCGGCGGCGTGCTGGAGAGCTGCGCGCGCCAGCTGTACGTGCATCCGAACACCGTGCGCTACCGGCTGCGGCGAGTGGCGGAGCTGACCGGGCGCACCCCGTCGAACGCCCGCGACGGATTGGTGCTGCGAGTGGCGTTGTCGGTGGGCAGGCTCGCCCGCGCCCGCGGGCTCTGGTGATTCTCCCGCTGTTGAACCACCTGTCACCGGACCGACATCCTCAACAACGATTCGCGTTCCGGGACGCCCGAACCGGGGCTGTCGTTGTAGACACTCCACAAGATTGCGCGCCGGACTTCGTCCGTGGCGACATCACGCCGATCTCGCCGCGACATGTGTAGTGGCAGGTGTGATCGCACTTCTCGCCCCCGGACAGGGCGCGCAGTCGCCCGGAATGCTCGCGCCGTGGCTCGAACTCGACGGCGCCCGCGCTCGCGTGCAGGCCTGGTCCGAGCGCGCCGGGCTGGACCTGGAGCGGCTGGGCACCACCGCGGACGCCGACGAGATCAAGGACACCGCCGTCACCCAGCCGCTGGTGGTGGCGCTGTCCCTGCTGGCAGCCCAGGAGCTCACCAGCCGCCACGACATCCCCGCCGACACTCCGGTCGCCGGGCACTCGGTGGGTGAGCTGGCCGCCGCCGCCATCGCCGGGGTGCTCTCCCCGGACGACGCGGTCGCGCTGGCGGCGGTGCGCGGCCGGGAGATGGCGGCCGCGTGCGCGCTGGAGCCGACCGCGATGTCCGCGGTGATGGGCGGCGACCCGGAAGCCGTGGTGGAGCACCTGACCAGCCTCGGGTTGGACCCGGCCAACCGCAACGGTGCCGGTCAGATCGTCGCCGCAGGCCGCAAACCCGCGCTGGAAGCGCTCGGCGAAGAACCGCCGGCGGGCACCAAGATCCGCCCGCTGCCGGTGGCCGGGGCTTTCCACACCCGATTCATGGCCCCGGCCAGGGACGCCTTCGGCAAGCAGGCCGACGACGCGGCGGCCGCGCCGCCCAAGCTGCCGCTGCTGTCCAACGCCGACGGCGCGGTCGTGGAGGACGCCGACGAGATCGTGCGCCGCCTGGTCGAGCAGATCACCCGCCCGGTGCGCTGGGACTCCTGCATGAGCACCCTCGCCGAGCGCGGCGTCGGAGCCGTCGTCGAACTCCCCCCGGCGGGCACCCTGACCGGGCTGGTGCGCCGCGAGCTCAAGGGCACCAAGACGGTCGCGCTGAAAAAGCCCGAAGACCTCGACAAAGTCGCCGAACTGCTGGACGCGGACCGCACCGGCGCCGACACCTCCGGGAGCGATGCGTGAGCACACCCACCCTGCGCCAGTCCGCCGGCCCGGCGGCGACCAAGCTGCTCGGCTTCGGCAGCACCCAGGGCAACCGGGTGGTGACCAACCACGACCTGGCCGAGGTCGTCGACACCAACGACGAGTGGATCCAGCAGCGCGTCGGCATCGTCAGCCGCCGCCTCGGCGATGACGACCAGAACGTCGTCACGATGTCCATCGAGGCCGGTTCCAAGGCGATCGCGAACGCGGGCCTGACCCCGGCCGATGTGGACCAGGTGATCATCGCCACCTGCACGATGCCCGGCGGCATCCCGAACGCCGCGGCGCAGGTCGCCGATCAGATCGGGATCACCGCATCGGCCGCGTTCGACCTCAACGCCGCCTGCGCCGGGTTCTGCTACGCGCTGAACACCGCATCGGACCTGGTGCGGGCCGGTTCGGCGGGCCGGGTGCTGGTGATCGGCGCCGAGCGGTTCCAGGAATGGCTGGACTGGGAGGACCGCGCGAACTGCATCATCTTCGCCGACGGCGCGGGCGCGGCCGTGGTCGGACCGGCCGACGAACCCGGCATCGGGCCGGCCTCGCTGGGCAGCGCGGGCGATCTGGTGGACACCATCTACCTGCGCGATGGCAAGTACATCTACCAGGAAGGCCAGTCGGTCTTCCGGTGGGCGACCACGCAGATCGCGCCGGTCGCCAAGCACGCCGTCGAACTCGCCGGGCTCGAACTGTCCGATGTGGACGCACTGGTCGCGCACCAGGCGAACCTGCGCATCGTGGAAGCGATCGCCAAGAAGCTGCAGAGCCAGGGTGCCCGCGACGACCTGGTGATCGCCCGTGACATCGTGCATTCCGGCAACACCTCCGCCGCTTCGATCCCGCTCGCCATCGACCACATGCGGTCGGCAGGCGAGATCTCCAGCGGGGACGTGCTGCTCCTGGTCGGCTTCGGGGCCGGACTGTCCTACGGCGGCCAGGTCGTCATCTGCCCATAGAGCGATCGCGCTCACCAGTACCGCCGCGGGCGCAGCTCCGCGGTGCACCAACAAGGAAGGAACCACCGTGGCGAACGAGGAAATCACCAAGGGACTCGCCGGGATCGTCGAAGAGGTCGCCGGGGTAGACGCCGATGACGTCGCCGTCGAGAAGTCGTTCGTCGACGACCTGGACATCGACTCGCTGTCGATGGTGGAGATCGCCGTCCAGGCCGAGGACAAGTTCGGCGTCAAGATCCCCGACGACGAGCTGGCGAACCTGAAGACCGTGGGTGATGCGGTGGACTACATCACCAAGAACGCATGACGGCGACCGAGGTCGTCGTCACCGGGCTGGGCGCGACGACGCCGCTGGGCGGCGACGTCGCGTCCACCTGGGACGGACTGCTCAACGGGCGCAGCGGGACGCGCAGGCTCGAAGCGGAGTGGGTCGAGACCTACGACCTGCCCGCCAAGATCGGGGCTCCGCTGGCGGTCGATCCGTCCGAGGTGCTGCCGCGGGTGCAGCTGCGCCGGCTGGACCGCTGCGAGGCGGTCGCGATGATCGCGGCGCGGCAGGCGTGGAGCGACGCGGGCTACGAGATGCCGACCGACGAGCACGAGCCGGTCCAGCCGGAGCGCCTCGGCGTCGCGCTGGGCACCGGCATCGGCGGCCCGATGACGCTGCTGGAGCAGGACGATCTGCTGGAGAACCAGGGGCTGCGCAAGATCTCCCCGCTGACCGTGCCGATGCTGATGCCGAACGGCCCGGCCGCGCACGTCAGCATCGAACTGCGGGCGCGCGCGGGCGTGGACTCGCCCGCCTCGGCCTGCGAGTCCGGCGCGGAAGGTCTGGCGCGGGGCTGGGAGATGATCCGCAA
>X190_Common_House_Gecko__coassemble_315_pt1 | contig 11317 bp, 9 predicted proteins | sample X190_Common_House_Gecko__metabat2_low_PE_001 | metagenome-assembled genome bin X190_Common_House_Gecko
CGTCTACGCTGCCGTGCCGTGCGTTCTGAAGCTCTCACCTCCCGGTTGCGCCCGTTCACCTCGACGATCTTCGCCGAGATCACCGAACTGGCCCGGCGGACCGGCGCGGTGAACCTGGGGCAGGGCTTCCCGGACACCGACGGACCGGCGGGCATGCTCCAGGCCGCGCAGCGGGCCATCGCCGACGGCGTCAACCAGTACCCGCCCGGCGCGGGCGAGCCCGAGCTGCGCGCCGCGATCTCCGAGCACCGCCGTGCGCACTACGGCATCGAGCACGATCCGGAGGGCGAGGTCCTGGTGACCGTCGGCGCCACCGAAGCGATCACCGCTTCGATGCTCGCGCTGATCGAGCCCGGCGACGAAGTGGTCCTCGTCGAGCCCTACTACGACTCCTACCCGGTCGCCGTGGCCATGGCAGGCGGCGTTCGCCGCACCGTCGGCCTGCGGCAGGGACCGGACCACCGCTTCGAGCTCGACTTGGCGGCCCTGCGCGCGGCGGTGGGGCCGCGGACCCGCGCGCTGGTGCTGAACTCGCCGCACAACCCCACGGGCACGGTGCTCACCGACACCGAGCTGGCCGCGGTCGCGCAGGTCTGCCGCGAGAACGACCTGATCGCCATCACCGACGAGGTCTACGAGCACCTGCTCTACGACGGGCGGGCGCACACCCCGCTGGCCACGCTGCCGGGGATGGCCGAGCGCACCGTGTCGATCTCCAGCGTCGGCAAGAGCTTCAGCGCCACCGGCTGGAAGATCGGCTGGGCGTGCGGCCCGGCCGAGCTGATCGCCGCGGTGCGGGCGGCCAAGCAGTTCCTCACCTTCGTCGGCGGCGCCCCGTTCCAGCCCGCGGTGGCGCACGCCCTGCGGCACGAACTCGACTGGGTCCGGGATCTGCGGGATGGCTTGCAGCGCAAGCGGGACCGACTCGCCAACGGACTCGCCGAGGCCGGTCTGGACGTGCTGGCCAGCGAAGGCACCTACTTCATCTGCGCGGACGTGCGCCCGCTCGGTTTCACCGACGGGGCCGAGCTGGCCCGGGCACTGCCGGAGAAGGTCGGGGTCGCCGCGATCCCGGTGCAGGTGTTCTGCGACAACCCGGAGGACACCCGGCACCTGGTGCGCTTCGCGTTCTGCAAACGGGACGAGATGTTGGACGAAGGTATCCGGCGGCTGCACAAGCTCGCCTCGTCCTGATCCGCGGGCACGCAGCAGCGCCTGGCCGGTCATGATCGGCCTCCGTATCCGAGGCAGAGGAACCCCGTTTCGCCGTGCCGCGCCTGCGCCGAGGCAGCGCCTCGGCCGGGGCCACGCCGCGACGGAGCGAATCGTGCAGCGCCACCATCACGTGCACGGTCCGCTCGTCGGGAATCGGCACGACGCTGGCGATCACCGTCACCGTCCCCCGCCCGAGCAGCGTCGCGGCGAGGCCGGTGAGCTGGTCGGCGCGGCCCACCACCGAGCGGCCCGCTTCGCAGGCCGACAGCACCACCGTGCGCGGGCCGCTGCGCAGCCGGTCCAGGTCGTAGCCGTACAGCGGCCCGTCGGCCAGGTCCAGGCAGGACAGCAGCGGCTGGTCGGCGCGGAACCAACCGTGTGCCGCGATGTGCGCCGCACCGGCACCGTCCACAGCGGACAGGACCTGTTCTGCACCGGCGTCTGCGCCGGTCAGCAACCGGCCGCCGCCGGCGCGGTGCAACGCCCGCACCTCCCGTTCAGCGTGTTCCAGACCAGGGCCCGCGACCCACACCGATTCCCCGTCGGATTCGCTTCGACCGTCCGCCCTGCCGCGCATCCAACAGCGCAGCGAAGGCGCCACCGTGACGCTGCGTCCGCGGCAGGCGGGCAAGGCCGACCACGGGACGGCGTGCAACCGACCGGTGGGAACCACCAGCAAACTGCGACCTCCGGACAGCGAGTCGACCAGCGGGCCGAGTAGGCGCTGCTGGAGAGCATCCGCCGTGACCTGCGCGCTGCTCAGGAAGGCTGCGTGCTGTCGTTCGTCCCCGGACTCCGCGGCCCTGCCCAGCGCGTGGCGCAGCCGTTGCGCCTCGGCCACCGCGCCGTCTTCCGAACCGAGCGAGTGCAACTGGATCCGACCGTCCACAACGGACACGGCGTGCAACTCCCCGTCGTGCGCGAACAAGGTCAGCAGCACCGCATCGCCGATGGCGGTGACCACCTCGTCGATCCCGAACGCGCCCGCGGACTCCCCGGCCCCGCCCTCGACCAGCAGTGCCCGATCCCGGACGTGCCGTTCCAACGTGCTGATCTCGGACATCGCATGACGCAACCGCGCGTCCTTCGCGCCCCACATCCCGGCCACCGCCGAGCGCAGCCGCACCAGCGCCGTGCGCAGCTCCGGATCGGAGGGCGGGCGCAGCGCCCGGCGGTGCAACGCGCTCACCCGGCCGCGTTCGGTCCAGCGCAGCGCGGTTCTAGGATCACCGGTGCGCAGTGCCGCCCGGACCGCCGTCGCGCCGAGTTCCTCCGCCAGTCCGAACGCTTCGATCCGCAGCTCCAGCGCCGCGATACCGGCCGCGTGCGTCTCGACGGCGCGCAGACCTTCGCGGCAGGAGTCGAACAGCCGAACCGTGTCACCGGCGTCCTCGGCCAGCAGTGCCTCGGCGAGCCGGCCCAACGCCAGTTGTCGCGCGTCACCCGGTGCCGCACCGCGCACCGTCGCCGCCAGTTCCAGCAGGTGTCGCGCCGTAGTCCGGTGGCCGCGGCCCGCGGCCACCCGGGCCGCGGTGAGCCACAGCTCGGCCGCCGCAGTGCTCCACCCGTGCGCCGCGCAGGCCGAACCGGCACGCCGCGCCGACGCGAGATCGCGCCGGGTCGCCTCCCCGGCCCGCAACCTCGCCTGCCACCGGGTCGCAACCGCCAGTGCGGTCCACGCCGGACGACGCTGGGAGCGGAACAACCGAGCGGCCTGCTGCGCAGCGTTGATCGCTTCCAGCGGTTCTCCCGCGCGCAGCGCACATCCCGCCAGCGCCAGCCTGGTCTCGGCGAGCCGCACCGCGCGGCCGAGCCGTTCCAGCCGGTCGGCCGCTCGCAGCAGCTCGGCTCGCGCGGGCTCGTGCATACCTGCGCCTGCGAGTGCCTCCGCGCGGTCCACCAGGACCTCCGGGCACTGGTCGGGGTCCACGCCCCGCACCCGCGCCTGGTCGAACAGCTGCAACGCGCGCGGCAGATCTCCCGCCCGCAACGCCACGCAGCCCCGGTTGTGCCTGCACAGCGCGGCACGGTTGACCCGGCCATGGGTGCGGAACGTCCGTTCGGCCGCGGCCAGGTCCGACTCCGCCTCGTCGAGCCGGTTGCGGTACAGGTGCGCCAGCCCGCGCCCGACCAGCGCATTCGCCGCCCACTGGTGGTCGTTGTGCCCGGTCAACCGCGGCAATGCCGCGGACAGGTCGCGGACTGCCTCGTCATAGCGGTCCTCCTGGCACCGCAGCAGGCCGCGCAGGCAGGTGGCCCTCGCGAGGTCACCGCCGCTCAGGTGCGGCTCCGCGGTCAGCAGGTGCTGCCACGCGGCATCCGGATCACCGCGGTCCAACTCGGTCCACGCGTAGGTCAGCCGCACCTGCGCCGCCCGATCCCATAGCCGCGCGCGGAGCGCGGCCGCAAGAGCGAGCCGGGCGTGTTGCCGCGCGTCCGACGAACGCCCCTGCTCGACCGCGACCAGGCAGGCGACGTGCCTGGCGAGCACTCGCAGCTGCGGATCCCCGGCAGTGGCCAGCACTTCCTCGGCGACGCGCAAGGCGCCAGCCGGGTCCACACCGACCCGATCCCGCCACCACAGCACCGACGACTCGGAGATCCTCGCCGGTGCGACGGCGGTCCCCGCGCTCAACAGACCAGCCAATCAGCCACGGCGGGCGCCGCCGCGCCCGCCGGCCGGAACACGACGCTCAACGGCCCGCTGTGCAGATCGGCCGCACCGTACCGGCCGTTCTCGTCCAGCTCCGCGGTGTGTTGATCATCGGCGCAGCGCAAGACGACCTCACCTTGCGGAACGCCATCGCCCGCTTGGTTGAGCACGATCCCGGACGCTCGGAGCATCCCGCCGACCATCGGCACCAAGTCGACCTCGACGATCCGCCCCGGCATCAGATACGTCAGCACCCGCGTCCGAGACGCGGCGCCGTGCAGCCGGGTGTTGGCCGGTTCGTCGGCCGAGTCCCCGATCAGCTCCAACCCCGACGGATCTTCGAAACCGTGCGCCCGGCCCACGGCTGCATAAGCGGCGGTGAGCATCCGTCCCGGTGGCGGATCGCACTGGTGGAACAGATCGTCCAGCACGCGCAGCTCCGCTGGTTTCCGCGTCCTCATCCGGCGGCCTCCTCCGGAACCGAGCCACCGGAAAGCTGCTCCCGCAGCGCCGCCAGGCACCGCCCCTTCTTCGGGCCGATGCTGCCCCGCGGCATCCCCAGGGCCTTGCCGACCTGCTCGTAGCTGGCATCCGGCGCCACCGCGACCACCCGCAACAATTGCTGGCACCGCAACGACATCTGCGCGAACGCCTGCCACATCCGGGAAACCGTCAGCGAGCGCAGCGCGCTGCTCTCCGGCCCGTCGCCCCCGTCGACCACGTCCAGGATCCCGTTCTCGAATCCGACCGGTGACTCCCGACGCCGCGCCTTCGACAACCGGACGGCCTCCCGCCGCGCGGTCGTGGCCAGCCATCCCGGTAACGCACGGGGATCACGCACGCTCCCCAGCTTCTCCGCGAGCAGCAGCCACGTCGCCTGGCACACGTCTTCCGCATCGGTCACCGTGGGCGAATACGCTCTGGCTGCAGCCCACACGACCGCGCTGTTGCGGTCCACGAGCTCCCGCCAGGCCAACTGGTCCCCGGCCGCCGCCCGCTCCATCAGCTCCGGCTCCCCAGCCGGATCGGAACCGTCCTGCACGGCACGCATCGGGCACCTCCCCTCTTGATCGCCTTCTCGCGATTAAGAGGGGCGAGACCGCCGATCAGATTCACCCCACCCCAATTAACCCTCGAACGGGTAACCCCGGAGGACGGTACTGATCGCGTCGTCCCTGCTCCGCCCTTCCCGGAGTGCGGCCGCCACCGCGGCCGCGACCTGCGGTGCGGCGAACGAGGTCCCGCTCCAGCGCGCGAAGCCGTAGTCGCGCTCGCCCCCGGGCCGCAGCCGCACGAAACTGCTCACCACGTCCACGCCCGGCGCACACGCATCGACCCAGTCGCCGGAGTTCGAGAACTCGGCGAGTCCGCCTTCCCGGTCACCCGCGGCCACCCCCAGGACCCGCGGCGACGCGGCGGGCCAGAACGGCCGCGACGAGCTGTGGTTGCCCGCAGCCGCCACCAGCACGCTGCCCGCGAACCGCTCGATTTCCGCCCGCAACACCGGTGGGCATTCGTCGTCGGGCGTGTGGCAGCCGGAGGTCATCACGACCACGCCGACCGGCTCACCGCGCCGCCGGGCATCGGCGCGCAACGCCCGCAGTCCGGCCACGACCGTCATGTCGTCGGTGAACCCCAGCGAGGAAAGCACCTTCTGCACCCGGATCGCGGCCCCCGGCGCGTGGCGCAGCACCACACCGGACACGAACGTTCCGTGCCCCGCTTGGCGGTCCTGATCGCTGTCGTCGTCGGCGTCCAGGACTTCCGGCACCTCCTCGAACCAAGATCGCCCGGCGAACCAGGGATGCGGGTCGCAGCCGGTGTCCAGCACCCCCACGGTGACGTCCCAGTGCTGGTCCGAGGGCTCGGGGACCGGCGGCGCCGGGTCCGGCTCCGCCCCGCTGCCGAACATCACCGGCGTGCCGAACATGACCGGCGAACCGATGTGCAGGTGGTTCGCGCAGGCGTCCGGCACGTCGCAGGCGATGTCCACGCAGCGATCCCGCTCGGACGGCCGCAATCGAATCCGCGCAAGTTCCAGATCGTCGTCCTGCTGAACCCGATCGACCCAACGGCGCACCCGCGACAACGCCGCGTCGAGGGAGTCCCGCGCGACGACCAGTTCACCTCGGCGCACCAGGCATTCCGCGGGGCCGCCCTGGTCGTGCACCAGGACGTCGTGGCCTTAGTGCGCCCAGTTCCGGCCCAGTTCGGCGGCGCTGAACCGGCCTCCGATCGTAGAGTCCACAGCGGACACTGTGCGGTCGGTCACCGGGTTCGTCCACTCGGGACACACCGTAGTGGCAAGCGGCGCGGCTCTCGTCGCGGTACGCGCGTGATCTGCGCTGCGAACGGCTTCAGTAGACCGCCTGTACGGGTGGTTGAAACCGGTGTGGGCTCCCGACCATCCTGTAGCGGGGGACCATTGATCCCACTTGTTCCGGGCTCCGGCCGCCAGACGGGCCGGCCGGAGAAAGCGGTCCGCCGGGACCGCGGCCGAGCAGCCGGAACGACAGCAGTCGACGAACAGGCCGCCAGGAAACAGGCAGCCGGAAATTGGCGGTGGTGCAGGTGACCGGTAGCTGCGCGCGGCGCAGGCACTGGTCCCGCCTGCGCGCCTGCACCACGCGGGCCGTCGCCGCCGCGGGCATCGCGGCCGGTGCCTGGCTGCTCGGCACCGGCGTCGCGGCGGCCGAGCCGGAACGGTTGCCGGACGTGTCCGCGCAGGTGCAGGAAGCCATGCCGGACATCGCCGCGCGAACCGAAGCCGCGCAGCCCGACGAGATCGAGATCGCCGAACCGCGCTCCCCGGAAGTCGAACAAGTCCGAGTCGAAGAACCCGACGTCCAGCTGACCACGGCCGTGCAAGAACCGATCGACGCCTCGCTCGGCGAGGAAGTCACGGCACCCGCGCGCGGCGTCGAGCAGGCCGACGAGGCCGTTTCGCCGGAGAGCTCCGCACCACCGGCGACCACATCTCTGACACCGCAAAAGCCGATCCCGAACGCCGAAATCCCCGTCCCGGCTCCACCGCGGGCCGACGCTGCACGCCCCGCAGAGCAACACATCGGCCACGCCGACAGCGCGTGGAGCCCGCCCGACGCCGTGCAAGCGCCGGAAGTGCACCAAAAGGCACCACCTGAACCGTCGCCGGTTCCACCGCCACCCGCACCCAGCACGATCACCGCACCTACCTCGTCCGCGCCGGGACATGAGTTGCGCGGGCCGCATGCCGTCCTGCCCGCGCAAGTCCGGCTATCCGGGCCTGCTCGCGCCGCAGGCGGCCACGCCGAGCCGCCCGCCTTGCGCGGCATCGCTCTGGGCGAACCGTCCGCCGCACCCGACTGAACCGGGGTCCGGCCGGGCCTCCGGCGCGCACATCGCAACCGCAGTCTCCCGTCCCGCCGCCTGCGCCCGGCCGGACGGGATCGGGGGCGCTTTCCGGACGAGCGAATGTTGACCTGACCTGTCACTCGCCCGGAAGCCCCGACCCCGGTGCCGCACTGCCCCTGCGGCACCGGGGTGCCCGCGGTCGCTCTCCGGCACGACGAGGGGCCGTGCCGGAGGGCGAACCGCCGGGCGTCAATTCACCGGAACGTCCAGCGGACACGGACTGGTGGTGCCGCCGAGCGGCGCGGCCACCGCCGCGATCCGCCGCACCGACTGCCGGAGTTCATCCACGGGCAGGGTGTACGGGAACCGCAGATAGCGCTCCAGCGAGCCCCGCACCGCGAACCGGCTGCCCGGAACCAGCCGCAGCCCGTGCTGTTCGGCGGCCACGACCAACCGGCTGCTCACCGGGGAACCCAAGTCGCACCACAACGACAGCCCGCCGTCCGGAACGCGGAACCGCCAGCCGGGAAGGTGCTCCGCCAGCTCGGCGATCAAGACATCCCGCAGCCGCGCCACCTCTTCGCGTCTGCGGCGCAACACCGGATCCGGATCGCGGAGCAGTTCGGTCAGCAGCAGTTGCTCCAGGACTGGACTGCCGAGATCCACCGCAGCCCGGTCCAGCAGCAGGCGCTGCACCAGGTCCTCCGGCGCCCGGACCCAGCCCAGCCGCAGACCGCCCCAGAACGACTTGCCCGCCGACCCGAGCGTGATCACCCGGCCCTCGTCGAGCGCGGCCACCGGCGCGGGCGCTTCGCCGTCGGTCAGGTCCAGATCGACCAACGTCTCGTCGATCACCGCGGGAGTTCTGGTCCGGCGCAGCATCCCGGCGAGCCGTTCCCGCCCGTCGGCGCCCATCCGGATGCCGGTCGGGTTCTGGAAGTCCGGGATCAGGTACGCGAGCTTCGGGTTGGCCTGGTGCAGCGTCGCCGACATCAACTCGAGGTCCCACCCCTGCGCGAGCATCGGCACGGCCACCGCCTCGGCACCGACGCCCCGAATGGCCTGCAGCGGGTTCGGGTAGGTGGGGTGCTCCACCAGCACCCGTTCACCCGGAGACACCAGTGCGCGCAGCACGAGCGCGAAGCCGTGCTGGGCGCCGTTGGCCACCAGGATCTGCTGCGGGTTCGTGGGCAGACCGCGGCGCGCGTAGCTCGCGGCGATCAGTTCGCGCAGCTCGGGGAGGCCGAACGCCTGGTAGCCGTGCCCGCTGAGGTGCTCGGGCAGCAGGCACCGGGCGCGATCCAGTGCAGTGGTCAGCTCCGGTGGCGCGGGCAGCGTCGCTTGCGCGAGGTTGATGAACTCGCCGGTCGCCGGGGGCCAGCCGCCCGGATCGGGGTTCGCGCGGTCGCCGGGGAGCCGGACCCAAGAACCGGATCCCTGCCTGCTGGCTGCGAACCCCTCTTCGCGCAGCAGTTCCAGCGCGCGCACCACGAGGGTGCGGCTCACCCCGAGCGCTTCGGCGAACTCGCGCTCGGCAGGCAGCCGGGTACCGGGCAGCAACCGGCCGTCGAGGACGAGCCGCCGCACGGCGCGGTGCAGGCCGCGGGAGCTGGGGCGGCCGGAGTGCCAGTCCTGGAGCAGGTCCGCGATACCGCGGGCGCCGACTCGACCGATCACGCGGGACATGGGTCCAATAATTGCAGATTGGACCTCGTACTCGGTACCAATACCCGGGTACCTCTCGAAACATGACTTCGACAACGGCTCAGGTGGATCTTTCGCCGATACCGGTGCGAGTGCGCCCGGCCGCCCGGCTGCCGCAGCTGCTGATCGGGCTTTGGCTCTACGGCACGAGCATGGCGTTGATGGTCCGCGCCGGGCTCGGATTGTCGCCGTGGGACGTGCTGCACGACGGGCTGACCAACCGGCTGGGCTGGAGCTTCGGTGCTGTCACGGCGTTGACCAGCATCATCGTGCTGCTGCTGTGGGTGCCGCTGCGGCAGCGACCGGGCATCGGCACCGTCGCCAACGTCGTGGTCGTAGCCGGGTCGGTGGATGTGGCGCTGGCCGTGCTGCCGCAGGCGCACGCGCTGGTCTGGCAGCTCGCGTTGCTGGTGGGGGGAGTGCTGCTGAACGGCGCGGCCACTGCGGTGTACGTCGGCGCCCGGCTCGGCCCCGGGCCGCGGGACGGCCTGATGACCGGCTTGCACGCGCGCACCGGCTGGTCGGTGCGGGTGGCGCGGACCGTTGTCGAACTCGTCGTGCTCGCCGCCGGGTGGCTGCTGGGCGGATCCGTCGGCGTCGGGACCGTCGTGTACGCCCTGCTGATCGGGGTTCTCACGCAGTCGCTGCTGCCGTTGGTCGCGGTGCGCCGCAGCGGACAATCGGACCATGCCTAGCGTTGAAGTCGCGGAACAGGCCGGTGATCACTTCTCCGGACCCGGCCGGAGCGAGGACGTGGTGCTGGTGCTGCCCAACGCGGTGGCGGTGCTCGACGGCGCGACGTCGTTGAGCCCGGCGGCACGCTCCGGAGGCTGGTACGCCGCGCAGCTCGCCGAGGCGTTGCGGCCGCGCTTGGCCGTTCCGGGCGCGGACCTGGCGGATGTGCTCGCCGAGGCGATCAGCGATGTGGCGGACACCTGGGAACTCCGGCCCGGCGCCTCCCCTTCGAGCACTGCATCGCTGTTGCGCTGGGACGACGACCACGTCGAGGCCCTGGTTCTCGCGGACAGCCCGATCGTGGTGTTCACCGGGGACGGCCCGCAGCCGGTGATCGACGACCAGCTCGCGGCGCTGGGCAGCGGCGGCGGTTACCGCGAACGCCTGCTTTCCGGCGGCGGATTCGGCGCAGGGCACCGCCGCGCGCTGGGTTCGTCGATGGATCGCACGTCCCGCTGGCGCAATGTCGACGGAGGTTTCTGGGTCGCCGAGGCAGTCCCCGAAGCAGCGTTCCACGCCGCCCGCGCCGACTGGCCGCGGCCTGCGGTGCGAGCGGCCTTGGCGGCCACCGACGGTGTGTCCTGCGGAGTGCAGGAGTACGGCAGCTACGAGGACTGGTCAGCGATGCTCGAGGAGGCGTCCCGCGCCGGGCCCCGAGCCGTGCTGGACCGAGTGCGCGCAGCCGAGGAGGCAGACCCGGACGGAACCCGCTGGCCGCGACCGAAACGGCACGACGATCAGGCGCTCGCACTGGTTCGGTTCGCTAGTCCGATCGTGTGATGTTGCACACCGGGCTCCTGGAAAAAAGATCTCTGCACCTAGAGACATTCGGCATACCACCAAGTAACCTGGAAGGCGTCCACCTGACCCCCAGGGGTGGACTTAACGCCCCCGCACTCCCGGTGACCCCCAGGCCGGTTGAGCGCGGGGGCGTCCTACTTTCAGGGGTAATTCACTTTCTCGCGCAACTTTGCGGATGCTCACTCGTTTGTGTGGACAAGGGAACCTGTCACCGCCGCCCGCGGTCTCATCCGGTGGCCGCACGCAAGACTCCAGCCCTGGGAGGGATCACCCGTGGACCTGCACACTCGGATCGAGCTGTTCGGTGGCCCCGAGGACGGCCGGGAGATCACGCTGCCTGCCGGGGCCGACGGCGCTCCGCTATCGCCGCTGCCCGTGCCGCGAGACGGTTCGGAACCCGCCGATGAAACCCCCGCGTGGTACGTGAAGGATCACCAGCGTCCGCACGGCGTCTGGGTGTACAAGTACACGATCTCCCCGTCCGTCCGTGAGACCCGCGTGCAGTGAACCGGCGGCCGATCAGCGCTCAGCACGTCTTCCCCCACCACGCACACCGCATGATCAGCCGCGCCGAGCACAGGCGCCCGCTTCCAAGCAGCCCCGCACATTGGCGGAATTCGAAACAAGCGAGCCCACCGGAATCGGTGCTCAGCTCAGGGCGCGTCAGCCGCTGGTCCTCGGCGTCCCCGACCGGACCGTCATGGACATGATGGGTTGGTCGACGTTGTCGATGAAGAAGCGCTACGCCACCGACGAGATCCGGCTAGACGCGGCGGGCAGGCTGAACGCCTTCCTTGGGGAAGCGACTGAGACCTCAAACGAAGACCTGAAAAAGCCCCACCGGCAACCGGTGGGGCTTTTTGGCTGGTCTGAGCG
>X190_Common_House_Gecko__coassemble_316_pt1 | contig 11310 bp, 12 predicted proteins | sample X190_Common_House_Gecko__metabat2_low_PE_001 | metagenome-assembled genome bin X190_Common_House_Gecko
CCCTGCGTCTGCTTCGTCAACGCCGACAACGTCGACGACCCCATGTCGAACTTCACGCAACACCCTCCCGGTTCTCGCCGCTGCCACCAGTGGCGACCGTGTTCGCGAACCGCTATGACGCGGGAACTCCCCAGTTCGGTTCCACCCGATCACAGCGGAGATCACCGCCGACGGGCATCGGGGATTCTACTCAGATCAAGACGGTCGGCTTCAAGGTCGTGCGCGATTTCCGGGCGGTTTCGCACGATGCGTGTTCTACGCTCGACTCAGGGTATTTCCCGGCCAAGATCGTGCGAGTCCGAAACCGGTTCAGGACTCCTCGTCGGACAACGCGGAATGCGCTGCCACCCAAGCGTCCCTGGCTTCGCGCTGCGATTCGGCGACTCCCTCGAACGTCTCGTCGTTCCCGGTCTGCCTGGACAGCACCGCGGCGACACCGCTGAGCGCGTCGGAGGCCTCCGACCCGGCTCGGGAGAACGACGTGACCAGCGAGTCCGGCATCTGCAACGTGCCGGGTCCGGCGCCTTGCTCAGCGGTGCGCTGCGCTTGTTCCGCCGCCTGCCAGGCCGCGCTGAGCTGGGCGAAGGAGTCCAGCAGGTTGCGCCAGATGGTGATCTGCTCGGTGTTCGGCTCGGGGGCGTTCATCGGTCCTCCGTTTCGCGGGGGTGCACCGGGAGGGTGCCCGCCGAACCGGTCGATCAAGCTTCGCCGCCGCGTTCCGCCGAAAGCCGGCGGTGCCCGCTGCCGGAAATCCGGCTCACGTCCCGTACACGAGCTCGTCGGCCTGCGCGAGCCCCGCGTCGATCGCCGCGGCTTCGGCATCGTCCAACGCCGCGCGGAAGTCCGGCCCGGCCGCTTTCACCAGCACCATCAGCTTCTTGCCGATACCGCGGGCCTGGGTGAGCCGGACCCGGGGCGCGGCCAGCGCCTGCCGCGAATCGGTGATCAGCTTGCGGTAGCGGTGGTTCAGCTCGGCGCGGGCGTCGACCACGTCCAGCGCCGCCGCCAAGCGGGACAGCTCTGCGGTGGCGACCTGCTGTTCGGACGGTTCGGGCACGCCACGCACCTTACGACCCGGCGCGCCGGAACCGACGCGATGTCGGTGCCCGGGGACACCATGGGGCGAGCGCAGCGACGCGGCTGCGCACGACGAGGGGAGCACGGCCATGACCACCGTTGAACGGACCAGCACCGCCCTCACTCCGTACCTCGCGGTGAACGGCGCCAGGCAGGCGATCGAGTGGTACGGCACGGTCTTCGGCGCGCGCCTGCGCGGCGAGCCGCACGTGATGGACGACGGCCGCATCGGGCACGCCGAACTCGACGTCGACGGTTGCGCGCTGATGCTCGCCGACGAGTTCCCGGAGATCGACATGGCGAGCCCGGCGACCCGCGGCGGTGCCAGCGTGAACCTGAACCTCCAGGTCGCGGACGTCGACGCGGTGCTGCAGCGCGCGCGGGACGCGGGCGCGCCGAAGATCTGGGACGCCGAGGACCGGTTCTACGGCCGCTCCGGACGGCTCGACGACCCGTTCGGGCACCGCTGGCAGATCACGACTCCCGCGGCGGGCTTCGCGCAAGCACCGCGCAGGCCGCGGCAGGGCGACATCGACTACATCACCATCGCCACTCCGGATTCCGGGGCGGCGAAGGAGTTCTACGGCGGATTGCTCGGCTGGCGCTTCTCCGCCGGCAACGTCCCGGACGGTTGGCAGATCGACGGCGTGCACCCGATGGCCGGAATGCACGGCGGGCAGCACGACGACGTGCAGCTGTGCTTCCGGGTCGACGACATCGACGCCTCGCTGGCGCGCGTGCGCGAGCTCGGCGGGCAGGCCGAGCCGTCGCAGCAGCGGCCGTTCGGGCGGCTGGCGAGCTGCTCGGACGACCAGGGGCGTCGGTTCTACCTCATGGAACCGGCGGGCTGAACGCGGAAATCCGCGAATGAGCAAGTCGAACCATCAGGAAGCGCTCCAGCCGCTCCAGCGCTCGATCCGCGCGACGATCATCGAATGCTGCGGCGGCTGGTTGCGATATTGCTCATATTTCGCCGCCAGCGCTTCGGTGAGCTCCGGGTGATCGGCGGCCGCGACGATCTCGGCGACGCCGTCCGCGCGCACCCACCACAGCGCTGACCAATCGTGTTCGTAGTGGTCGACCAGCAACGACACCCGAGGGTTCTCGGTGATGTTGCGCAGCCGTTTCAGCGACGTGGTCGTTTTCGGCTTGTGGTCCACTGCGGTGACGACCACGTTCTCGCGCACCGCGAAAGTCACCGGCACCAAGTGCGGTGCACCGGCCGAATCGGCGGTTCCCAACCGGGCGACTCGGGAGGTCGAGAACCAGTAGCGTGCCTTCTCCTGGCTGATGCGCATCGCTGAACCCGCTCCGTATTTTCGAGACGTGCGTACCGTCCATTCCCCAGGTTCCGACAGCGTCGTCGGTCCCAGCTACGCGCAGCACGAGCATTGGCTGCGCTACCAGGAGTACTTCCCCAGCGGCATGAGCTTCGACTCGCCCGGCGAAGCGCCGGCGGAGAGCTGGTGGTCGTGGCGGGGCAGACGGGTGCACGTGGACCGGGTGCCGCGCCCGGACGCCCCGGCGAAGCTCATCGCGCTGCACGGCATCGGCGGATACGGCCGGATGCTGGCGCCCTACAGCAGGCTGCCCTCGCTGGACGTCGAGTTCCTCGCCCCCGACCTGCCCGGCTTCGGCCTCACCGCCAGCGGGCTGCGGCAGGTCACCTACCGGACCTGGCAGCAGTGCGTCACCGACCTGGTGGTGGCCGAGCAGCGCAAGGATCAGCGGCCGATCGTGCTGATGGGAGTGGGCTCGGCCGGGCGGCTGGCCTACGACGTGGCCGCCCGCTCGGGAAGCGGCGGCGCACCCGTCGCCGGAGTCGCACCCATCGCCGGAGTCGTGGCCACCGGCCTGGCCGACCCGCGGCGGGAGGTCGTTCGCCGCCGGCTGGCGAGCACCCCCGAACTCGGCCGGTGGTCGGTGCTGCTCGGGTTGCTGCCGGGGGCGGTGTCGATGCCGCTGCCGCCCGCGTGGGCACCGGCGCGCTGGCTGGTCAACATCGCCGCGATGTCCAACCACGCCCAGTTCGCGCACGCGATCTGGGCGGATCCGCTGGGCGGCGGGAACTGGATGTCGCTGGGATTCCTGCGCAGCTTCGTCTGCGCGCCGCCCGCGGTGGAGCCGGAGGACTACGCGGGCCCGCCGGTGCTGCTGGCGCATCCGGCGGAAGACCGGTGGACGCCGCTGCGGTTCTCCAGGGAGTTCTTCGACCGGCTCGGTCCGGCGGGCCGGTTCGCCGCGCTGCACGGGGCCGGGCACCTGCCGTCCGAGGAGTCGGGCTTGGCCGATCTCGACCGCGCGTTGCGGGATTACCTGGACGAGCTCGGCTTGACATGATCCTGGCGGCGAGCCGCTGCGGGAGCGGGCTCGCTCCGTCCCCATTGCCCTGATCGACGGAATCGACATCACGGAGGGTGTTCCGTGAATACTCTCCGCGCGCATGGTGATCGGTTGCTGCGGCCTTTCTCACAGCGCTCGCAGGGCCGCCGCGGGCTTTCCCGCACGACCCGCCCGCACTCGGCCAGTTCGCGGAACGCGCTGGTCAGTCCAAGCTCTGCGCAGGCGAATCGGTCGGCGCCCGATACCGGTACGGGCGATTGCGCCGCCCGCGCGCGCGGTGACTGGGGCATCCGGCCCTGGCCAACCGTGGCCGTCGTGCGTCACGATCGGCGCGGCATTCCGGTGCGACATTCGTGTCGCCGGGCAGAGGAGGGTGGATGATCGAGCGTCACCACACCCTCGATCCACAGGCGACGCTGGACCCGCCGCGCCCGCCCGTGCGAGCCGAGGTCGATCCGGCGCGCAGGCGCTCGTTCACCACCTTCTCCGTGCTCGTGCTGCTGGCCGGGTTGCTGGTCTCCGGACTCACCTCCTACTGGACGCGGCACGAATACGGCCCCGAGCTGCTGATCATCGGGCCGCTGCTGGCCGTCGGGTTCCTGCTGGCCGAGCAGCTGACCATCGACGTGGACGTGAAGCGGGTCGGCTGGACCATCTCGTTCACCGAGATCCCGCTGATCCTCGGCCTGCTGACCGCTCCGTTCGAGGTGGTGCTCGCGGCGAACCTGCTCGCCGGGCTGGGCGCGCAGGTCGGTCGGCGCGCGGCCACCCACGTCGTCTACAACGCCGGGGTCTTCTGCCTCGAGGTAGCGGTGCCGTTCGCGGTGGCGACCGCGGTCAACAACGCGCTGGACGATCCGCTGAACCCGATCGCGCCGGCCTGGTTCGGCCCGGTGCTGGGCACGCTGACCTCACCGCTGATCTCCTGCGGGTTCGCGCTGGCGGCGCTGCACGTGCTGGGCGGCGGCATGCGGTTGACCGCGGCCGCACGGCTGGCGGTGCGCAACCTGGCGGTCGGATTGCTGAACACCTCGGTCGGCTTGATCGGCTACGAGGTGGCCCGCAGCACCAAGTGGGGATGGTTGCTGGTCGCGCTGGTCGCCGTCGCCGTGATCGGGCTCTACCGCGCGTATTCCGGGCTGCTGCGCGAACAGCGCGACCTGGAGGCGCTCAGCGACGTCAGCCTCAGCGTGGCGCGTTCCGGGCAGTCCGCGGTGCGCGCTCCGGCGGAGGCGGCGGACCCGGAGACCTCGGTCAGCGAGTGGGAACCGGTCGCCGAACGCATCCGCGAACAGCTCAACGCCACGCGCGTCGTGGTCCGCCTGCGTCTGGACCCCCGTGGCGAAGTCAGCACGCTCGTCGCAGGTGAGCCGCTGCCCGAGGCGGCCGAGTCGGCGAGCCCGCAGGCACTGCGCGACGACCCGCTGCTGCAGCTGCCCGGCACCCACGTCCGCTCGTTCCGGACGCTGGAAGCGCCCGAGGAGGTGCGCCGCGCGTTGCGGCTGCGCGGCGCCTACGAGTCCTTGGTGGTACCGCTGCGCGGCGCGAACCAGCTGCTCGGCGCGGTGGAGGCGCACGACAGGGTCAGCCGCTGGCGCGGCTTCGGCCAGGCCGACGTGCGGCTGCTGCACACCCTGGCCAGCCACTTGGCCACCGCGATGGACAACCGGCGGCTGCTGGCGCGGCTGCGCCACGACGCCTACCACGACCTGCTCACCGGGCTGCTCAACCGCGCCGGGTTCCGCGAGATGGCCGCCGAGCAGCTGCGCAACGAGCGCACGGCGGTCGTGCTGCGGGTGGATCTGGACCTGCTCACCACGGTCAGCGAAGCGCTCGGCTACACCTGGGGCGACCGCATGGTCGTGGCCGCCGGGCAGCGGATGCGCGACGAGCTCGGCCACGAGGTGCCGCTGGCGCGGCTGGAGGCCAACTCGTTCGCGGTGCTGCTGATCGACCGCACCGAGCAGCAGGCGCACCAGCTCGGCGAACGGCTCTGCGAGGTGATCGCCGAGCCCTACCCGCTGGACCGGCTGGTGGTCGAAGCCACCGGGGTCGCCGGGTATTCGTCTTCCGCGCCCGCCGACGCCGATGACGAGGACGACATCGACACCCTGCTGCAGCACGCCGACGTGGCGGTGCGGGCCGCCCGCAACGGCAAAGACGTGGTCCGCGGCTACGCGCCCGCGATGGGGCAGGTCTTCCTGCGCCGCTTCCAGCTGGTCACCCAGTTCCGGCAGGCGCTGGACACCGGCCAGGTCGAGGTGCACTACCAGCCGAAGGTCGCGCTGCCTGGCAGGCAGGTCGTCGGCGCCGAGGCGCTGGTGCGCTGGTGGCACCCGGAGTACGGGCGGCTGGACCCGGACGAGTTCGTGCCGGTGGTCGAGGCGACCGGCCTGGTCGACGCGCTGACCTCGTTCGTGCTGGAGCGCGCGTTGATCAAGGTGCGGGAGTGGCTGGACCGGGATCTGCGGATGTCGGTCGCGGTGAACCTATCGGTGCGCAACCTGAACGACGAGTCCTTCCCGGACCGCGTCGGCGAGGCGCTGCTGCGCCACGACATCCCGCCGGAGCTGCTGACCTTCGAGCTCACCGAGTCGTCGGTGATGGAGGAGCCGGAGCGGTCCATGCCGGTGCTGCGGCGGCTGCACGCGCTGGGCGTGGTGCTGGCCGTGGACGACTTCGGCACCGGTTATTCCTCGCTGGCCTACCTGCGCACGCTGCCGGTGGACGAGGTGAAGATCGACAAGAGCTTCGTGCTGGGCATGGGCACCGACCTCAGCGACATGGCGGTGGTCCGCACCATCGTCGAGCTGGGCCACTCGCTGGATCTGCGGGTCGTGGCCGAGGGCGTGGAGGACGACGCCGCTCGCGATCAGCTCGTCGGGATGCGCTGCGACATCGCGCAGGGCTACCTGATCTCGCGCCCGTTGCCGGAGGACCGGTTCGAGGCGTGGTTGCAGGCCCGCACGGTGAAGGCGCGCGGATCGCGATCCGAGACCGTGCTCACACTCGTGCACTGATCGGCCGGTTCCGCTCGCCGCCGCGGGTACGGAACCGGAATAGTGCCGCCTGAGCTGCGCGTTCGATAGAACAGGACCCCGGTTGTCGACCATGGTCCGCGGGTGTGTAGAGTTCTAATCGCTCCGCAAGGGCACGCCCCAATAGCTCAGTCGGTAGAGCGTCTCCATGGTAAGGAGAAGGTCTACGGTTCGATTCCGTATTGGGGCTCGGTGGACAGCCGCGGTGCTCGGTTACCTGGGTGCTGCGGCTGTTTTGCATGAGATACCCTCGGTGGTGCTGAGACCTGCCGAGCCGGTGGTCTCAGGATGGCGGTGTAGCTCAGTCGGTAGAGCAAGCGGCTCATAATCGCTGTGTCGTCGGTTCAAGTCCGGCCACCGCTACCAGCTCGTGGTTCGCCCATTTCCCGAGCGAGCCGACCGGTACGCAGTACTAGAGAGAAAGGGCACCTCTGTGGCCACCACCGACGTTCGCCCCAAGATCACGCTGGCCTGCGAGGAGTGCAAGAACCGGAACTACATCACCAACAAGAACCGGCGGAACAACCCCGACCGGCTGGCGATGAAGAAGTTCTGCACGCACTGCGGCACGCATCGCACGCACAAGGAGACCCGCTGAGGCACAGCGGTCTCCCGATCACCGAAAACCCGCCCGGCTCCGGCCGCGGCGGGTTTTTCGCGTCCGGCGGCCCTATGGACTTGGTGGCGCCCGACGCGCGACGACCGCGCGCTGGCTGCCTGCGCGACGGGCGGCGGTAATCTGCGTGGCGTGCCGCTCGACCAAGCATTCATCGGACGTGAGTACCCGCCGACCGAGCCTTACGAGGTGGGCCGGGAGAAGATCCGCGAGTTCGCCGACGCGATCCACGACGGCTCGGCGCTGCACCGGGACCCGGAGGCCGCCAAGGCGGCGGGCCACCCGGACGTGATCGCGCCGCCGACCTTCGCGATCATCCTGACCATGCGCGCGCAGGACGCCTTGGTCGACGATCCGGCGCTCGGACTGGACTACAGCAAGGTCGTGCACGGCAACCAGCGCTTCACCCACCACCGCCCGATCCGGGCCGGGGACCGGTTGCGCGCCACCGTCTTCGTGGACGGCATCAAGGCCCGCGCGGGCAACGACTTCCTGACCGTGCGCGCCGAGATCGGCACGGTCGACGGAGAACCGGTGTGCACCGCGCTGTCCACGCTGGTGGCTCGCGGTACGGCAGCGGAGGAGGAGCAGGCGTGAAGGTACGTGCGTCCGAGGTCGCCAAGGGCGACGAACTGCCGCCGCTGAGCGTGCCGCTGACCCGCGCGGACCTGGTGCGCTACGCGGGCGCCTCCGGCGACTTCAACCCGATCCACTGGAACGAGCGGTTCGCCGCCGAGGTGGGACTGCCCGACGTGATCGCGCACGGAATGCTCACGATGGCGCTCTCGGCGCGGCTGGTCACCGAGTGGACCGGGGACCCGGCCGCGATCGTCGACCACTCGGTGCGGTTCACCCGGCCCGTCGCCGTGCCCGACGACGGTGCCGCGCCGGACGAGGGCGGCGCCGTCGTCGAGCTGTCCGGGAAAGTCGCCGCGGTCAACGAGGACGGCACGGTGAAGGTGAACATCACCGCCCGCAGCGCCGAGCAGAGCGTGCTCGGCGGTGCCAGCGCCGTCGTCCGGTTGCCGGAATAACCGGTGCCGCGAGTTCAGGCGCCGCGCCGGATCAACCGGACGGTCGGTGCCTCGGCCCGCCCGGCGAACTCCGGCACGAACTGAAACGGACCGCGCACCCGGAGGATGCGCGGTCCGTTCGTCTTCGGTCGCCCGGGCGGTTACTTGGCTTCGCCGAGCAGCTCCGCGACCCGGCCGACGCCCTCGGCCAGGTCGTCGTCGCCGAGCGCGTAGGACAACCGGAAGTAGCCGGGAGTGCCGAACGCCTCGCCGGGCACGACCGCGACCTCGGCCTGCTCCAGCACGATCTCCGCGAGCTCCACGCTGGTCTGCGGGCGCTGCCCGCGGATCTCCTTGCCCAGCAGCCCCTTCACCGACGGGTAGACGTAGAACGCGCCCTCCGGTTCCGGGCAGGACACGCCGGGGATCGCCGAGAGCAGGTCCACGATCTTGCGGCGGCGGCGATCGAAGGCCGACCGCATCTCGGCCACCGCGTCCAGCGGCCCGCTGACGGCCTCCAGCGCCGCGCGCTGCGAAACGTTCGCGACGTTCGACGACAGGTGCGACTGCAGGTTCGTCGACGCCTTGATGACGTCGTTCGGGCCGATCATCCAGCCGACCCGCCAGCCGGTCATCGCGTAGGTCTTGGCGACCCCGTTGAGCACCACGCAGGTGTCGGCCAGTTCCGGCACCGCCACCGGCATCGAGACGTGCTCGGCGTCGCCGTAGACCAGGTGCTCGTAGATCTCGTCGGTGATCACCCAGATGCCGTGCTCGACGGCCCACCGGCCGATCGCGGCGATCTGCTCCGGCGGGTACACCGCGCCGGTCGGATTGGAGGGCGAGTTGAACAGCAGGACCTTGGTGCGCGGGGTGCGCGCCGCCTCCAGCTGCTCGACGCTCGCCAGGTAGCCGGTGGAGTCGTCGGTGGGCACCACGACCGGCTTGCCATCGGCGAGGGTGATCGCCTCCGGGTAGGTGGTCCAGTACGGCGCCGGCAGCAGGACCTCGTCGCCAGGGTCGAGCAGCGCGGCGAACGCCTGGTAGACGGCCTGCTTGCCGCCGTTGGTGATCAGGACCTGGCTCGGCTCGACCTGGTAGCCGGAGTCCCGCAGCGTCTTGGCCGCGACCGCCTCGCGCAGCTCCGGCAGGCCCGAAGCCGGGCTGTAGCGGTGGTTGCGCGGGTCGGAGCACGCGGCGATCGCGGCGTCGACGACGGGCTGCGGGGTCGGGAAGTCGGGCTCGCCGGCACCGAAACCGATCACCGGCCTGCCCGCGGCCTTGAGCGCCTTCGCCTTGGCGTCGACCGCCAGCGTCGCGGACTCGCTGATCCCTCCGATGCGCGCGGACACGCGCGCCTTCGTGTGCTGTGTTTCTGGTGCGGCCATGCGGGCATCTTTGCAGAGGACCGCGGCTGCGGGCACGCTCCCCACCTGCGGGCGGCGGGCGAACGGGGACGCGCGTGCGAAGTGATCAGCACCGTGCCGTAGACTTCCCGTCCCGGGATACCGGTGCACTCGCACCTGGGCGGCCGAACTGGGCGTCGGTCGTGCTGGAGCGGGCTGTATCGTGTGTGCCGTCGCGACCGCCGGTCGCGAAGGGGTGTTGCTCAATTGGCAGAGCAGCGGTCTCCAAAACCGCAGGTTGCAGGTTCGAGTCCTGTCACCCCTGCGTCGATGCACACGGTGAGCGGAGGATGCAGGCGTGAGCGACGACCGCGAACAGGGGGCTGGCCCGGACGAGCAGCGTGATGACGCCGCCCAGCCTTCCGGCGCCGCCGCACGACGCGAGCGCCGCTCCTCCCGTGCCGCCGCCCGCAAGGGCGGGCAGGAAAGCGCGAGCGGGTCGAACGGCTCGACGCGCACAACCGAGTCGAAGGGCCGGCCGACCCCTTCGCGGGACGGTCGGCAGGGTCGGGTCTCGCCGTTCCGCAAGGTTTGGCGCTTCCTGCGCGAGGTCGTCGCCGAGCTGCGCAAGGTCATCTGGCCGACACGCCGGGCGCTGGTGACCTACACGCTGGTGGTGCTGGTGTTCGTCAGCATCATGGTGGCGTTCGTGGCGGGTCTGGACGTGCTGTTCGCCAAGGGCGTGCTCTGGCTGTTCGGCTGAGCGCCACCGGCCCGGCGGACCACGCGGGCCGAGCCGCCATCGACCCGGCGCACAACGCACGAGAGGAAGCGAGACCGACTGTGACCTCAGGAGAGGGGACTCCCCACGAGGGCCAGGAGCTGACCGGCCGCAACGAGGAGCCGGAGGCCGCCGAGGCGGTCCCGGGCTCCGCGGCCGTCGACTCCGCGCGCGCCGCCGACTCCGGCGAGGACACCGGTTCGCCCGAAGCCGCCGGCGCCGACGCGCAGCAGGACAGCACCGGCGCGGATGCCCCCGGTTCCGCCGACGCGGCCGAGCAGGCCGACGAGGCGGAATCGACCGGCACGGAGACCGACGCCGAGGCGGAGACCGAAGGCGAGGCCGAGCCGGACCCGGTCGAGGAGCTGCGCGCCGCACTGCGCCGCGCTCCCGGCGAGTGGTACGTGATCCACTCGTACGCGGGCTACGAGAACAAGGTCAAGACGAACCTGGAGACCCGCGCGCAGACGCTGGACGTGGAGGACTACATCTTCCAGGTCGAGGTGCCCACCGAAGAGGTCACCGAGATCAAGAACGGCCAGCGCAAGATGGTGCAGCGCAAGGTGCTGCCCGGGTACATCCTGGTGCGCATGGAGCTCAACGACTCCTCGTGGAGCGCCGTGCGCAACACCCCGGGCGTGACCGGCTTCATCGGCGCGACCTCGCAGCCTTCGCCGCTGAGCATCAACGACGTGCTGAAGTTCCTGGCGCCGCAGGCCGAGAAGGAGGCCAAGCCGGAGCCGGGCAAGAAGGCCGCCGAGCCGGCCGCGGCTTCCGCGAAGCCGTCGGTCGAGGTGGACTTCGAGGTGGGCGAGTCGATCACCGTGATGGACGGCCCGTTCGCGACGCTGCCCGCGACGATCAGCGAGGTCAACGCGGACAACCAGAAGCTCAAGGTGCTGGTTTCGATCTTCGGCCGGGAGACGCCGGTCGAGCTGTCGTTCAACCAGGTCTCCAAGATCTGACCGGCTCCCCGCGCCGCCACCGGCCGACACGGGGATTCCGGCCGGCCGCGGGAGGACCAGGCAGGACCTCCCGCGGCGACGGGCGAAGCCATCGTGGCCCGCGCCCGTGCCCGGTCCGGGAGAACGGGCCG
>X190_Common_House_Gecko__coassemble_317_pt1 | contig 11149 bp, 11 predicted proteins | sample X190_Common_House_Gecko__metabat2_low_PE_001 | metagenome-assembled genome bin X190_Common_House_Gecko
GGAGGGTCGTGCACGGTCAGTGTCTCCGCCGTACCGCGGATCTCGACACCGCGCCCCATACCCGGCTTGACCGCGCCGGGTTCGTCCGGCGGAGTCAGGTCATCAACGACGAACGCCACCCGCGGATTCGCCTGAACATTGCGGTACCGCAGCGTCGAAGCGACCCAAGGACCACCGAGATCGATAGTGCCATCATCGTTGAGCCGGAAGCCCAGCGGGCGATTCTGCGGGGTTCCGTCCGAACCCACCGTCGCCAAACGCCCCAGCAGTTGGCCGCAGAGGTAGTCTCGCTCAGCCCGATCGAAGATCATGCACATTCCCCTTTCCGCGCGATCTTCGACCGTAGGACCTCTACCGCACTGGAGATCAAGGAGCGATCACGAAACCCCCGCCAGATCCTTCGCCCGTTCCAGCACGTCCCGCAGCATCTCGCTGGTCATCAACTTCGTCTGCACGTTCCTCTGGCTGACGTGGTAGCAGCCGAGCAGGTGCAGGTCCGCTCCGCCGTCGGTGGCGGGTAGTTCGGCGTGCGCGGCGTGGCCGAACTTCGGCTGCGGCGAGGGCACCTGCCACACCGCGTCGCGCAGTACCGGCAGCAGGGCCTGCCAGCCGAAACCGCCCAGCACCACGACGACTCGCAGCGTGTTCCGCAGCAGCACTAACTCGTGGGAAAGCCAGCTGCGGCACGTGTCGCGCTCACCGGTGGTGGGCTTGTTCGCGGGCGGCGCGCAGTGCACCGGCGACGTGATTCTGGTGCCGTACAACGTCAAACCGTCGCCGAGGCCGTAGGCGTGCGGCTGCGATGCGAGGCCGACGTCGTACATCGCCTGGTAGAGCACATCGCCGGAACGGTCACCGGTGAACATCCGGCCGGTGCGGTTCGCGCCGTGCGCGGCGGGGGCGAGGCCGACGATCGAGATCGCCGCGTCCGGCGGTCCGAAACCCGGAACCGGACGGCCCCAGTAGGTCTCGTCGCGGAACGCAGCCCGTTTCTCCCGCGCGACCCGTTCGCGCCACTCGACCAGCCGCGGGCAGGCCGTGCAGCGGGCGACCCGCTCGTCCAGCTCGCCGATCGCGGTGGTGCCTGCGGCCGCGGTGGCGGGGTCTTCGACGGGATGCTCGATCAGTTCGGAGATCACCTGTCCACGGTGGCAGAAACACCGCGGAGCTGCGGTACGCGGCACGTAGGGTGCGGATATGGCAGCCAGCGAAACGAAACCCGGCGACTCCGAACAGGCCCCCGCGAACACCCCGGCCGAGCCGGTCGACGATCTCGTCAGCACGCACCACACGATCACCGCCAACGGCGCGGAGCTGCCCTACACGGCCACCACCGGCCGCATCGTGCTGCGCGAAGAGGTCTACACCGACGGCAAGTTCGAAGGGCACAAGCCGAAGGCCGAGGTCTTCCTGACCTCCTACGTCGCCGACAGCGCCGAACCGCGCCCGGTGACGTTCGCGTTCAACGGCGGGCCCGGATCGGCCAGCGTGTGGCTGCACCTCGGGGTGCTCGGACCGCGCCGGGTGCTCTCCGGCGATGCGGGCTCGCCCGCAGCCCCGCCGTACGGGCTGGCCGACAACGAGCAGACGCTGCTGGCGCACAGCGACCTGGTGTTCATCGACCCGGTCTCCACCGGTTTCTCCCGCGCCGTCGAAGGCGGCGACCCCGGCGGTTTCCACGGCTACAAGGCCGACATCGAATCCGTCGGCGAGATCATCCGGTTGTGGACCTCGCGCAACGGGCGGTGGATGTCGCCGAAGTACCTCGCCGGTGAGTCCTACGGCACGCTGCGCGCCGCGGCGCTCGCCGAGCACCTGCAGGACCGGCACGGGCTGTACCTCAACGGGCTGCTGCTGATCTCGTCGGTGCTGGACATGGGCACTATCCGGTTCACAGAAGGCAACGATCTGCCGTACTGGCTGTACCTGCCGACCTACGCCGCCATCGCGCACCACCACGGCAAGCACGGCGACCGCCCGCTGCGCGAAGTGCTGGACGAAGCGGAGAAGTTCGCCTCCGGCGACTACGCGTGGGCGCTGGCGCGGGGCGCGCGGCTGTCCGCGGCCGAACGCGCGGACATCGTGCGGCGCACCGCGGAACTCACCGGCCTGTCCGAGGACTACGTGGACCGCGTCGACCTGCGCATCGAGCACCTGCGGTTCTTCACCGAGCTGCTGCGCGACCAGCGCCGCACGGTCGGCCGAATGGACGGGCGCTTCCTCGGGTGGGAAGCCGACGCGGCGGGCGAACGGTTCACCGACGACCCGAGCGTGTCCGGCATCATCGGTGCCTACTCGGCGGCGATCAACCACTACGTGCGCGAAGAGCTGGAGTACGTCAACGACCTGCCGTACGAGCTGCTCACCAGCCGCGTGCAGCCGTGGTCGTACAAGGAGTTCGAGGGCGCCGCAGTATCGGTCGTGGACAGGCTGGGTTCGGCGATGCGCGCCAACCCGCACCTGCGGGTGCACGTCGGTGCCGGCTACACCGATGGCGCCACGCCGTACTTCGCGGCCGAGCACGTGCTCGCGCGGCTGCCGATTCCGGAAGAGCTGCGGGAGAACATCGAGGTCCGCTACTACGACGCGGGCCACATGATGTACGTGCACGAGCCGTCGCGGGTGCAGCAATCCGCCGACCTCGCCGAATTCGTCCGCAACGACCGTCCCTAGTGGACGCGGGACCGCAGTTCGACCAGGGGTGAACGGGCCGTTCGGCCAACCGGAGTGGAACCGGCGGTCCGTTCACCAGCGCACGGCGGGCGGGCGGCGGGCGCGAATACCCATGGTCATCGACCGCCCGTTGTTGCACCATCAACAGCATGGTCGAGAGTGATCGAGAGCGGTTCACCACGCTGCCGGAGGTGCCGGACACCGACCGGCCCAACTCCGCGCGGATGTACGACTACTACCTGGGCGGTTCGGCGCACTTCGCGGTCGATCGGGATGCCGCCGACGACGCGCTGCGCGTGCTGCCGCAGTCGGCGACCTACGCGCAGGCGAACCGGGCCTTCCTGGGGCGGGCGGTGCGGTTCCTGCTCGCGCAGGGCATCGACCAGTTCCTCGACCTCGGTTCGGGCATCCCCACCGTCGGCAACGTGCACGAGATCGCGCACTGGTCGAACCCGCGCGCTCGCGTCGCCTACGTCGACCACGAACCGGTCGCGGTGGCGCACGCCAGGCGGATGCTCGAAGGCAAGCCGAACGTGACGATCACGCAGGCCGACGTGCGCGACGTGGACAGCGTGCTGGCCGCGCCCGGCGTCGCGGACATGCTGGACTTCGGCCGCCCGCTGGCGGTGCTGGCGATCGCCATCCTGCCGTTCGTGCCGGACGACGCCGAGGCCAGGCAGCTGGTGGCCCGCTACCGGGCCGCGAGCCCAGCGGGCAGCTGGCTGGCGATCTCGCACATCTCGCAGGTCTCGGCCACCGACGAGCAGGTGCGGGTCGCGCACGAGGTGGTGGCCCGGACCCCGACCCCGGTGGCGTGGCGCAACCGCGTGGACATCGAGTCGCTGTTCGACGGGTACCGGCTGGCCGATCCGGGCCTGACGTTGTCGCCGCTGTGGCGGCCGGACCGGACGATCGACGAGGACGAGGCGGCGCTGGCCAACGCCTACGGCGGCGTCGGCTACCTGGTCTGACCGTGGGCGGGCCGCGCGGCCCGCCCACGCCCGGCTCACGCGAGCACCTGCGGCCGCTCCTCCGCGAAGTGGCAGGCCGCGGGGTGCTCGCCCAGCCGGACCTTCAGTTCCGGCGCCTGTTCGGCGCAGATGTCCTGCGCCTTCCAGCACCGGGTGCGGAACCGGCAGCCCGACGGCGGATCGGCCGGGCTCGGCACGTCCCCGCTGAGCCGGATGACCTCCCGCTTGCCCCGCAGCTGCGGATCCGGGACCGGCACCGACGAAAGCAGCGCCTGGGTGTACGGGTGCTGCGGGTGCTCGTAGATCTGCTCCTCGGTGCCGACCTCGACCATCTGCCCCAGGTACATCACCCCGACCCGGTCCGACAGGTGCCGCACCACGCCCAGGTCGTGCGCGATGAAGATGTAGGACAGCCCGAACTCCTGCTGCAGCTCGCCGAGCAGGTTCATCACCTGCGCCTGGATCGAGACGTCCAGCGCGGAGACCGGCTCGTCGCACACGATCACCTTCGGCCGCAGGGCCAGCGCCCGCGCGATGCCGATGCGCTGGCGCTGACCGCCGGAGAACTGGTGCGGGTAGCGGTTGATGTGCTCGGGGTTGAGCCCCACCACGTCCAGCAGCTCCTGCACCTTGCGGTTGCGCTCGCCTTTCGGCGCGACCTCCGGGTGGATCTCGAACGGTTCGCCGACGATGTCGCCGACGGTGCGCCGCGGGTTCAGCGAGGTGTACGGGTCCTGCAGCACGATCTGCATGTCCCGGCGCAGTTTGCGCAGTTGCGCCCCGCTCATCCCGAACATGTCCCGGCCTTCGAAGGTGGCCGTGCCGCTGGTCGGCTTCTCCAGCCGCATCAGCACCTGGGCGAGGGTGGACTTGCCGCAGCCGGACTCGCCGACGATGCCCAGCGTCTCGCCCTTGTGCAGGTCGAACGACACCCCGTCGACGGCCCGCACGTGGCCGACGGTGCGTTGGAACACCACTCCCCGGTTGATCGGGAAGTGCTTGACCAGGTCGCGGACCTGCAGGATCGGCTCAGTCACTCTTGATCAACTCCTCCGCGAAGTGGCAAGCGCTGGTGCGGCCGAGCCCCAGGTCGTGGTGCTCGGGCAACTCCTGACGGCACAGGTCCTCGGCCCGCGTGCAGCGGGGGTGGAACGGGCAGCCCGCCGGGATGTCCATCAGGTTCGGCGGCAAGCCGCGGATCGTCTCCAGGTCTTGGCCTTTGAGGTCCAGCCGCGGGATGGACCGCATCAGGCCCTCGGTGTAGGGGTGGCCCGGCTGCCGGTAGAGGCCGAGGGCGTCCGAGGACTCCACGATCCGGCCCGCGTACATCACCACGATCCGGTCGGCGACCTCGGCGACCACGCCGAGGTCGTGGGTGATCAGGATCAGCCCCATGCCGCGCTCCCTGCGCAGCTCGTCGAGCAGGTCCATGATCTGCGCCTGCACCGTCACGTCCAGCGCCGTCGTCGGCTCGTCCGCGATCAGCAGGTCCGGGTCCAGCGCCAGCGACATCGCGATCATCGCCCGCTGCCGCATGCCGCCGGAGAACTGGTGCGGGAACTCCTTCACGCGCTGCGCGGCGTTCGGGATCTTGACCATGTCCAGCAACTCCACCGCGCGGGCGGTGGCGTCCTTGCGGGACATGCCGCGACGCGTGCGCAGCTGCTCGGAGATCTGAAAACCCACGGTGTAAACGGGATTCAACGCGGAAAGCGCGTCTTGGAAGATCATCGCCATCGAGTCGCCGCGCAGTTGACGCCGCCGATCTTCGCTGGCGGTGAGCATCTCCTCACCGGCGTAGCGGATCGCCCCGCCGGTGACGAACCCGGGCGGGGTGTCCAGGATGCCCATTACGGTCTGCGCCGTGACGCTCTTGCCGGAGCCGGATTCGCCCAGCACCGCCAGGGTCTCCCCCGGATCGACGTGGTAGCTCACGCCGTTGAGCACCTTCGCCACGCCGTCGCGGGTGCGGAACTCCACGTGCAGGTCCTCGACGTCGAGCAGCCGCCCGCCCGCCTTTTCGTCCACTTCGGACACAGCGGTCCTCCTACTTCTGCTTCGGGTCGAGGGCGTCGCGGACCGCATCGCCGAGCATCACGAACGCCAGCACGGTCATCACCAGGAATCCTGCCGGGAACAGCAGCAGGTGCGGCGATGCCTGGATGAATTCGCGCGAGTCGGAGATCATCACGCCCCAGGACACGACCGGGAACTTCAGCCCGAGCCCCAGGTAGGACAGCGTGGCCTCGGCTCCGATGAACCCGCCCAGCGCGATCGTGGCGTACACCAGCACCGGCGCCAGGCAGTTCGGCAGCATGTGCCGCAGGATGACCCGCGACGGCTTCGCTCCGAGCGCCCGCGCGGCCTTGACGTAGTCCTGCTGCTTGGCCGAGATCGCCGCCGACCGCATGATGCGCATCGCGATCGGCCAGGACAGCACCGCGATCGAGATGACCACCTGCATGATCACCCGGGTACCGCTGGGAATCTCGTCCGGCGAGTTGAAGGTGGTCAGGATGACGATCGCGCCGAGCACGAACGGCAGTCCCAGGAAGATCTCCGAGAGCCGGGACAGCAGGTTGTCCACCCAGCCGCCGTAGTACCCGGACAGGATTCCGACCACCGAGCCGATCAGCACCGTGCCCAAGGTCGCCAGCAGACCGACCGTGATCGAGGCCCGGGCTCCGTGCACGGCGCGGGCGAAGGTGTCCCGGCCCTGCAGGTCGTAGCCGAACCAGGCTTCCGCGGACGGTCCCTCGCGGGATTTCAGCAGGTCCGAGTGGTTCGGATCGACCGAGGTGAACAGTTGCGGGAAGGCCACCATGGCCAGCAGCACCAGGATGATCGCCGAGGCGATCAGGAACATCGGCCGCCGCAGCAGGTCGTGCCAGGCATCGCCCCACAGCCCGCGTGGCTTCTCCTGCTTCGCCGCGGCGTGCGATGCCTGCGCCGCGAGCAGACCTGCGCTGTTCTGCCCGGTGGCCACGGCGTGCTTGGTCGCGGCCGAATCCTGGGTGTCCTCGGGAGTGGTGGGAGAGGAGGCAGTCGGTTCAGTCATATCGAATCCTCGGGTCCAGGACCGCGTAGAGAACATCCACGAGGAGGTTCATCAGCAGGTACACCAGCACCAGCAGGGTGACGATCCCGGTGACCGTCATGCCTTCCTTGGTCAGGATGGCCTTGTAGACCAGCCCGCCGATGCCGCGGATGTTGAACACGCCCTCGGTGACGATGGCACCGCCCATCAGCGCGCCCAGGTCGGTGCCCAGGAACGTGATGACCGGAATCAGCGAGTTGCGCAGCAGGTGCACTCCCACGACCCGGTTCGGCTTGAGCCCCTTCGCCGTGGCGGTGCGCACGTAGTCGGCGCGCTTGTTCTCCATCATGCTCGTGCGGGTCAGCCTGGCCACGTAGGCCATCGACAGGCTGCCCAGCACGAAACCGGGCACCAGCAGCTCGCCGATGCTCGGATCGCTGCCGACCGAGGTCTTGATCAGACCGAGCTCGGTGCCCAGCCAGACCTTGAGCAGGAAACCGGTCACGAACACCGGCAGCGAGATCAGGAACAGCGTGGAGATCAGCACCAGGCTGTCCAGGAATCCCTTGCCGCGCAGGCCGGTGAGGATGCCTGCCAGCACGCCGATCACGGCCTCGATCAGCAGCGCCACGATGGCGAGCCGGACCGTGGTCGGGTAGGCGTTGGCGATCAGGTCGCTGATCTGCACACCGGCGTAGGTCTCGCCGAAGTTCCCGGTGAACAGCTGTCCCAGGTACTTGAAGTACTGCACGATCAGCGGATCGTCGAGGTTGTACCTGGCCGTCATCTCGGCGACGTACGACGGCGGGCAGGCCCGCTCACCGCACTTGCCCGCGAACGGGTCGCCCGGCACCGCCCACACCAACGCATAAATGATGAACGTGGTGCCGATGAACACCGGGATCAACTGCAACAGGCGTCGCAGCACATAACGTCCCACCGGTCCTCCTGATTCACACCGAGCGCCGCCCGGTCCGCGCAGTTGCGCAGCGGCCCGGGTGCGGTGCGCTGCTTCATGGCTGCTGGGGTTTGAGCGTCACCGACGTGAGGTCGAGCTTGCGGAACGGCGTCGCCTTCGCGTCGGCCAGCCGGTCGGACAGGCCCGCCTGCACCGGCTGGCTCCACAGCGGGATCACCGGCATGTCCTGGGCCAGGATCCGCTCGGCGGCCGCGTAGCGCCGCTCCGCTTCGGGAATGGTCGGTGCCGCGTTCGCCCGGTCCAGTGCGGCGTCGAACTCCGGGTTGGAGTACTCGTAATCGTTCGAGGACGCGCCGGTGCGGTAGAGCTGCGTCAGGAAGGACTCGATGCTCGGGTAGTCGGCGATCCAGCCGGTGCGGAACATCCCGGAGAACTCCCGGGCGCTCGCCTGCCTGCGAAACTCGCTGAACGTCGGGGTCGGGGTGAACCGCACGTCGATCCCGAGGGTCTGGCGGATGCTGGAGGCCACCGCCTCGGACCATTCGGAGTGCCCGCCGTCGCCGTTGCTGATGATCTGCAGCGTGCCCTGGAATCCACCGGCCTTGGCCAGCAGCTCCTTCGCCTTCTGCGGGTCGTAGGTGCAGTATTCGCCGCACTGGTTCGGCACGTAGCCCTGGACCGACGGGGCGACCCAGCCGTCCGCGGGCGTTCGGCTACCGGCGAAGATCTGCCGGGTGATCGTCTCGCGGTCGATGGCCATCGAGATCGCTTTGCGCAGATCCGGGTTCTGGAACCGCTGGTCGTAGAGCGGGAAGGCGATGTTCTGCGTGAGCAGACCCGGCTTCTCCTGCGCCCCGTCGCCGAGGTCGGTGCGCCAGATGTCCCCGGCCAGCGCCGAGACCGGCACCTGCCGGACGAAGTCGAGGTTGCCCGAGACCAGATCCTCGTAGGCGGTGTCCAGCTCGTCGTAGACCTTGAACTGCACCTTCGGGACCTTCGCCTTTTCCGCTCCCTGGAACCCGTCGTAGCGGGAGACGGTCAGGCTCTCGTTCGCCACCCGCGACTCGAACTTGAACGGCCCGTTGCCGATCGGGTGCTGCTCGAATCCCTCCGGATCGGCGAAGAACCGCTCCGGCAGCGGGTAGAACGGCCCGTAGCCCAGCATCGTCGGGAAGATCGTCAGCGGTGCTTTGAGCTCCACGGTGAACGTGGTCGGATCGACGACCTTGAGCCCGGACAGCTCGTCGGTCGGCGGCGTCGCGCCCTCCTCCTCCGGGTTGAGCTCGTCGTAGCCCTTGACCTGCTCGAAGAAGCTTCCGCCCTGCTGCCCGTTCGGCCCGTAGGCGGTGTAGTTCCACGCCTTGACGAAGCTCTCGGCGGTGACCGGGCTCCCGTCGTGGAAGGTCCAGCCCGGCTTGATCTTGATGGTGTAGAACCGGTGATCCGGCGAGGGCTGGATGGACTCGGCCATGTCGTTGTGCACCGAGGCGTCGTCCGGCGAGTACTTCACCAGCCCGGCGAACAGCGCGTCCATCACGTTGCTGCCGTTGGCCTCGGTGGTGTTGCCCGGGACCAGCGGGTTCTCCGGCTCGCCCCATTCGACGGTCACCGTGTCCCTGGGCGCCCCGCTGTCCCCGCCGCCGCAGGCCGTGGCGAGCATGGCCACCGCCAGCGGGACCGCCAAGCAGGCGGCCAGACGTCGCTTGCGCATGTTGCGTCCTCCCACTTCCACGCGCCCCCTCAGCGGAATTCCGGGGCACCAAGCACAGTGGTGATGAGCACCACCGCGACAGCGTAAACATAATTGAGGGCGGGCCACCCCCAGAACGCTGTCACGAATTCGAAACTTTCTGGTTCGATACAGAAACCGGCCACCCACCACCCGGATAGTCCGGCCCACATCGTGGGAACTAGCTGATGGAAAGCGCTATGCCGTCCAGGATGTCGTGCTCGGACACCGAGATCGCCTCGATGCCGGCGCGTTCCCTCAGCTCGTCGGCGAGAACCTGCACGACGAGCGCGCCGCCGCCGATCACATCGACCCGTCCGGGATGCATTGAACCGATCGCGGCTCGTTCTTCATGAGTCATCGTCAACAGCTCCGAAGTCGTTTCTCGAAGCTGTTTCTGGGATAAACGGGAAAGGTGAATTGCGGCCGGATCGTAATCCGGCAGGTTCTGCGCGACCGCGGACAACGTGGTGACGGTGCCCGCGACGCCGACCCAGGTCCGCGCGCCGGAGGCGTCCACCGCGGCGAAAGCGTCGTCGAGCACGCCGCGGGCTACCTGCTCGGCGTCCCGGACCTCCTGCTAGGACGGCGGGTCGTCGTGCAGGCAGCGCTCGGTCAGTCGCACGCACCCGATGTCGGCGGAGTAGGCGGCCGTGATCTCGGCGCGTGCACCGTCCCAGCGACCGACGACGACTTCCGTGGAACCACCGCCGACGTCGGTGACCACGAACGGGCCGGCCGCCGGGTCGAAGTCGCCCACCGCGCCGATGAACGAAAGGCGGGTCTCCTCCGCACCGGTGATCACCTCGGCGTCCACGCCGAGCGTTTCCCGCACCATGGCGAAGAAGTCCTCGCGGTTGGCCGCGTCGCGGGTCGCCGAGGTCGCCACCATGCGGACCGCCTCGGCACCGTTCTCGCGCGCCACCGCCGCGTAATCGACCAGCGCATCGCGGGTGCGCCGCAACGCCTCGCCGGCGAGTCTGCCGGTGGCGTCCACGCCCTGCCCGAGCCGCACCACCCGCATCTCGCGGTGCACGTCGCGCAGCTCCGGCGAACCATCCGGCCGGGCGGTCACGTCGGCCACCAGGAGCCGGATCGAGTTGGTCCCGCAGTCGATCGCCGCCACCCGTGACATCGCTGGTCTCCTCGTGCTCGTATGCATCGCCAACACTCGGCGCGTTCCTCGGTCGGCAACGCTATCGGCCGGGTGGAAAAGGCGAATGTGGACACACCGTCGGCGTGTCGGCGTGGACATCGACAGGACCCGCGGGTAGAGCCGTTGCGGGCCCGCGCGCTGGGCGAACGTCGTGATGACGCCGTTGGAGGCTCTCCTCGGCTCCGCCTGATCGAGTGATCATGGGGCGAAGTCGGCGGGCACCTCGCACGGGTCGAGCGGACCCGAGCCGCCCGACTGCACGTAGACGATGTCGCCGGGCGACGCTTCGCCCGCGTCGGTCGTGCCCGCGGGCAACGCCCGGCCCGTCGCGGAAAGCTGCTCGGCCGGGACGAACCGGCCTTCGCGCAGCGTGGCCGCATCGCACTCGCGATCGGCGGGGTCAGCTGACGTGGACGGTGCGCTCGTCTCGGAACCACCGGTCGGTTCGGAGGTTTCCGGCCGCTGCGGGCCGGCGGTCGAACTCGGTGCGACCGGTCCGTCCGTGGTGGGCGTGGTCGACGGAGTCGGGGGCTGCGAGCCCTGCGAAGACGGGAGCTGCGCAGACGGGCGCTGCGGGACCGTCGAGGTCTCCGATGGCGCAGCCGGATCCGAAGACGGGCCGACCGAACTCGGCGGCACGGGACCCGTCGAGCTCGGGGCGGGT
>X190_Common_House_Gecko__coassemble_318_pt1 | contig 11037 bp, 7 predicted proteins | sample X190_Common_House_Gecko__metabat2_low_PE_001 | metagenome-assembled genome bin X190_Common_House_Gecko
CCAACCCGGCCGGGGCGAGCACCAGCACGTTCCCGGCGCGGCTGGCCGAATGCACGCCCGGCTCGGTGCTGATGCGTTCGGCCCCGCCTTCGGTGCAGCGGTACACGTGGATTTCGGCCGGGTCCTGCCCGGAGGCCGTCACCAGCACGTCTTCGTCGATGTCGAGCACCGACCGGACCTGCAGCGACGCCGGTGTCCACGGGTCGTCGCCGACGAAGAGCCGGTACGCGCCGTCCTGCGGGGCGATCCGTACGACACGGCCGCCGGGGTGCCAGGCGGGCGAACCCGGTTTGATGTCGACCCAGTGCTCGTCGAGGTCGCGGTGCACTTCCCGGGTCCGGCCGCTGGCCGGATCGATCGCCAGCACTGACTGCACACGCTGATCGCGGCTTTGCACGGTGATCAGCGGGGGTCCGTGCGGACTCCAGTGCGCGGTCGCCAGGTACGGGAACGATTCCCGATCCCAGTCGACGTCGACGGCGCCGGATTCCAGGCTCAGCACGGCCAGCGCCACCTCGGCGTTCGAGGTGCCCGCTGCCGGGTAGCGCAGCCTCGTGGGCTGCTTGGCAGGCTCCGCCGGGTCGGCGAGGTACCAGTGCTGCACCGGGTTTTCGTCCACGTGCGCAGCGAGCACCGCGGTGCCCTCCGGGGACCACCAGTAGCCGCGGTGGCGGTCCATTTCCTCGGCTGCGATGAACTCGGCCGCGCCCCAGCTGACGGTCTCGCTCTCCGGCTCGGCCAGCGCCCGGTCGCCTTCCCCGTCCACGCCGATCACCCGCAGCGACCTGTCGCAGAGGTAGGCGATGAACCGGCCGCGCGGGTCCGGGCGCGGATCGGCCACCGGTTGTTCGGCGGGAAGTTCGCGCACCTCACCGGTGCTCAGGTCGGTGTGGAACAGCCGGCCGGACAGCGTGAACGCCACGCACCGGCCGTCCCGATCGGTCGCGTAACCGGTGATGCCGGTCGCCCGCTCCCGGGAACGCTCCCGCCTGGCCTGTTCTTCGGGGGACACCGAGTCGTCGGTGAGCAGCTTCGCCGGGTCCGCGAGCACCCGCTCGGTCCCGCTCGCGGCATCCCAGACCCAGAGCGCGTTGCTGCGGTCGGTGCCGCTGTTGGAACGGAGGAACAGCACGGACTCGCCACCTGCGGTGACGGTGAAGTTCCGCGGCACGCCGAGGGTGAAGCCCTGGGTGCGCGCGCTGTGGCGGGGAAACGAGGGCGCGGACGGCATGACTGCACCTTGCCAGCTCGAGAAGGTCGGAGAGGAATCAGGTTGCGTCGGCGTGTCGGCCCTTGACACGCGCTGCAGCGCGGCGGAAGTGTGCACGCCGGGTGCTCTGGTGAGTTCGTTGCGTGGCTAGGAGGGCCGAGTGGCGATCCGGTGGCCCCGCGTGCGGGGATTCCTATTCGCGCTGCCGATCTTGCTGGCCACCGGGTCCACTGCAGCCGGTGGGGAACGGTCCACCGACGCGACCTACTACAACGACGCCGCGCTTCCGGCGGCGGATCCCTTCGTGCTGCGGGATCCGCGCAGCGGCGACTACTTCGCCTACTCCACCGAAGGCGCCGACCCCGGCCATCACTTCGCGATCTACCGCTCGCCGGACCTGGCGACCTGGCACCGGCTTCCCGGCGGCGCGCTGGACATGGCCGACGGGACGCAGTGGGGCCGGGACTGGTTCTGGGCGCCGGAGGTCTACCACAATCCCGAGACCGGGCGGTACTTCCTGTTCTACTCGGCGCTGCTGCGGGACGGGGTGGAGGAGAACTTCGGCCACGCCGACTTCGAAGAGCCCAGCAAGATCGGTGTGGCGGTCGCCGATTCGCCTGCCGGGCCCTTCCGCAACATCGCGCCCGAGCCGCTCGACTACCGGCCGTACGATCCGGACTACCACGACGTGAACGTCCTCATGGACGCCGAGCAGAAGAAGCCGCCGGCGACCTTGGAAGAGGGCCGGACCGCGCCGCTGGGCGTGTACCTGCCTTCGATCGACCCGAACGTCTTCTTCGACGACGGGCGCATCTACCTGTACTTCTCCCGCAACGCCTACCGGAACTGGGTGTGGGACCACGAACTCGGCAAGTACATCGAGGAGTCCAACGTCTCCGCGGTCGAGCTGGACGCGGACTGGTGGCACGACCCGAGCGGGACGACGATGCCGCGGATCACCCCGGATTACCGCGACGCGAACGGCTCACCGGCCGACCCGCCGGGCATCCGCAAAGACGGGTTCGCGCCGATCCTGGACTACGGTTCGGATCCGCAGGACTGGGAGAACGCCCACGTCAACGACTACGCCGAGTCCGGCGGCGAGAAGAAGGACCGCCGGTGGGCCGAAGGTTCCACGGTCCTCAAGACGCGTACCCGAGATGGGCGGCCGCGCTACTTCCTGACCTACTCGGCGAACAACTACCAGAACCGGTTCTACGGTGTCGGGTACGCGGTGGCCGACAGTCCGCTCGGTCCGTGGCGCAAGAGCCCGGACAATCCTGTGCTGCAAGAGGATCCGGGTGCAGGGATGTACTCGACCGGGCACGGCAGCGTGATCGCCTCTCCGGATTCGTCGCAGCTGTACTACGTGCATCACGGCCGGCCCGCGACGGACACCCACCGGCGGCTCTACACCCAGCGGATGCGAGTGGCTCCGGACGCGTCTTCGCTGCTGATCGACGACTCCACGGCGGATCGGCCGATTCCTTCCGGTGTCGCACCGTTCTGGTTGCGCACGGACCGGCCGCTGGTGGAGATGCGGGACGGCCGCGGGCGGGTCGGTTGGCGGGTGGACACTTCTTCCGGATCGGCGATGCCGTTGTCGAACGTGCTCAACCGGGTGCGGGCCGAGGTGGGACCGGGTTCCGGTGTGACCGTGGCGCCGTCGGCGAACGGCGCGGAATTGACCGGTTCGCCCCACGGCGTGGCCGCGTTGTCGTTGCAGTACCAGCGCAAGCTGGCGGGCGGCCAGTACGTCGACGTGCACGACGACGAAGGCACGGTCGCGGTGACCTTGCCGGTCGCCGACTGCACTTCGCACGTGCGCGGGCGCTCCGACGAGCTGCTGATCACCGGAGTGACCTGTTTGGACGGAGCCGAGGTTCGCGGGCCGGTGCGGCTGGCGCCCGGTGCGTCGCTGGTCGCGGTGAACTCGGTGATCGATGGCCCGGTCATCGCCCAGGACTCGGGCGCGGTGTGGTTGTCCGCGAGCACGATCAACGGCTCGGTTCGGGTGCGGGGAGCGCGTGGGCCGGTTCGGGTGGACGGTTCAGAGGTGCGCGGGGCGTTGACGCTGACCGGCAATGCGCGCCCGGTCGTCGCGGGCGCCGAGGTGCACGGTCCGTTGAGCTGCCGGGGCAATGCGCCCGCGCCGGTGAATGAGGGGCGGCCGAACACGGTCCGCGGCGCGGCGACCGGGCAATGCGCTGACTTGTAGCGCTCGATTCTTCTTCTGTGGAACGGTTTTTGCCGTCTTCGCTCGGTCCCTGATGCCAGCGGTTCGTGCCCGACGCACGTTTCCCGGCTTCTCGCCCGCAGGGGGTATTCGCCGGTGTGTCGGACGGGGGTCCGGCACCGCCGCTGCGCAAACTTCGCCTTGCCCGAAGTGATCGCACACCGCTTCCGCACGGCGGCGGTGAAGTCTGGATGAGAGCAGCCTGATGGATCTCACGGTCGTCGTTCCCTGCTTCAACGAACAGCGCGCTTTGCCGCACCTGCACGACGCGCTGTGCCGCGTCCTGCCCCGGCTCGCTACCGAGTACGAGATCGTCGTGGTCGACGACGGCAGCACGGACCGCACGCTGCCGCAGGTGAGAGCGCTGGCCGCCGTCGATTCCCGGTTGGGTTTCGTGTCGCTGAGCCGCAATTTCGGCAAGGAGGCCGCGCTGCTGGCCGGTTTGCAGCGCGCCCGCGGGCGCCGCGTCGCCATCATGGACGCGGATCTGCAACATCCGCCCGAGTTGCTCGGCCGGATGCTCGCGCTGCTGGACGACGGCCGCGATCAGGTGGTCGCCTGCCGGGACCGGCGCCACGAGCCGCTGTCCCGGGCATTGCCTGCGAAGCTGTTCTACCGGGTGTTCAACGGGTTCCGCGGGTTGCGGATACCCGCCGGGGCAGGGGATTACCGGGTGCTCTCGCAGCGGGCTGTGCAAGCGTTGCTGGCATTACCGGAGCAGCACCGGTTCTCCAAGGGTCTGTTCGCGTGGATCGGTTTCGACACCGCGCACGTGCCGCTGCCGCACGTGCCGCGGCGCGGCGGGCGGTCGAAGTGGAGCAGGCGAGGACTGCTCGAATATGCGTTGGACGGCTTCTTCTCGTTCCACCACAAGCCGCTGCGGTTCGCGGTGCATCTGGGCGCGGCACTGGTTCTCGGCTCGCTGAGCGGGCTGGTGGCCGGGGTGCCCGCGCTGTTCGCCGGAGTGCTCGCGGTGTGCGGCGTGCAGCTCGGCTGCCTCGGGCTGATCGGGGAATACCTGGGACGAATCCACCTCGAAACCAAGCACCGGCCGCATTTTCTGGTGAAGGAGACCGGTGGGCGGGCTGCCGACCGCGGGAGCGCTGTGCTCTGCGGCGCTTCCGCCGATCCGGTGCAGGGGGAGTTGTGGTCCGCATGATCGCCCGGTGGCCGCTGGTCCGGTTCGCCGGCGTCGGCGGGATCAACACCGCGGTGCACCTGTCCGTGTTCACGGTCGTGCGCCCGGTCTTGCCGTACTGGATGGCACACGCGGCGGCGACGGTGCTCGCGATGAGCTGCTCCTACCTGTTGAACTGCAAGTTCACCTTCGGGGTGCTGCCCTGCGCGCGTTCGTTGCTGCTGTACCCGGTTTCGCACGTCGGCAGCCTCACGCTGAGCACGGCTGCGATGTCGGTGCTGGTGGGAGTGGCCGGGATCGTTGCGCGAGCGGCGACGTTGGCCGGTGGTGTAGTCGCGCTGCCGCTTACCTACCTGCTCAGCCGTGGCGCGCTCACCGGTGGCGTCCGGAAGCGGGTGACGGCATGAGCACTGTGGAAACCGCATCCGCCGATTCGGCCCGGACCGGGTCGCGTTCGCAGGAGGTGCTGGCTGCCGCGGCGGTCGCCGTCGCGGTCGCACTGCTGGCTCAGCTGCCGGTTCTGGTGAACTCCGCGTTCTACTTCTGGGACGACAGTGCCGCGCAGTTCCTCCCGATGTGGCACGAGCTGGGGGAGCGGCTGCTCGCCGGGCAATGGCCCGCACTGCTGGAACCGGATTCCTGGATGGGCGGGAACATCGCGGGCGAAGCGCTGTTCGGGGTGTGGAACCCGCTGCACCTGGCTGAGTTCGTGCTCGTCGTCGCGGTCGGTGATCTCGCCGTGGCGGCCGCCTTGGTCAAAACCCAGTTCCTCGTGCTGCTGGGTGTGGGCACGCATTTGCTGTGCCGGGAATACGGGGCCTCGCGTGCGGTGGCGGCGGTGTTCGGCGTGGCACTGCCGGTTTCCGGCTTCGTCTTGTACTTCCAGGCGGCGAGCTGGGCCGGTGGCCTGATGGGACTGGCGTGGGTGCCGTGGGCTTGGTGGGCGTCGCGGCGCACGTGTCACCGGAGGGGGCCGCTCTGGGCGGCTTTCGCGGCCGGGTACCTGTGCGTGTCGGCCGGTGATCCGTACGCGGTGTTGGCCCTCGTCCTGGTTTTCGCCGGTTTGCTCGCGGAATTCCGGTTCATGCGGGTGTCCGGGACGCGCCGCATGTGCGTGGTCGCGGCCTCGGTGGGACTGACGGTGCCGCTGGTGTTCTGGCCGGTGCTAGCGACCACCGCGGTCGGCTGGCGAACCGGATTCGTGCTGTTCAACGTGGGGATGCTCGCGCCAGACCCGGGTGATCTGCTGAATCTGAGCCTGCCCGGGTTCGTGCCGCAGATCCGGTCGTTCGGTTCGTTCCGGATGACGGTGCCCGCGATGTACTTCGCCTGGTTCGTCGTTCCGCTGCTGGCTTGGCTCGATTGGCGTGCGTTCGCGCGGCGCGCAACGGAATTCGCCGGGCCGTTGATCGTTGCCGCGTGCGCGGTCCTGCTGTGCTTGGGGCCTTCGCAGGTCGGCTTGTTCCGCTGGCCGTTGCGGCACCTTCCGTTGGCGTACCTGGCGTTGTCGGTCGTGTTCGCGGTCGTGGTGAGTGCGGGGCTGCGCAGGGACCGGGTGTGGTTGCGATGGTCTGTCACGGTCGGCGTTCTGGTGCTGTGCGGGTACTTGTCGTTCGCGGCGTGGCCGTCGCTGTGGTTCGCCTACGCCGTCTCGCTGCTGCTGATGGGCGGATTGCTCGCGATCGCGTTGCGGGTGCGCTTGATGCCGCTGGTGCTGCACGCCGGGACCGTTGTCGCACTGGTGCTCCAGCTCTGCTGGTTCCCGGCGAACCGCGACGTGGCCGATTACAACTTCCCGTCCGACGTTCGACGGCTGCGGGATGATTTCGCCGGACTGCGGACGGGCACCGTGGTGCAGATCGCCGATCGTGCGGCGATACCTCAGGAGGACATCGCTTCCGGAGCCGTCTGGCGCCATCTGCTGTTCGGCAACATGCACGCTGTGGCCGGAGTGCCGAGCCTGGTCGCCTACACCGGCATCGGGTACCGCGCGCTGCACGATCGGCTGTGCCTGGGCTACTTCGGGGCGCATTGCCCGGACGCTTACCGTCGACTGTGGACGGTCGATGAGACCGGGGTGCCGCTGGCCGATCAGCTCAAGGTCCGGCACGTCGTCGTGCAGCGGCAGCTGATCGATGCTCCGGTGCCGCCGTCCGGCTGGCGCGTGGTGCAGCGCAGCGACGTGGTCACGCGCCTCGAGCGGGTGGCGGCCCCTGCGTGGCCGGATGGCCGGGCAGGGGCGTCTCGCGGTGTCCGGGTCGAATCGGATGTCGAACGGGGACCTCGTACTGAGGACGTGCGGTTCTCCGCGGTGGACGGCACCGGTGGGCGGATCGTGTTCGCGCGGCTCGCCTGGCCCGGGTATCAGGCCACAGTGGATGGAGCTCGGGTGCCGTTGCGTACGACCTCGGCCGGCCTGGTCGAGGTTTCCGTCCCACCCGGTGCTCGTGCCGGGAGTCTGCGGCTGACCTGGAGTCCGCCCGGCTATCCCGGCTGCCTGGTGCTCGCGGGGGCAGGGGCGGTGCTGGCCGTGCTGGGTTCGCGGAAGGCGGTGTGGTCGTGAACTTCTGCAGGTGGATCGCCGTGATCGTGTGTCTTGCCGTGCTGCTCGGACCTTCGGCGTCGGCGCAGCAAGCAGGACAGGCTCGTTACGTCCAGGTCGTCGCGCATCCGGACGACGACATCCTGTTCATGAATCCGGATCTGCTGACCTCGGTGCGTTCCGGAGCGCCGACGACCACGGTGTACGTCACCGCGGGCGAGAGCGACGTGCGGCCATCGGAGCGTTACGCCGCTGATCGGCAGGCCGGCACGCGTGCCGCGTTCGCCGAAATGGCGGGCGTCGTCGATCGGTGGCGCTACGAGGTAGTCGAACTCGGTCCGCAACGCTTCGCCGAGGTGTACCGCTTGCAGGATCGGCCTGCGGTGCGGCTGGTTTTCCTGAACCTGCCGGATGACAACGATCCCCGGGCGGTCGGCGGAAAGCACGCTCTGAGTCGACTGTGGACCGACGGGGGCCGGACACGTTCGCTGCTGCCGCAGGGTTCCGGGTTGTCCGCTGCCTCCGAGTTCGACCGACGCGACCTGATCGATGCCTTGGCCGCGTTGTTCCGGTGGCTCGACCCGACGGTGCTGCGTACCCAAGACCCGGCGCCGGACGTCCGCTACCAGTCGCATTGGCCCGAGCACGATCACACCGACCACGTGATGACCACCCGGTTCGCGCAGGCGGCGTTGCGGCTGCACGGAGTCGAGCAGGTTCGGCACTACCGCGGATACAACGTCGCGGACTCGCCGCCCAACCTGGCACCGGAAGTCGTGGCGGTGAAGCGTCGGATATTCGCGCGGTATGCGCAGCACGATCCGATGGTGAGCTTGGACGAACCGTACGCGACCTGGCTGCGCAGCATGCGGTACCGATGGCCGGCTGCGGCGGACCGGGCCGCACACGACCGGCGAGGCGCGGGCCGGACGACCCGTGCGCTCGGCTGTCCGAGTGATCCGGCTATCATGATGATGCTAAATAACCTGCCGTGCTGTGAACACGAGGCCCGCGAGCTCAGTCCACCGGGACCAGCCGCACCTCGGAGTGCTCCCGCATCGCCTCGACGAGCTCGGCGCCGGGGTCCCCGGCCAGCAGCACGTGCTCGAAGTCGCCGACCGGGGCCACCCGGTGCAGCGCTGCGCGGCCGACCTTGCTGGCGTCCATCATCAGCACCCGCGTGTTGGCGGTCGCGATCATCGCGCGTTTCACCAGCACGATCTCCTGCTCCTGGTGGAAGGTCATGGTCGCGTTCATCGCCGAAGTGGACAGGAACATGATGTCCACCGACAACCCGCTGATCATCTCTTGGCAGGGCAGCCCGATGTAGGAGTCGTGCGTGCGGGAGTACTCGCCGCCGATGCCGATCAGCCGGATGTCCGGCGATTCCCGCAGCGCCTCGTGCACTTGGCGGTAGTTGCTCACCACGGTCAGCGGGCCGACGTCGGCGAGTTGCCTGGCCAGGGACAGGCCGGTCGTGGAGTCGTCCAGCATCACCGACATGCCGGGTGTGATCAGCGGGAGTGCCGCGGCGGCCAGCGCTTCCTTCTCCCGGGTGTGGGTGTGCAGCCGGAAGTCGGAACTGCTCTCGAACACGGTCGATGGCTGGGCGGAGACCCCGCCGTGGAACTTGCGCAGCAGTCCGCGGCTGACCAGGTCGTCGATGTCGCGGTGCACCGTCATCAGGCTGACCCCGGCCATCGTCGACAACTCGGCGGCGCTGGCGAAACCACCGGCGACGACGTGGTCGATGATCTGCTGCTGGCGCACGAGCCGAGGGGACTGCTTCTTCGATGCGGACACCATGACCGTCATCTTGCCCCTTACCGGGGCCGGAACCAGAGTGCCGGGCCGGAGATGGGCAGAAATACCACTCAAGTCGTGACACTTAACCATCATGGTGTTAATTTGGGTCGCGAGCGAGCGGGAGGGTAGTGCGATGACGCAGCCGAACGGCGCGGCGGTGGCTGCGCACCGTGCTGTCGTTTTCGACATGGACGGCGTCCTGGTCGAGAGCGAACACCTGTGGGAGCGGATGTGGAGCAGGTTCGCCGCCGCGCGCGGCCGGACCTGGACGGCGCAGCAGACCCGCCAGGTGCAGGGCATGAGCGCGCCGGAGTGGTCGGCGTTCGTGGCCGGGTTCAGCGTGGCCGAGGAGTCCGCCGCCGCGGCCGAGCGGCTGGTCGTCGACGACATGATCGGCGCGCTGCACGGCGGTGAGATCGAGCTGCTGCCCGGTGCGGAGCGCATGATCACCGAGGTCGCCGCGCGCGCTCCGATCGCGCTGGCTTCCTCGGCGCCGCGCAGGCTCATCGATGCCGTGCTGGATCGGCACGGGCTCACCGAGTTCTTCGCGGCGACCGTCTCGAGCGCGGAGGTCCCGCGCGGCAAGCCCAGCCCGGACGTGTACCGGGAAGCCGCGCGCAGGCTCGCGCAGGACCCGCAGGCTTGCCTGGCCGTGGAAGATTCCAGCAACGGGCTGCGCGCCGCGGCGGCGGCCGCCATGACCGTGGTGGCCATCCCCAGCCCCGACTACCCGCCCGCCGAGGACGCGCTGGCCGCGGCCGGATTCGTGGCCGCGGACCTGGACGAGGTCCGGCTGCACCTGCTCGACTCGCTGTCGGCCGCCGTCGCCGGTTGAGCCGCGCCCGTCGAACGAACCTCATCGAACGAAGGAGCCTCCGGAGATGACCAAGGTGCTCGCCGCGGGCGACCACTTCGTGGCTCCCGAGCTGTTCGTGGACGCGTTGGGCGCCCGTGCCGGTGGCCGCGACCTCGAGTTCGCCGAGTTGAAGCTGCCGTGGCCGGTGGAACCGTTCGGTCCCGTCGGCGGGGTCCGGGAGGCCAGCGGCACCGAGCAGCAAGTGCTGGAAGTGCTGGGCGGGGCCGCGGTGGCGATGACCCAGATGGCTCCGTTCACCGCCGAAGTGCTGGGCAAGAGCCCCGAGCTGAAGCTGCTCGGGGTCTGCCGCGGTGGGCCGATCAACGTCGACCTGCCTGCCGCCACCGAAGCCGGCGTGATCGTCAGCTACACGCCGGGCCGCAACGCCGCGGGGGCTGCGGAGTTCGCCGTCGGGATGATCTTGGCCGCGCTGCGGCGCATTCCGGCATCGGATGCCGAGCTCAAGCAGGGCAACTGGCGCGGCGACTACTACGCCTACGACAACGCCGGGATCGAGTTGGCGGGTTCGACCGTCGGCCTGGTCGGTTACGGCGCCATCGGGCGCATCGTGGCCCGCGTGCTGCACGCCTTCGGCGCGCGAGTGCAGGTCGCCGACCCGTTCGTGCGGCCGGAAGAGGCCGAGCACGACGGGGTGCGTTTGGTCGGGCTCGACGAGCTGCTGCGCAGCAGCTTCGTGGTGAGCCTGCACGCGCGGCTCACCGCGGAGACCGAGCACCTGCTCAACGCGGACAACTTGGCGTTGCTGCCGGAAGGCGCGGTGCTGGTGAACTCCGCGCGCGGCGGCCTGCTCGACTACGCGCCGCTGCCGGGACTGCTGAAGTCCGGCCGGTTGGGCGCGCTGGCGGTGGACGTCTACGACATCGAGCCGCCGCCGCGCGAGTGGCCGCTGTTCGACTCCCCGAACGTGATCACCACGCCGCACCTGGGCGGTGCGACCCGCCAGACCGCGCACCGCGCGGCGGACATCGTCGCCGGTGATGTGGCGCGCTTTCTGGACGGGCGGCGGCCCCGGTACGTGGCCAATCCGGAAGTGCTGGCACGGTTCGAAGGTCTACGGCCATGATCATCGGGGTGGACGTCGGCACGTCGGTGACGAAGGCGTCGCTGCTCGGACGCGACGGGTCCGCGCGGGTCACGCACAGCACGCGCAGCACGTTGCACCGGCTGCCGGGTGGCCGGGTCGAGCAGGACCTCGACGAGGTCTTGGACTCGGCGGTGCAGGTCATCC
>X190_Common_House_Gecko__coassemble_319_pt1 | contig 10961 bp, 8 predicted proteins | sample X190_Common_House_Gecko__metabat2_low_PE_001 | metagenome-assembled genome bin X190_Common_House_Gecko
CCGTCGACCGCCAACTCCGCCATGCTCCGCCCGCTGATCACGCCGGCCAGCGCCGCGGACGAGGCGGGCCGCAGCTGAAGCAGCTCCCGCGGTTGCACGACGTTGTCGAAGACCAAGGCGACCGAGCGACCGCTGGTCTTGCTGCGGTAGAGCGCCAGCGCAGCGTCCGACGACCCCGGATACTCCTCGCCCAGCGCGGACAGGCAATGCCACAGCACTTCGTCGAGCCCGACGCTGCGCCGCCGCATGTCCAGGTACACCACATCGTCGAACCGCGCCCGCGCACCGTGCACCCACCGCGCCACCAACGCGCTCTTGCCCGTCCCGCTGCCCCCGCTGACCAGGACGCACAAGGCTTGATCAGGAGCCCGCTGCGCACCCAACGCCGCGTCCAGCTCCGCCAGCACGTCCTCCCGGTCGACGAAAAGCGCCGGCGCGGGCGGCAACTGCTGAGCACGCAACGCTTCGCCGCGATGATTGTGAATGTGCACGTCGCCGACCGTCTGCGCCTGCACCAGGTTCCGGACGTCGCCGACGTTCTCGTTGCGGCCGAAGTTCTCGTTCTGGCCAGCGCTCTCGTTGACCATCCCACTCCCCAGGCACGACCGACTCGACCCCGTGACGATCACATCACCCTACGCCACCCGCCACCCCTGCCCCGGCCGTCCGCACTCCCTGCTGTCAACAACCACGCCCCGGCCGGTACCCTCCAGGGGTCGACACGTCGACCACGCCCCCGTAGCTCAGGGGATAGAGCACGGCTCTCCTAAAGCCGGTGTCGCAGGTTCGAATCCTGCCGGGGGCGCATACGCTGACCAGCGGAAACGCTGAGGCGGATCACGGGGTTCGAGCGCTGTGGGCATGGTTTGGGCATGAGTTGCCTTAGCCTTGAGGCCCATGTCAGCTCGCAAGCAGCGAGTCCGCGGCAGCATCGAGGAGCGCGGAGACGGCTTCCGAGTCCACGTCTACGCCAGCACCGACCCGATCACCGGCAAGCCGCACTACCTCCGCGAGACGCACGGCAGCTACGACGAAGCCGAGAAGGCTCGGACCCGCTTGCAGAACCAAGTCGACGAGCGTCACACCGCAGTAACGTCACTGCGACACAAGTGGTCAATCAATGGATGGACGTGGCAGGTCATGCGGAGTCCACTCGGGACCGCAACGAGAACCTGATCCGCAACTACATCAAGCCGAACTTCGGCACGATGTCCGCCGCCAAGCTCGATGCCGAAACCCAGGAGCGCTTCTACGCGCGCCTGCTGAGGTGCAGCGAGCTGTGCTGTGCATCGGCCGCCGGACCAAGAGCCACGAGTGCACTCCTCTGGCACCGAACACGGTCCGCAAGATTGACTTCCATCTTCCGCTCCGCGCTCGACCGCGCGGTGCGGTGGCCCTACCTGTCGGTCAACGAGGCCGAAATCGCCGAACCATCCCAGTTCGAGGCCACCGACCCGGACCCGACCACATCCAAGGAAGCCGCCAGCCTGCTCAACGAAGCCTCCCGCGACCCGCAGTGGTGCCTGCTGCTGTGGATGTCGATGATCACCGGCTTTCGCCGCGCCGAGCTGTGCTCGAGTGGCCCGGAAGCCATCATCTGCAAGGATCGGGCCATGGCCGTTTTCCGCCACCCCGCTCGCCACCACGTCGCCGTCCTGGTGCGGCAAGGCCTGCTGCCGATGCAGCCGGGCATCGTGCACCAGCTGTTCTCGCTGGCCGCGAACTCCGCGGGCGAGCAGCTGTACGAGGTCGTGACCTGCGGTGTCACTCCCGGCGCGGTGCGCACGACCGCCGATTTCAGCGTGTTCGTGGAGCACGGGCCGGAAGCGTTGGCCGAGGCGGACACGGTTTTCGTGCCCGCCTCCGACGAGGACTACGAGCCGACCGCGGGCGACCTGTCCGATCCGCTGGCGGCAGCTGTCGAACACATCCCTGCGCACGCCCGCGTCGCCTCGATCTGCACCGGTGCGTTCGTGCTGGCGGGGGCAGGGCTGCTCGACGGGCGGGCGGCGACGACGCACTGGAATTCCGCCGCGCGCTTCGAGCAGCGGTTCCCGGACATCCGGCTCGACCCGGACGTGCTCTACGTCGACGAAGGATCGGTGCTGACCTCCGCGGGCGAAGCTTCCGGGATCGACCTGTGCCTGCACCTGATCCGCAAAGATCACGGCACGGCCGTAGCGAACGACGTAGCTCGCCGGGCGGTCGTCCCCGCGCACCGCGATGGCGGCCAGGCGCAGTTCATCCGCTGGGCGGTGCCGGAGCCGCAACGCGCCAGCACCGGCCGTGCGCGGGCATGGGCGTTGCAGCACCTGGACCGCACGTTGCCCCTGAGCGAACTCGCGGCGCGCGAGTCGATGAGCGTGCGGACCTTCACGCGCCGATTCCGGGACGAGGTCGGGCTTTCGCCGCTGCAATGGCTCACCCACCAGCGCGTGGAACGCGCGCGGCAGCTGCTGGAGGAGACCGACCTGCCGGTCGACCAGATCGCCGAGGACTCCGGATTCGGCACCGCGGCCTCGCTGCGCCAGCACTTGCGCGCGAAGCTCGGCACCTCGCCGAGCACGTACCGCAGCACCTTCGGGTCGGCTCGGCCTGCCGGTTAGAACTCGCGCTGCTCCGTTAGGAGTGCACTCCCTGGGCACGGACCTGCCGCCCTGCTAAGCAAGAACGGGCGACGCTGCGGGAGGAACCGTGCAGGACGCGCGCAAGATCGTTCGCGAAGAATCCCGGGACCGGTGCCCGGTGCACCGGGATCCGGACGGGATTTGGCAGGTCAACGGCCACGCAGCAGCTCGTGCGGTGCTGCGCAGCTCCGACACCGTGCAGGCCGGGCTCGGCGTGCAGACGCTCGAGAAGATGCCGCCGAACATGCGCCGCCCCGTGCTGTACCGGGACGGGCAGGGGCATCGGGACGACCGGAGGCAGACCGCGCGGTTCTTCACCCCGCGGCGAGTCGACGAGCACTACCGCGGCGTCATGCAGCGCACCGCCGAAGCCCAGATGGCGGTACTGCGCCGCGACGGCGAAGCGCACCTGGGCGACCTGGCCTTCCAACTCGCCATCGGTGTCGCCGCCGAGGTGATCGGGCTGACCGAAAGCCGTCCCGGTATCCGGCGGCGACTCGAGCGGTTCTTCCCCGAAGAGTTCGGCACACCCGGTTTCACCAGCATCGATGGACTCCGCTGGCTCTTGCGGCAGGTGGTCAACTGGAGCGCGATCCACATCCGCGACGTGCGCCCCGCGGTGCGGGCGAGACGGCGGGAACGTCGCGACGACGTGATCTCGCACCTGCTCGACGAGGGTTGTTCCAGCGCGGAGATCCTCGCCGAGTGCATCACGTTCGCCGCTGCGGGCATGGTCACCACCCGCGAGTTCGTCAACCTCGCGGCCTGGCACCTGCTCACCACACCCGAGCTGCTGGCCCGGTACCGCGCCGCGGACGAGCCGGAACGGCTGGCCGTGCTGCACGAATTGCTGCGACTCGAACCGGTCCTCGGCCATCTGCGCAGGCGCACCACGGCACCGCTGGAACTGTCGGGCACGACCATCCCGGCAGGCGCGCTGGTGGACATCGCGCTCGGCGACACCAACGTCGACCCGGCCGAGGTGGGCGCCGAACCGCTGCAGGTGTGCCCCGGACGCGAAATTCCCGGTGACGCGGCGGGGCTTTCGTTCGGGGACGGTGCGCACAAGTGTCCCGGCGCAACGATCGCGATCTTGGAGACCGACGTGTTCCTGCGGGAACTGTTCGCCCTGCCGGTGCGGATGAAGACGCCCCCGCGAGTCTCGTTCAGCGAGGCCACGACCGGCTACGAACTGCGTGGCCTGGTGGTCGCGGTGGATTGAGCCGGTCAGCTCAACGCGGCTTGCACCGCGACGAGCCCGAGCAAAGCCGCGCCGACCGAGGCCAGCACGCTCACCACTACGTTCACCGCGGCGTAGAAGTACGCCTCCTGTTCGGCGAGCCGCAGCGTCTCGTAGCTGAACGTGCTGTACGTCGTCAGCGCACCGCAGAAGCCGACGCCTAGCAGCGCCGACACCTGCTCGGGCAGCACACCACCGGTCAGCGCTCCCAACAGCAACGAGCCGACGACGTTCACGGTGAGCGTGCCCCACGGGAAAACCGTGTCGTGGCGCTGCTGCACCGCGCGGTCGGTCAGGTATCGCAGCGGTGCCCCGATCGCCCCGCCGAGGAACACGAGCACGGCCGTCACGGTTGCACCTGCTTTCCCACGATGGAACGGGTGAGCGCCACGCCCGCCAGTACCGCGAGCAGCGCTCCCAGCACGGTGCCCACGAGGTACAGGCCCGCGGGCAGAACTGATCCCGGCCGCAGCAACCCGGCGAATTCCACCGCATACGTGGAAAAAGTGGTGAACCCGCCGAGGACACCGACTCCGATGAACGGTCGGAGCAGCCGATGCACCGACCACACCTCGTGGATCAGCACCATCAGCACTCCGATGAGCAGGCAACCGAGCACGTTGACCCCGAAGGTCGCCCACGCTCCGATCGGCAGCAGCACCCCCACCGCGTACCTCGCCAGCGCGCCGAGACCCCCTCCCAGCGCGATCACCAGCAACACCGCGCCGTGCGTGCGGACCAGCTCACCGCGTTGCTCCGCGACGTGCACGTCCACGTCGGGATCGATGGGTTCCTCGCGATCGGCCTCGGTTGCCATGCTGCCTCCCGATTCCGGACGGGTTCGGGTCGAGCAGGGACCGTTGGCGGCTCGCAGCCGCGGTTCTCCGTGCCGGACCGGTGAGCCCCACCACCGCGGCCCGCGATGCTATCGCGCCAGGTCCGCACCGGTAGATTGGTCCGCGTGCAGGACGGGAGCCTCGGGCGGTGAGCGGTCAGCGCAAGACCCGCGCGTTCGAGAAGCGGATGGCCGAAGTGCTCGGGATCCGGGCGAACCAGGTCGAATCGGTGTTCCGGGGCGCGCGCCCCACGTCGATCCGGGTGAACCGGCTGCTGGACGAACCGCGCTACCAGGAGACGCTGGCCGAGGTGCGGGCCAAGGCGCCGAGCGTGCAGCCGGTGGACTGGTGCGAGCACGCCTTCTTCTGGCCGGAGCAGGACGGTTTCGACGGCATTCTGCCGATGGCCCACGAAGGCCGGGTTTACCTGCAGAACGCCGCGAGCCTGATCCCGCCGGTCGCGTTGGACGCGCAGCCGGGCGACGACGTCCTCGACGTCGCCGCGGCGCCGGGTGGCAAGGCGTTCCACATCGCCGCGCGCACCGGCAACGAGTGCTCGTTGTGGCTGAACGATTCGGCGCCGCCGCGGGCGAAGAAGCTCGCCGAGCTGGCCGAGCTCTACGGCGTGCGCCATTCGGAGCTGACCACGCACAGCGCGCAGTACATCGACAAGTCGCTGCCTGCGGAATCCTTCGACCGGATCCTGCTGGACGTGCAGTGCTCCGGCGAAGGCCGGGTCAACCTGCGCAAATCAGACGCGCTGCGGTACTGGTCGGAGGAGCGGGTCGAGAAGTACAAGTTCCTGCAGACGAAGATGTGCGACGCGGCGTACAAGCTGTTGCGGCCGGGCGGGGTGATGGTCTACTCGACCTGCACGCTCAGCCCGGAAGAGGACGAGTTTCCGGTGCACAAGGTGCTGCAGCGGCATTCGGACCTGACCGTGGAACCGCTCGGGTTCACCGAGGAGGAGTTCCTCGGCGGCGTGGGTTCGTGGCAGGGCACCAAGTTCGACAAGCGACTCCGGCACGCCGTGCGGGTGCGCCCGTCGGAGCTGTTCGAGGGCTTCTTCGTGGCGCGGCTGACGAAGGGCTGAAGCCACCCCTTCGTGTCATGGCGAACGACTGTTCGACCCAGGATCATGGAGTCATGGCCGCCGAGTTCCGCGACTCACACCCGGGAACCCGCAGGCGGTCACTGCCGACCATGTCAACGCCAGAGGTTTGCCCTGGTCCACCGAGAGCTCCCCGCGAGAGGTAGACGATGTCCCCGACGGTTGCCGAAAACGACCAGGTCGAGCTGGCCGTGCGCGGCATGACCTGCGCCGCGTGCGCCACGCGCGTCGAGCGCAAGCTGAACAAGCTCGACGGAGTGCGCGCGGGCGTGAACTACGCGACCGGGCGGGCGAGCGTCGCGGGCGCAGGGGACGTCGACCTGCTGTTGCGGACGGTCCGCGATGCGGGCTACGAGGCCGATCCGATCCCGGAAGAGGCGCCGGAGTCCGCCGCCGCGGAGGAGCCGGATCGGGTGCGGGACCTGTGGCGGCGGATGCTGGTGGCGATCGTGCTGTTCATGCCGCTGTGCGATCTGTCCATCATGTTCACGGTGCTGCCGCAGTACCGGTTCGCGGGCTGGCAATGGCTGCTGGTGGCGTTGACGATCCCGGTCGCGGGCTGGGCGGCGTGGCCGTTCCACCGGGCCGCGTTGCGCGGCGCCCGGCACGGTTCGTCCTCAATGGACACCTTGGTGTCGCTGGGGATCACCGCCGCGGTCGGCTGGTCGCTGTATTCGATGTTCTTCCAGCCCACGCTGCCCGCCGAGGCGGGTTGGCACCTGCTGCTGAGCCCGCAGGGCGCGCTGTACCTGGAAGTCGCGGCCGGAGTCACGGCGTTCGTGCTGGCCGGGCGCTACTTCGAGGCGCGAGCGCAGCGTCGCGCCGGGGACGCGTTGCGCGCGTTGGCCGCGTTGCGCGCCAAAGCGGTGACCGTGGTCGACGATGGCGCGCAGCAGGAGATCCCGGCCGAGGATCTGCAGGTGGGACAACGGTTCCTGGTGCGCCCGGGCGGCACGATCGCCACCGACGGCGTGGTCGTGTCCGGTCAGGGCGCGTTGGACCGCAGCTCCATGACCGGCGAGTCGGCACCGGTGGAAGTGACCGAGGGCGATGCGGTGCTCGGCGGCACAACGGCGCTGAACGGCCGGCTGGTCGTGCGGGCCACGCAGGTCGGTGCGGACACCCGGCTTTCCGCGATGCTGCGGCTGGTCGCCGATGCGCAGTCCGGGAAAGCGGCCGTGCAGCGGCTCGCGGACCGGATCGCCGCCTACTTCGTCCCGGCCGTGCTGGCGCTCGCAGCGGTCACCCTGCTCGGCTGGTCGCTGCTGGACGGCTCGGCGGACCGGGCGTTCACCGCCGCACTGGCCGTGCTGGTGATCGCTTGCCCGTGCGCGCTGGGCCTGGCGACGCCGACCGCGCTGATGGTCGCTTCCGGACGCGGTGCCGCGCTGGGCATCTTCATCAAGGGCTACCAGGCCCTGGAGTCGACCCGTGCGGTGGACACCGTGGTGCTGGACAAGACCGGCACCGTCACCGAAGGCCGGATGTCGGTGGTGGAACTGGATTTCGTCGCCGATCAGGACCGCGCTTCGGTGCTGCGCCGCGCGGGCGCCGTGGAAGAGGCGTCCGAGCACGCGGTCGCCGCGGCGATCAGCGAACTCGCCCGCTCCGAGACCGGGCAGCTCCCGGCCGCCGAATCGTTCGCGGCACGGCCGGGCTTGGGCGCGAGCGGCACGGTCGACGGCCGCGAAGTCCTCATCGGCCGCCGGGAACTCTTCCAGGAACAGGACTGGTCCGTTCCTGAAGAGCTCGACCGGACCCGCGAGCAGTGGCAGGAACAGGGCCGCACCGTGGTCCTGTCCGGTGTGGACGGAGCGGCGGTCGCGGTGTTCGCGCTGGCGGACGCGGTGAAACCCTCTGCGCCGCAGGCGGTTTCCGAACTGCATCGGCTCGGCCTGCGCACGGTGCTGCTGACCGGCGACAACGATGCCACGGGACGCGCGGTGGCGGACGAGGTCGGCATCGAGCGGGTGATCTCCGAGGTACTCCCGGACGAGAAGGCCGAGGTGGTGCGCGGTCTGCGCGCGGAGGGCCGGACCGTCGCGGTGATCGGCGACGGTGTCAACGACGCACCGGCGCTGGCGACCGCCGACCTCGGCCTCGCGGTCGCGACCGGCACCGACATCGCGATCGACGCAGCCGACTTGATCTTGGTCCGACCGGACCTGATGGTCGCACCGGACGCGATCCGCCTTTCCCGCGCTACCTTGCGCACCATCCGCGGCAACCTGCTGTGGGCGTTCGGCTACAACGTGGCCGCGCTGCCGCTCGCCGCCTTCGGCCTGCTCAACCCGTTGATCTCCGGTGGCGCGATGGCGTTGTCGTCGTTCTTCGTCGTCTCCAACAGCCTCCGCCTCCGCCGGTTCACCGGGAGCGGTGCAGTCGCCGGTTCCCAGGCACCGCAACGGGAAAGGACAACGGCACCAGCCGACGCCGCCGCTTGATCGCGCTCACCGAACGCAGCACGGGCGCTTCGACCACCCTCGTGGCCGAGAAGTACGAAGTCGACGGGTGATGCGGTGGCCGGACAGCGCGCTTTTCGGGGAGGAACTGCGCGCGCTGCCCGGCCCCTCGGTCCGTCGCTGCTCGGGAGAGTGGGCAGTTCCGGACCGCATCGGGAAAGCCGCGGGGGACTCGGCCTTCCCAGCCTTGGCGGGCCGATCCGTTTCGCGTGGGTGGTCGACTTCGGCGCCGCCTCTAGGATCGCGACTTGGCGACCGCACCAGCCCCAACCCACCAGCGACACGTGCACTCGGGGCTGAGTTGCGGAAGGCGCGCACCCAGGCCGGATTGACCGTGCGGGCGCTGGCCGGACCTGCCGAAGACGCGCATCAGCAGGCGGGAGACCTCAAGTCACCGCGCGACATCGCTGCTCATTCCAAAGCCGTGAACACGCTGACCGATCTCGCCCTGAGCGAATCCGAGTTCCTCGACCTCATCGCAGATATCCGAAAGACGATGCAAGGATGAACGATCAATCCTGAGCTGCGCGGATGGCGCAAGAGCAGTCGATCAGCACCGAACGACGCGTGCGTCGAAGTCGGCGGAGCCCCCGGCCTCGCCGCCGTCCGCGACACCAAGGACCGCGACGGCGGACACTTGATCTTCGCCGCACCGGCTTGGTCCGCGTTCCTGCGGCACCTCCGCACAGGCGCCCTGGACCACTCGCACACCTGAAGGTTCGCCGAGAACACCCGCTGGCGAGCGTGCCGCGTCAGTTGCCGCGGCGTTGGGCGAGTTGGGCGAGCATTTCGTTGTAGGCAGCGAGTTCCTCGTCGCCGGAGCGATCGGCGCGGCGGGCCTCGCGCATGTCGTGCCGGTACCACTGGGTCATCAGGGCCAGCAGCACCACGATCAGCGGGCCTTCGCCCGCCGCCCAAGCGATCCCGCCCGCGAGGTACTGGTCGGCGAGCAGGTCGTGCGCCCACGGCAGGTCGAGGGTGCGGTAGAAGTTCTCCGCGATCACGCCGTCCATGCTCATCATGATTACGCCGAAGAAGGCGTGGAACGGCATCACCGCGAACACCATTCCGAGTTTCGCCAGGTGCGGCAGCGGTTTCGGCGCCGGGTCCACGCCGATCACCGTCCAGTAGTACAGGTAGCCGACCAGCAGGAAGTGGATGTTCATGAGCTCGTGCGCCCAGTGCTCGGACATCGCGGCCTCGAACAGCGACGTGAAGTACAGCGCGTAGAACGAGACGACGAACAGCACCGTGGCGATCGCCGGGTGCGCGAGCCACCGCGCGAGCGGCGAGTGCACGGCGGTGAGCACCCATTCCCTTGGGCCGTGCGGATTTCCGCGTCCGGCCGGGGTGCAGGCGCGCAATGCCAGCGTGATCGGCCCGCCCAGCACGAGCAGCACCGGAGTGAGCATGTTGAGCACCATGTGCACGAGCATGTGCACGCTGAACACTCCGGACGAGTAGACGCCGAGCCCGGAGGACGTGGCGATCACGAGCGTCGCGCACCCCACCAGCCACGCCGCCGTCCGGCCCGGCGGCCAGGAATCCCCGCGCTTGCGCAGCGAACGCACTCCCAGCAGGTAGAGCGCGGCGAGTGCTACGGCGGCCGTGCCGAGAATGAGGTCGAAGCGCCAAACCGTCAGCAGGTTCAGCAGGCTCGGCGGCCCGGGCAGGTCGTAGCCGAGGATCACTTCGGACGTGCTGGTCGTGCGGTCCAGCAGGTTCGGCGGTGTTGCTCGCCGGAACCGGATGGCTGCTCGTTTCGACGCTGCTCGTCCTGCGAGCCAAACACATCCGCGACCTGCGGCACGCCAAGGACCCACCGACCGATGCGGCGAGAAGAGCTGACGACGCCTGAACGACGCGCAGCGCACCTTCGGGGTCTCGGATTGGCGGCCACCACGGGCCACGCGCCGAGAAGGTCACGCAGCTAGTCACTCAATGACGAGAAAAGGGGTGGCGCCGCGGACGGCGCCACCCCTTTTCGCCTGGTCACACGGGTGGGCGCAGCAGGGCTCGAACCTGCGACCCCTTGCTTGTAAGCTTTGTCCATAGAGGACACTTTCCTGCGGAAATGGAGAATTGGTAGGTTACGGCCCTACCGGTCACAGCAGTTGACCGCACGTGAAAGCAGCAGAAGACCATTGTTCGCTCCGGCTGCGCTCCTGCTCCAGAGGCTCACAATGAGCCGTTCTTCATGAGATCCTGCTCCACTGCTCAGATCCCGGCGGTCGCCGCGGGGCAGGGCGGTGTGTCGGTGCGGTGCCCCAGGGCTGCTGGCCGGCTTGGCGGTCTACCGCCGTCGCCACCGTGCTGTTGAAGGGACCGGGCGGTTTCCGCGGCCGTCGGTCGGACCTACTCCACGTGTTTTGGGCGGTTCGACGCGGCAAGTCGGTTGTTGATCTTGGCCTGGTCGAAGGGGATTGTGTCGGGTCCTTCGCCGATCCAGTCCTCGACTGGACTGTCTCCTCGGTCACCGGTGCAGGTGGGGTAGGTCGTTGTTGGGTCGCGTGGCCGCGTTGCTTGCAGGGTGATCTCGTGCCGCCAGTCGTCGCCGAGGTCGTAGACGTAGGACAGTGTCGTGCGCGTGCTGAACGCTTCGCCCAGGGTCATCTCGTCCTCGTCGCCTTCGGCGTCGAAGTCCGGGTTGCCGAACGGCACCCGCCGACGGTGAACAGGTGCAGG
>X190_Common_House_Gecko__coassemble_320_pt1 | contig 10867 bp, 9 predicted proteins | sample X190_Common_House_Gecko__metabat2_low_PE_001 | metagenome-assembled genome bin X190_Common_House_Gecko
GCAGACCGGGGTCGAACCCGGCGAAGACGGTGATCTCGCGCAGGTGCGAGCGTTGGCGGGGCCGGTCACCACCGTCGAACTCGGCCGGTACCCGGAACCGCTGGCTCCGGCGACGGCGTCGCGGCGGGCCGGTGCGGAGCCAGTGCGGACCAGCGCCGTCGCGGATGCAGCGCGGGAACTCGCCGGCACGCACGACCTCGTGCTCATCGAAGGCGCAGGCGGACTGCTGGTCCGGTTCGACGACGAAGGCGGCACGATCGCCGACATCGCCTGCGAACTGGAAGCTCCGGTACTGATCGTGACGCACGCCGGCCTCGGGGCGTTGAACGTCGCCGCGCTCACCGCGGAGGCGTTGCGCACGCGCGGGTTGCGGTGCTCCGGTGTGGTGATCGGCGACTGGCCGCGTGAGCCGGACTTGGCCACGCGGTGCAACCTGGCCGATCTGCCGGAAGTCAGCGCGGCACCGTTGGCCGGGGCGTTGCCGCACGGCGCGACGGCTTCAGCCGCGTTCCGCGACATCGCGCGGACCTCGCTCGCTCCCGAACTCGGCGGCACGTTCGACGCCGAAGCGTTCCGGCGAGCGCACATCAGCTGAAGAACCACCGCCATCCGGCGGCGCTGCTAGCGTGCCGAGCATGCCGCTCGAGGAATCTGTACTGGTCATCGGTGCCGGCGTGGCCGGGTTGAGCACTGCGGTCACGCTCGCGGAAACCGGAACCCCGGTGCGCATTCGCACGTCGGAACACCCGCGCGCGACGACCTCCGCAGCCGCCGGCGCGATGTGGGGACCGGCGCTGCTGCAACCTGCCGACCGGGTGCTGGGCTGGGTAACCACCTCGTACCACCGGTTCGTCGAACTCGCCGCGGACCCGGCGACCGGCGTGCACCTCGAGTACGGGCGGATGGCCGCGCGCTTCGACCTGGGAGACCAGGTGCCACCGGAGGCGGAACTGCTGCCGGATCTGCGCCGCTGCCGGCCCGACGAACTACCGGAAGGTTTCGTCAGCGGCTACCGCGGGACCGTTCCGCTGATCGACATGCCGCGCTACCTGGACCACCTCACCGAACGTTTCCGCGCGGCCGGCGGGGAATTGCTGCACAGCCCGGTGTCCTCGCTGGCGGAAGCGGCCGAGGAAGCGAGCGTCGTGGTCAACTGCACGGGAGTCGGCGCGCACGAACTCATCGGTGACCCCGGTGTCCGCCCGGTGCGCGGTCAGCAGGTCGTGGTCCGCAATCCCGGGATCGACGAGTACTTCGTGGAAATCGGACCGGGCGAGGAGCCCGTCGCTGTCATGCCGCACGGCGGCCACGTCGTGCTCGGCAGCACCGCCGTGGAACACGACTGGTCCCGGACCGCCGAGGGCGGGACGACCGACGGCATTCTTCGCCGTTGTGCGCGAGTTGACCCGCTGCTGTCCGGGGCCGTCGTGTTGGAGGAGAAGGTCGGGCTGCGTCCCGGCAGGGACGCGGTTCGGGTCGAGGTGGAGCGATTCGGCGGTGCGAAGATCGTGCACAACTACGGTCACGGCAGCTGCGGGGTGGCGCTGTCCTGGGGCTGCGCCACCGAAGCAGCCGAACTCGCGCGCGGTTGACGAAGCTCAGGTTTGGGAGAGCGCGTCGACGACTCCGTCGATCTCCTCGGCCATGGACACGTCCTTGGCGGTGATGCCGCCTTCGGAATGCGTGCTGCAGTAGAACGTCACCTTCCGCCATCGCACGTCGAAGTCGGGGTGGTGGCTCTCGTTCTCGGCGATCTCCGCGATCCGGTTCACGCCCTGGATGGCCTGCGGGAAGCTGTCGAACTCGACGGTCCGGGACAGCCGGGTGCCGTCCTGCTCCCACTCCGGCAGGCTTCGCAGCGCTTCGGAAACCTGCGTGTCGTTCAATAGTCCGGTCATGCCCACATGGTGGTACTTGATCGCGCCGGATGCGACCTTCGGGCATCCGTTGGCGTGGTCGGCACGTAGACTGCTCGCGCCACGGGAGTCCAGCGCGCTGGGCTGAGAGGAGGGGCGCTTCCCCTCGACCGTCCGCACCTGAACCGGATCATGCCGGCGCAGGGAGGTACCGCGATCCGCTCGACGTCGCGTGGCCGATATCGGCTCGCCGTTCGGGAGGATCGTTGCCCCGCTTATCACTGTCCCCTTCCTCGCAGCACCGCTCGTTGCGATGGACCGCGTTGGTCCGGTGGGTCGCGGCGGTCGCCGTGATCACGTTGACCGCCGGATGTTCGCTCCTGGTCGGCCAGGAGCCCGCGCAGCGCACGGTGACCTTGGTCGCGCACGACTCGTTCGTGGTGGATCCCCGGCTGCTGGCGGAATTCGAGCAGCGTTCCGGAATCCACGTCGAAGTCCGCACCAGCGGCGACGCCGGTGAGCTCGCCAACAAGCTGGTGCTGTCCAAGGCAGCGCCGCTCGGGGACGTCGCCTACGGCCTGGACTCGACCTTCGCGTCCCGCACGCTGCGGGAAGGCGTGTTCGCGCCGTACCGGGCCGCCGATGCCGACCAGGGACCGCATCGCTACGCCCAGGACCGGCAAAACCGCCTCACCGCGGTGGATGTGGCGGACGTGTGCGTGAACATCGACACCGAGTGGTTCGCCGCGCACCGGATGCCGGAGCCCGCGACGCTGCGAGACCTCACCGAACCGCGCTACCGCGGCCTGACAGCCGTTCCGGATCCGACGACGTCCTCGCCCGGCTTGGCCTTCCTGCTCGGGACGGTCGCTGCGTTCGGCGACCCGGGATGGCAGCAGTACTGGCGGGAACTCGCGGCGAACGACGTCAAGCTCTCCTCCGGTTGGGAGGAGGTCTACAACCAGGACTTCTCCGCTGCCGCCGAACACGGGTTACGCCCCATCGTGCTGTCCTACGCCTCGTCGCCGGCCGCGGAGGTCGGCGACGACGGCAAGCCGCGCACCAAGGCGCTGCTGGACACCTGCTACCGGCAGGTCGAGTACGCGGGCGTGCTGGCCGGGGCGAAGGACCCGCAGGGCGCTGGTCAGTTGGTCGACTTCCTGCTGTCGCGGGAGTTCCAGCGCCAAGCGCCGGAACAGATGTACGTCTACCCGGCGGTGGACGGGGTGCCGCTGCCACCGAACTGGTCGGCCAGCGCACCGCTGCCGCCGCGACCGGCCGAGCTGCCCGCGTCCGAAGTGGAGCGGAATCGGGACCGCTGGGTCCAGCAGTGGCGAACCTTGGTTCGCGGATGAGCCCGCACAACCGGCTGGCGGTCCCGGCAGCCGCGAGCGTCGTGCTCGGATTCCTCGGGCTGTTCTTCGCATGGCCGGTGGCAGCGATCATCGGAATGGGGCTGCACGGGAACGTCGGCGAGGTGCTGGCGGAGGCGTCGACCTGGCGGTTGGTGGCGTTCACGCTCGAACAGGCAGCGGCGTCCACAGCGGTGGCGCTGATCGCGGGCGTGCCGTTGGCGTACGTGCTGGCTCGTTCGTTGATCCCGGGCCGTGCGGTGCTGCGTGCGGTCGTGACGGTGCCGTTCGTATTGCCGACGATCGTGGTCGGCATGGCCTTTCGCGCGCTGTTCGACGTCGATTCCGGTGCGGTTCTGCCGATCGTGCTCGCCAACGCCTTCTTCAACGTCGCGGTCGTGGCGCGCACGGTGAGCGGGTTGTGGAGCCACCTCGACCGTCGGGCCGAAGACGCGGCCCGATCGCTGGGAGCGTCGAAGCTGCGGGCGTTCACCTCGGTCACGTTGCCCGCGCTGCTGCCTGCGCTGGGGTCCGCGGCCGCCGTGGTTTTCCTCTTCTGCGCCACGAGTTTCGGTGTGGTGCTGGTGCTGGGCGGCGGGCAGTACCGGACCTTGGAGACCGAGATATACCTGCGCACGGTGCAGTTGCTGGACCTGCCGGGTGCGGCGGCGCTGTCGCTGTTGCAGCTGGCGGCGGTCGTGACGGCGTTGCTAGCGGCCTCGTTCGCGCGGCGCCGCAGGGAAACCGCGTTGCGCCTGCGGTCCGCAGCGGGCACTGCGCGCCGTCCGCAAGGCGCGCAGTGGCTCGTGGTGGGGGTGGCGGGCCTGGTGGTTTGCGGATTGCTGGCGCCGATCGCCGGCTTGCTGGTGCGCTCGGTGTCCACAAGGGATGGTTGGGGCCTGGCGGGATATCGGGCGCTGCTGGGCACCGGGCAGCAGGGGACGTTGGAAGTCACCGGCCTCGAGGCCGGGTTGAACTCGGTGCGCACGGCCGTCGACGCGACCTGGATGGCGTTGCTGCTCGGATTGCTGGCGTCGTTCGTGCTGGTCGCCGTACGGCGGCGCGCGCTCGCCGAGTCCCTTGACGTGGTGCTGATGGTGCCGCTCGGAGTCTCCGCGGTGACCGTCGGTTTCGGATACCTGATCACGCTGCACCTGTTGCCCGGCGACCTGCGGACTTCGCCGCTGCTGGTGCCGTTCGCGCAAGCTCTCGTGGTGACGCCGCTCGTGATCCGCATGGTGTTGCCGGTGCTGCGGTCCATCGACGACCGGCTTCGGCAGGCGGCGGCGACGCTCGGGGCCGGGCCTTGGCGGGTGTACCGGGAGGTGGACGTGCCGTTGGCGGCGCGGTCCGTGCTGGGCGCGGCCGGGTTCGGATTCGTGGTCGCACTCGGCGAGTTCGGGGCGACCAGCTTTCTCGCCCGGCCGGACGCGCCGACGTTGCCGGTCGCGATCGGGCGGCTGCTGGGCAGGCCGGGCGAGCTGAACACGCAGATGGCGTACGCGGCTTGCACCTTGCTCATGATCGTCACCGTGCTGGCGGTCGTACTCGTCGAACGGTTGCGGATCCGCACCGACGCGGTGGAGGAATTCTGATGGGGCTGGAACTGCGCGGTCTCACCGTGCGTTTCGGGGCGGTAGAAGCGGTGCGCGATGTTTCCCTGGCGTTGCGCGACGGGGAAGTGCTGGCATTGCTCGGTCCGTCCGGTTGTGGCAAGTCGACGTTGTTGCGGGCCGTCGCCGGGCTGGAGGAGCCGGCTGCCGGCCAGATCCGGTGGGACGGCCGGGATCTCGCCAGGGTGCCGGTGCACCGGCGCGGGTTCGGCCTGGTCTTCCAGGACGGGCAGTTGTTCCCGCACCGCGACGTCGCCGGCAACGTGGGCTTCGCGTTGCGGATGCGCGGCGTCGCGCGGGCCGAACGCGGCGCGCGAGTGGCCGAGCTGCTGGAACTCGTCGGGCTCGCCGGTTGCGAAGGCCGCCGCGTCACCGAGCTCTCCGGTGGAGAGGCGCAGCGGGTCGCGCTGGCCCGCGCGTTGGCCGCCGACCCCGAGCTGTTGTTGCTGGACGAGCCCCTGTCGGCACTGGACCGGATGTTGCGCGAACGGCTCGCCGTCGACCTCGCCGCGCTGCTCGGCAGGGAAACCTCGACGGGACTGGTCGTCACGCACGATCACGACGAGGCGTTCACGCTCGCCGACCGGGTAGCGGTCATGATCCGCGGCACGATCACCCAGGTGGACACGCCGGACCTGCTGTGGCGGCGACCGGTCAGTATCGAAGTCGCGGAGTTCCTGGGCTGTTGCAACTTTCTTTCCGCGCGCGTCCGGGACGGTGTGGCGTCGTGCGCGTTGGGGTCGGTGGCAGTGCGGGCGGACGACGGCGAAGTGCAGTTGGGGCTGCGTGCGACCGGGGTGCGTGCGCGGCGACCGGTGGACGACCGAGACCGGGACGTCGCGGTGACCGGGACCGTGCGGGAACGGGTGTACCGGCGCGATCATTTCCGGCTCGCCGTGTCGGTCCCGGAGGTCGGTCAGGTGGAGGCAGTCGCGCAAACCGCCGAGGCACCGGCTGTGGGCGAGCGGGCCGGATTGGTGCTCGATTCCGAGGGCGTGGCCGTCGTCGGGTGACGGGTGGGTGCTCGACCGGGCTCGCTCACCGCCTGGGCCGTTCCATGAAGTCGGAGTTCGGTTCGTCGAACCCGAATCGCCGGTACAGCTCGTGCGCATCCGAGGTGTGCAGCATCCACCGGAAGTTCCCGCCCGGACCGTCTTCGACCATCGTCCGCACGAGCCCAGCACCGATGCCGTGCCCGCGCGCTTCGGCCAGTACGAACACGTCCGCCAGGTATGCGCTGAGCACTCCATCGGAGAAGGCTCGGGCGAACCCGAGCAGCCGGCCGCCCGGGCGCTCGTACGCGGCGACGACGCGCCACGCGCCGTCCAGCTGGCGATCGAACTGCTCGCGGGTGCGGTTGTTGCCCCAGTACGCCTCGGTCGTGAGGAAGTTCCACACCACGTCCCGGTCGACCCGCCGCAGGTCATCGTCGAACTCGTAGTCCATTGCGGCAGCGTAGGTCGCGATCGGCCGTCGGCGCGTCGGCTTTTACCGTGCGTCGGTGGCGACCAGCCGTACGACCTTCGCCAGCCCTTCGGCAACAGTAGCCACACCGTCCGTGCCAGGCCGGTGTCCCGCGCGACCGGAAGAACCCGTCGCCTGGCGAACGCGACGAGCGCGGCAGCCGGCTTCCGGAGCGGGGACAGCGGTGCGGCAGGATGTCGCCACGTGTCGACGATGCGGAGCAAGGGGTCGGTCGATGCCCCGCCGAGGACAGTGGCAGCGGCCTTGCGGCACACCCCCACGGCCGAGGACGGCCTGCGTGCGCTGGGCGTCCGGGGGCGGGTGAGCACGACGGCCGCCGAGCTCCTCGTTCCCGGCGATGATCTGTCGTTCCGGCTCGCGGTCGGTTGGCCGAGCCTGCGCAGCAGGGTCGTGCGGGCGGCTGCCGACGAACTGGATTCCGTGCTCATCGCTGGTCCTCTCCGGGAGATGCGGCACGACAGCGTGCTCGCCGAGATCGGGGGGTCGGACGGCGGTCGATCCACGTCGTTGACCGACTGCCTGCGGTGGAAGAGCCCGTTGGGGGTGTTGGGACGGACGGTCGACGTGCTGGTGGGCCGCCGGGTAGCGCAAGCAGTGCTGGCGTACCGCTTCCGCGCTGTCCGCGAGCTCGCCGAGTCGTGGGCGCAGCGGCCGATCGTGGTCGGCACCGCGCTGGTGCACGACGGGCGGCTTCTGGTGCAGCAACGGCGTTACCCGGCCCGCGACGCCGGACGTTGGGAACTGCCGGGTGGCCGGGTCGAACCGGGGGAAGGCGAACGCGACGCGGTCATCCGGGAATGCGAAGAGGAACTCGGCATCGGCGTGGTCCCGACCGGCCGGGTGGGCACCGACGTTCCGCTGCACAACGGGATGTTGCTGCGCGTGCACACTGCCGAGCCCGCGGACCCGACCGCCGAACCCCGGGCCGTGGAACACCGGGAGGTGCGTTGGGCATCCGCCGCCGAGCTTGCCGCGCTGGACTGGCTGGAAGCTGACCGCGTCTTGCTGCACTCCCTGCGGGAGCTGTTGGCCTGACAGCCGCGGCGCGTGCTGCGGTACTCGGCCGCGCAAGATCGGTTCGGGCCTGCTGCTCTGTGCGTTGCGCCCGAAGTCGGCTCTGTCTGTTGTGCCGGGAAATCGGCTCTGTCTGTTGTGCCTGGAAGTCGGCTCTGTCTGTTGTGCCTGGAAATCGGCTCTGTCTGTTGTGCCTGGAAATCGGCGATGGCCGTCGAAAACCTGTTCATGAGATCCAGACTGGCGCCGTCGATCAGCGCTTCGCCACCATCCGAGCTCCATTGCACTCGAACTGGTGAACGAAGCGGGCGGGCTGATGCCGATGTCGACCCGCCCGCCTTCGCGTCATCGCAGCCCGGCGACTCGCAACGCAGCACCGAGCCTGCTGCTGGCCCGTTCCGCGGCCTGCCGCGCGCCCTTCTCGCGGACCCGCTCGAGTTCGCCGGGGTCGTCGAGCAACTCTCGCGCGCGCTCGCGCACCGGCCGCAGTTCCTCGAGCACGGCCTCCGCCACCGCATCCTTGAGCTGCGCGTACGTCGTCGCCGTCCGAGCCGCGGCGTAAGGGCTGACGCCGGTGCAGACCGCCAAGATCTCGATCAGGTTCGCCAACCCCGGCCGCTGCTCCGGCTCGTACCGCACGTCGCGCAGGTCGTCGGTCTTCGCCCGGTTGATCTTGCGCTGCACCACGTCCGGCTCGTCCAGCACGAACACGACACCGTTCTGCTGCTGCGCCGACTTGGCCATCTTGCGGCCGGGATCCGCAAGATCCCGCACGCCGGCAGCCGCCCGGGGCACCGCGGCCGCGGGCACCGTGAACACCTCCCCGTAGGAGGCGTTGAACCGGCGGGCCAGCGTCCTCGCCAGCTCGACGTGCTGGTTCTGGTCGTTGCCCACCGGTACCTCGGAAGCGCCCTGCAGCAGGATGTCCGCGGCCATCAGCACCGGGTAGGTCAGCAGCCCGAGCCGTGCGGAGTCCTGCTCGGCCGCCTTCTCCTTGAACTGGATCATCCGTGCGGCCTCGCCGTAGCCGCAGGTGCACTCCAGCACCCAGTTCAGCGCTCCCAGCTCGCCGACCAGGTCGGACTGCACGAACACCGACCCCGGATCGATCCCGGCGGCCAGCAGCACGGCGAGGTTCTCGCGGGTGAGCGCGCGCAGCCGTTCCGGCCGGTACGGCAGCGTCATGGCGTGCAGGTCGGAGACGAAGTAGAGGTCGTCCGGCTCGCTTTCGGCGGCCCACCGGCGGATCGCGCCGAGGTGGTTGCCCAAGTGGATGTGGCCGGACGGGGTGATGCCGGACAAGCGGGTCACGATCTCTCCCGATGGTCGGGGCCGCCACCCGGGTCCGCCGCACCGCGCCGGTCGCCTGGTGGCGACCGATGCGCGTGCTGACTTCAGTGCACGACGAGCCGGGGCCGCCCTTCGGCGGCCCACCAGTTGCCCACGCGTGCGCAGGCAGCGCAAACCCGAGCGTCTGCATGGCCTGCTTCTGCATGGCGCATGCATACGCGGATGCGGCCGGTACGCGACATTTCGTGCACGTGCGGCACGTTACCAGAAAGGTATCGGCAACGGCCGTCGGGAAGGACTATCGTGGAATCATGTTCGTCGTATTGCTGAACTACGCCGCTCCGCAAGCCGACATCGACGGCGCTTTGGTGGATCACTACGAGTGGGTTTCACGGCATTACGAGGCCGGAGACTTCATCGCCACCGGGCACCGGACCCCCGAACCCGGTATGCCGCTGACCGGCGGTGTGCTCATCGCACGTGCGATGTCCCGCGGCAGGCTGGAGGCCATACTCGCCACGGACCCCTTCGAGCTGCGCAAACTCGCCAGGCACGAGGTGATCGAGTTCCAGTCCTACCGGACCGTGCCGGAGATGGCGAAGTTCGCCGACCAGTTCGCTCCGGCGGCCGAATAACGGATTTCGCAGGCAGCCACCGCGGTCCGCGCCGCGGCGGCGGGTCAATCTGACTTTTTCTTATCCTTTGACTGTTTCTTTGCCTTTTTCTGGGCCTTCTTGACCTCGGCTGCCTTTGCATCCTTGAGTGCTTCTCGCAATACCACGATCGGGCACTGCTTGCACGGCGGTTGCGAATGGCAGCATTTCCGCTTGACCTTGATCGTTTTCTTGCCCACGTCTGGTCTTTCCCCTGCCTGTGACCACCCGGCAGCCGGATCGGACGGCGTCAGCGTAGGTGCCGCCGGTCGGCCGGTGCGAACTTGATGTCGGCCGGGGGACTGTTGCTCTCGACACCTGCCGCCCGTTCGCGTCGGCAGGTGCCCTACGCTGGGTGTGGCCGCTAGTCGACAGCGCGCCGGGCCTTGCACCAGCGCCGAGCGCCTTCGGCCGCGTTCCGCCGAGCGGAGCCGGCCGCCCCGGCCCGAGCCCGGTGACGTGCGCGTGCGCAGCGGCGGCACAGCAGCCGCGGCAACGAGGTCGACGCGGCTGCGACTGCCCGACCCAGATCCTTGCCGAATCAGGAGAGCTCGCGTGCCCGCCACCAGCGTCGCCGAACCGAACCAGCAGGTCCGCACCGATCTGCGCAACATCGCGATCGTCGCGCACGTCGACCACGGCAAGACCACCTTGGTGGACGCCATGCTGCGCCAGTCCGGTGCGTTCACCGAGCGCGCCGAGCTGGTCGACCGGGTGATGGACTCCAACGACCTGGAACGCGAGAAGGGCATCACCATTCTCGCGAAGAACACGTCCCTGCGGCGCACGACCGAGGACGGCCCGGTCACGATCAACGTGGTCGACACCCCGGGGCACGCCGACTTCGGCGGTGAGGTCGAACGCGGGCTGTCCATGGTCGACGGCGTGGTCCTGCTCGTCGACGCGAGCGAAGGCCCGCTGCCGCAGACCCGCTTCGTGCTGCGCAAGACGCTGGCGGCGAAGCTGCCGGTGATCCTGGTGGTGAACAAGGTCGACCGCCCGGACGCGCGCTGCTCCGAGGTCGTCGAGGAAGTCCACGACCTGCTGCTGGAACTGGCCTCCGAGCTCGACGACGGCGAGGGCGCCGTCGACATGGACGCGATCCTCGACCTGCCGGTGATCTACGCGTCGGCGCGCGCAGGCCGGGCGAGCCGCACCGCGCCGGTGGATGGTGAGCTGCCCGCCGACGAGAACCTCGACTCGCTGTTCGACACGCTGATGTCGCACGTGCCCGCGCCGATCGGCGACGTCGAAGCTCCGCTGCGGGCGCTGGTGACCAACCTCGACGCCTCCTCCTTCCTGGGGCGCATCGCGCTGTGCCGCATCCACGCGGGCACCTTGCGCAAGGGCGAAACGGTCGGCTGGTGCCGCGAGGACGGCACGGTGCAGAAGGTCCGGATCACCGAACTGCTGGTCACCCAGAACCTGGACCGGGTCCCGGCCACCGAGGCGTACGCGGGCGACCTGGTGGCGATCGCAGGCATCCCGGACATCACCATCGGCGACACCCTCGCCGCTCCCGACGACCCGCAGCCGCTGCCGCAGATCACCGTGGACGACCCGGCCATCTCGATGACCTTCGGCGTGAACACGTCCCCGCTGAC
>X190_Common_House_Gecko__coassemble_321_pt1 | contig 10826 bp, 13 predicted proteins | sample X190_Common_House_Gecko__metabat2_low_PE_001 | metagenome-assembled genome bin X190_Common_House_Gecko
CGATGCCGCGGCCGGTGGTGCCGATCTGCTTCTTGCCCAGGTAGCGCTCGGTGACGCGGTCGATCGCCACGTGGTACGGCATGATCATGTGCGCGTCGGCGGACAGCAGCAGCCGCGAGGTGTCCACGCCGCGCTGCTCCAGCCCTTCGAGCTCGTCGAGCAGCACGCCCGGGTCCACCACGACCCCGTTGCCGATCACGTTCGTCACGCCCGGGGTGAGGATGCCCGAGGGGATCAGGTGCAGCGCGTAGTCCTGACCGTCCGGCAGCACCACGGTGTGCCCGGCGTTGTTGCCGCCCTGGTACCGGACGACCCACTGCGCCTGCTCGCCGAGCAGGTCGGTCGCCTTGCCCTTGCCTTCGTCGCCCCACTGGGCTCCGATCAGCACGATCGCCGGCATGTGAAACTCCAACCTGACTGTGGGTGCGTACCGGGCGGTCCCCGCCTCGACGCGGCACCGATGCCGGTCGATCAGGATAAACCAGGAGCGGAACGTGAGTACGACTGCACTGTGCTGCGGAAACGCCGGGCACGCCACGCAATCGGCCGGTGACGGCGTGCAGTGGCAGCAGGTGCCCGAGATGCCCGGCCGGGCCGATGTCGATCCGCTGCTGCCGGACGGTCCGGGGCGGGTCGTGGTGCGCGGCTCGGACGCCGACCTGGCGGCGGTCGTGCTGCGGTTGCTGCGCAAGAACCGGATCGCCGACCTGGCCGTGGGTTACGTGCCGGTGCGGAAGTCGCCGGCGACGAGGCTCTGGGGCCTGCCCGCGGGACCGGATGCGGTGCAGGTGGCGCTGCACGGAGCGGCTCGCCCGGTGCCGCTGGTGCGGGACGACTCCGGCGGACTGCTGATCGCCTCCGGGCTGATCGCCCCGATCACCGGACAGGTCTACTGCGACGACCAGCGGGTGCTCAACGGTCCGGCGGTGCGCCTGGAGGTCTCACCCGACCCGGCCGCCGAGCCGCTGGCGGAACCGACCTCCGACCCGATGTCGGCCATGCTCGAACCCGCCGCGGACGGGCTGCTGGTGACGACCGTGCGGCGCGGGCTGCTGCGGCAACGCCGCGAAACCACCAAGGCACGCGCGGTGCAGGCGGGCTTCCGGGACACGACCGTGCACCGCGACGGCGCCGAACACCCGCGGCCGGTCGGCAAGTGGGTCTGGTACCGGCACACCGAAGATCTGCAGCTCGCGCTGCGGGCGGCGCCGACCGGCAAAAGGTGAACATCGTGGCGCTTTCACGCCAAGTCACTCCATAGTCACTTTGCGGCATTGCCACGGCCACTTCGCTCCGTGAAGGTCAGGATCGACACCGCCGAGCAGCCTTGCGGAGGACTCGATGACCACGAAGCAATCCCTGCGCGCGGCGCTGACCGCGCTCCCGCTGGCCGGCGTGCTGACGCTGGGCCTGGCGACACCGGCGGGCGCCGAGCCGCCGGGCATCCCCGACCCGGCGACCGCGCAGGCCGAACTCGGCGAACTCGTCGTCGCCCCGGAAGGTTCGCTGGACGGCTACGACCGCGACAAGTTCCCGCACTGGAACGAGGGTTCCGACGGCTGCAGCACCCGCGAGGCGGTGCTCAAGCGGGACGGCGAGAACGTCGAGGTCGGCTCGGACTGCTACCCGACCTCGGGCACCTGGAACAGCCCGTACGACGGCGGATCCTGGACCAAACCGTCCGATTTGGACATCGACCACGTGGTGCCGCTGGCCGCGGCCTGGCGCTCCGGTGCCGCGCAGTGGTCCCAGGAGCAGCGCCAGGCGTTCGCCAACGACCTGGAGAGCCCGCAGCTGATCGCGGTCACCGACAACGTCAACCAGGAGAAGAGCGACCAGACCCCGGACCAGTGGCTGCCGCCGGAGGCCGGCTACCACTGCACGTACGCGTCGATGTGGATCGGCTCGAAGCACAAGTACGAGCTGACCGTCACCGAGGCGGAGAAGGGCGCGCTGGAACAGGCGCTCGGCACCTGCTGAGCATCCCGGCGGCGGCGTTCCGCAGTGGACGCCGCCGCAGGCTCAGCTGTGCTCGCCCTCGCGGCGGGGGTGCAGCGGCGGCAGCGCCGAGATCGCTTCGGTGCGGGTGAGCCCACTGGCCTGCAACAGGTCCACCGCGATGGATCGCACCTGCAACACCACGACCTGCATCGAGAAGTCGCCCTCGCCCAGCAGTTCCACCGATGACGCGCGGGCGACCGAACGCGCGGTCTCCCGCGCCTGCAACGGTTCCACCCCGCTGGCCAGCTCATCGCGCAGCAGCACGACCGAACCCGCCAGCTCCTCCAGCAGGCCCGGCAGCGGGTGCGGAACGGGCTCGCCATCGCGCAGCGCGGCCAGCGCGCGCCGCGCGAGCACGCGGGTGTTGCGCAGCGCCCGGTCGATCGGCGTGGCCGCCGACTCGTAGCGCTCCAGGTCGCCGCGGCGCCGCCAGCGGATCGGCGCGAACTTGGCGATCTCGCCGCCTGCCGTGAGCGCGGTGCGGAACTCGTCGACCAGCTTCTGGCTCTTGCGCGCCCCCGCCAGCGTGTCCGAAGCCAGGTCCGGGTCCCGGCGCGCGACCGCGCCCGCCACGCCGCGCAACCCGTCGGCCAGCGCGCCCAGCACCAGCCGCCCGTTGCGGTGCGCCACCGCGAGCGGGTTCGCGGGCAGCAGCACGGCGACCACGAAACCGACCATGCCGCCGATCGCGGCGTCGATCATCCGGGTCCACCCGCCCGCGCTCAGCGGCGGCAGCAACGTCGCCACCAGCACCGAAGACGAGGCCGCCTGCATCACGATGACGCCGCCGCTGTCGGTGAGCACCGCCGTGCTCATCGCCAGCGCGACGACCAGCGCGATCTGCCACGGCCCGGTGCCGATCTGCGAGATCAGCACATCGCCGACGCCGATGCCGATGCTGACTCCGACCACCAGCTCCAGCGACCGCCGCATCCGCTGGACCAGCGACACACCCTGCGAGATCACCGCGGCGATCGGCGCGAAGAACGGCTGCGGATGCCCCGCCACGTGCTTGGCCAGCCACCAGGCGAGCCCGGCCGCGACCGCGCACTGCACGATCGGAGTGCCGGTGCGCAGCAGGCGGCGCAGCCGGCGGATCAGTTCCTGGCGAAGTCGATGCACGGGCGAGATTCTCCGTCACCCGAAAGCCGACCTGAAGTGATCAGGGCGCTTACTCAGCGGGGTTCTTTTGAAGAAGCGGCGAAGCCGCTTGCGCCGACCACCCGAGCAGCCGGCACCGCCGCGGGTTCTCAGGCGTCTGCTCGCGAGGACAGCTCCGACGCCTAGTAGGGCGCTACTTCAGGAGGAGATCCCGCAGCGAGCAGACGTCTGAGGTTCCGCCACGCAACCAGCTACGCAAAACACCTTCTACAGACCGGTCGCGTCGAGCGAGGCCGGGTCGCTGTCGAGGAGGAGTTGCCTGCAGCGGTCGTACTCGTCCTGCTCGCCGATCGAACCCGCCGCCTTGGCCAGCACCGCGACCGCGCGCAGCACGCCCTGGTTGGGGCGGTGCCGCCACGGCACCGGGCCGAAGCCCTTCCATCCGGACTTGCGCAGCGCGTCCAGCCCGCGGTGGTAGCCGGTGCGGGCGTAGGCGTAGGCGGCGATCACTTCGCCCCGCTCCAGCGCGGTCTCCCCGAGCTGCGCCCACGCGGCGCTGCAGGTGGGGTGCTCGGCGGCGACCTGGGCCGGGTCGTTCCCGGCGTCCAGCGCGGACTGCGCCTGGGAGTTCTCCGGCAGCAGCGTTTCCGGCGGTTCCAACAGGTTCGTCATGGCGCCATCCTGTCACCCGGCGCACGAACGCCGCCCCAGCCTCGGCCGGGGCGGCGTTTCGGATCAGCGAGCCGCTGCTCAGCCGGCCAGCATCCGGCCCGCGGACTTGAGCGTCTCGCAGCCGTTGGCGACGCGGGCGGCCATGGACTGCTCGGCGGCCTTGAGGTAGCTGCGCGGGTCGTAGACCTTCTTGTTGCCGACCTCGCCGTCGACCTTGAGCACGCCGTCGTAGTTCTTGAACATGTGCTCGGCGATCGGGCGGGTGAACGCGTACTGCGTGTCGGTGTCGATGTTCATCTTCACCACGCCGTAGGAGACCGCCTCGTGGATCTCCTCCAGCAGCGAACCGGAACCGCCGTGGAAGACCAGGTCGAACGGCTTCGAGCCGGCGGGCAGGCCCAGCTTCCGGGTGGCGACCTCCTGGCCCTGCTTGAGGATCTCCGGGCGCAGCTTCACGTTGCCCGGCTTGTAGACGCCGTGCACGTTGCCGAAGGTCGCGGCCAGCATGTAGCGGCCCTTCTCGCCGCCGCCGAGCGCGTCCACGGTGTGCTCGTAGTCGCCCGGCGCGGTGTAGAGCTTCTCGTTGATGTCGTTGCTGACACCGTCCTCCTCACCGCCGACGACACCGACCTCCAGCTCCAGCACGATCTTCGCCTTGGCCGCGTTGTCCAGCAGCTCGCTGGCGATCTGCAGGTTCTCGTGCAGCTCGATCGCGGAGCCGTCCCACATGTGCGACTGGAACAGCGGGTTCTCGCCGCGGGCGACGCGCTCCTGGCTGATCTGGATCAGCGGCCGGACGAAGCCGTCCAGCTTGTCCTTGGGGCAGTGGTCGGTGTGCAGCGCGATGTTCACCGGGTACTTGGCGGCCACCACGTGCGCGTACTCGGCGAGCGCGACGGACCCGGTGACCATGTCCTTGACCTTGGTGCCGGAGGCGAATTCCGAGCCGCCGGTGGAGACTTGGATGATGCCGTCGCTCTCGGCCTCCGCGAAGCCGCGCAGCGCCGCGTTGAGCGTCTCCGACGAGGTCACGTTGATCGCGGGGTAGGCGAACTCGCTCGCCTTGGCCCGGTCCAGCATCTCCGCGTAGACCTCGGGGGTGGCGATGGGCATCGGTCGTCCTCCTCGGGGTGGAGTGAATCTTGGCGGCGGGAGATGCGCCGAATCCTACGAGGGCGCGCTAGGTCCGCGCGGCCCTCTTTCAGACAGCGCTACCCGTTCGCGTCACAGTGAAAACAACTTGATCGGTCTGGTACTGCACCGTTGTCGGAATCCTCACACGAGCAGCGGTCCGGCCTGCCGATCGATCAAGAAACCCAGGCACCGGTGACGGTGTTCCACTCGCGGATGGTGGCCGAGGCCAGCGCGCCTTCCTTGAGGTACGGGTCCTCGTCGAGCAGGGCCTGCACTTCCGCGTCGTCGGCGGCCTCGTAGATGATCTGCGCGCCCCTGCCGTCCGCGTACGGGCCGCCGGCCAGCAGGATGCCCTTGTCCGCCAACGACTTCGAGTACTCCCGGTGCGCCGGGCGCACCGCGAGCCGGTGCTCCTCGTCGTCGCCGTAGACCATCTCGACCACGAACTTCGCCATTGCGGACCTCCCTGACTACTCCGGCGGCGCGGACCCTACCGCCCGTGGGACACGCGGGACCGCGAGCCGGGTAGCTTCATGGCCATGCTCGGGGATCATTCATCGGGGGTCGAACGCAGCGTCGAGAAGACCTTGGGCCATCTGCGCGCGATCGACACCTCGGCCACCGCGACCGACGGCCAGCCGCTCACCCTCGAAGACCTCTACCGCCAGCAGCGGATGCGCATGGTGCGCCTGGCGATCCTGCTCGTCGACGAACCCGCGACCGCCGAGGACGTCGTGCAGGAGGCGTTCACCGGCCTGTACCGCAACTGGTCCGGACTGCGCGATGCGAACGCCGCGCTCGGCTACCTGCGCACCGCCGTGGTCAACGGCAGCCGGTCGGTGCTGCGGCGGCGCAAGACCGCGCGGGAGTACCAGCCGCCGCACCAGGCCGACGCGCGTTCCGCGGAGTCGCTGGCGATGCTCACCGCCGAGCACCAGTCGGTCGTCGCCGCGCTGTCCGGGCTGCCGCCGCGGCAGCGGGAAGTGCTCGTGCTGCGCTACTACGGCAACCTCTCGGAGGCCGAGATCGCCGAGGCCACCGGGGTCTCGAAGGGCACCGTGAAGTCCACCGCCAGCCGCGCGCTCGAAGCGCTGCAGAAGATCATGCGGACCGAGTGATCGCGGGCAACACCACACCGAGCTGGTGTAGACCACTCGCGCGCCCGTGGCGGAAGATGGACGGCACACCGTCCGCGGCGGTTCCGCCGCCGGTCCGCGCGGTGCGGCCCCGGTGAACCGGGTACGCCGGGCGCAGCGCAGAACGGAAAGTGGGTACGACCAGTGCACAGCGCGCACGACGACACCGGTGTCCGCACGCTCGCCGCGAGCCGGATCGTCACGCCGCAGGGCGTGCTGGAACCCGGCTGGATCCGGCTCTCCGGTGCGAGCATCGCCGAACTCGGCAGCGGCACTCCGCCTGCGAGCACCGACCCCGGTGCGGGACCGGCGGACATCACCGACCTCGGTGCGGGCTGGCTGGTACCGGGCTTCGTCGACATCCACTGCCACGGCGGTGGCGGCGGCTCGTTCACCGGCGTGGAACTCGACCAGGCCGAGGCGGCGCTGGCCGCGCACCGCGCGCACGGCACGACGACCATGCTGGCCAGCCTGGTGTCCGCGCCGCTGGCCGACCTGACCAAGCAGATCTCGGCGCTGCGCGAACTCGTCGAGGACGGGCGGCTGGACGGGATCCACTTGGAGGGCCCGTTCCTGTCCGCGGCCCGCTGCGGCGCGCACGACCCGGCGGTGCTGCGCGCGCCGGACCAGCAGTCGGTGCGCAAGCTGCTCACCGCGGGCCGCGGCGCGGTGCGGATGGTGACGCTCGCCCCGGAGCTGGACGGCTCCGTCGCGGCGGTCCGCGAGCTGGCCGATGCGGACGTGATCGCCGCGATCGGGCACACCGACGCGGTCCGCGAAGACATCGTGCCCGCAGTGGAGGCAGGCGCGACCGTGGCCACGCACCTGTTCAACGGGATGCGCCCGCTGCACCACCGCGAACCGGGGCCGGTCGGCACGCTGCTGGCGGACGAGCGGGTGACCGTCGAGCTGATCTGCGACTTCGTGCACCTGCATCCCACGGTGGCCGGCCTGGCCGCGCGGCACGCGGGCGCGGGGCGGACGGTGCTGGTCACCGACGCGATCAGCGCGACCGACGCCGGGGACGGCACCTACGAGCTGGGCAAGCTGCCGGTCACGGTCTCCGGCGGCGAAGCCCGGCTGGCCGACGGTTCGCTCGCGGGCAGCACGCTGACCATGGACACGGCGTTGCGCAACCTGGTCACCGGCTGCGGCCTGTCCGTGCCGGAAGCGGTGGCCGCCGCCGCCACCCGGCCCGCCGAGCTGCTCGGCGCGGGCGACCGCGTGGGGGCGCTGCGCCCGGGACTGGCCGCGGACCTGGTGTTCCTGGACGAGGAGTTGACGCTGCGCCACGTGATGAAAGACGGCTCGTGGGTGAGCTGATCACCGCAGCGCCCGCGATGCGGCCACGGCCGAGCCGGACGCACCAGTGCGCGATCCTTCGTTGTCGCACTCTTTAACCTGGACTCATGGACAACCAGCCGGAGAACCCGGAGCGCGTGCTCTCGGCGGCATTGCGCGCCCAAGCGGCCGGTGGCGGCCAACGGGAGCAGCCGCCGGCGCCCGCCCCGACGCCCACCGGGAAACCCGGGAAAACCGCCCGCCCCCGGCTGCCGATCGCGTCGGCGCTGGTGTTCGCCCTGCTGCTGGGGCTGGCCGCGGGAGCGATCCTCGCGTTCTTGTCCCTGCCGTGAGCCCGGTGGAGCCCCGCTGAACCGGATCCGCGCAGGTCACGTCGATGACCGGGCTGGGCACGCAGGCACACCGGGTACCGGTACCGTTGGCGGCCGTGACCACCGAACTCCCCGCGATGCTGCACGCCGCAGCCCCGGAGAACCTCGCGCTGCTGCCGTCCTGGCTGGACCCGGAGAACATCATCCGCTCGCTCGGACCGTTCGCACTGGTCGGCGTCTGCCTGATCATCTTCGCCGAGTGCGGCCTGCTCGTCGGCTTCTTCCTGCCCGGTGACTCGTTGCTGTTCGTGGCCGGCCTGTTCGTCGGCACCGGCGCCATCAGCACGCCGATCTGGCTGACCTGCCTGCTGCTTTCGCTGCACGCCTTCATCGGCAACGTGACCGGTTACTGGATCGGCCGGAAAGTCGGCCCGGCGCTGTTCAACAAGCCGGACTCCAAGCTGTTCAAGAAGGAGCACGTGGACAAGACCCACGAGTTCTTCGAACGCTACGGCGCCCGCGCGATCATCCTCGCCCGGTTCGTGCCGATCGTGCGCACCTTCATCACCGCGGTCGCCGGCGTCGGCCAGATGGATCAGCGCAAGTTCTTCGCCTACTCCGCCATCGGCGCGGTGCTGTGGGCGGCGGGCATGACCGTGCTCGGGTTCTTCCTCGGCAACATCCCGTGGATCAAGGAGAACCTGGAGGCGATGGCGATCGTGATCGTGCTGATCTCGATCCTGCCGATCATCTTCGAGTACGTGCGCAACCGCCGCACCAAGGCCACCGACGCGGCCTGAGCCGTTGCCCGCCGAGCCTGGTCGTTACCAGGCTCGGTCCGAGTTCGTGTGTTGCGCGACCCAGGTGTGCATCGCGATCCCGGCCGCGACGCCCGCGTTGATCGAGCGGGTGGAACCGAACTGGGCGATGGACACGACGACGTCCGCGGTCCCGCGGGAGTCCTCGCGCAGCCCCGGCCCTTCCTGACCGAACAGCAGCAGGCAGCGCCGCGGCAGCGGGGTGCGCTCGATCGGGGTGGCGCCGGGCGTGTTGTCCACGGCGACCACCGACAGCTGCTCGCGGGAGGCGAACTCGCGCAGCGCCGCCAGGTCCGGGTGGTGGTGGATGTGCTGGTACCGGTCGGTGACCATCGCGCCGCGCCGGTTCCAGCGGCGGCGGCCCACGATGTGCACCGCGCGGGCCGCGAACGCGTTTGCGGTGCGCACGACGGTTCCGATGTTGTGGTCGTGCTGGAAGTTCTCGATGGCCACGTGGAAGTCGTGCCTGCGGGTGTCGAGATCGGCGACGACGGCCTCGCGGCGCCAGTAGCGGTAGTGGTCGACGACGTTGCGGCGGTCGCCGCCTTCCAGCAGCTCCGGGTCGTAGCGGTCGTCCTGCGGCCACGGACCTTCCCACGGTCCGACGCCGACGCTGGTACCCCACTCGGTGGGGCCTACCTGGTCCTGGTCCTGTACTGTCCGGTCGGCTCCTCGTCAGGCCAGCCCGAGATCGGCCAGGCCCAGCAGCGAGCGGTAGGGCACTCCCGCCGCTTCGATGGCTTCTTTCGCCCCGGTGGCGCGGTCCACCACGGTCGCCACCCCGGCGACCTCGGCGCCCTGTTCGCGCAGCGCATCGACAGCGGTGAGCACGCTGCCGCCGGTCGTAGAGGTGTCCTCCACCGCCAGCACCCGCTTGCCTGCGACGTCCGGGCCTTCGATGCGCCGCTGCATGCCGTGCGACTTGGCGTCCTTGCGGACGACGAAGGCGTCCAGCGGGTCGCCCCCGGCGTGCAGCATCGCGGCGGCGACCGGGTCCGCGCCCAGCGTCAGGCCGCCGACGGCGGTGTATTCCCAGTCCGCGGTGAGCTCCCGCAGCAGCGAGCCGATCAGCGGAGCAGCGGCGTGGTGCAGCGTGGCCCGGCGCAGGTCGACGTAGTAGTCGGCCTCCTTGCCGGAGGACAACGTGACCTTGCCGTGCACCACGGCGAGATCGGTGACGAGCCGGGCGAGTTCGGTGCGCTGCCGCTGGTCGAGCTGGTTCACGAACGGCCAGCATACGCACCGCGACGCACCCGCCCGGGCTGCCGGGTTCAAGTGCGGCCGGGTTCAAGTGCGGCAGGGTTCAGGTGCGGCCGGGAACGGTGCGGGTGACGATCGCGCGCTGCAAGCCGAACGGGATGAGCTTGCCGACCGTCACCAGGGCCTTGTACTGCGCGCCGGGGATCGACACCGACTTCCCGCGCCGCAGGTCGGCCAAGCCCTCGTGCACCACGTCGTCGGCGCGCAGCCAGAACAGCTTCGGCAACCGCCCCATGTCCAGCCCGGCCCGCTGGTGGAACTCGGTCCGGGTGAACCCGGCGCACAGCGCCAGCACCCGCACTCCGGAGCCGGTCAGCGAACCGGCGAGCCCGGCGGAGAAGGTCGTCACCCAGGACTTCGTGGCCGAGTAGGTGGAACCGGACACCGAGAAGAACCCGGCGACGCTGGAAACGTTGATCACGTCCCCACCGCCGCGCGCCCGCATCCCCGGCACGGCCGCGTGGGTGAGCCGCAGGACCGCCGCGACGTTGAGGTCGAGCTGCTTGCGCAGCGTTTCCGACTCGGTGTTCCAGAACGCACCGGAGGTGCCGAACCCGGCGTTGTTGACCAGCAGGTCCACCGGACGGCGCTCGTCGGCGACGCGCCGCTCCACCTCGGCGAGCTGCTCGGCGTCGGCGAGGTCGGCGGCGAGCACTTCCACCTCGACGCCGTGCCGTTCGCGCAGGCTTGCGGCCAGTTCCTCCAGCCGCGCGGCGTCCCTGGCGACCAGCACCAGGTCGTGGCCCTCTGCGGCCAGCCGCCGGGCGAAGGCGTTGCCGATCCCGGAGGTCGGGCCGGTCACGAGTGCGGTAGGCATGGGTGGCACCGTAACCGGTTCGGTCGAACGGACCGGTTTCAGGACTGGTTTTCCGAGTGCTCCCGCTGCATCTTCACGGTGTCGTTCGTGTCGGCCGGGGAGGTCGCGCCGGTGCGGCCGGTGGGTTCATCGTCGGACGCTTCGGTGTCGTCCTCGACGTCGAGAACTTCCGTGCCGTTGTCGACGTCGAGAACGTCGGTGCCGTTGTCGACGTCGAGAACGTCCTCGTCGGCCCGCTGCTCGTCCGCGGCGTGCTCCTGCTCGTTCGGATCCG
>X190_Common_House_Gecko__coassemble_322_pt1 | contig 10808 bp, 10 predicted proteins | sample X190_Common_House_Gecko__metabat2_low_PE_001 | metagenome-assembled genome bin X190_Common_House_Gecko
GCTGGCTTCGGGGTCCGCGGGCGACGTGACCGGCGCGGGCACCCGGGTCGGCGGCGGTGCCGGGATGGGGCACTGACCAACGGCGGATTCTTGCCGCCGCGCCCGGGGCTCGGCGGCCGGTTCCCACCCCGCGCCAGCGGGCCACAACCTTCACCGCCCGCGCCAGCGGGCCACAATCATCGCGGAGGAAGCACGTGAGCGGATTGCTCGAAGGCAAGCGGATCCTGATCACCGGCGTGATCACCGACGCGTCGATCGCGTTCCAAGCCGCCAAGACCGCCCAGGAACAGGGCGCCGAGGTGGTGCTGACCGGTTTCGGCCGGTTGAGCCTGGTCGAGCGCATCGCGGGCAGGCTGCCGAAGCCCGCCCCGGTGCTGGAGCTCGACGTCACCAACGCCGAACACCTCGACACCCTGGCCGAGCGGGTGCGCGAGCACCTGCCCGCGTTGGACGGGGTGCTGCACTCGATCGCCTACGCGCCGCCGTCCTGCCTGGGCGGGGATTTCCTGGAGGCGCCGTGGGAGGACGTCGCCACCGGTGTGCAGATCTCGGCGTACTCGCTGAAGTCGCTGACCACCGCGACGCTGCCGCTGCTGACCGCGGGCTCCGGGATCGTGGGCATGGACTTCGACGCGCGCGTGGCGTGGCCCGGCTACGACTGGATGGGCGTGGCCAAGGCGGCGCTGGAGTCGACCAACCGCTACCTGGCCCGCGAGGTCGGTCCGCGCGGGGTGCGGGTGAACCTGGTTTCGGCCGGGCCGGTGCGCACGATGGCGGCCAAGTCCATTCCGGACTTCGCCACGCTGGAGGACAAGTGGGGCGAGCGCGCTCCGCTGGGCTGGGACATGACGGACCCGGAGCCGGTCGCGCGCACGATCTGCGCGGCGCTGTCGGACTGGCTGCCGACCACCACCGGCTCGATGATCATGGCCGACGGTGGTTACCACGCTCTCGGCGGCTGAGCCGGTGCCACGCGCGCGCACGCCCCACCCGCGTGCGCGCGCGTTCCGGCGCCGCGCCATCATGGTCGGGTGAGCTTTGATGCGCTGCTGTTCCTGTCGTTCGGCGGGCCGGAGGGCCCGGAAGAGGTCCGCCCGTTCCTCGAGAACGTCACCAGAGGCAGGGGAGTGCCGCCGGAACGGCTCGACGAGGTCGCCGAGCACTACCACCACTTCGGCGGGGTCTCGCCGATCAACCGGCTCAATCGCGAGATGATGGCCGCGCTGCAGGACGAGCTGCGCGCCGAGGGCCGGGACGTGCCGATCTACTGGGGTAACCGCAACTGGCATCCGATGATCGAGGACACCGTCGCGCAGCTGGCCGACGACGGAGTGCGCAGAGCGCTGGTGTTCGCGACCTCGGCGTGGGGCGGGTACTCGGGCTGCAAGCAGTACCACGAGGACATCGCGCGGGCCCGCGAGTCGGTCGGCCAGCGCGCACCCGATCTGGTCAAGATTCGGCAGTTCTTCGACCACCCGCTGTTCATCGAGGCCAACGCCGACGCGGTCCGCCGGGCGCTGGCCGAGCTGGCCGACCCGGACGCGCGGCTGGTGTTCACCGCGCACTCGATCCCGCTGCGCGCCGATCACGCGCCCGGCCCGGACGGGCGCCCGGAGTGGTACTCGCGGCAGGTGCACGAGGCCGCCCGGCTGGTCGCCGAGGCCGCGGAGGTGGACGCCTACGACGTGGTGTGGCAGTCGCGGTCCGGGCCGCCGCAGGTGCCGTGGCTGGAGCCGGACGTGGTCGAGCACATCGAGGAGGTGCACGGCAAGGGCGTCGGCTCGGTGGTGCTCAGCCCCATCGGATTCGTCTCCGACCACCTCGAAGTGGTCTGGGATCTCGACAACGAGGCCGCGGAGAAGGCCGCCGAGCTGGGCATGGGTTTCCGCCGCGCTGCTACGGCCGGCGACGATCCGCGGTTCGCGAAGATGATCGTGGAGCTGCTGGCCGAGCACGCCGACGAGGTGCGCCCGCGCAAGCTGTCGCTGATGCCCGCCGCGGGTTGCGGTGTCAACGGCGAAACGTGCGCGCCGGGCTGCTGCGTGCCGGAGCCGGCCTGAGCGTTCACGGCTGCTGGGAGCGCGCTCCCAGGGCGAGGAAGATCTCCGTGCAGTGCTCGACGAGTTCCTCGCGGCTCATCGCCAGGGTGCCGTCCAGCCACGTCGTCAGCGTCTGCGCTAGTCCGCCGACGACGAACTGCGTGGACAGTTCCAGGTCGGGGCTGTCGGCCAGCCCGTAGAAGTCCTTCGCCTGCCCGCCGAGCAGGCCGGCGAACAGCGCGGTGGAGTTCTTGCGCCGCTGGGCGAGCGTGGTGCTGGTCGTGGTGTCGAACAGCAGCCTGCCGCGGCGGGGGTCGTCGGCGATGGTGCGCACGATGGTGCTCAACCCGGCGTGCGTTTTGGCCCGCGCGTCCACCGGTGCCGCTGCGACGGCTTCCAGCGCGCTGTCCGCCAGGTCGCGGATGACCTGGTCGTAGACGGCCTCGGCCAGCGCGTCGCGGTCGCTGAAGCTCTCGTAGAAGTAGCGCGCGGCCAGTCCGGCTTGCTTGCACACGCCGCGCACGGTCAGCGCGCCCTCGGCTCCTGGCGTGCCGAGCAGCTCCAGGCCGGCGGCCATGATCTGCTCGCGGCGCTCGGCCTTGCGGTGGTCGCCTTCGACGCCGCCGTAGACCCGCAGGGGAGAGGGGTTCATGCCCGCCATCTTGGCATCGCGGGCGCACCGGCGGCGCAACCCTTGACAGCGCGGCGGGAGATCGCTTCCATATCTGCTAACGGGCGTTAGCAGAGTTTGCCGCCCGGTCGTCAAGGAGGGACCGATGACAGCTCCCGTCGAATCCCGGGCGCGCGAGGACGAACTGATCCTCGGCGCCGGGCTGCTCGCAGGCGGCGCCAACGTGATCATGCAGCTCGCCCGTCCCGGTGTCGGCTACGGCGTGGTGGAGAGCAAGGTCGAAAGCGGCAACATCTTCAAGCACCCGGTCAAGCGCACCCGCACCACGCTGACCTACCTCGCCGTCGCCACCATGGGCACCGACGAGGAACGCAAGCAGTTCCGCCGCGCGACGAACCGCTCGCACGCGCAGGTGCGCTCCGGCCCGGACAGCCCGGTGAGCTACAACGCCTTCGACAAGAACCTGCAGCTGTGGGTCGCGGCCTGCCTGTACCGGGGCGTGGAGGACACCTACAACCTGCTCATCGGCGAGCTCGCCGACGACGAGATCGACGAGCTCTACCGGCGCGCCATCACGCTGGGCACCACGCTGCAAGTCACCGAGGACATGTGGCCGCCGAACCGGAAGGCGTTCGAGGAGTACTGGAACGACGCCTTGGACCAGGTGCACGTCGACGACACCGTGCGCGCGTACCTGCACCAGATCGCGGTGCTCGGGTTCATGCCGCGCTGGGTGAGCCTGCCGCTGGGCGGGTTCAACAAGTTCATCACCACCGGTTTCCTGCCGCCGCGGTTCCGGGAGGAGATGCGGCTGCCGTGGACCGACCGCGATCAGCGCCGCTTCGAGCGGATGATGCGCCGCCTCGGCGCGGTGGTGCGCAGGCTGCCGCCGGTGCTGCGGAAGTTCCCGTTCAACTACTACCTGTGGGACGTGCGCCGACGGATCAAGGCCGGAAAACCCCTGGTGTGATCCGGGGAGGTGGTCTCAGTGCTTGTCCGCGCTCTCGGCCACGACCCGCACCATCTCGGCCACCGACGCGCGGCGCGCAGCCCGCACCGAATCGAACAGCGGCTTGAGCGCCTCGGTCCGGGCGCGCGTCGCCGATGCCGACAACGCTCCGCCGGGCGCGTCGTCGGTGGCCACCCACAGGATCGCCTCGACCTCGGACGCCCGCTGCAGGATCCGCAGCGGGCGTTGCGGGACGGTCTGCGGCCAGGGCGGGCTCGGGCGGTCGGCTACGGTCTCGGCGATCTCCTCGCGCACGCCGGGACGGTGCTTGGCGATGTCCAGGTCGACCAGCGTGCTGGCGGCCTCGCGCATCGCCGAGGACATGCCGTGCTCGGCCTCGCCGATCGGCAGGTGCTCGGCCGGGGGCAGCTCGCCGGTCGAGTGCACGCTCCAGCGCAGAATTCCTTCCGCGATCGTTTCCGGGACCAGTCCGAGCCCGACGTCCGGCAGCACCGCGGCTTCCCCGCGCCGTAACGCCTGCTTCGCGAACGCGCTCGCCCCGCCCAGGCCGCGCACGTCACCGGAGACCGGCAGCGCCAGTTCGCCGCCTGCCGCGCCCGCTCTGCGCAACGCCGCGAGCAGCATCGCCGGGCCTGCCGGGACGTCCTGCGGGCCGGGCAGTTCCAGCTGCGCGGCCAGCTCGTCGTCGGCGGCGCGCACTTCCTGCGACTCGCCCCAGATCTGCAAGGCGTCGAGCACGTCGTCCGAGGCGGCCGCACCGTGCAGCCAGGCGGAAGTCCAGACGACCATCGTTGCGCTTGGGCATGGCACGGTATTCAAGATACGAGACCGCGCGGGTTCTCGTGCGGCCCGGGGGAGGCGAATGTGGGCCGCGTCGCCGACATTCCCGGGCGAGTCCGCAGCACCTCGCAGGACCCGATCAGTACGGTGATCGTCGTGCGTTCGGTCAATTACGGCAAGGATGTGCTCGCCGGCGGGCGGAAGCGGCGCGAAGTCCCGCAGATTCCCGCCGAACCCGGCCTCGTGGTCGAGGACCCGGCCAGCGGGTTCTGCGGCGCGGTCATCCGGGCCGACAAGCGCGAGGTGCTGCTGGAGGACCGGCACGGCGCCCGCCGGGTCTTCCCGATGCGCCCGGCCGCTTTCCTGCACGAAGGCAAACCCGCCACGCTCGTACCGGCCCCTTCCGGGCCCGCCGAGGCCGCACCGGCTCGCTCGGCTTCCGGGTCCAGGCGGGTCGAAGGCCTGCGCGCCCGGCAGGCCCGCGGCAGCCGGATCTGGGTGGAAGGGCTGCACGACGCCGAGCTGGTCGAACGGGTATGGGGCCACGACCTGCGAGTCGAGGGCGTGGTGGTCGAACCGCTGCACGGCGTCGACGATCTGCCCGGGCTGCTGGCCGAGTTCGAGCCCGCCGCGGGCAGGCGGGTCGGGGTGCTGGTGGACCACCTGGTCCCGGGCAGCAAGGAGTCCCGCCTCGTCGAAGGCATCACCGACCCGAACGTGCTGATCACCGGCCATCCGTACGTGGACGTGTGGGAGGCGGTGCAGCCCGCCGCGCTCGGCATCGCGCAGTGGCCGCAGGTGCCGCGGGGGCAGGACTGGAAGCAGGGCGTGTGCGACGCGCTCGGCTGGGGCGAACCCGCCGAAGGCTGGCGCCGGGTGCTCTCCGGCGTTTCCGGATTCCGGGACCTGCAGGCGCCGCTGCTGGGTGCGGTGGAACAGCTGATCGACTTCGTCACCGCCGAGTGAGGGCCGCGACGCGGCGGATCACGCGTTGATCACTTCGGAGTAATCCTGCCACCAGGGCGGTCCGGTTCTGCCACCATGAACGCATGGTCCCGGTGCTGTGGCTGATCGTCGGATTTCTGCTGATCGCCGCGGAAGTGCTGTCCGGGGACTTCGTCCTGGCGATGCTGGGCGCGGCCGCGCTGGGGACGGCGGGCGCCGCGGCGCTGGGAGCTCCGCTGTGGGTCGACGCGCTGGTGTTCGCCGCGCTGTCGGCCGGACTGGTCGCCGGTGTGCGACCGGCGCTGAAGCGCCGCTTCCAGGTCGAGCAGGAGCTGAAGACGAACGTCGAGGCATTGGTCGGCAAACGCGCCACCGTGCTCGAACCGGTCGATCACCAGGGCGGCCGGGTGCGCATCGACGGCGCCGTGTGGTCGGCCCGCACGGCCGAAGACGAGCAGGTGCTGCAGACCGGCGCGACGGTGCTGGTCGTGGAGATCTCCGGGGCCACCGCGGTGGTTTCGGCACAACCTTGAGCTGGAGGATTCAGGTGGGTCCTGGATTGATCGTGCTGGTGGTCGTCGTACTGCTGGTCATCGTGGTGCTGGTGAAGTCGGTGCTGGTGGTGCCGCAGGCGCAGGCGTCGGTGGTCGAGCGGCTCGGCCGGTTCCGGACCGTGGCCGCGCCGGGGCTGAACTTCCTGATGCCGTTCCTGGACCGGGTGCGGGCCCGGATCGATCTGCGCGAGCAGGTGGTGTCGTTCCCGCCGCAGCCGGTGATCACCCAGGACAACCTGACGGTGTCCATCGACACCGTCGTCTACTTCCAGGTCACCGATTCGCGCGCGGCGGTCTACGAGATCTCCAACTACATCGTCGGCGTGGAGCAGCTGACCACCACGACGCTGCGCAACGTCGTCGGCGGGATGAGCCTGGAGGAGACGCTGACCTCCCGCGACCAGATCAACACCCAGCTGCGCGGGGTGCTCGACGAGGAGACCGGGCGCTGGGGCATCCGGGTCGCGCGGGTGGAGCTCAAGGCGATCGACCCGCCGCCGTCGATCAAGGACTCGATGGAGAAGCAGATGCGCGCCGACCGGGAGAAGCGCGCGATGATCCTCAACGCCGAAGGCGAGCGGGAGTCGGCGATCAAGACCGCCGAAGGCCAGAAGCAGTCCCAGATCCTGGCCGCCGAGGGCGCCAAGCAGGCGTCCATCCTCGATGCCGAGGGGGAGCGGCAGTCCAGCATCCTGCGTGCGCAGGGCGATCGGGCCGGTCGCTACCTGCAGGCCCAGGGCCAGGCGAAGTCGATCGAGAAGGTCTTCGCCGCGGTCAAGCGCGGCAAGCCCACTCCGGAACTGCTGGCTTACCAGTACCTGCAGACCCTGCCGCAGATGGCGCAGGGCGACGCGAACAAGGTGTGGGTGGTGCCCAGCGACTTCAACAAGTCGCTGGAGGGCTTCGCGCGGATGCTCGGCGCGCCCGGCGAGGACGGCACCTTCCGCTACGAGCCGCCGGCCGAGGAACCGCCCGCAGGCGCTCCGGAGGACGAGGAGGAGTCGGTGGCCGGCTGGTTCGACACCTCCACGAATCCGGAGGTCGCCGAAGCGGTCCGGGCGGCCGAGGAAGTGGCCCGCAAGGAGGTGCCCAGCGCCTCGGCGCCGGGCAACACCGGGCAGGGCGGCGCGTTGTCCGGTCCGGAGGCCGCGCGGGCGCTGGGCAGGCCCGGTGGTCTCGACGAGCCGCCCGCGGGCGGCAACCCACCCGCCTGACCGGCGTCTCCGGGCTCGGTGCGCATCGGTGATCGAGGTGCGGTGAGCGGCTGAGCAGATTTCGTGGGGGCGGTGCTCGTTCTCGCACCGCCCCCACGCTTTGCACTTTCCAAGTCGAAACATATAGACGTTTCAGTGCAAGCCGAAATTAACGCCAACAATCAGCTCGCCTCGGCCACCTGGTCCAGACAAACCGCTGCAGACCAACGCGACCTGGTGGAGTCCGCCTAAAGACCCTCGGGAAGGGGCGGAGGTGGGCCGATCAGTTGTGTCGGGTCACTGTCGGGTCACTGCGGCGGTTCGAGCATGGGTCCGCCCGCCACGCCGAGGACGCGCACGACGTCCAGCAGGTGCTCGCGCAGCCGGGTCTTCGCGGTCTCGGCGTCGCCGTCCCTGATCGCCTCGGCGACCCCGCTGTGCTGGTGCGTGATCAGCGGACGCCGGTCCTGGGTGCGGGCGGTGGCGGTGATCCGCAGCTGCCGGTCGCGCAGCGCGTTGTAGAGGTCGTCGACCACCGGGTTCGCCGCAGAGGAGACCAGCAGGGCGTGCAAGTCGCGGACCGCCCCGTGCATCTCGGCATCGCTGAGCCCGCGGGCGTCGCAGGCCGGGTGCGTGGTGAGTTCGCGGCCGACCGTGGCCATCGCGTCGAGGCCCTGTGCGGCGAGCTTGTCGATCGCGAAGGTCTCCATGGCCAGCCGGGCTTCCAGGAGTGCACGTGCTTCGGTCGGGGTCACCGGCACCACCAGCGCGCCGCGCTTGGGATACAGCCGCAGGAACCCCTCGGTCTGCAAGCGCAGGAACGCCTCGCGCACGGGTGTGCGCGACATCGTCAGCGCGGTGGCCACTTCGCCTTCGGACAGCAGATGCCCGTCCGGATAGGAGCCGTCGAGCAGACCGGCTTTGACGTGCTAGTAGGCGCGATCGGCGGCCGGTGTTTCCGCGGCGCCCGCTGCGGCCTGGGTGGTATGGGGCACGGGCTCCTGTGGTGTTGCGCTCGACACGAGGACATCGTACTGATCCCAACTTGTATCTAACATGCATACGAGATTTGGGGAGGTGCGTTACCAGTGACGGCCGAGGTGGTCGAAGACCGAACCGAGCGCTCAGCCGCACCAGCCACGGCGCCGCGTGGCGCATGGCTGGTGTGGGGCGTGGGCGCTGCGTGCTACTTCGTGGCGTTGTTCCACCGGGCGAGCCTGGGGGTGGCCGCACCGGACGCGCTGGTGCGCTTCTCCGCGGGTCCTGCGGTGCTGGCACTGTTCACCGCGCTGCAGCTCGGGGTTTACCTGGTGCTGCAGGTGCCGTCGGGTCTGCTTGCCGACCGTCTCGGGCCGCGTCGAGTGATCACCGGCGGGGTGGTCGCGCTCGCGGTCGGGTCCGCCGTCTTCGCGATCAGCGGCTCGATCGTCGGCGGAATCGCCGGCCGGGTGCTCATCGGCATCGGCGACGCGTTCATGTTCACCAACGTGCTGCGGTTGGCCGCGCAGTGGTTCCCGGCCAACCGCTACGGGCGGATCGCGGCGCTGACCGGGTTGATCGGCGGGCTCGGCCAGGTGGTCTCCACAGTCCCGCTGACTTCGGCGTTGCACGGGCTGGGCTGGCTGACGACGTTCCTCGGTGCTGCGGGTTTGACCGCGGTGCTGGCGGTGGTGGCGGTCGCGGTTATCCGGGATCGGCCGCGTGGCCTGGTCGAGGAGGACGCCGCCAGGCACGAGCGGATCGCAGGCACGTTGCGCGCGGTCGTGGCCCAGCGCGGCACGCGGAACTCGTTCTTCGCGCACTTCGTGCTCATGGGCCAGTTCTTGACGGTGACCACGTTGTGGGGTGCGCCGTGGCTGACCTCGGCGCAGGGCTTTTCCGGCGGTGCGGCCGGACGTCTGCTGTTGCTGTGCGCGGTCGGGTTCATCGTCGGCTCGCTGGTGGCAGGGCAGTGGGTGGCCGGTCGTGATCAGCGCCGTGAGCGCTACACGCTGGCGGTGTCGCTGCTGGTGGCAGTCGCCTGGGCGCTGGTGATCGGGTGGCCCGGTGCGCTGCCGCTGCCGGTGTTGGTGTGCGTGCTGGCCGTGATGGGCTTCTGCGGTGGTGGGGCGATGCTCGCCTTCGACGGCGCGGGATCGGCCAACGCCGCGCATCGTTCGGGCGCTGCCTCCGGCGTGGTGAACATGGGCGGTTTCCTGGCCGCGGTGCTGACCCAGCTGGTGGTCGGCTGGGTGCTGGAGGCGGTCGGATCGCCTGCTGCGACGGCGTACCGCTGGGCGTTCGCGCCGGGGCTGGTGCTGTTGCTGTTGGGCGCTGCCGGGCTGTGGGTGTACCGCGGGCGGTTCGGCGCGATCTCCCGGCGTTGAGCGCGCTGTCTCTGAGCTCGTTCTGCGTAGGCGGCCACTCGCCGGGTTGCGGCGGAAGCGGCTGACACCGCTTCCAAAGCCGGCACCGGAGCCGTTCGTAGGTCCCGAGGCGGGCACTGACACCCCTGGGGCCGCCGGTGCCGGATAGGGTCGCTGGATCGGCCGGCACCGTCGCCCAGGGGAGGTTTCGTGACCACGACGCTGGAACTGCAGAACTTCGTCGGCGGGGAGCGCGTCGGCACGGTTTCGGGTGCGACGTTGCCGCTGGTCGATCCGAGCTCGGGGGAGGAGTACGGCACTTCCCCGTTGACCCGCTGGACCGACGTCGACGAGGTGATGCGCACCGCCGGCGCGGCCGCGCGGAGCTGGACGCAGACCACGCCCGGGCAGCGGCAGCGGATGTTGCTGCGGATCGCGGAGGCCCTCGAGGAGCGGTCCGAGGAACTGGTGGTGGCCGAGTGCCGCAACACCGGCAAACCGTGGGCGGTGGTCCGCGAGCAGGAGTTGCCGCAGGCGATCGACCTGCTGCGGTTCTACGCGGCGGCCGCGCGGGTTCAGGAGGCCGGTGCGGCCGGGGAGTACGAGCCCGGGCACACCTCGTTCGCCAGGCGCGAGCCGATCGGGGTGTGCGCGCAGGTCACGTCGTGGACGCACCCGTTGCTGCTGGCGGTGGCGCGGATCGCTCCCGCGCTTGCTGCGGGTAACACGGTGGTGCTCAAGCCCGCCGAGACCACGCCGGTCAGCGCGTCGCTGCTGGCCGGGATCGCCGGGGAGGTGCTGCCGCCCGGCGTGTTGAACCTGATCTGCGGCGACCGCGACAGCGGCCGGGCGATGGTGGCCCACGAGGCGCCGGGGATGTTCTCGATCACCGGCACGGTCCGCTCCGGCATGGAGGTCGCGGCCTCCGCGGCCGCCGATCTCAAGCGCGCGCACCTGCAGCTGGGCGGCAAAGCCCCGGCGGTGGTGTTCGACGATGCCGATGTCGAGCGCGCGGCGCGGGGCATTGCGCGGGCCGCGTTCGGCGACGCGGGGCAGAGCTGCACCGCTGCGAGCCGGGTGCTGGCCGGGCCTGGTGTGCACGACGAGCTGGTGGCCGCGCTCGCGGAGCAGGCGGCCGCGTTGCGCCCGGGGCCGCCGCAGGACCTCGATGCCGCGTTCGGCCCGCTGAACAGTTCCGGACAGCTGGACCTGGTCGCCGAGCACGTCGAGCGGTTGCCGGAGCACGCCCGGGTGGTCGCAGGCGGCAGGCGCAAGGGCGGTCGCGGCTACTTCCACGAGGCCACCGTCGTGGCCGGGATGCGGCAGGAGGACGAGCTGGTGCAGCACGAGG
>X190_Common_House_Gecko__coassemble_323_pt1 | contig 10781 bp, 11 predicted proteins | sample X190_Common_House_Gecko__metabat2_low_PE_001 | metagenome-assembled genome bin X190_Common_House_Gecko
GGTCCGCCTGCGGTGTTCCGGCGGAGCGGCTGGCGGACGGTGACCGGGTCGCCGCAGTCGGCCGGTGTTGCGGCGGTTCGCGTTGCCGAGTCGGTGTTGCCCCGTCGGTGTTGCCGCAGTCGGTATGCCGGGGTCGGTTTGCCGGAGCGGGGCCGCGCGGTCGCGCTCATTCCAGAATGAGACCGTCCCGGAACGCGGAAAGGCAATCCGCTTCACCGAATCGAGCGATGGCACGGTCTCAGCGCAGAAAATAGATTCCTGCTATGTCCAGCGTTCGAGCAACCGACGCCGGGGAAAGCCCTGCTCAACAGCGCACTCCCGGCGCGGCCGGATCCAGCGTCCGCGCCCGCAGCCTCGGCATGGAAATCCGCACGTTGCGCAAGAACGCCGCGCTGCGGCTGGAACAACTCGCGCAGCGCTGCGGATGGTCCAGGGCGACGCTGGGCCGCATCGAATCCGGCGAACGCGTTCCCGGTGAAACCGAGATGGCGACGCTGCTGGGCACCTTGGGGGTCACCGGCCCGGAACGCGCCCGGCTCTTCGAGCTGGTGCAGGCCGCCGCCGAGCCGCGCTGGTGGGAGGTCGGCGGGCACGCCGGAACACCGGCTGCACTGGCCGCGCTGATCGACTACGAGCGGTTCGCCACCGAGATCACCGATGTCGCGCTGGCGCTGGTGCCGGGGCTGCTGCAGACCGCCGACTACGCGCGGGCGGTGCAGACCGCGGGCGGTGTGACCGGTGCCGACCTGGAATCGCACGTCGCGCTGCGGCTCGGCAGGCAAGGCGTGCTGACCAGGGAGCAGGAGCCGGTGCGGTTCCGCGCCTACCTGGACGAGGCGGTGCTGTGCCGCCCCGTCGGCGGGCCGGAGGTGATGCTCGACCAGCTCCGGCACGTGCTGCGGATGGCCCGGCGCGCGCACATCACGGTGCAGGTCGTGCCGTTCGCGGCGGGTGCGCACGCGGGCATGAACGGCGATCAGCTGCTGCTGGAGTTCCGGCGGCAACGGCCCATCGTGCACGTCGAGCACCTGCGGTCCGGTGCTTTCCTGGACGACAGCGCGGAAACCGCGCCGTTCTTCGAGTCGCTGTCCCGGGTGGCCGGAGCCGCGCTGTCCGCGGACGACTCGGTCCGGCTGATCACCGAGCGGGCCGCGCAGCTCGAGGCCGACCACGTTCCCGCGTAGTGCTCCGCCGTTGCCGGAACCTCCGGCCGCTCGGCGGAATCCGGCCGGTCCAGCGAGCGGCTGCTGATCGTTCCGGTGCACCCGAGCGGGAGCCGGTTCGAGCGGCCGCAAGTGGTTGTGCGCGTGGTCACGCGGGGTGGTGCGTAGCCACGCTAGCCTCGGTCCTACCCTCGGAGCCGTGAACCCGACCGAGCTCGCCGCGTCCGGCCCGCTGCTGTTCGCGGCCGTCATCGCGGTGCTCGCCGGGGCCGTCAGCTTCGCTTCGCCGTGCGTGGTCCCGCTGGTGCCGGGCTACCTCGCCTACCTCGCGGGCGTCGTCGGCGCGGAATCCCCGCCGATCGACGCGGGCGAGGCGCAGCGCACGCGCCGCGGCCGCTGGCGGGTCGCCGGCGCCGCGCTGCTGTTCGTGGCCGGGTTCAGCGTCGTGTTCGGCGCCAGTTCGCTGCTGCTGCTCGGGTTGTCCGACGCGTTGCTGGCCAACGAGCCGCTGCTGCAACGCATCGGCGGAGTGATCACGGTCGCGATGGGACTCGTGTTCATCGGCCTGGTTCCCGCGCTGCAACGCGACGTGCGGGTGCACAAGGTCCCGCAGGCCGGGCTGTGGGGCGCCCCGCTGCTGGGTGCCGTGTTCGGTCTCGGGTGGACACCGTGCCTCGGGCCGACGTTGACCGGTGTGATGTCGCTGGCCATCGGCACCGACGTGAGCACCAGCACGGCCGTGCGCGGTGTGCTGCTCGTCGCCGCCTACTGCTTCGGCCTCGGCCTCCCGTTCGTGCTGCTGGCGCTCGGTGCCCGGTGGGCGGTGCGCAGCGCGGGCTGGCTGCGCGGCCGCGGGCGCGTCATCCAGATCGCCGGTGGTGCGCTGCTGGTAGTGGTGGGCTTGCTGCTCGTCACCGGTCTTTGGGGAGAACTGATCGCGGTTTTGCGTGAACCTGTAAACGGATTCGAGACACCGATCTGATGTCCCGAGTCCGCACCGCCCTGGCTTTCCTGCGCAACACCTGGCGCGGCCTGACGTCCATGCGCACCGCGCTGGTGCTGCTGTTCCTGCTGGCGATGGCCGCGCTGCCCGGCGCGCTGATCCCGCAGCGCTCGCTGAACCCGGGCGAGGTCGACAAGTACTTCAAGGATTACCCGAAGGTCGCGCCGATCCTGGACAAGCTGGGCGTGTTCGAGGTGTTCAGCTCGGTCTGGTTCGCCTCGATCTACGTGCTGCTGTTCATCTCGCTGATCGGCTGCCTGCTGCCGCGCTGCCTGGAGTACTACCGGCAGCTGCGCGGCAGGCCGGTGCGCACGCCGCGGAATCTCGAGCGGATGCCGCACCACGCGACGGCCACTGTGGACGGAACGCCGGACGAGGTGCTGGCAACCGCGAACCGCAAGCTGCGCGGCTGGCGCAAGGACGAGCGCACCGACGACGAAGGCCGCCGCTCGATCAGCGCGGAGCGCGGCTACCTGCGCGAGGCCGGGAACCTGGTGTTCCACTTCGCACTGGTGGCCCTGTTGATCGGGCTCGCGGGCGGCAAGCTCTACAGCTACGAGGGCCAGGTCATCGTGATGGCCGACGGTTCGGAGTTCTGCAACTCCGGCACCTACAACTACGACTCGTTCCGCGCCGGGCTGAACGTGGACGGAACCCGGCTGAGCCCGTTCTGCTTGCGGGTCAACGACCTCAACGTCAAGTACCAGCACACCGGACAGCCGGCGGGTTTCCAGGCCGACGTGGACTACCAGTCCGGGCAGGACCTGGCCAGCGGCGACTGGCAGCAGCACGATCTGCAGGTGAACCATCCGCTGCGCACTGCTGGCGACCGGGTCTACCTGACCGGTGAGGGCTACGCGCCGACGTTCACCGTCACCTGGCCGGACGGGCAGAAGCGCACCAGCACCGTGCAGTGGCAGCCGATGGACACGACGACGAAGTTGTCCCAGGGCGCCACCAAGTTCGACCAGCCCGGCGTGACCGATGAGAAGCAGCGGCGCGAGACCCAGATGGCGGTTACCGGGCTGTTCGCGCCGACGGCCGGCTACGACGGCAAGGTGCTCGGTTCGCGGTTCCCGGACCTGCTGGACCCGGCTGCGGCGGTGGACGTGCTGCGCGGCGACCTCGGGCTGGACTCCGGACGCGGGCAGTCGATCTTCGGCGTGGACCAGAAGATGGTCGAGTCCGGGCGGCTGCAGCGGGTCGCGCGGGAGAACCTGCGCGTCGGGCAGGAACTCCGGCTCGCCGACGGCACCAAGGTGCACTTCGACGGCGTCGAGCGGTGGGCCAACCTGCAGGTCTCGCACGACCCGTCCCAGCAGTACGTGCTGATCGCGGCGATCGCGGTGATCTTCGGGCTGACCGCTTCGCTGAGCATCAAGCGCCGCCGGATCTGGGTGCGGGTGGCCCCGCACCCGGAGGCCGAACAGGACGGTTCCGCGCGTACCGTTGTCGAGGTCGGCGGACTCGCCCGGACCGATCAGGCCGGCTATGGCGAAGAATTCACCAGGTTGGCCAAGGACTTGCTCGGGACCGATGGCTCCGACGCGGAGCCTTCCGGGTCGGAATCCGTGCGCGGAAGGAAGAGCTGATGCCGGTCAACCAGACGCTGTCCACCTACAGCGACATGGCCTTCGCGACCTCGGTCGTGATCTACATCGCGGCCATGCTGCTGTACTTCGCCGAATTCGCCTACGGCGGTCGCAAGCAGGTCAAGGCCGCGCGGGAGGCGGAGCTGGTCACCGCGGGCGGTGGCTCGGCCGCGGAGTCCAACGGCGGCGTCGGCCGGGTCGAGCAGCCGCAGGGCCGCCCGCTGTCCGAGCGCTTCGGCGGCTTGGCGGTGTCGATGACGGTGCTCGGCGCGCTGGTGCACGCCGCCTCGTTGATCTTCCGCGGGGTCGCGACCGGCCGGGCGCCGTGGGGCAACATGTACGAGTTCGGCTCGGCGATCTGCCTCGCGGCGGTGATCGCCTGGACGATCGTGCTGTTCCGGCAGATGCGGGCCGAGCGCCGCGACGCGACTCCGGCGCAGTTGCGCGGGCTCGGCGGTTTCCTGCTGCTGCCGGTGGTGCTGCTGCTGTTCCTGTCCGGCACGGTGCTGTACGCGAAGGCGGCTCCGCTGCAGCCCGCGCTGCAGTCCTACTGGATCGTGATCCACGTGACCGCGGCGATCATCTCCAGCGGTGCGCTGATGTTCGCGGGTACCGCCAGCGTGCTGTACCTGCTGCGCGCGCGGTACGAGAACAACCCGCTGAAAATGGTGAAATTCGGTTCCCGGCTGCCCGCCGGGCAGGCGCTGGACCGGATGGCCTACCGCGCCACCGTGATCATCTTCCCGGTGTGGACGTTCGCGATCATCGCCGGGGCGATCTGGGCGGAGGCCGCCTGGGGCCGGTTCTGGGGCTGGGACCCGAAGGAGACCTGCTCGTTCATCGCCTGGGTCGTCTACGCTGCGTACTTGCACGCGCGCGCGACCGCGGGATGGCGCGGCGTGCGGGCCGCCTGGGTCAACATCGCCGGGCTGGCCGTGATGATCTTCAACCTGTTCTTCATCAACATCGTCGTCTCCGGGCTGCACTCGTACGCTGGGCTGTGAGTCCATGATCCGAGCCGGAGCGCGGCGTCCGGCCACCCGCGTCACGCGGGCGGCCGGCACTCGTCCCGGTAATGATCGAGCCAAGTGCAGGAGGTACGGGAACGGTGACCGGACGCTACGAAGAGCCCGAAACGCAGCGCGAGGCGGGTTCGACGTCGCCCGGTGCGGCCGCTGACGGCCCGCGCCCGGAGGCGTCCACGGAAGCCCGGAACCCGTCCGCGGCGTCGAACGGCCCGGCCGGGCACGGCGCACCGGATTACGGCTACGGCCCGCAGGAGTCCGCCCAAGCGCCGTACGTCGAGCCGGGCACGACGCCGAACAACACCCCGCTGCAGCCGCCGGAGATGCCGCCGCAGCACTACCCGGCACCCGGTGTCCAAGGTGGACAGCCGTTCCCGGACGTCCGCCCGCAGTCCGGGCCGCTCTACGTCGACCCGACCCAGTCCGGCCCGCAGCAGCAGGCCGGCGCGCCCGGGCCGAACCCGGCGCAGGGCCCGCCCGGCCCCCAGCCCGTCCAAGGTGGACAGTCCGGACCGCACCAGGTGCCGCCGGGGGGCTCCGGGCCGTTCCCGGCACCGCCCGGGCAGTCCGGGCCGCACCAGGTGGGCGGTGTCCCGTCCGGGCCGTACGCGCCCGCGGCCGGTCCGTTCCCGCAGCAGCCCGGATACCCGCAGAACCCCCAGCAGCCGAATCCCGGGCAGCCCCAGGGGTTCCCGCCGCAGCAACCGCCGCAGGGCGGCAACCAGCAGGCGTTCGGCCAGGACCTGTCCTCGGCGCAGCTGCTCCGGCAGACCAGGCGCCCACCGCAGTCCGGTTGGCGCAAGGCCCTCTACGTGGCCAGCGGCCGCTCGATCAACCTGGGCGAATCCGCTTCGGACGTGCGCCGCCGGGAGCTGATCGGCCGGATCAACCAGCCGCTGCAGGGCTGCTACAAGATCGCGATGCTGAGCCTGAAGGGCGGCGTCGGCAAGACCACCACCACCGCGACGCTGGGCTCCACCTTCTCGTCGCTGCGCGGTGACCGGGTGATCGCGGTGGACGCGAACCCGGACCGCGGCACGCTCAGCCAGAAGATCCCGCTGGAGACGACCGCGACGGTGCGGCACCTGCTGCGCGACGCGCAGCGCATCCGCAAGTACAGCGACGTGCGCTCGTACACCTCGCAGGGCCCGAGCCGGTTGGAGATCCTCGCCAGCGAGCAGGACCCGGCGGTCTCCGAGGCGTTCAGCGAGGACGACTACCAGCGCACCGTGACGCTGCTGGAGCACTTCTACAACATCCTGCTCACCGACTGCGGCACCGGACTGATGCACTCGGCGATGAAGGGCGTGCTGGACGTCGCGGACTCACTGGTGATCGTCTCGCCCGGCTCGATAGACGGTGCGCGCAGTGCTTCGGCCACATTGGACTGGCTGGACGCGCACGGCTACGGCTCGCTGGTGGCGCGCTCGGTCGCGGTGATCAATTCGGTGCGGCCGGGTTCCGGCAAGGTCGACGTGGACAAGCTCAGCGCGCACTTCGGGTCGCGTTGCCGCTCGGTGGCGCGCATCCCGTTCGACGCGCACCTGGAAGAGGGCGCCGAGGTGGAGCTCGACCAGCTCGCCGCGCCGACCAGGCTGGCGCTGCTGGAGCTGGCCGCGATCGTCGCCGACGACTTCCCGCAGGCGTTCGGCAGGCAGCGGCAGGTGTGACCGCGGGCGGCCGCGCCCGGATCAGTCCTGGTCGGCCGGGATCAGTCCTGGTCGTGGTCGCCGGTGTTGCGCTGCTGCTCGCCGAGCCGCCGCAGGAACTCGGGATCGTCGTCGGGTGCCACCGTCCTGCGGCCGGAGGCGCTTTCCGGTTCGTCGTCGCGCATCGGGCCGAAGGCCCGCCACATCAGTACGGCGACGGTGAGCGCGCCGATCGCTGCCAGGACGTAGATCATCGGACACCTCCAACACTTCCCCGCCGAGACTAGCCCGAGTGGCGGGGTCGGTGGGTGCGCCGATCAGGCAACGACCCGGGGAGCCCGCCGCGCGGGCGGGTCCCCCGGGTGCGGATCAAGCGGAGCGGACGTCGTTGGTGAGCTCGGCCAGCAGCGTGCGGACCTCCGACTCGCGGAACCGGCGGTGCCCGCCGGGCGTGCGGATGGAGCCGATCCGGCCCGCGGTCGCCCATCTCGTGACCGTCTTGGGGTCGACCCGGAACAGCGAGGCGACCTCACCAGGGGTGAGCAGTTGTTCCTGGCCGTTCTGACGAGACTGGGGAGTCGTCGCGGTCACAGCGGACCTCCACAATGCGGACGGTTTTCGGGCATTCCGGTCGCATCCTGGCACCCGGATGGTCAGGTACTCGAACATTTGGCTCCAGGTAAAGGGAAGGTAAGGGACGAAACCGGCGCATCGGGCGGGACCGCCGGGCGCTGGGCCGCAACGGCCGTGCTCTACCCTGGCTGACGTGCAGGAACAGCAGGTGGCCGAGCACGCGGGGCCGGACGGGCGGACGAACCTGGCGCGGGACATCGCGCTTTACACCTTGGCGAGGCTGGGACTGCTGGTCGCGGTCACCGCCGTGATCGCCGCCTGCCAGGTGCCGGTGCTGGTGGCCGCGGCCGTGTCCGTAGTGGTCGTGATGCCGTTGTCGATGCTGGTGTTCGGCAAGCTGCGCCGCCGCGTCGCGGCGGGCATGGTGCACCGGGCGCAGCGCCGCGAAGAACTCCGCGCGCAGCTCCGCGGCGACCGCGACGAGTCCGATGACCAGCAGTGACGTCGAGCGGGCCCGCGCTGTCGTGGACCGCTCCTGCGGGAGCACGCGGGCCTGGTGCAACGAAGCCGTCCGGCTCATCGAGGCCGACGCGAACCGCAGCGCCGACACTCACCTGCTGCGGTTCCCGCTGCCGCCGGAGTGGGGCATCGACCTTTACCTCAAGGACGAGTCAACGCATCCGACCGGTTCGCTCAAACACCGGTTGGCCCGATCGCTGTTCCTCTACGCCATCTGCAACGGATGGGTGACGGAGAACACGCCGGTGATCGAGGCGTCCTCCGGTTCCACCGCGGTTTCCGAGGCGCACTTCGCGCACCTGCTCGGCCTGCCGTTCATCGCCGTGATGCCCCGCTCGACCAGCGCGGAGAAGGTCGCGCTCATCGAACGGCACGGCGGCACCTGCCACTACGTGGATCGCGCGGACGCGATCTACGCGGAGTCCCGGCGGCTCGCCGGCGAACTCGGCGGGCACTTCATGGACCAGTTCACCCACGCCGAACGCGCCACCGACTGGCGCGGGAACAACAACATCGCCGAGTCGATCTTCGAGCAGATGGCGTTGGAGCGGCACCCGGTGCCGGAGTGGATCGTCACCGGCGCGGGAACCGGCGGCACCAGCGCGACCCTCGGCCGCTACATCCGCTACCGGCGGCACCGCACCCGGCTCGCGGTGGTCGACCCGGAGCACTCGGTCTTCTTCGACGCCTGGCGCCGCGGCGATCCGGCGCAGACCGGTTCCCGCGGCTCGCTGATCGAGGGCATCGGCAGGCCCCGGGTGGAACCCTCCTTCGTCGGAGAGGCCATCGACCGCATGGTCAAGGTCACCGATGCGGCCTCCATCGCCACCGTCCGCTGGGCCGCGGACGTGCTCGGCCGCCGGGTCGGCGGATCCACCGGGACGAACCTGTGGGGCGCGTTCGGCCTGATCGCCGAGATGGTGCGGGACGGGCGCGGCGGCAGCATCGTCACGCTGCTCTGCGACGGCGGCGAGCGCTACGCGAACACCTACTACGACGACGAATGGGTGGCCGCGCAAGGGATGGACCTGAGCGGGCCCCTCGAGGTGCTGGCGGAGTTCCACCGCACCGGCGCGTGGCCGGTCGCGGGCTGAGCCGTCCGCGGCGGTCCTGGCGACGGCACGTACTCTGCGATCAGCAGTCGTTCCAGGAGGTGACATGCGCGCGATCGTGCCCGCCGCGCTGATCACCCTGCTCGCGGCCGGATGCACCCAGGGCGGGCCCGGTCCCGCACCCGCGACCACCTCGCCGGGGACCACCACCAGTCAGCCCGAGTCGGTCGCCCCGTCGATCACTCGGCAGGTGCCGCCGGAGCAGCGCCGCGCGCTCGCGGACGCCTCAGCGAAACAGCTGTGCGGGCTGGTCACGGTGGACGAACTCGGCAAGCTCGCGTTCCCGGTGGGCGCGGGCGCGCCGCGCGAGATCGGCTTGGAGCCGTCGGTGCGCGGCTGCCAGTTCGAGGCGCAGAACGGGTCGCGGTCGATCCTGATCGGCTCGCAACCGGACGGTTTCGGCGGGCTCGGCGACGAAGAGGTCGAGCTCGGCGCGGTGCGCGGCACCCAGCAGCTGCACGTCAACGACTGCACCGTGTTCGCGCCGCAGGCCGGGGCGACCTTGCAGGTCGCGGTGAACGCGCCGGAAGCCGACTCGGACGACTGCGAGACCGCGCAGGGGGTCGCGCAGTACGTGCTGGCCGGGGTGCGCTGAGGCGAGCTCGGCTGTGTCCGCAGGCTGAGCCGGGGTTCGGCTGCGTCGACGAGCTGAGCCGGAGCTCAGCTGTGCCGACCGGCCGAGCCGGAGCTCAGCCGGCGGCCAGCGCGACCCCGGTCGCCGCGCCCCACACCAGCATCGCCAGGCCGGTGTCCCGCAGCGTCGGGATCAGCCCGCGCCCGGAAGCGCCGCCGGTCACCGCCCGCACCGGGTTGATCAGCAGCGGCAGCGCGAGGAAACCCACCAGTGCCCACGAATTGCGCAGCCCGGTCAGCACCGTGATCAGGAACGGGATCAGCACCAGCGCCAAGTAGAGCGTGCGGGTGTCCCGATCGCCGAGCAGCACCGCCAGGGTGCGCTTGCCGGTGACCCGGTCGCCGGGGATGTCGCGCAGGTTGTTCGCCACGAGCACGGCGCTGGAGAACGCGCCCACCGCGACCGCGCCACCGATGGCGAACCCGCTGACCGTGCCCGCCTGCGCGAACATCGTCCCCAGCACCGCGACCAAGCCGAAGAAGACGAACACGGCGACCTCACCGAGCCCGGAATAGCCGTACGGGCGCTTGCCGCCGGTGTAGAACCAGGCGCCACCGATGCACAGCAGCCCGACCAGCAGCATCCACCACTGACCGCTGAGCAGCACCACGCCGATCCCGGCCAGCGCGCCCAAGCCGAAGCAGGTGAACGCGGCCGTGCGCACCGACCCCGGCGTCGCTGCGCCGGAGCCGACCAGGCGCATCGGCCCGACCCGGCTGTCATCGGTGCCGCGGACTCCGTCCGAGTAGTCGTTGGCGAAGTTCACCCCGATGATCAGCAGCACCGACACCGCCAGCGCCAGCAGCGCGATCGGTGCGGACCACCCGTCCACCCCGGCGGCCGCGCCGGTTCCGACCAGCACGGGCGTGATCGCGTTCGGCAATGTGCGCAGCCGCGCGCCTTCGATCCACTGAGTGACAGTCGCCATGGGGGTCATCATCTCGCACCGCTCGTGGTCATTGATGAAGAGTCGACCGCAACGCCCGCCGGTCCGGCTTGCCCGGCCCGCGCAACGGCAGTTCGGCCAGGAACTCCACCCGCTTGGGCACGGCCGCGGGGCCCGCTTCGGCGCGCCGCGCGCAGCGCTTCCGCCCGCGGGGGCGCCGCCGGGTCGGCGGGCACGACCGCGGCCACCACCGCCTGGCCCCATTCGGCGTCGTCCACCCCGAGCACGCAGACCTCGCGCACGCCGTCGAGTTCGCCGAGCACGCGTTCCACCTGGGCCGGGGCGATGTTCACGCCGCCGGTGATGATCAAGTCGTCGGCGCGGCCCACGATCTCCAACCGGTCCCCCGACCACCGGCCGAGGTCGCCGGTGCGGAACCAGCCGTCGTCGAACGCCGCGGCCGGAGTCTGCCGCCGGTAGCCGCGGGCCAGCGTCGGGCCGGACAGCGACACCGGACCGGCCGTGCCGGACTCCGCGGCACCGGAGGGGGCCTCGACTCGCACCCGTACCCCGTCCAACGGCACGCCGTCGTAGACGCAGCCACCGGAGGTCTCGCTCATGCCGT
>X190_Common_House_Gecko__coassemble_324_pt1 | contig 10775 bp, 7 predicted proteins | sample X190_Common_House_Gecko__metabat2_low_PE_001 | metagenome-assembled genome bin X190_Common_House_Gecko
GCATTGGATGCGGTGCAGCTGGACGGGATCTCGCTGCCGATCGCGGTCGGGCTGCTGGTGATGATGTATCCCGTGCTGGCCAAGGTCCGCTACGACCGGCTGGATACGGTCACCGGCGACAAGCGGCTCATGGTCTCGTCCCTGCTGCTGAACTGGGTGCTCGGCCCGGCGCTGATGTTCGCGCTGGCCTGGACGTTGCTGCCGGACCTGCCGGAGTACCGCACCGGATTGATCATCGTCGGACTCGCCCGGTGCATCGCGATGGTCATCATCTGGAACGACCTAGCCTGCGGTGATCGGGAGGCCGCCGCCGTACTGGTGGCGCTGAACTCGGTGTTCCAGGTCATCGCCTTCGCCGGACTCGGCTGGTTCTACCTGAGCGTGCTACCCGGCTGGCTCGGCCTGGCCACGGTCGGCCTGGACGTCTCGGCCTGGGCGATCGCGAAGTCCGTTCTGATCTTCCTCGGCATCCCGCTGGTGGCGGGATACCTCACGCGCAAGTTCGGCGAACGCGCCAAGGGCCGCGACTGGTACGAAGCCCGTTTCCTGCCGAAGATCGGCCCGGCCGCGCTCTACGGACTGCTGTTCACCATCGTGATCCTCTTCGCCCTGCAAGGCGACCAGATCACCAGCCGTCCCCTCGATGTCGCCCGCATCGCCCTGCCGCTGCTGGCGTACTTCGCCCTGATGTGGGCCGGATCTTTCGCACTGGGCAAGCTGATCGGCCTGAGCTACGAGCGTTCCGCCACGCTGTCGTTCACCGCGGCGGGCAACAACTTCGAACTCGCCATCGCCGTAGCGATCGCCACGTTCGGCGTCACCAGCGGCCAGGCACTCGCCGGGGTCGTCGGGCCTCTCATCGAGGTCCCCGTGCTCGTCGCCCTGGTCTACGTCTCGCTAGCCGCACGCCGCTGGTTCAGCACCCCTGAGCCAGTGCAGGAAGCGTCGCCCGCCCGATGAAACCCAACGGAGATACCGTGACCGACCCGCCGGAAGTTCTGTTCGTCTGCGTGCACAACGCGGGCCGATCCCAGATGGCCGCCGCTCTGTTGCAGCACCATGCGCAGGGCAGGGTGACCGTCAGGTCGGCGGGATCGGCGCCGGCCGCGAGCATCAATCCCGCTGTGCATGAGGTCATGCTCGAGCTCGGCATCGACCTCGCCCACGAGGCGCCGAAAAGGCTCACCACCGGAGCCGTCGAGGCGGCTGATGTCGTAATCACCATGGGCTGTGGCGACGCCTGCCCCGTCTTCCCCGGTAAGCGCTACCTCGACTGGCGCCTCACCGACCCGGCAGGCAAATCCATCGAAGAGGTCCGCACCATCCGCGACAACATCGACCAGCGCATCCGCGGTCTCTTCGCGGAACTGGTCAACAGCTAACCACCGACAGCTGGCGGGAGCTCCGGCGCGAGAACACCGCCCCAGCGGTGGAGCGCAAGCGCCGGAAAAGCTCCCGCCCGCGCGCCGCCGAACGCGGCGCCTTGATGCAGATGCAGAAAAGTTCGGCAACAGCTGAGCCTCTTCGCAGACGGCGAACGGCGCGCCGATCCGCTCGTTTCCCGTGTCGAGCTGGTCAACGGCGGTCGCGAGTTGCCGTAAAGGATCCTCCAACGCCGACATGCGCCCTTGTTCGTCGCCGTCACGGTCGGACGCCGGGCAGCACCGACGCCGCCTGATCCGGGTGCTCGCCGGAGCGGACGGGCCGACGGTCCCAACAGATCGGGCGAACCGTCCGTTCAGCGGTGGCGAAGCCCCGAGGCCTCAGATGAGCCCGTGCCGCATCACGTATCCGACGGCGTGCGCGCGGTTGCGCAGCTGCAACCGGGTGGTGATCTCGTGCAGCACGTTCTTGACCGTGCGCTCCGAGTAGGACATCTTCACCGCGATCTCGCCGGTGTCGAAGCCTTCGGAGACCAGCCGCAGCACCTCGACCTCCCGCGCGGTCAGCGCGGACAGGCTCAACCCGCCCGATTCGCCCGCGTTGCGCTGCAACTGCCCCACGTGGTCGAGCAACCGGCCCAGCATGTCCCCGGGCAGCACGCCCTCGCCGCGGATCAGCGCGAGCACCAGCGACACCAGCCGGTCCTGGTCGGCTTCGGCGCGGCGCAGCACCGCGCCCACTCCGCACTCGATGGTCAGCCGCAGCGCGTTGTGCCCGAACTCGCCGATCACCAGGCCGGTGCGCGCGGGCGAGCCGCGCTGCAACTGGCGCAGCAGCCGCACGGCCTGCTCGTCGAGCCGGTCCACCACCGCCAGCGCCACCGCGGCCTGGTCGGTCTCGTCCTCGCCGAGCAGCCGCACTTCCGGCCGGGGGCGCAGCAGCGCGATGGTTCCCGCCTGCAACAACTCGTCGGCGGCGTGCACCGCGACCGGCACTCTCGTGGTCATCCGCACTCCAATCTGGTCTGGCACCGCGCTCGGGTGCAGCGCGGGAACGTCGATGCGGGCAGTGGTGTTGCCCCGGTGCTGCCCTCGCGGACCTGCCGTCCGGAGTGCGTGGCGGCTTAACTTCTCTCGGGTGAGCACATCAGCGGAGCTGGAGAGCACGACGATCGCCGTGGCCCCCGGCGGGGAGGCGACCGCCGTCCTTGCGGTGCGCAACGACACCGACATCGTCGAGGCGTACGAGTTCGAGGTGGTCGGCGAGTGCGCGTCGTGGACCGTGGTCGAACCCGCACGGCTCTCGCTTTATCCGGGAACGCGCGGCACGGTGACGCTGCGGCTGCGGCCGCCGCGGTCCCCGGAAGTTCCGGCCGGGGAAGTGCCGCTGGCCGTGCGGGTGCTGCCGGTGGAGCGCCCGGAGCTGGTCACGGTCCCCGAGGGAACCGTCTACATCGGACCGTTCCAGATGCTGCGCGGCTGGCTGGCCCCGCAGCGCCGCCGCGGCTGGCGCAGCGGACGCTTCTGGGTGGTGCTGCACAACCAGGGCAACACCCCGTTCGCGGTAGGGCTGGAACCCGCGGATCCGGCCGAGGAGCTGAAGTTCCGGCTCGACGAGCAGCAACCGGCGCTGGAACCGGGCGAGCAGCGGGAGGTGCGGCTGCGCGCGCGGGCGCGCAAGTTGCACTGGTTCGGGAAACCGCCGAGCAAGCCGTTCACGGTCACCGCCGAACCGGATGCCGGCGAGGTGAGCGAGCACGAACTCGCGCCGCCGGAGCAGTTCGACGGCGAGCTGCACCAGATCCCGATCTTCCCGAAGTGGCTGCTGGCCCTGCTGGCGCTGCTGCTGGCCCTGCTGCTGCTGTGGTTCACACTGGTACGACCCCAGGTGCAGCGATCGGCGAAGGAAGCGGCCGAGGAACAAGCCCGGGAAATGGCCGCGGCGGGCGAACTCGTGCCGCCCGGCGGGCAGCCGGAGGAACCGCAGCCGGAGCCGCCGAAGCCGCAGCCGGAGACCCCGCCCAAGCAACCGGGTGAAGGGGATGCGCTGAACACCACGCCCGGCGGCGGTCAAGAATCCGTCACGCTGCCCGTGGTGACCGATGGCGCCGACAACGCGGCCGGGACCTGGACGGTTCCGGAAGGGAAGGTGTTCTTCGCCACGGATCTGGTGGTGGCGAACAACCAGGGCGATGAAGGAGTGCTCACGATCTCCTTCGGCGATCGGCTGATCACCCGAATAGCGCTGGAAACCTTCCGGAACCAGGACTACCACTGGGTCACGCCGATCCAGGTTTCCGCCGGGGAGCGGATCACCGCCGCGGTCACCTGCGCGCGGCCCGGCACACCGGCTACCGGGCAGCAGGCCACCCAGTGCTCGGAACTGCTCAACGTCGCAGGTGTGCTCCGGAACGCGCAGCCATGAGCCGCGCACCGGGAACTGGTGCGGCATTCCTCCCCCTCGCCCCGTGGCGCCGCCCGCCCGACCGGCGCGGCGCTTTCGCCAGACAATCACGGGGCGGCTGAATTCGGCCACGAAGTTCGGCACGCAGAAATCGACGCGGTTCCTTCCGGTCGGTACTGCGGGAACCGGCTGTTCGAGTGTCGCGAATCTGCCGTTCGGGTGCATCGCTACCGGCCTTCGCGTGCAAACGATCGTCCGGGAAAGCGCCTTGGCGCAGTATTGTGCCCGGGTCCGCGCGAGCCGGATAATGGTCAGCGGGTTTCGCTCGAAATTTTCCGGGCGCCGGTCCCGCAGCGCCGCGGTTCGCCACCCGGCGCCGGTCTGCGGGGCGGCGTCGGCGCGCTGCCGGGAATGGTGGTGGGTCGATGGCGATAGCGGGTACCGGGCACGGAACGGCCGCGAGCACCCGATTCCCGTACCTGCTCAAGACGCTGCGGGAGGCGGCGGGGCTGACCCAGGAGGACCTGGCCGCGCGTTCCGGGGTGAGTTCCCGCGCGATCAGCGACATGGAGCGCGACCGGGTCGTCCGCCCGCAGGTGCGCACCTTGCAGGCGCTGGGTTCCGTGCTGGCGCCGGAAGGATCGGCCGCGTCGGCGGAATTCCTGCGCCGCGGCCGGGCGAAGGCGGCTGCCGCGCCGCCGCGACCGCAGCGCTGCCCCTCCGGTGGGCGGCCGGAACCACCGCCGGAGATCGCCGATCTGACCGGCCGGGAGCGGGAGCTGCGCGAAGTCCTCGCCGCGGCCGGACGTGCCAGGGGAGCCCGCGCCGCGACGGTGATCACCGTGTCCGGCCCGCCGGGCGTGGGCAAATCCGCCTTCCTGGTGCACGCCGCGCACCGGCTCGCACCACGTTTCCCGGACGGCTGCGTGCATCTGGGGCTGGGCGGGCGCAACTCCGCGCAAGCGCTCGGCGTGCTGCTGAGCGCCCTCGGCGTCCCGGACGACGAGCTGCCCACCAGGTTCGAAGCCCGCGCGAGCCGCTACCGCTCGCTGCTGCGCGACCGCAAGCTGCTGCTGGTGTTCGACGACGTCGTCGAGGAGGGGCAGGTCCGGCCGCTGCTACCCAGCAACCCGGACTGCGTGGTGCTGATCAGCGGTCCCCGCCAGCTCACCGGACTGGAATCGGTCGCGCGCACGGCGCTGGAGCAGCTGCGGCCCGCCGAGTCCGAGCGGCTGCTGTCGTCGATCGCAGGCGCTCGGCGGATCAGCGCCGAGCCGGAGGCGACCGCGGCGCTGGCCGAGCTGTGCGACCACCTGCCGCTGGCGCTGCGCATCGCCGGGAACCAGCTGGCCGCGCGCCCGGGCGCGCGGGTGGAGCAGTTGGCGCGCAGGCTGGCGGCCCCGCACCGCAGGCTCGCCGCGCTCACCGCGGGTGATCTGCAGATGCGCGAGACCTTCGAAGCGTCGTGCCGCCGTTGCACCGAGCCTGCCCTGCACGTGTTCCGCCGGCTGTCCTTGGCGGGCAACGGCGAGATCGCGATCGGGCAGGCGGCCGTGCTCGCCGAGGTGGACGTGGACACCGCCGAACGCGCCTTGGACGAACTGGCCGAGGTCGGGCTGCTGACCGCCGAGGCCGACGGCCGCTACCGGCTGCGCGAGCTGACGGGGCTGTTCGCGGGTGAGCGCCTGCGCGCCGCCGAGCCGTACTTCCGGGTGGATCAGCCGGTCGGCACGCTGCGCCGTTGCCCTTCCGTACCAGCCGGATTGCCCACGACGGCGCTGCGGACCGGCCGGTTCAGCTGAGCGGGGACGGCTCTGGTCACCGAACAGGGTCGTGCGACACGATGTTGCACCACGCGCACCGTAGTGTTGATCAACCCCGCTTCCGGCCGGGGCCGCGCCGCCGGGGTCGCGGCCGAGGTGGTGCGGCGGTTCCGCGCCGTGTCGGCCGTGCGGGTCGCGATCGCCCGGACCGCCGAGGACTTCGCCGCCTCGGCCGGTGATGCGGTGGCCGGTGAGGCGGACGTGCTGGCAGTGGTCGGCGGTGACGGTGCGATGCACGCGGCGGTGCAGGCGTGCGTGGGAACCCGCACCGCGCTGGCGGTGATCCCGGTCGGCACCGGCAACGACCTGGCGCGGGCGCTCGGCCTGCCCGCCGATCCGCTCGCGGCGACGCGGGTGGCGGCCGGTGCGCTGCAGGACGGGCAGCGGCGGGTGCTGGACCTGGGCCGGGTGGTCGGCGGGAACCGGTTCGCCACGGTGCTCTGCGCCGGGTTCGACGCGCAGGTCAACGCGCGGGTGAACCGGTCGAAGCTGCCCATCGGGCGCGCCCGCTACGACTTCGCGATCCTGCGCGAGCTGACCCGGCTGCGGGCGATGCCGCTGCGGGTCGAGGCGGACAACACGGTGCTCGACCTGGCCGCAACCTGCGTGGCCATCGGCAACACCACCTCCTACGGCGGCGGTGTGCCGATCTGCCCGCGGGCCGACCCGAGCGACGGCACCTTCGACATCACCGTGGTCGGCGAGGTCGGCCGCGAGGACTTCCTGAAGATCATGCCGACGATGCGCAGCGGCGGGCACGTGCAGCACCCGGCGGTGCGCACGCTGCGGGCCCGTTCGGTGCGGCTGTCGGGCAGCAACGGCTGGGTGGCGTTCGCCGATGGCGAACCCCAGGTGCGGCTGCCGGTCAGCGTGCGCTGCGAACCCGGCGCATTGCGCGTGCTCGCCCCGGCCGAGGCCAGCCTCACCGGAGAAGCAGCGTGAGCATGAGCGTGTTGCGAGCGCCTCGCGGTTGAGCAGCGCCGACGTCGTCCTCGCCGGTGCTCCGGTCAGGGCGGCAACGGTGACCGCCCGGCGCCGCTCGCCGAACAGCTCTGCGGGCGTGTGTGCGACGACCGCCGGGGCGATGTGAAAACCTGGAAGTGTGGCCGCAAGCCGTTCGCACCCGAACCAGCCGAACATCTCCAGCCCGGACACCTCCGGCACCCGGGAGGAGTCGAGGATGGTGAACCCGGAACCGGCGCAACCGCAGCAGCCGGGCAGCCCTGCGGACTCCCCGCAGCCGGTCGGCGCGCAGCCCCGCGACCCGGACACCCCCGCGTCGCCTGCCGAGTCGTACTCGGCGCACCGGCACCGCAGCGCGCACCCGAAGTTCGCGGAGTTCGCCGGCGAGCTCTCCTTCGACCTGGACCCGTTCCAGCGCACCGCCTGCCAGGCCCTGGAGTCCGGGCACGGCGCGCTGGTGTGCGCGCCGACCGGCGCGGGCAAGACGGTGGTCGGGGAGTTCGCCGTGCACCTGGCGCTGGCCGAGGGCCGCCGCTGCTTCTACACCACCCCGATCAAGGCGCTGTCCAACCAGAAGTACGCCGACCTCTGCGAGCGCCACGGCACCGGCGCGGTCGGGCTGCTGACCGGCGACACCTCGATCAACGGGGACGCGCAGGTGGTGGTGATGACCACCGAGGTGCTGCGGAACATGCTCTACGCGAGTTCCCAGGGCATCGACCAGCTCGGCTACGTGGTGATGGACGAGGTGCACTACCTCGCCGACCGGTTCCGCGGCGCGGTGTGGGAGGAAGTGATCCTGCACCTGCCGCAGCAGGTGCAGCTGGCGAGCCTGTCGGCGACGGTCAGCAACGCCGAGGAGTTCGGCGAGTGGCTGGTCGAGGTCCGCGGCGACACCCGCGTCGTGGTCGACGAGCACCGCCCGGTGCCGCTGTGGCAGCACATGCTGGTGGGCTCGCGGATGTTCGACCTGTTCGGCGGGGAGACCGAGGACCGCGAGCTGAAGCTGAACCCGCGGCTGCTGCGGCACACCCAGGAACTCGCCCGCACGCACATGCCGCCGGGCCGCGGTCGCGGCGGCCCGCCGGGGCGGCGCAAGGGGCCGAAACCGCCGAAGTTCTTCACCCCGTCGCGGGTGGAGGTGCTGACCAACCTGGACGCGGCCGGGCTGCTGCCCGCGATCGTGTTCATCTTCAGCCGCGCCGGTTGCGACGCCGCGGTGAGCCAGTGCGTGCGCTCGGGCCTGCGGCTGACCACCGAGCACGAGGTGGACGAGATCCGCGAGGTGGTCGAGGAGCACACCGCCTCGCTGCCGGAGTCCGACCTGGAGGTGCTGGGTTACTGGGAGTGGCGGGACGCGCTGGAGCGCGGTGTCGCCGCCCACCACGCCGGCCTGCTGCCCGCGTTCAAGGAGACCGTCGAGGAGCTGTTCGTGCGCGGCCTGGTCAAGGCCGTGTTCGCCACCGAGACCCTCGCGCTGGGCATCAACATGCCCGCCCGCACGGTGGTGCTGGAGCGGCTGGTCAAGTTCAACGGCGAGTCGCACGTCGACCTCACCCCCGGCGAGTACACCCAGCTCACCGGCCGGGCGGGCCGTCGCGGCATCGACGTGGAGGGCCACGCGGTCGTGATCTGGCAGCCGGGCGTGGACCCGAAGCAGGTCGCGGGGCTGGCTTCCACCCGCACGTACCCGCTGCGCTCGTCGTTCCGCCCCGGCTACAACATGGCGGTGAACCTGGTGCAGCGCGTCGGCCGGGACGCCTCGCGGGACCTGCTGGAGCAGTCGTTCGCGCAGTTCCAGGCGGACCGCTCGGTGGTCGGCATGTCCCGCCGGGTGGAGCGCAACGCCGAAGCGCTGGAGGGCTACGCCGAGTCGATGGAGTGCCACCTCGGCGACTTCGCCGAGTACTTCGCGCTGCGCCGCCGCATCAGCGACCGGGAGAAGGCGCTGGCCAAGCAGAACCGCGCGTCGCGGCGCGCGGAGGCGGCGAAGTCGTTGGAGAAGCTGCGCAAGGGCGACGTGATCCAGGTGCCGTCCGGCCGCCGGGCCGGGCTGGCCGTGGTGATCGATCCCGGGCTGGAGCCGATGGGCGAGCCGCGCCCGCTGGTGCTCACCGAGGACCGCTGGTCGGGCCGGTTGTCGGTGGCCGACTTCAGCTCGCCGGTGGAGGCGCTGGGCCGGATGAAGCTGCCCAAGCACGTCGACACCCGGTCCCCGAAGTCCCGCCGCGACCTGGCTTCCGGACTCCGCGAGACCGGGATCGCCCCGCGCAGCGGGCGCGGCAAGCGGCGCGACGACTCGGGCGACGACGCGGAGCTGGCGAGCCTGCGCCGCGCGCTGAAGGCCCACCCGTGCCACGGCTGCGACGACCGCGAGAAGCACGCCCGCTGGGCCGAGCGGCACGAGCGGCTCCGCTCCGAGACCGACAACCTGCGCCGCAAGGTCGCGACCACGACGCATTCGCTGGCCCGCTCGTTCGACCGGATCATCGCGCTGCTGTCCGAGCGCGACTACGTGACGGTCGACGACCCGGACAAGCCGGTGACCGAGCACGGCCGCCGGCTCTCCCGCCTCTACAGCGAGTCGGATCTGCTGGCCGCGGAGTGCCTGCGGGTCGGCGTCTGGGATTCGCTGGGGCCACCGGAGCTGGCAGCGGTGGTGTCTTCGCTGGTCTACGAGTCGCGGCGGGAAGGCCCGATGGCGCCCGCGGTGCCATCCGGCGACGTGTCCGACGCGCTGGCCGCGACGTGGCGGTTGTGGGCCGAGCTGGAGGACGACGAGCGCAGGCACAAGCTCGACCGCACCCGCGAACCGGACCCGGGCTTCGCGTGGCCGGTGTTCCGCTGGGCCCGCGGCGAGTCGCTGGAGCGGGTGCTCACCGCCGCCGCGTCGACCGGGCACGAGCTTTCCGCCGGTGATTTCGTGCGCTGGTGCCGCCAGGTGATCGACCTGCTGGACCAGGTCGCCAAGGTCGCGGGCAAGTCCGACCCGGTCGGTTCGGCCGCGGCGAAGGCGGTCACCGCGATCCGCCGCGGTGTGGTGGCCGCCGGGGCGGTGTGATCATCGGCGTCCGGGCGCTGTGATTGGATTCGCGGGCGCGGTGTTGCGGGGGTCGCACCGTTCTCGCCCGCCTGAGCATTTCGTCCGGAGGTATTCATGACCGGCCCCTACGGCCCGCCCGGTGCCCCGCAACGGGGCACAGCTGCGCAACGTCCGCCGACCGGCTACCGCGGTGAACTCGGTCCCGCGGGACCGCGGCGCCGTTCCGGCAAGTTGCCGTGGTTGATCGGCGCGCTGGTGCTGCTGGTGGTGGCCGCGGCCGTCGCGTTCGTCGGGTTCGTTTCGCCCGGGCTGCTGGTGCGTCCCGAGCTGGACGCGACGAGCGTGCAGCAGGGCGTGCAGCAGACGTTGCGCACGTCTTACCGTCTCGGCGCCGTGCAATCGGTGCGCTGCCCGGCGGGGCAGGTCGCCGACCCGGGCAGCAGCTTCGAGTGCCAGGTCGATCTCGGCGGCGAGCGCAAGTCGGTGCCGGTGACGGTCCGCGATTCCTCCGGGGTGTACGAGGTCGGCTATCCGCGCTGAGCCGGAAATCCGTTCGACGGATCGCTTTCTCGCGGGCAAGATGCATGGGGTGAGCGAGGTCAACGTCCGGCCGCTGGCCGATTCCGAATTCCGCCCGGCGCTCGATCTGTTCGTCGCATCGTTGCAGCACGGCCAGCGCCCGTCGGAGGAGCGCTGGCAGCGTTCCTCCACCCGCTACGAGCCGGGGCGGGTGTTCGGCGCATTCCTCGACGGCGAACTCAGCGGCACCGCGATGTCGTTGCCTTCCACGCTGGTGGTGCCGGGCGGTGCGGTGCTGCCGTCGGCCGCGGTCACCGGTGTCGGCGTGCGCGCGGACCGGACTCGTCGGGGCTTGCTGCGCGGCTTGATGGACGCGCAGCTGGCGGACACCAAGCGGCGCGGGGAGCCGCTGGCGATGCTGCACGCTTCGGAGACCGCGATCTACCCGCGCTTCGGCTACGGCATGGCCAGCCGCAGCCAGCGGGTGGCGCTGCGCCGTGCAGACGCGGTCCTGCGCCCCGATGCGCCCGGTGACGGCAACGTGCGCCTGCTCGACGGTGCGACGGCGGAGAAGCTGCTGCCGGAGACGTACGCGCGGATCGGCAATGCGCGGCACGGGATGATGGCGCGCAGCGAGGGCT
>X190_Common_House_Gecko__coassemble_325_pt1 | contig 10758 bp, 8 predicted proteins | sample X190_Common_House_Gecko__metabat2_low_PE_001 | metagenome-assembled genome bin X190_Common_House_Gecko
ACCACGGTGACGACCCCGCGGCCGAGCCGCTGGATGCTGCGGTTCGCGGCGTCGTTGCTCACGACGACAGCTGGACGGGTCTTGTTCGCTTCCGAGGCTCGGACCGGCTCCAGCTCGACCCAGAAGATCTCACCGCGCCGCATCGCCGATTCCGTCGGCGGTCGTGGAGTCCCAGAGCTCGGAATCGCCGGACTCGTCCCACTCCTGCCATGCCGCTGCGTAAGCGTCTTCCAGATCGGCGCTGCGCAGTAGTTCGACGGCCTGGTGGAGCACCGCGGATCGCGAGCTGACGCCGGCCTGTTCGGCGTAGGAGTCGATGAACGCGACATCGTCCTCCGGCAAGCTCACACTCATCTTCATACCTGTGATGCTACTGGCTTTGCCACCGCTTTCCCACCGCATTGAGCAATGCGGCCAGCAGCACTGCTACCCATGTGACGATCAGCGCCGTGCCCAGTCCGGCGAGGTAGTCGCCGTCGACCAGGCCGGGGTTGTGGTTCGGGGCGTACGCGCGCCACAGGAACGGCACGGCGATCGCCACCAGCACGGTGCTCACGACCAGCCCGGCCGCGACCGGAGCCCGCAGCGAGCTCGGCAGCAGCCTGGACAGCGCCCACCCGGCCGCCGCTGCCACCGGCATCAGCAACAGGTCGGTGAGCACCGGACCCGCTAGCAGCCATCCGGCCGTAGCGGTCGTGATCGACGGCTCGGCGAGCAACTGGTCGTACAGGAACCACCCGCCCCAACCGATCATCGTCAGCCCGCCGAGGGCGAGGATCAGGCGCAACACGACGATCACAGGACCTCCACTCGCCGCAGCCACTTCGTCTGCATCACGCCCGGCCGGTTCGGCGCGATCAGTCGGCACGGGAAGCCGTGATCGGGGTGCAGCGGTTCGCCGCCGAGCCGCAGCGCCAGCAATGTCAGCGGGTCGGCGGCGTGCGTGGGCGCGACCACGCTCGACGAGTACGGCCCGGCGGCTTCCAGCGACGACACGCGCACCTGCGCGTCCGCGGGGGCGCCGACCGCGCGCAGCACGTCGGCCAGCCGCACTCCGCTCCAGACCGCCTGCTGGCTCCAGCCCTCCACGCAAGCGATCGGCAGCTCTGCCGTGACCTGCGGAAATGACTCCAGGTCGGGGAGGCTGAAGGTGCGAACCCCGCGCGGACCGCGGACCTCCAGCCGCCAGCCGGTGTCCTGCGCGGAGTCGAGCACGCCGGCCGCGGCGGCGGTCCGGTTCACCGGCAGGCCCTGCGCTCCGAGCCGGGAGCGAGTGCCCAGCACCGCCACCTCGCGTAACCAGGGCACCGTCATCCCCGCGGTGACCGTGACCGCGGTGCCGACCGACAGCGCTGTCACCCCCAGAAAGCCCCTCCGGCTCACGAGCCGGCCCGGGCCGCGTTGCGCGGCGGGCTCGCGCGGTTCGCCCAGCGCCCGCCGGAACACCGGGATCTTCACCGCCGCGTGCAGCAGCAGCGATCCCACGGCGATCCAGCCCACGGCGAAGTGCACCTGCGGGAAGTAGAAGTTCCACGGGTAGTTCTGCGCGATGTTGAACAGGCCGGTCAGCAGTTCGAACGAAGCCGAAGTCACCAGCACCAGCAGCGACAGCCGCTCCAGCAGGTGCGGCAGCGAACGCACCACCGGGCGCTCGAACAACTTCGGCGCCACGCTCCACAGCTTCGCGGCCAGCAGCGGGATCGCCGCGATTCCGCTGATCACGTGCACGCCCTGGGTGACGCGGTATAGGTTGACCGGCCGCGACGGCCAGTGGAACCAGCCCGGCGGGTGCTGGATCCCGTGGCTGATCAGGCCGGTGATCATGCACAGGCCGAAGGTCACCGCCAGCCACATCCCCAGGTGGCCCGCGGTGACCGGTTCCCGTCCCGCTCTCGTCATGGCACCTTCCGCGATATCGGCCCGGCAGTTTCGGGCTCTCCTGGTTGTTCGGAGACCTCGCGGATGGCGATTGCGACAGAACGGCGTGTTCGCCGCTGGTGTCCACATCGGACGGACGGCGCGCTCGGGACGCCGATCACCGCATGACGCGCGCCATGTCCCGCACGGCCCGGGTGGTGCCCTTCACCGAGCCGGTCACCTTGGACCGGGTTCCGGCGGTGCGGGGGCGGTAGTCGATCGGCAGCTCGGCGACCCGCCAGCCCGCCTGCTGCGCGCGGAGCAGCAGCTCCAGCGGATAGCCGAACGCACGGTCCTGCACGCCCAGGTCCAGCAGCTCCTGCCGCCGGGCGCAGCGCACCGGGCCGATGTCGTGCACCGGCAGACCCCGGCGGCGCAACAGCCCGGCGAGCACGGCGTTGCCCGCTTGCGCGTGCCACGGCCAGGCTCCGCGGGTGGTCGGGACGCGGCGGCCCACGGACAGGTCGGCGGTGCCGGAACGCACGCGCTCCACCAGCTCGGGCAGCACCGCCGCGTCCATCGAGCCGTCCGCGTCCAGGAAGCACACGATCTCCGCATCGGCGGCTTCCAGGCCGGTGTGCACCGCGGCGCCGTAGCCGCGCCGCGTCTCGTGCAGGACTTGCGCGCCGTGGTCCGCGGCAACTTCGGGCGATCCGTCGGCGGAGCCGTTGTCCACCACGATCGCCCGGTAGTCGCCGGGAATCGCGGCCAGCACGCCGGGCAGCGCGGCGGCCTCGTCCAGGCAGGGCAGGATCACGTTCACGGAACTCATGCCGACCAAGCTAGAGCCATCGGCGATCGTGAGTTACCGCGGGACGGTCCAGCCACCTTCGAGCGCGGCGCGGCGTGGCCCGCTGCGTCGCCTCGCGAGCGGCTGCCTGCCTCGTCCGATCGGCGTCGGCGCGGTCCGTTTCCGCAGGTGAGCGTGCTCATCGCAGCACCGGGAACACCGGGTTGCCCGCGCGCCCGGTGGCGACGTCGATGAAGTTCACCGGGTCCGCGATGCCCGCGAGCAGCGCGACGGTGTCCCGAACCGGGGCACCGGCCATCGGACCCGGCACGTCCAGCTCCAGCGCGGCGGCCATGTCGAAGTAGTGCACGACCGCCTCCATCAGCGCCAGCCGCAGCGCTTCGCCGATCTGCACGGTTCCGTGCCCGCCGTAGTCGAAGTTCCGGCTCAGGTCCCGGGTGCGCATGTCCGCGAGCACTTCGGGCGCCACGGTGGCGAACTGCTCGACCAAGTCGCCTATCGACCGGTCCTCGGTGTTGCGCACCGCGGCGTCGCGGATCGAATCGGCTCCGGTCTCGGCGATGCCGCCCGGTTGTTGGAGGTGACGCAGCAGCGATGCCGCGTCCGGGAAGCTCGGAGCCGCCGACGCGGTCTCGCTGCGGATCACCGCTGCGAGCGTCGCAGGCGCGTCGGCGTAGTGCGCGTAGACGTGCCGCACGTTCCAGCCGTCGAGCCTCGTCGGCGTGTCCCACCGAGCGTCCGGCAACGACTTGCCCAGTTCCGCCCAGCCGCGCCACGCCTGGCCCAACGCATCCAGGATCATGGTTCCCCCATTCCGTCCCGCCGTCATTGGAGCACGCCCGCGGCTTCGGCCGGGTGCGATTCGGTGGGAGAACCGGTGGCGAGCCACTGCACGGTCCCGGCGGCGCGCAATGCGCACGGGGGCTTTCGGGGCTCGCCGTTGCTCGGCGAGACCCGCGGCAGCAAGCCCGAAGCGGTCAGGTCAGCGACGGCGCCACGCCGCCGTCGACGCGCAGTGCCGCGCCGCTGCTGGCCGAGCCCGCTTCGGAACCCGCGTACAGCACCAGGTTCGCGACCTCTTCCGGCCGGATCAGGCGGCCCAGCAGCGAACTCGGCCGCTCCTGCGCGATGAACCGCCGCTCGGCCTCCTCGAACGGCACGTCCGAGCCGATCCGGCTGCGGATGAACTCCTCCACGCCCGGAGTCAGCGTCGGGCCGGGCAGCACGCTGTTCACGGTGACGCCGCTGCCCGCGACCTCTTGCGCCATGCCGCGTGCGACGGACAGCTGGGCGGTCTTGGTCATCCCGTAGTGCACCATCTCGGTCGGGATGAAGATCGACGACTCGCTGCTGATGAAGATCACCCGGCCCCAGCCGCGCTGCACCATCCGCGGCGTGTAGTGCCGCGCGAGCCGCACCCCGGACAGCACGTTGACCTCGAAGAACCGGCTCCACTCCGCATCGCTGATCTCGAAGACGGGCTCGGCGCCGAAGATCCCGGCGTTGTTCACCAGCACGTCCACGTCGGGCAGTTCGGAGATCAGCGAGTCGGCGCCTTCCGCGGTACCGATGTCGGCGGCGATGCCCCGCACGGTGCCGCCGGTCTCCGCGCGGATCGTCGCCACGGTGTCGTCGACCCGTTGCTCGGAACGCCCGTTGACCACGACCTCGGCGCCCGCGCGGGCGAAGGTGGTGGCGATGGCTTGGCCGATGCCGCTGGTCGAGCCGGTGACCAGCGCGGTGCGCCCGGTCATGTCGGTGTTCATCGCTGCTCGCTTTCCTGGTGGCTGCTCGTCCGGCGGGGCTGCCGGAGACACCTTCGCCATACCCCGTGCTGAGTCCGGTGCATCGCGCGGTCGTGCATCCGGCAGTGCCGGTTCCGCAACGAGCAGCGAGCCGGACCACCGCTTTGTTCCGCGATGTGTCCGGGCGCACGGCCCGCGGGTCGCTCAGCCGGGCTTCTGCCAGGTCAGCGAGTAGCGCCACAGCAGGTGCCTGCGGAACCGGCTGCCCGGCAGCAGGTGTTCGGCCGCCCGCCGCACCTGGCCCCAGCTCATGTCCGGGTCCCGCACCGGCATTCCCGGTGCGTCGCCGCAGCCGCCGTGGCGCCGCGCGCGCACTTGGTGAGCGGGCAGACCTGCGAGCGCGGCCGCCCAGTCCAGCGGGGTCCGGTTGCGCGCGAGGCCCACGATCACGAGCCGACCGCCGGGGGCGAGCAGCCGCACCATGCTGCCGACGGCCGCGGCGAACTCCATGTGGTGGATCGCCGCGACGCTGCTGATGAAGTCGTACCCGGCGGCTCTGGACTCGTCGTGGAACTCCAGGAAATCGGCTTCCACGAAGGAAAGCCCGGGGGAGTCGGCGCGCTCCCGCGCCGCGCCGATCATGCCCGGGTCGCGGTCGATCCCGGTGACCCGCTGCGCGCGTCCCGCCAGCTCGCGCGCGAGCCTGCCGTCACCGCAGCCGACGTCCAGCGCTTCCGCGCAGCCTTCGGGCACTTCGTCGAGCACCAGCGGGTAGTAGTGCGCGTTGTGGTTCCACTGATCAACCGCCACGGGCCCAAGCTACCGAGCCGAATGTGACCGTGGTGTTGCCGAACGCACTCGTTCGCGCAAGGCGAATCCGAGTCTTCGCCCCGGAGCGAAAAGCGGGGGCACGCCCGGGCGCTGGGCGTGCCCCCGCCGAAACGCCGGGGACGCGAGGCGGCGGTGGGAAGGGAAACCGCCCGCGCCACCGGCGATGGATCAGCTCAACGCCGGACGCACGGCTTCGGTTGCGCTGACCACGTTCTGCAACGCCGTCTCCACCTCGGCGTAGCCGCGGGTCTTGAGCCCGCAGTCCGGGTTCACCCACAGCCGCTCGGCGGGCACCGCCGACAGCGCCGCCCGCAGCAGGTCGGAGACCTCGCCGGATTCCGGCACGCGCGGTGAGTGGATGTCGTAGACACCCGGCCCGACGCCGCGGCCGAACCCGACCTCGTTGAGGTCGTCCAGCACCTCCATCCGCGAACGGGCCGCTTCGATGCTGGTCACATCCGCGTCCAGGGCCACGATCGCGTTGATCACGTCACCGAACTCGGAGTAGCACAGGTGCGTGTGGATCTGGGTCGAATCCGAGATGCCGGAGGTGGCCAGCCGGAACGACTCCACCGCCCAGTCCAGGTACTCCTCGTGCTGCGCCGACCGCAGCGGCAGCAGCTCGCGCAACGCGGGCTCGTCGACCTGGATGGCCCGGATCCCGGCGTTCTCCAAGTCCTTGACCTCGTCCCGGACCGCGAGCCCCACCTGCCGGGCGGTCTTGGCCAGCGGCTGGTCGTCGCGCACGAACGACCACGCGAGGATGGTGACCGGGCCGGTCAGCATGCCCTTCACCGGCTTCTCGGTGAGCTGCTGGGCGTACTTCGCCCAGTCCACCGTGATCGGCGCGGGCCGGGACACGTCGCCGAACAGGATCGGCGGGCGCACGCAGCGGGAGCCGTAGGACTGCACCCAGCCGTTCTGCGTGCTGACGAATCCCTCCATGTGCTCGGAGAAGTACTGCACCATGTCGTTGCGCTCGGGCTCGCCGTGCACCAGCACGTCCAGGCCCAGTTCCTCCTGCAGCCGGATGACCCGCTCGATCTCGTCGCGCATCCGCTGCTTGTAGGTGGCCTGGTCGATGTTGCCCTTCTGCAGCGCGGCACGGGCCTTGCGGACGTCGGTGGTCTGCGGGAACGAGCCGATCGTGGTGGTCGGCAGCGGTGGCAGCCGCAGCGATTTCTGTTGCGCCGCACGGCGGTTCTCGTAGGCGCCGCGGCGCGCGTGCTCGGGTTTGAGCGAGTCCAGCCGCGCCTGCACCCGGTTGTTGCGCACGCGGTCGGCGTTGGCCCGGTCGGCGATCACCTGGCGCGCGGCGATCAGCTGCTCGCCGACCGCGTCGCGGCCCTCGTGCAGTGCCCGGCCGAGCACCACGACCTCGTCGACCTTCTGCGCCGCGAACGCCAGCCACGACTTGACCTGCGGGTCGATGCCGGTCTCCGCCTCGACGTCGTAGGGCGAGTGCAGCAGCGAGCAGGACGTGCTGACCGCGACCGAACCGGCCACGCCGAGCAGCGTCGCCGCCGTGGTCAGCGCCTTGTCCAGGTCGGTGCGCCAGATGTTGCGGCCGTCGACCAGGCCGGCGACCAGCGTCTTGTCCCGCAGCCCCTGGACAGCGGGCAGTTTGTCCACAGTGGAGGACCCGGCGATCAGGTCGACGCCCAGCGCCTCCACCTCGGCGGCGGCGAGCGCGCCCAGCGCGTCGCCGAGATCGCCGAAGTAGGAGGACACGAAGATCTTCGGCCGCTCCCGCAGCTCGCCGAGCTTGCGGTAGGCGGCGCGCAACGCGTCCAGCTCGGCCTGCGAGCGATCCGCGACGAACGCGGGCTCGTCCAGCTGCACCCACTCCACACCTGCGCGGTGCAGCTCACCGAGCAGCTCGGTGTACGCGGTGAGCAGGTCGTCGAGCCGGTCCAGCGGGCGGAACGATTCCGGCGCGCCCTCCTCCGGCTTCGACAGCAGCAGGAACGTCAGCGGTCCGACCAGCACCGGACGGGTCTGCACGCCGAGTTCAGCCGCCTCGTTGTACTGGTCGACGGGAGTCTGGTCGGACAGCGCGAACGCCGTGTCCGGGCCGATCTCCGGCACCAGGTAGTGGTAGTTGGTGTCGAACCACTTCGTCATCTCCAGCGGCGGTGTCGATTCCACGCCGCGTGCCAACGCGAAGTAGGTGTCCAGCGGGCTCAGGCCCAGCTCCCGGAAGCGGCGCGGGACCGCGCCGAACGTGACGGCGGTGTCGAGCACCTGGTCGTAGTACGAGAACGTGTTGCCGGGCACCGAATCCAGCCCGGCGTCGCGCAGCGATCGCCAGGTGTCGGTGCGCAGGGTGCGTGCGACTTCGCGCAGTTCCGGCTCGGAGATCCGGGACTTCCAGTAGTTCTCCAGCGCACGCTTGAGTTCCCGGTTCGGGCCGATCCGGGGGTAGCCGAGTACGGTGGAGCCGATCTTGCTGGCCAACGCTCTCTCCTCGCGAGCTCGACGGCAGGTTCGCCGAGGTCGCGCCGGGACCGGCACACGCCACCGCGTGCGGTTCCTCCACCGGTCCTCCCGCGGGACCTCGGGCTCGCGTGCGCATCGCGGCGCACGCACCGGCGGCAGGTCTTCGGACTCGCGGGCGTTCCTCCGGCGGGTGCCGGGTCTTCCTACTGACCGTCGGCTTCCCGAGCGCGTGCTCAGTGCTGTGACCGGCCGGAACCGGTGACGGCGTTCGTTCCCACTCACCGCTGCGGGGCAGTCCCGGATTCGCACCGGGTTCCCTCTTGCCTCGCCCGCCGCGTGCCTGCTCGGGCCGGTGCGGGCGAACCACCAGCACGTCGGAGGTTACCCAGTTCTGCTCGGAAGACAAGGCCCGCGAACTCCGACATCGCGTCCACTGCATGGGAAAGCGCGATAGGTGACCTGGGATTTCGACCGATCTCGCGCAATTCGCGGGAGAAACCGGATCGGAGACGCGGATCACGTCCGAACGGCTGCGAAGCGGGGTCGCCGACCGTGCGGTGAGCGGGCGCGGCGGGGTCGAAGATCGCGGATCTGTCGATCGGCTTGCCGTTCTATACCGGCTCTGCAACGCCGCCCGCGTCGGTCCCACGGTCGGCGGAGCTGCCCGTTACCCTGCTCCGTGCAGCTCAGCAATGTGGTGAACAGGCCCTCGTAGCTCAGTCGGACAGAGCAAAGGACTTCTAATCCTTAGGTCGCAGGTTCGAGTCCTGCCGGGGGCGCTTTTCCCTGGTCGAGAGTTCGAACCACAGCATCTCAAGATCAATTGAGCGTACCTTAACCCACGTTCCGCGGAGGTGCCGAACGCCTCTCGGGCCGACTTCGGGGCGCGTACTCTCCGCAACTCCGCCGCGTCCGTACGTGTACAAATTGATCACGTTTGGTGTCGAACCTGATCACGTTTCGTGCTGATCGATCGTGGCTGCCGCCGCCTGATCCGGCCGGTCCCGCTCAGTTGCGCGGCTCGCGTGCGTCGGCACCCGAAAACCGCAGGTCAGGACATGTCCGTTAGGCTCGGCGCGTGGCTTCTGAGACGGTTCCGGCCGGACGGCGCAGATCGAGTGCGGTGGGAGTGCTGGTCGGCACGGCCGGACTCCTGGCCGCGGTGGTGGCGATCGCGCTGACCGCGTTGTCCGCGAGCGACGCCTACGCCGCCTACGGCCTGCCGGACCCCGGCGCGGTCACCAGGTTCGGGCTGCCTGTGGCGCGGGTGCTGGCCGAATCCGGCGCGGTGGTGTGCATCGGTTCGCTGCTGCTGGCCTCGTTCGGCATCCCGGCGCGGCGATCCGGGCCGTTGACGGCCGACGGCTACGCGGCGGTGCGGGCAGCAGGCTGGGCGGCCGCGCTGTGGTGCGTCGGCGCTGTGTTGCTGGTGCCGTTCACCGCCGCGGACGCCACCGGACGTCCGGTGAGCGAGGTGCTCGACAGCACCGTGCTGTTCGGCCTCGTGGACGCGTTGGAAGAGGCCAAGTCATGGCTGATCACCGCGGTGATCGCGCTCGTGCTCGCCGTCGCCTGCCGGATCGTGCTGTCGTGGGGCTGGACGGTCGCGCTTTTCGCGCTGTCGCTGGCCGGGATGCTGCCGCTGATCGCCACCGGGCACTCCGCCAGCGGCGGTGCGCACGACATCGCCACGAACAGCCTGCTGTTCCACCTGTACTCCGCGACGATCTGGGTCGGCGGGCTGATCGCCGTGCTCGCGCACCTGGCGCGCAAGGGCGCGCACGCGGGACTGGTGGCGCGGCGGTTCTCCAAGATCGCGCTGGTGTGCTGGATCGTCATGGCGGTCTCCGGCGTGCTCAACTCCTACGTGCGGGTGCCGCCGGAGCAGTTGTTCACGACCACCTACGGGGCGTTGGTCGTGGTCAAGGTGCTGTGCCTGGCGCTGCTCGGTGTCATCGCGTACTTCCAGCGGGAACGCGCGGTCAAGCGGATCGAGGAAGGTGCCGGGCGCAACGCGCTGCTGCGGCTGGGCGCGGTCGAGGTCCTCGCGATGTTCGCGACCATCGGTGTCGCCGTCGCGCTCGGACGTACGCCGCCGCCCGCGGAGCTCGGCCCGCTGCCCTCGCGGGTGGAGCTGCTGGTCGGGTACCCGATCGAACCGCCGACCGTGCTGCGGCTGCTGTTCGACTTCCGCTTCGACCTGGTCTTCGGGACGTTCTCGATCGCGTTGGCCGCGCTGTACGTGTGGGGCGTGGTCAAGCTGCGGCGGCGCGGCGACCGGTGGCCGGTGGGGCGCACCGCGGCGTGGCTGCTCGGGTGCGCGTCGATCCTGATCGCCACCTCGGCGGGCATCGGCCGGTACGCACCCGCCATGTTCAGCGTCCACATGGGACAGCACATGGTGCTGTCGATGCTCTCGCCGGTGCTGCTGGTGCTGGCCGGGCCGACGTCGTTGGCGCTGCGGGTGCTCAAGCCGGCCTCGAAGGACCAGCCGCCGGGGCCGCGGGAGTGGTTGCTGGCCTTCCTGCATTCGCCGCTCACGCGGCTGCTGACCAACCCGCTGGTGGCGTTGGCGCTGTTCGTGGGGTCGTTCTGGGCGCTGTACTTCTCCGGGTTGTTCGACGCGGCGCTGTACGAGCATTGGGCGCACCTGGCGATGAACGCGCACTTCCTGCTGGTGGGCTACGTCTTCTACTGGCCGGTGATCGGCATCGATCCGGCGCCGCGGCAGCTGCCGCCGCTGGTGAAGGTCGGGCTGGTGTTCGCTTCGATGCCGTTCCACGCGTTCTTCGGCATCACGCTGATGATGTCCAAGACGGTGATCGGCTCGGACTTCTACCGCGGGCTGGCGCTGCCTTGGGTGCCGGACCTGCTGGCGGATCAGAACCTCGGCGGGGGCCTCGCGTGGGCGTCCGGAGAAGTGCCGTTGGTCGTGGTGATGCTGGCGCTGCTGATCCAGTGGTCGCGCGCGGACGATCGGGCCGCACGGCGGATCGACCGCAAGGCCGATGCGGACGGGGACGCGGACCTCAAGGCGTACAACGAAATGCTGCGCCGCCTGTCGGAGGGCGACAC
>X190_Common_House_Gecko__coassemble_326_pt1 | contig 10724 bp, 7 predicted proteins | sample X190_Common_House_Gecko__metabat2_low_PE_001 | metagenome-assembled genome bin X190_Common_House_Gecko
GCTTGAGCTGCTCGAACGGCCGCTCCAGCAGGAACGGCGTGATCGTGTGCAGCACCGGGCGCATCCCGGCCAGCGCCAGCCCACCGGCCACCCCGACCATCGCCTGCTCGCGGATGCCGACGTTGAGCACCCGGTCCGGATGACGTTCGGCGGCTTCGATGAAGCGGTCCATGGAGATGTCGGCCAGCACCACGGCCAGCCGGGGATCGTGGTCCAGGGCCGTGCTCACCGCGTCGGTGAACACCTCACGCATCGTTCGGGACGGCATGGTGCGGTGCATCATCGTGCGGGGCATCAGTACTCCTTGGATTCGACGCGGGCGATCACCGCGAGCGGACGGTCCGGGCGGGTGTCGGTCAGCGCGGCGTGCAGCGCGTCGTGGTCGCGGCCGTCGACGGAGCGGGCGGCCCAGTCTTCGCCCGCGAAGCGCTGCTCGATGCCGCCGGGCCAGCCGTAGGACGACGAGGAGTTGTCGACGACGACGGCGGTGAGGTTGCCGAGCCCGCGGCGGCCCGCCACCGCGATGGCTTCGTGGTTGCTGCCTTCGTCGAGCTCGGCGTCGCCGACGAGCACGACCACGCGCGGGCCGGTGCGCCCCTGGGCGCGCAATCCCAGCGCCGTGCCCAGCGCCAGCGGTACCCCGTGCCCGAGCGAGCCGCTGCCGATCTCCACGCCGGGTGCCAGCACGCGGTCCGGGTGGAAGCCGAGCGGAGAGTCGAACCGGCCCCAGCGGTCCAGCTCCGCCGGATCGAGGATGCCCTTGGCGGCGAGCACCGCGTAGTAGGCCATCGGGCCGTGGCCCTTCGACAGCAGGAAGCGGTCCCGCTCGGGGTGGTCGATGAGCTCCGGGCCGATCGCCAGCACCCGGTCGTAGAGCACCCACAGCACGTCCAATGTCGAGGTGGCCGCCGGCGAGTGCTTCTCGTCCCCGGCCATCCGCCCGATCAGATCGGGCAGGTCGGCGTAGCCGAATTCGGTCGCAGTAGTCATGCCGCGACTCTGATACTTATAGTTTACTTGAAGTCAAGCTATCATCCGCGACCTCGGAGAGCTGATCTTTTCCCCGCGTTGAGCCGTTTTCCGCTGGATGTTGTCAGTGCGATGACAAAAACATCCACTTCGGACGAACGCGCGAGGACGGTCGCCGCACACGTGATCCGGATGGAGTATTGCCGCCGGACCTACTGCGAGTAGCCTGGGATTCCGCCGGACGCGTTCCGGTCCCTCCGCCCGGCGACGAAAGGCTTGCCATGCCCCGCGCCTTCCCCGGAACCGCCGCGATCCTCGCGCTGACGACGACGGCGATGCTGTGCACCGCGGCGCCCGCATCCGCGGGCCGGACGCACACCCGGCTCGTGGAGATCGCCGCGCACGACGGCACTCCGCTGGTAGCCGCGGTCTGCGAACCGGCCGACCCCGGACCGCACCCGGCCGCGGTGCTCGTGGCCGCTTGGGGCGGCGGAAGCACGCAGAACATCGTGCCGTGCGAGAACTTCGCCGCCCGCGGGTACGTCGCGGTTTCCTACGGCACCAGGGGATTCGGCGAATCCGGCGGCCAGGTCGAGGTCGGCGGGCCGGACGACGTCGCCGACGTCTCGGACGTGATCGACTGGACGCTGGCCAACACCGATTCCGATCCGGCGCGGATCGGCGTGGGCGGGATCTCCTACGGCGCCGGGATCGGTCTGCTCGCCTCGGCCTCCGACCCGCGGATTCGGGCGGTGGCGTCGATGAGCGGGTGGGCGGACCTGGTCGAGTCGCTGTTCGGCAACCGCACCAGGCGCGCTGCGGTGGCCACGGTGCTGCGGATCTCCGGCGAGAAGGACGGCGACCTCTCCCCCGAGACCCGGGAGATGCTCACCAAGTACATGTCCGGCGAGGACCGGGAACGCGTGACCGAATGGTCGCGAGTCCGCTCACCTTCCTCCTATGTGGACGGAATCAACGCGAACCGCCCCGCGGTGCTGATGCTCAACACCTGGAGCGAGACGGTGTTCCCGCCCGCGCAGCTCGCCGAGTTCCAGCACCGGCTGCGCACCCCGAACCGGCTGGAGCTGATCCCCGGCGAGCACGCCGCGGCCGAGACCAGCGGGCTGCTCGGGCTGCCCAACGACGCCTGGAACGACACCTACCAGTGGTTCGACACGCACCTGCGCGGCGCGCCCGCGCCACCGAGCGCGCCGGTCGTGCTGCAGCCCAGAGGTGCCACCGACCGGCCGCGCGAGCAGTACCCGGACTGGAGCGCGATCAGCGACCGGACCGAACGGTTCTTCCTCTCCGGCGAGGAAGAACTCACCGCCGACGAACCCGCGGACTGGTCCCGGACCATCCGAAGTGGACGCGACACGGTGGCGAACGGCGGTGTCCCACTGGTGACCTACACGCTGGAAGCGCTGACCGGGAACCCGCCGACCGCGTTCCTGCCCGCCGTCGACCCCGCCGCGGGCGCCAAGTGGACCAGCCCGCCGCTACCGGAACCCCGCGTGTTGCGAGGAAGTCCGCACCTGCGGATGAGCGCGGTACCGCCGGCCCCGAACGGCATGCTGGTCGCCTACCTCTACGACGTGGACGCCACCGGCACCGGACGGATGATCTCGTACGTGCCGTACTCGTGGGAGAACGCCAAGCCCGGCGAACCGATCACAGTGGACACCGACCTCCCGCCCACCGCTTACGACGTGCCCGCCGGGCACCGGCTGAGCTTGGTGGTCGACACCGAGGACCCGCTGTACTTCCTGGACGACAACCCGCCCAACGCACCGCTGACCTTGCAGAACCCGCCGGCGCCGGAGGGCCCGGCGACGCTGGACCTGGCGCTGCAGGACGGAAAGGAGCAACCGTGACCACCACCGAACACCGGCCGGGCGGTACCCGGATCAACCCGGACTCGCTGCCGTACCGGTTGTGGCACAAGGGACATCGCAAGTTCTGGGACCCCGCAGCGATCGACTTCTCGCAGGACGCCCGGGACTGGCAGCAGCTGACCGACCGCCAGCGGTTCGCCGCGACGCTGCTGTGCGCGCAGTTCATCGGCGGCGAAGAGGCCGTGACCGAGGACATCCGCCCGTTCGTGCAAGCGATGGTGGCCGAGGGGCGCCGCGCCGACGAGCTCTACCTGAGCCAGTTCATGTTCGAGGAAGCCAAGCACACCCAGGGTTTCCGCCGCTGGCTCGACGCGGTCGGCGTGCAGCAGGACCTGCACCCGCACGTCGCGGACAACCCCGGCTACCGCGCGATCTTCTACGAGGCGCTGCCGGAGGCGCTGCACGCGCTGTCGGCCGATCCGAGCCCGGCGAACCAGGTGCGCGCGTCGGTCACCTACAACCACCTGGTCGAAGGCGTGCTCGCGCTGACCGGCTACTTCCTGTGGAACAGCACGTGCGAGCGCTTCGGCATCCTGCCGGGGATGCGCGAGCTGATCCGGCGGATCAGCGAGGACGAGCGCAGGCACATGGCGTGGGGAACGTTCACCTGCCGCAGGCACGTCGCCGCCGACGACTCGACCTGGGAGGTGGTGACCGAGCGGATGGACACGCTGCTGCCGCACGCGATCGGCCAGATCGAGCACGCCCTCGGGCGGTTGGAGGGCGATCCGTTCGAGATGCGCATCGAGGGGCTTTTCGAGTACGCGGCCGACCGCGCCGCCCGGCGGATCAAGGCGATCGAGTCGGCCCGCGGGGTCCCGGTGGAGCGGATCGACGTGGACCAGGCGCCGGAGCGGCTGGAGGAGGAGTTCGGGCGGGAGGACGAAGCCGCGTTGCGCGAGGAGGCTTCCGCGGAAAACAATTAGGCGAATATCTTTCACGTTGCCTGCGCTCTACTTACTTTCGTATTCACTCGAATTGACGGTTGGATGCTGCGCGGAAGATCACTAAAGTCCCTACTCGCGAGTAGGTAGATGTTCGGCGGCGCACATCTCCCCCGAGCCGGACTCCCGGTCCCCGAGCAGGACTCCCGGACACGGCGCCGCTCCGGCACGGAAAGAGAGCCATGCTGACGACGGCGAATCATTCCCAGGCGGCAACTCCCGACTCGGCCGATCCCAAGGCCCCCGGACTGTGGGCGGCGTTGCCGAGCGACCTCGCGCCCATCCTGCGGCCCGAACTGCGCAGCCTCGCGGCGCAGATCCTGGAGGAGATCCAACGCCGGATCCCCGAATACGCGCGGCCGATGGATCACAACTACGTGCACGCCATCCACCGCGGCGTCGAAGAGGCGCTGAGCCAATTCGTCGACCAGATCGCCGACCCCACCGCCCCGCAGGAACGCTGCGCCGAAGTGCACCGCGCCCTCGGCAAGGCGGAAATGCACGAAGGGCGCAGTTTGGACAGCTTGCAGGCCGCCTACCGGCTCGGTGCGCGGCTCGCGTGGCGGCGCCTCGCGCGGATCGGCGAACGCGCCCGGGCCGCGCCGCGAACGATGCTGCTGCTCGGCGAAGCCATCTACGCGCACATCGACGAACTCGCCGCGCTGTCGGTGGAGGGCTACGCCGAAGCCCAAGCCCGCGCGGCGGGCACGCAGGCGCGCAGGCGGCGCAGGCTGCTGGAACTGCTGCTGTCGGATCCGCAGCCACCGCAACAGATCCTGGAAGAGACCGCATCGGCGGCGCAGTGGCCGCTGCCCGGCAAGGTCGTGGTCGCCGCGCTGGAACGCTCCGAACAGCAAGAGCCGCACACCAACCCGCTGGCCCGCTGGGAGGCGCTGGTCGATCTGGAATGCGCCCAGCCGCACCTGCTGGTGCCGTGCACCCAGGACGAGCCGCACGACCTGCCGTGGAACGACCAGCTCGCCGGCTGGCGCGTGGTGATCGCACCACCGGTGGAGATCAGGCAAGCGCCGCACGCGCTGCGCTGGGCGCGGCGGCTGCTGGAACTGGCGGGCAACGGCGTGGTGCCCAACCGGCCTGTGTTGCGCTGCCGGGACCACCTCTCGAGCCTGCTGCTGCTCAGCGACGAGAACCTCACCCAGGAGATCGTGCACACCCGGCTGGCTCCGCTGGAGAAGCTCAAGGCCAAGCAGCAGGTGCGGCTGGCGGAAACGCTGCTGGCATGGCTGCAAACCCGCGGCGGCGCACCGGAAGTGGCGCAACGGCTGCAAGTGCACCCGCAGACCGTGCGATACCGGATGCACCAGCTCGAAGACCTCTTCGGCGAAGACCTGAACGATCCGCAGGCCCGCTTCGAGCTGGAGGTGGCGCTGCGCGCCGCGGGACGGTTGCTGCCGTACGGGGCGCTGCGCGGCGAAACGGTCGACAAGCCGACCGAACCCCTGCGCAAACCCGAAGATCCGGAGGGCGGAGTCACGTGAGCGACGCGATGCAGGCCCCTGTCCGCCAGGCGCCGGTGTTGCTCGCGCTGGGACTGGCCGGGTTCGTGACCGCGCTGGACAACAACATCGTCAACGTCGCGCTGCCGACCGTGCAGGCCGAGTTGGGGGCCACGGTCCCGCAGCTGGAATGGATCGTCAGCGGCTACGTGCTGGCGTTCGCGAGCCTGCTCATCATCGGTGGGCGACTGGCGGACCTGGCGGGGCGCAGGCGGATTCTGCAGCTCGGGCTGGCGGCGCTGATCGTCACCTCGGTCACGGCCGGGTTCGCCGAGACCGCGCCGGTGCTGATCGCGGTGCGCTTCGCGCAAGGCGCATCGGCCGCGCTGGTGATGCCCGCCGCGCTGGCCGTGCTGGCCGCCGACATCACTCCGGCGCGGCGCGAGCTGGCCGCCGGGATCTGGACGGCGTCGCTGGCGGTGGCGCTGGCGCTGGGGCCGGTCGTCGGCGGTGTGCTCACCGAACACCTGCACTGGAGCTGGATCTTCTTCCTGCACCTGCCCGCCGGGCTGCTGACGATGGCGCTGGTGTGGTGGGGACTTCCGGACGTGCGGCCGGAACCGATGCCGTTGCGGCACTTGGACCCCGGGGGGCTGGCACTGTCCACAGTGGTGCTCGCGGCGGGCAGTTTCGCGCTGGTGGAGGGCCAGAGCATCGGGTTCGGCCAGCCGATCATCATCGCGGCCGGAGCGGTGACGCTGGCGGCGATTCCGGTGCTGGTCGCGGTGGAGCGGCGCGCCGCCGAACCGATGTTGCACCTTTCCCTGGTGCGCAACAAGGTCTTCGGCGGCGGCACGATCGCGCAGGTGCTGTGGGGAGTGGGGGTCAACGGGACGCTGCTCTACACCTCGTTGTTCCTGCAGGACGTGCTCGAACTCTCGCCCAGCGCGGCCGGAATGGTCTTCGTGCCACTGGCCGGGCTGCTCGTGCTGTGCGTGCCGTTCGTGCCGCCGCTGAGCGCGCGGTTCGGCGCGCGGTGGACGGTGACCGCCGGAATGGTGCTGGTAGCGCTGGGATTGTGGCTGCTGGCCGGTTCCGGGCCCGGCACCACGGTGGCGGCGTTGATGCCCGGGCTGCTGTCGATCGGCGTCGGCTCGGCGTTGATCACCCCGTTGACCTCCGAAGTGCTCGGCGCAGTACCGACCGGCAGCGCGGGCGTGGCCTCGGCGATGATCAGCGCCGCGCGGGAGGCGTCCGGAGTGCTCGGGATCGCCGTCGTGGGCGTGGTGCTTTCGTTGACCAGCGACGCCGCATCGGCATCGGGCGCGGCGGCCGACGCCGCCTACTCCGCCGGTTACTCCGCGGGAATGCGGTTGGCCGCCGGGTTGGTGCTGCTAGGGGCGTTGGCCACGGCGTTCGCGCTGGCTCCGGCCAAGCCGAGGCGGTCGGCGAACATCGGCCAAGAGCGGTGCAACTCCCGTTCCCAATAAGGCCAATCGTGCCTACCGGCACCGTAATAGTGCTCGGTGACCGCGATTCCCATCGCCTTCAGGCGCGAAGTCATCGCCAGCGAAGTCGACAGCGCCGACGGCTCCAGCGAATCCGGTAGCGCCCCCGGAGCGTCCAGCGGGCCGGGCAGGCCGTTGCCGCAGGAGACGTAGAGCGCGGTGCCGCGCAGCTGTTCGGCGTGGTCGAAGGGATTTCGCGCGGACCAGGTGGGGTGGTCCAGCACGGCACTGCCCCACATCGCCAGCGGGTCCTCCCCCTCGCGCACCAGAATTCCCTGCACCACACCGGGAACGCCGGGCTGCAGGGTGTTCAGCAGTCCACTGTAGGAGGCCGCGGCGCGGAACATGCCGGGGTGGCGGAAGGCGGAGGCGAAGGAGCCGTAGCCGCCGACGGACAGGCCGGCGACCGCTCGGCGGTCCCCGGCGCCGTAGTCGCGCTCCAAGATTCCGCGCAGTTCGCTCAGGTGGAACGACTCCCAGTCCGGTTCACCACCGGCCCACCTGGTGTAGAAGCCGGCCGGGCCACCACTGGGAATCACGGTGAGCACGTCCTTGTCCGACATGAACCGCTGCACGTCGGTGAAATTCGTCCACGCCCGGTAATCCGCGTCCTCGCAGCAGCCGTGCAACAGGTAGAGCACCGGCCAAGTGCGGTCCGGATGCTTCTTCCAGCCGCGCGGCAGCAGCAGGCGGACGGGTGCGCTGGTGCCCAGAGCGGGCGAATAGATCAGCAGGTCGAGGGTGCGCGCGTCGAGCCGGTTCTCCTGCAGGACACTGGGTTCGGCGGCAGGATTTGGTGCGGTGGCAGGACCGGGTTCGGCGGCGCCGGATGTCGCAGCACCGGCCACTTCGGACGACGCGCCGACGACGGCCTCGGCGGGTGGCGTCGAGGCCCCCGTCGAGACCGCCAGGGCGCCCACCATCGACATGGTCAGCGACGCGCGCCACCACCGTCCACTGTTCATTTGTCGTGCCTTTCGTGCTCGAGCTGGTGCTGGGACCACGTCCGGTCCTTCAGAGCGGCATGGTCGAGTGCTTCTTGGGCGGGGTTTCCTGCCGCTTGTTCGCCAGCACCCGCAAGGCGCGCACCAAGTGCTCACGCGTGGTGGAGGGCTGGATGACGGCGTCGACGTAGCCGCGCTCGGCCGCGATGTAGGGAGTGGCCAATGTGGACCGGTATTCCTCGATCAGCTTGGCCCGCACGGCTTCCTCGGTACCGTTGGCCGCGGCCTCGGCCAGTTCCCGCCGGTGCAGCAGGCTCACCGCGCCGGAGGCGCCCATCACCGCGATCTCCGCGGTCGGCCACGCGAGGTTCACGTCCGCTCCGAGGTGCTTGGAACCCATCACCGCGTAACCACCGCCGTACGCTTTGCGCACCACGACGGTCACCTTCGGGACGGTCGCCTCCGAGTACGCGTAGATCAGCTTCGCGCCGCGGCGGATGATGCCGTGGCGCTCCTGCTCGACACCCGGCAGGTAGCCGGGAACGTCGGCGAAGGTCAGCAGCGGCAGCCCGAAAGCGTCGCAGAACCGCACGAACCTGGCGGCCTTCTCGGAGGCGTCGATGTCGATGGTGCCCGCGTTCTGCGACGGCTGGTTGGCCACCACCCCGACGCTGCGGCCCTCGACCCGGCCGAACGCGCAGATCATGCTGCGCCCGAAAAGCGGCTGCACTTCGAGGAAATCGCCGTCGTCGAGGACGAGTTCGAGCACGCGGTGCATGTCGTAGCCCTGGTGCGGCTCGTCCGGCACCAGCACGTCCAGTTCTCCGGCCGCCCCCACGTCCGAAGCGGACTCGTATTGCGGAGCGCTGTCCAGGTTGTTCGCGGGCAGGTAGCCGAGCAACGTCCGCGCCCAGTCGATGGCGTCGGCCTCGTCCTCTGCCAAGTGGTGGGCGTTGCCGGAGATTTCGCTGTTCGTCCGGGCACCGCCCAGCTCCTCCGCATCGGCCTGCGCACCGGTCACCGAGCGCACCACCTCCGGACCGGTGACGAACATGTGCGAGGTTTTCCGCACCATGACGGTGAAATCGGTGATCGCGGGCGAATACACCGCCCCGCCCGCACACGGTCCCATGATCAACGACAGCTGCGGGATGACACCGGAAGCCAGCGAGTTCCGCCTGCCCAGCTCGGCGTAGTACGCCAGCGAGACCACGCCCTCCTGGATGCGCGCACCGCCGGAGTCGTTGATGCCCACCACCGGGCAGCCGATCTTCATCGCCAGGTCCATCACCTTCAGGACCTTCTCCCCGAACGCTTCGCCCATGCTGCCGCCGAAAACGGTGAAGTCCTGCGCGAAGACGCACACCGGGCGCCCGTCGACCGTGCCGTGGCCGGTTACCACCCCGTCGCCGTACGGTCGCTGGTCGTCGGTTCCGTAGGAGCCACCGCGGTGCCGGGCGAGTTCGTCCAGCTCGACGAAGGAGTCCTCGTCCAGCAGCAGGTGGATGCGCTCGCGCGCGGTGAGCTTGCCCTTGGCGTGCTGCTTGCCCCGGGCACGCGCATCGGCGTCGTGCACCGCGGTGTCGTGCCGCCGCTGCAACGCCTGGATCCGTTCCGCGGTTGTCATGCGCCCTCCCTGGTGAGTGCGGACGTGCCGAGTACACCCGCGAGGTGCGCCGCGATGACGTCCACGTTCGGCGGGTCGATCATGGACAGGTGGTCGCCGGGTATCCGCACCACTTCCGGAGCGGCCACGATCTCGTCCCACCCGAGCGCCTCGTCGGTGCGCAGGTAGCGCGGGTCCAATGTGGTCGTGGTGGTTTCGGCCTCCTGCGCTCGGTACAGCAGCACCCGCCCGTCGAACGGTCCGGGCTGATAGCGCTCCGCGATCCTTGCGTCCACATAGGACGTGTACTGGTGGTGCAGGACGCCTGCTCCCATGTCGATGTCCGCTCCCGACAGCGCACCGAGCACACGGCGCATCTGCTCGTCTTCGTCCAACCCCTGGAGCTCGGTCGAGCGCACCTGCAGCGCGACGCCGTAAGTCGACTCGATGTGCTCGGCGAACCGGTCGAACCGGCGCAGCACGAGCTGTTCGGACGTGGCGCCGTCAGGTGCGGGCAACGGGAGAATGGTGTCGATCAGCGCGACGAACTCGACCGGCTCGCCGAGCTCGGTGAGCCGGCGCGCGGTCTCGTAGGCGAGACATCCGCCGAAGGACCATCCGCCGAGGCGGTAGGGCCCGTGCGGCTGGAGTTCGCGTACCAGGTCCGCGTACCGCTGCGCCTTGGCCTCGACGGAGTCCAGGTCGTCGAGCCGTTCCAGGCCGTAGCACGGCTGGTCGGCACCTAGGCTCGCCACCAGCGGCTGGTAAACGCTGGTCGGGCCGCCTGCCGGGTGGAAGAGGAACAACGGGCGCCCAGTTCCCGTCGTGCGCAGCGCGCGCACCGGGCCGTCGGTTCCTTCGAAGCGCTGCCGCAGCAGATCCGCCATCCCCGACACCGTCGGGGTGCCGAACAACTCCTCCGTAGTGTCCGATGAGGACAGTCGTTCGCGAATCCCGCGGGCCACGACGTCGGCTTGCTCCCGCGTCCCACCGAGGTCGTAGAAGTCCTCGGCGACGCCGAACTCGACCGGGCCCAGTGCCTCGGCCCACAGATGTGCGATCCACCGCTCGGTCGCGTCCCGCGGGCCGATGCGTGCCGACTCGACGACCTCCGCAACGGTCCCGAGGCCCAGCTGTTCGGCCAGGTGCCGGGCGATGTCGTGCAGGCTCGCACCGCGCAGCAGCAGCGCGGGAGGGACCGCCACGCCGAAATCGCGTTCGACTGCGTTCCGCGCCCGGGTCGCCATCAGCGAGTCGAGCCCCAGCATCGTCAGCGGCGCGGCCGGGTCGAGGTTTTCCGCCGAGCCGCCGAGGATTCCCGCGACCTCCGACCTGAGATGCCCGGTGATCGATTCGGCGGCCTCGGCGGGCCGGTCGCGCGGCAGCGAGTCGACATCGAAC
>X190_Common_House_Gecko__coassemble_327_pt1 | contig 10514 bp, 8 predicted proteins | sample X190_Common_House_Gecko__metabat2_low_PE_001 | metagenome-assembled genome bin X190_Common_House_Gecko
GGAAGAACGCCGCGGCGTAGGTGATCTCGGCGCGGGACTCGATCAGCTGCTTGCCCATCTCCAGGGTCATCAGCAGCGAGAGGTCCTCGTGCCGCTCGGTGATCAGTTCCCACGCGCGGCGCAGGATCTCGCCGCGTTCGCGCGGCGGGTGGGCGGCCCAGCCGGACTGGGCGTCGTGCGCGGCCGCGAGCGCGGCCAGCCCGTCCTCGGGGGTGGCGTCGGCGACCGAGCACAGCGCCCGGCCGGTGGAGGGATCTTCGACCTCGTAGCTGCGGTCACCGCTGGCCCCGCGCCACTTGCCGCCGATGAGCAGCTGTTTCGGAGCGGCCTCGACGACGCGGGCCTCTCGGGTCTCGGTGCTGGCAGGCGTGCTGCTGGTGGTGCTCATCGCTTCAGCGGACCTTCCATTTCGGCGGGTGGACAGGACGCAGCCGTGATGGTTGCATGTCGAGCTAGATTGTCAACAATCCTACAGTCGGGACATCACAGCCGACACGACAGCTTTGGAGTCGATCATGGCTGAGCTCTCGCCGGTGTTGCAGCAGGCGACACCCGTGCTGGCCGCCCGCGGGGAGGGCGTCTACCTCTACGACGAGGACGACCGCCGCTACCTCGACTTCACCGCGGGGATCGGGGTGACCAGCACCGGGCACTGCCACCCGCGCGTGGTGGAAGCTGCGCAGCGCCAGGTGGGAACCCTGATCCACGGCCAGTACACGACAGTCATGCATCGGCCGCTACTCCAGCTGACCGAGCGGCTCGGCGAGGTGCTGCCCGCCGGGCTGGACCGGATGTTCTACCTCAACTCCGGCAGCGAGGCCGTCGAAGCCTCGGTGCGGCTGGCCCGGCAGGCCACCGGGCGGCAGAACATCATCGCCTTCGAAGGCGGCTTCCACGGCCGCACCATGGGCGCGGGTTCGCTGACCAGCTCCGGGGTGAAGGTGCGCGCCGGGATCGGCCCGATGATGCCGGGCGTGGCGTTCATCCCGTTCCCGGAGACCTACCGGCACGGCTGGTCCGAGTCGGAGGCGGTGGCCTTCGCGCTGCGCGAGCTGGACCAGCTGCTGGTCACCGTGACCTCCCCGAAGGACACCGCCGCGATCATCATCGAGCCGGTGCTCGGCGAAGGCGGTTACATCCCGGCGCCCGCGGAGTTCCTCGAAGGGCTGCGCGAACGCGCCGACCGGCACGGGATCCTGCTGATCGCCGACGAGGTGCAGACCGGGGTGGGCCGCACCGGGAAGTTCTGGGGATACCAGCACTCCACCATCGAACCCGACGTGCTGATCACCGCCAAGGGGTTGGCCAGCGGTTTCCCGCTCTCGGGCATCGCGGCCTCCGCGGAGCTGATGAGCAAGGCGTGGCCGGGTTCGCAGGGCGGCACCTACGGCGGCAACGCGGTGGCCGCGGCCGCGGCGATCGCCACCCTCGACGTGGTGCGCGAGAACGACCTCGTCGGCAACGCCGCCGAGCAGGGCGCCCGGTTGCAGGAAGGGCTGCGCAAGGTCGCCGCGGAGCACCCGGTGATCGGCGAGGTGCGCGGGCGCGGGCTCATGGTCGGCAACGAGTTCACCACCTCCGACGGGGCCCCGGACACCGCGACCGCCACGCGGGCGCACGCCGCCGCGGCCGAGCGCGGGCTGCTGTTGCTGACCTGCGGCCCGCGCGGCAACGTCGTGCGGATGATCCCGCCGCTGATCGTCAACTCCGAACAGGTCGACGAGGCGGTGCGACTGTGGTCGGAGGCGGTCTCGGCGGCGGTTTCCGGCTGAACGGACCGGTTGCGAACGGGGTGCGGCAGTCTCGCCGCACCCCGTTTTCGCGTCCCGGCGCCGCTGTTGGAGCGGGAAAACCCGACCATCGGCTGGCCGCCGTGCGTGTCGGCTCGGTAACTGCGCCGGTGCGCAGCAGAGTGGTTTCCATACCGTTCCGATAGCGGTGTGCCACGCCCGTGCGGGCTTCTGGGATGCTGCACGGCGAAGGTCGGCACCGAGCGTGCCGGTGAGTCGACTCCGCAGGTGTGAAGGTCATGAGTGATTGGTCGGCGAATCCAGGCCGGCGACCGCAGCAAGGCGGTTACGACTACTACCGGGGTGCCCGCAACCGGCAGGGCGGTGCCGCGCCTCCGCAGCCGCCGCGGCCTCCCGAAGGCGGGCGTCCGGCCGGTCCACCTCCGCCGCGGCGCAAACGGGCGAACTGGCCCCGGCGCATCGGCATCACGCTGCTGGTGCTGGTGCTGATCGTGGTCGGCTTCGGCATCTACGTCGACAGCGTGCTGCAGCGCACGCCTGCGCTGGACTACCCGAACCGGATCGCCGACACGCCCGGCACGAACTGGCTGCTGGTGGGCTCGGACAGCCGCGAAGGGCTCGACGAATCGCAGCGCGAGGAACTCTCGGCCGGTGACGCGGCCGGGCGCCGCACCGACTCGATGATGCTGGTGCACATCCCCTCCGGCGGCGGCAAACCGGCGCTGATCAGCCTGCCCCGCGACTCCTACGTGTCGATCCCCGGGCACGGCAAGGACAAGCTCAACGCCGCGTTCTCCGAGGGCGGGCCGAAGCTGCTGGCCCAGACCGTGGAGACGGCCACCGACGTGCACATCGACCACTACGCCGAGATCGGTTTCGGCGGGTTCTCCGAGCTGGTCGACGCCGTCGGCGGGGTCGACATGAACCTGGAAAAGCCGATGGACGACGAGAAGGCCAACGCGCACCTTCCCGCCGGGCCGCAGGAACTCAACGGTGCGCAGGCGCTGGCGTTCGTGCGGGCCCGCTACTCGCTGTCCGGTGGTGACCTGGAACGCGCGGAGAACCAGCGCAAGCTGCTCGGCGCGCTGGTGGACAAGGCGATGGGGCCGGGCACGCTGCTCAACCCGTTCCGGTTGGTGCCGCTGGCCAACGCCGCGGGCACCACGTTCCTGCTCGACGAGGGCGGCCACGTCTGGCACCTGTTCTGGCTGACCAAGGCACTCGGCGACGTCAGCAGCGGTGAGGGCATCACCACGAGCGTGCCCTTCGGTGACTTCGGCAGGTCCTCCAGCGGCCAGTCGGTGATCAAGTGGGACTCCGAGGACGCCTCGCGGATGTTCGAGGCCATCGCCAAGAGCGAACCGATCCCGCCGGACCTCATCGAGAAGTGAGCCGAACATGCGACGGGGGGACCGGTTTTCCGGTCCCCCCCGTTCGTCGTTGCGCTGCTGTCAGAGGGTGAAGCGCTCCAGCTGGGCCGCGTCACCGTTGAACGAGTTCTGATCGCCGGGGAAGATCCCGGAGTTGGCGAACTGCCAGATCGCCTGGAAGTCCCAACCGGCCGGCAGCGGTCCCATCTCCGGGGCGAACCGCGCGAGCCACAGCGGGTTGTTCGCGCTGAAGTCCGGGTTCGCGCCGGTGCAGCGGTCCCACCAGCGGGTCGTGGTGTAGATCGCGGGGTAGCGGCCGGTGCGCAGCTTGTAGGTGTTGCTGAACACGGCGATCCAGTCCGACATCTGCTGCGGCGCCATGCCGTAGCAGATCTCGCCGTAGGGGTTGTCCTCGATGTCCAGCGCGCCCGGCAGGGTGCGCCCGTCGGGCAGCCACCCGCCGCCGTGGTCGATGAAGTAGTTCGCCTGCGCCGCGCCGCTGGCGCGGTCCGGCAGCGCGAAGTGGTAGGCGCCGCGGTCCATGCCCACCGACGCCGCACCGTCGTACTGCTGACTGAAGGAGTCGCTGATGAACCCGGTTCCTTCGGTCGCTTTGACGTAGCTGAACCGGGCGCCGTCGGCCCACGCCTTCGCCCAGTCCACCGCGCCCTGGTGCCCGCTGACGTCCATCCCGGCCACGCCTCCGGCACGGGGCGCTGCGCTGCGCGGCACGCCTTCGGTGGCCGAGCGGCCGATGCTGTAGCCGGCCCACGCGCCTTCGCGGCCGGGGTCGGGGTGGTTCGCCGGGCGAGCCGCGGCGGTTCCGGGGACAGTGGTCAACACGGCTGCGCTGAGCAGAGTCACCAGGCCGTGGGAGAGCAGTGCCGTGGTTCGGGGCCGGCGGCTGCGGGGGACTGGCACGACGGTTCGCCTCCTTGACACTGGCGGCTTTGCACCTTCGGTGGTCGTGTGCACATAGCGTGCGAGATCATGCGCGCAGGGAGAATAACCGCGTGATCGGTTGCATGCCCGAGCGCGATTGCACATCGATATGCACGGCTCGCATCGCGGCCCCGAGTTGGATAATCCCGATGCCTTCGGGTACGTCTCGGGACATGGCACAACGAACGAGCGGACCGGGCGGGCCGCGGCGCCGCCCCGATCAAGCCCCGGGCAGGAGGGGCGAGCAAGGCCCGAAACGCGGCGGTCCCGCCGGGCACAAGGGACCGCGCGATGCCGGTGGGCTCCGCTCGGCGTTGCGGGACATGCACGGCGCCAGCTACGGGCGGTACAAATCGCTGTCCGGGCAGTGGCGCTTCGACGGGTTCACCCTGGAGATCCAGAAGGTCCAGCCGGACCCGTACGCGCCGGCCAGCCGCTGCGAAGTGCGAGTGGACGCCGAGACCGCGGAGCTTCCCAAGGAGCTGTGGCGCACGCCGGTGCGCGCCCGCGCGCTGGCCGGTTTCCTGGTGCGCGCGGCGCACCGCAGGCTGCGCGACAGCGGCCTGCGCGTCGACGCCGGTCGCCAGCAGGTCCTCGATCGCAGCTCCTGCCAGGTCGTCGACGGTGCGGTGCGGCTGCGCCTGGGCATCGACCTGCCCGGCAAGGGCCGCAGCATCGACGGCCGCGCCGCGGAGAAGTCCCTGTGCGAGGACCTGCCGGACATGGTCGAGCACGCGCTGCGCCATGCCACCGCCGATCGGGCGCGGATGACCGAGTTCGTCGAGTCGGTCGAGGACACCGACGCGCTACGGGAAGCACTGCCCGCGCGCGGACTGGTCGCCTTCGTCGCCGACGGCGCGATCCTGCCGCGGCGCAGCGGCGTCGACGAGCGCCCGCTGTCGGATGCCGTGGCCTTCGAGTCACCGGCGTCGATGCGGGTCGACATCGAGGTCCCCAACCGCGGTGTCGTGTCCGGCATGGGCATCCCGGACGGGATCACGCTCATCGTCGGCGGCGGGTTCCACGGCAAGTCGACGCTGTTGCGGGCGCTGGAGAACGGCATCTACGACCACGTGCCCGGTGACGGTCGCGAGCTCGTGGTCTGCCGGGAGGACACGGTCAAGGTCCGCGCCGAGGACGGTCGCCGGGTGCACCGGGTGGATGTGAGCCCGTTCGTCAGCCACCTGCCCACCGGCGCCGACACCACGGACTTCTCCACCGACAACGCCTCGGGATCGACCTCGCAGGCGGCGTCGATCGTGGAATCGGTGGAGGCCGGTGCCGGGGTGCTGCTGCTGGACGAGGACACGGCGGCGACGAACCTGATGATCCGCGATGCGCGGATGCAGGCGCTGGTGGCCAAGGAGTCCGAGCCGCTGACGCCGTTCCTGGATTTGATCCGGCCGCTCTCGCGCGAGCGGGGTGTGTCGACGGTGCTGGTCATGGGCGGTTCCGGGGACTACATGGACGTCGCCGACCAGGTGTTGATGATGGACGCCTACCGGGCTCGGGAGGTCACCGGCCAGGCCAAGGCGCTGGCGGCGAATCCGACCGGCCGCAACCGGGAGGCCGAGGGGTTCCCGGCGGTGCGCCGGCGCGTGCCGGATCCGCGGTCGATCCCGGTGGACCGGCCGAAGGTGCGCTCCCGCGGCACCGATGCGCTCACGCTGGGCGAGTCCACTGTGGAGCTGCGCGCGGTGGAGCAGATCGTCGACCCCGCGCAGGTCACCGGGATCGGGTTGGCGCTGGTGACCTGCGCGCGTTCCGGATTGCTGGACGGCTCGCGCACGGTGGCCGAGGTGCTCGACGGTTACAGCGCCGAGGTCGTCGAGCGGGGCGTGGCCGCCGTCGACGAGCGCTACGTCGGCGACTTCGCGGTGCCGCGGCGCTTCGAACTCGCCGCGGCGTTGAACCGGCTGCGCGCGCTGCGGGTGGGCGCGTTCCGCGACTGATCCGCCAGGTTTGTCCCGGCCCGGCTCGGGGGCACCTTGTGGGTGAGCGGAGTCTCGTCGCGAGGAGGCCCACGATGCCGGGCATCGGCGCGCGGACCGAGAGCTACCGGGACCGCAGGCACGCCGGCCGGGTGCTGGCCGGGAAGGTGACCGAGCGGAACCTGGCCGATCCGGTGGTGCTGGGGCTGGCCCGCGGCGGCGTACCGGTCGCCGCTGAAGTGGCGCGTGCGCTGGCGGCACCGCTGCGGGTCACCGTGGCCCGCAAGATCGGCGCGCCGGGCCAGCCGGAGCTGGCGCTGGGCGCGGTGACCGCGCACGGCCCGGCCACCTACGACGAGCGGTTGCTGCGCACCTTCCACCTGGAGCAGGCCGAGCTGGCGCACGACCGCGAGCGGGAGCGCGCCGAGGCCCGAAGCCGTGAGGAACGGTTCGGCCAAGGTGCGCCACCGCGGCTGACCGGCCGGGACGTGGTGCTGGTCGACGACGGTCTGGCCACCGGCGCGACCGCCCGTGCGGCGCTGCGCATGATCCGGGAGTCGGACCCGCGCAGCATCCTGCTGGCCGTGCCGGTCGGCGCCCCGGACGCGGTCAAGGCGTTGCGCCAGGAGGCCGACGAGGTGCTGTGCGTGCTGCAGCCGGTGGATTTCGCCGCGGTGGGGCAGTGGTACGGCAGTTTCCGGGAGACCACTGACGAGGAGATCCTGCGGATACTCGGCGAGGTGGATGCCGGGCGGGGAACGTCCGGCGGCTAGGCCGCTGAAGAACCCGAGGGACAAGTTCGTCGGCTCGCGTTTCTAACTGTTAATTGCCTCGCTGATTTCAGTGTCGCCCGAAATCAAGCCTCCGCCATCACGCCCGCCTTCGAACCTCACAAGAAAAGCAACGAAGCGAGAGTGCGCAATGCGCAACGGGGTGGGGAGGTTGTGCGGGAATCGGGTGTTCTTGACCACCGCTCGGCGATCTTCTACCTCGATCGTGTGGCCCACACCGCCCGAGTCGGGTTGGCTGAGCGGTTATGAGCCGCTCCGATGACGCCGCTGCGCAGTCCGCTCCACCGCGGCCTTCCACGGCCGATCGATCACGCGGCACCGATGGCGGTGCCTACACCGCGGAGGTGGCCGAGCAAGTGGGGCAAGCGGCGCTGCAACTCGGCGCGCGGCTGCGCGATCCGGGCGTACCGCACTCCGTCGCCGAGATCGAACAGGTCACCCGCGGCTTCGCCACCACCGTCGACGGGATGGCCGAAGGACTGGCGGGCGTCAACGACTGGCTGCGAGCGGCCGGGCACGCGGGTGCGCTGACCGGGCACGCCGGCGCGGTCGGCGACCGCCTGGCGCACGTGGGCCGGGAACTGGCGCGGCTGGCCGAAGCGGTCGCCGCCGCTGAGCGGTGATCCGGCGAAAAATCGATCGCGCCGCAGCGGCGGGTGCACTACACAGTGCCCGGTGCGCGAACCGTATCCGCTGCGCCCGGTGACCGAGGCCGAATTCGCCCCGTGGGCGCGCATGATCGCCGACACCTACGGCGCCGACCGCTGCGAGCAGGAGATCACCGGCCAGCGCGCCGCCACCGAACTGGACCGCACGCTGGCCGCGTTCGACTGCGGGACGCCGATCGCGGGTGCCTCGATCTACCGGCGCGCGCTGACCGTGCCCGGTGCGGTGCTGCCGGTGGCCGGGATCGCCTCGGTCGGGGTGGCACCCACTCATCGTCGTCGGGGCATGCTGACCTCGATCATGCGGAGGCAGTTCGCTGAACTGCACGAGCAGCGGCGGGAACCGGTCGCCGTGCTGCGGCCGTCCGAAGCCGGCATCTACGGGCGCTACGGCTACGGGCCCGCGACGCGCGGCGATCAGATCCGTTGCCTGCGGCGTTCGATGGTGTTCCGGGACGGAGTGGATTCCGGGTGCGGACAGGTCCGGTTGTGCCATCGCGAGCAGGCCCGAGCCCGGATCGAAGAGGTCTACGAGCGGGCGAGCGCCGCTACGGTCGGCTGGCCGCGAAGGACCGGGGCGCATTGGGACGTCCGGCTCTTCGACCAGCCGCAGGCCCGCGGCGCTGCGAGCACCCTTCGGTTCGCGCTGCATCACGAGCCGGACGGCGAGGTCAGCGGATACGTCCTCTACCGGCACGCCGTTGATCCGGACGCATCCGCGGTGGTGCAGGTGGTGGAGCTCGCGGCGGTCTCGCGGCAGGCGCACGCCGCGTTGTGGCGATTCCTCGCCGGGATCGATCTGGTGCGCTGGATCGACTGCGAGGTCGCGGTGGACGACCCGCTGCCGCACCTGCTGGTGGATCCGCGGGCCGTGGTTTCCGCGCCGGTCGATCGGTTGTGGGTCCGGCTCGTCGACGTCGATCGCGCTCTCGGCGCGCGCCGGTATGCGGTGCCGCTGGATGTGGTGCTGGAGGTGACCGACCGGTTCTGCCCGTGGAACGAGGGGCGGTACCGGCTGCGGGCCGGGACGGACGGGGTCGCGTGCACGCGCACCGAAGATCCGGCCGATCTGCGGATGCGCAGCGCCGAGCTGGCCGCGGCATTCCTGGGCGGCACCAGACTGGCTTCGCTCGGTGCCGCCGGACTGGTCGAAGAGCGCAGCCCTGGTGCGTTGCGGCTCACCTCGGCCGCTTTCGCCTGGGACCGGGAGCCGTTCTATCCGGGCGGTTGGGCCTTCCCGCTGTACTGAGGCCGTCTGCTGCGATCTCGTTCCGGAAAGGCACCGGGATCGCGCCCACCCGCGTGGATGGGCGGGCGCGATCCCGGCTCTCTCAGCCCGGTTCGTCGCCGGGTTCGGGTGGTTCGGGGCGCAGCGACTCCGGATCGTCGTCGGCGGGCGGTTCGGCGTCGAGCGCCTCTTCGGCACGAGTGGGGTGATCCCCCTGCAGCAGGCCCTGCATCTCCTTCTCCAAGGCGTCGTCCTGCCCGGGCCCGTGCTTGTCGCTGCCGCGTTGCATCGGTCCTCCTTTCCGGGGGTGTGCCCGGCCCCTACCCGCACGAGGCTGCGTTGAATCACGGGCGGCCGTGGTCCGCGATCCCGAGCGATTTTGAAGTTAGCGAATCTAACGAACTAGGCTGAGCGGATGTGACCTCCGTCCGCAGCTCCACCACCCAGCGCCTGCCCCGGGCGTTCGTGTTCACCATCGCGTTCGGTTCGGTGCTGCAGGCGCTCAACGCCTCCACGATGGCCGTGGCGATGGTCGACATCCGCGACGACTTCGACGCCGGAGCGGCGGCTTCCTGGCTGATCTCCGGGTTGTACCTGGCCACCGCGGTCGGCTCGCCCACGGCGGGCCGGCTGGCCGACCGGGCCGGGCCGCGGCGGGTTTTCCTGGTGTCGCTGGCGATCACCGTGCTCACCTCGCTGCTGGCGCCGCTGGCGCCGGATCTGGGCTGGCTGATCGCGTTCCGGATGCTGCTGGGGCTGGGCACGTGCGCGGCGTTCCCGTCCGGGGTGGCGATGCTGCGGGCCGAGGCGGATCGCCGCGGCATGGCGCTGCCCGCCGATGCGCTCAGCGCGCTGGCCATCGCCGGGCAGGTGATGATCGCGTTCGGACCGGTGTTCGGCGGGGTGCTGGTGTCGTGGTGGGGCTGGCAGGCGATCTTCCTGGTGAACGTGCCGCTGGGGCTCGCGGTGGCCATGCTGGCGTGGATTCACCTGCCCGCCGACCCGCCGCGGCAGGCCACCGCGGAATCTCCGCGCGCGGTGCTGCGCAGCTTGGACCTGCCGGGGGCGGGGCTGTTCATCGGCTGCATCGCGGTGCTGATGGTGTTCTTGCTGTCGCTGGCCGGCAGCCCCACCTGGTGGTTGCTGGGAGTGTTGGCGGTGCTGGCGACCGGGTTCGCGGTGCTGGAGTCGCGCGTGGCGCGGCCGTTCGTGGACGTGCGGATGCTGGCGCGGAATCGCCCGTTGACCCGCACCTATCTGCGCACGGCGCTGACCTATGTCGCGTTCTACGTGGTCTTCTACGGCTATCCGATGTGGTTGCAGGGCGCGCGGGGGTTCAGCGCGGATCAGGCCGGGCTGGTGGTGCTGCCGATCGCGCTGGTGGCGATGGCCTCGGTCGCACTGGCCGGGCGGATGATCGGAGGCTCCGGTTATCGGCCGGTGCTGGTGATCGGTTCGGTGGCGCTGGCGGCAGGCGGGGCGGGCCTGGCCGTGACGCAGTCGAGCAGCGGTCTGGTGCTGCTGCTGGCGGTCGCGGCGGTGCTGGGGGTGCCGAACGGGTTCAACAACATCGGCAACCAGGCCGCGATGTACCGCCAGGCCGAGGCCGGGGACGCGGGCATGGCCTCCGGGCTGTACCGCACGTCGCAGTACGTGGGGGCGAACATCGCCGCGGCCGTGATCGAACTCGGCTTCGCCGGGCCTGCGGCTGATGCCGGGCTGCACCGGCTGGGTACGGTCGTGGTCGTGATCAGCGCGGCGCTGCTGGTGGGCGCGCTGCTGGAATGGGTGGCCGCTCGTCGCCGCGGCGGGCGCATGCCGCATGCTGGAGAGTGT
>X190_Common_House_Gecko__coassemble_328_pt1 | contig 10405 bp, 11 predicted proteins | sample X190_Common_House_Gecko__metabat2_low_PE_001 | metagenome-assembled genome bin X190_Common_House_Gecko
GTCCCCGCACTGGGTGCGCCAGCGGGCCAGGTCGTCGTGCATCCTCCGGCGGGACTCGTCGGTGGGTTCGGTGAAGTACTGCACCGACAGCGTGTCGACGTGCGGGGCCATCGCGCGCAGCACCGGTTCCGGGATTCCCTTGTTGCCGTTGAACCGGTCGCCGAGGATCAGATGGTGCGGGTCGTAGCGACGGAGCGCCGTCGCGATCGTCTCGTAGTAGCGGCTGGCGACGTCGTAGAGCTTGCGCTCCCGTTCGGCCGTGTCCAGGTTGACGAGCTCGGCGAAGTCCCGCCCGGACGCGTGCGGCAACCAGGCCGGGATGTCGACCAGGAAGTAGCCGAGCAGGTCCGGCGAGTCGGCGTGCTCGGCGGCGATCGCGCGGCCCAAGTAGTCGCACCAGTCGGCGAAGTCGTCGTCGAGCGGGCGGAACGCCGGGTGGCCGTTCCAGTCCTCGATCTCGGCCACCCGCACCTGGGCGACGTAAGGCATCCCGGCGCCGCGCAGCTCCGCGGCCGACCACTGCTCGGAGTGCTTGAGGTCGATCGGGTCGCCGAACCAGTCCAGCGCCTCGCCCCAACCACCCGCGACGTACTCGCTCGTCCAACCCAGTGTGTTGAACCCCCACCGGCGCAGGTCCGCGACGACGCCGTCCCGGATCCAGCTCTGCCGCGACCCGTAGCGCTCGCGCCACACGTCGACGTTGCGCGGGAACTGCAGTGCCGTCTCGTCGGTGTGGTTGAGGCCCAAGGACAGGAACGGATTCCCGTCCGGGTCGACGAGCCGACCGTCGCGAATCGCGTAGGTCATGACATCTCCCCGGCGAAGAAGCGCAGGTAGTGTCCGGCCAGCTCCTCCGGCGACTCCTCGGCGAGCTGGTGGCCCCACGGCAGGATCACCGCGCGCACGTCGGCGGCGACCTCTCGCATCTGCCGCTCGCTGTCGGCACCGATGAAGTGCTCGCTGCCCACGGCCAGCACCGGCATCGGGAGCCGGGTCTTCGCGGACTCCCTGTTCTGATCGCCGTCGGTGAGCGTGGCCCGGTAGATCTCGCACATGCACTTGACGCCGCCGGGCGAGGAGTAGCAACGCACGTACTCGTCGAGCGCATCGGGTGTGATCGCCGACGGGTCGTGCGTCTCGTGCTTCATGAAGTAGGAGAAGTACTCCCGCTCGTGACCGTTGATCAGCATCTCGGGGAACTCGGGCACCGAGTAGAAGTTGATGTGCCAGAGCCAGACGTAGCTGCGCACGTTGTCCGGGGTCAGGAACGAGTAGTCCTCCAGCCCGAAACCGGGAAGGATCATCTCCTGGTAGATCAGCTGCAGGACGCGGGCGGGGTGGTTGGCCGCGAGCTGGTACGCCGCTGCGGCGCCCCAGTCCTCACCGACCACCCGGAAACGTTCATGGCCGAGCTCGGTCATCAGCTCGGCGAAGTCCTCGGCCACGTTCGCCATGTCGTAGCCCCCGTCGGCGTGCTCGGAGTCCCCGAGACCGCGCATGTCCGGCACCACGACCTGGTAATGCGGGGTCAGCAGCGGTATCACGTGCCGCCAGTGATAGGAGGTCTTGGGCACACCGTGCAGCAGCAGGACGGGCTCGCCCTCGCCTGCGGTCAGGTAGTGCAACCGAACGCCGTTGACCGTGGCCCGGCCGTGCCGGACCCGGTCACCATGATGGTCGACGATCTGCATGCGGTTCCGCTCCTCACTCACTTGATCATGAATCCGGCGTCTACGTTCCATAGGATGTTCCTCCTCGATCTCGGTCGTGCGCCTGTCCGTGGTCCGGGCAGCGCTAGCCGCGCACGAGCCGGAGGCATTCGCGGACGTAGGCGTCGGCGTCGCGTAGCTCCCGGGTGATCCGCTCGAGCGGCCAGCCCGCGGTGCCGTGGCACTTGAGACTGGCGACGCCGGTGTAGTCGGCCCGTGCCAGGGCGGCGAGGAGCGCGGAGTGGTCGAGGACGCCCTCCGGGCGGGGAAGCTGGCGTTCGCCGGGGCCGAAGTTCAGCCCGTCCTCCCCGCGCCGGTAGGCGTGGTCGATGTCCCAGACGTAGTAGTAGAAGAGCTTGCCGTGCTCGCTGAGGTAGCCGATCGTCTCGGTGATCGACTCGTTCATCACCCACAGGTGCGGCGGCGCCAGGCAGATGCCCAGGTTCGGGTGGTGCAGGTCCGCGAGCAGCCGCTTGATCTGGGCGAGGCTGTCTACGCCCTCGTCCCAACGCTGCTCCTCGCCCGCGCCGGACTCGAAGTCGGCGCTGAAGGGCACCGTGAGGTGGTTCTCCACCGCGATCCGGACTCCGAGCCGCTGTGCCTCGTCCAGCAGCGGCGGCAGGAACCGGGACACGAACTCCGGGTAGTGCGCCTCACAGTCGAACACCACGGTGTCGATCTCCAGGTCATGCGCCAGCCGTAGCCGGTCGCGAACCTCGTCCTGGTTCTTGCCGTAGCAGGTCAGGCCGCACGCGGTGAGCCCGTGCCTGCGCAGCGCCGCGCTGATCGCGGACAGGTCGTCGCCCGGCTCGAGGTGCGCGGCCAGCGGTGGGGCCGAGGACCACAGGTTGACCTCGGTGAAGCCCAGGCCGGACAGCTCACCGAGCGCGGTGTCCAACGGGACGTCGTGGTAAGGCAGGACTTCGGCGGTGTAGCGGAACACGGGGCCTCCTTCCTCGGTGGGTCCGTCACGGCTGGTCGGCGAAGAACTCGCGGAGTACCCGGGCCAGCTTGGAGGGACGTTCCAGGCCGAAGCTGTGCCCGCACTCGGCGATCTCGACGTAGCGCACGTCAGTGGCCGTGCGCCAAGACACCGCGCCCATCACGACCGGCCCCGAAGATCGTCTACCGAGCGGAGGAACGCGATCGCGCCGCGGGCCAGTGCTTGCGGCGAGTCGGCAACCGGGCGCCACAGCGACACCGCGCGGGCGATCTCGGCCACGGTGGGCAGGAACGACTCGACGACGACCTGGCCGTGGTAACCGATGTCGTCGAGCGCGCTGAAGAACTCTGCCCACGGCACGTGCCCGCTACCCGGCGTTCCGCGGTCGTTCTCGGCGACCTGGACGTGGAACACCCGGTCACCGGCCAGCCGCACGGCGTCAGCCAGGTGTTTCTCCTCGATGTTCATGTGGAACGTGTCCAGCAGCAGGCCGACGTTGTCCCGGCCGGTCGCGGCGCACAGTTCCAGGCCTCGCTCGACGGTGTTCACCAGGTCGGTCTCGAACCGGTTCAGCGGCTCGATCGCCAGCGTGACCCCGCACTCACCCGCATGGTCGGCGGCCTCCCGAATGCTCTCGGCGGCCCATCGGAACTGTTGCGCGCGCTCGTCCGGCGGGAGCATCCGGGCTTTGCCGGTCGTGGCGTACATCGGCCCGGCGACGTGCGGCGACCCGACCGCGGCGGCGAGGTCGATGCAGCCGCGCAGGTAGTCCACCCCCTGCCGGCGCCGCTCTGGATCGTCGTGCGAGAGATCGCGTTCGGAGCCGAACGCGCCGCACACACCCACGGCCAGCCCGGTCTCCCGGGCGGCCTCGGTCAGCGCCGGCGCCGACAGCCTCCCCGGGGCCTCCACACACACCTCGACCAGGTCGTAGCCGAATGCCGCGACCTGCTCGAACGCCGGGCGCGCGTCGTCGTCGGAGAACGGGGAGGCCAGCAGGAACGTGCTCAGGCCCAACGGGCGGGTCACCGGACTGTCCTCAGGCCGGAGACGATCTTCTTGGTATGCGTGATCGCGGCCTCGGTGTAGGGGTCGCCGAACTCCGGGGCGCCGGCGCCGGAGAGCACTCCCCACACGTCCCCGGCCGCGGGCAGCAACTCGTAGGAGATCCAGCCGTCGTAGCCGACGTCAGTGATCGCGGCGAGGATCGGACGGAAGTCGGTGTGCCCGTACCCGGGCGCGGCGCGATTGGAGTCGGCCAGGTGCACGTGGGTCAGGCGTGCCCCGGCACGGTGGATCGCGGCCGCGATGTCGGGTTCCTCGATGGCCATGTGGAACGTGTCGGCCATGACGCCGACGCTCGGGCGGGCCACTTCGTCGACGAACGCGACAGCCTGGTCCATCCGGTTGATCAGATAGGTCTCGTAGCGGTTCCACGGCTCGACCGCGATCCGTACCCCGCACTCACCTGCGTAGTCGCCGACCTCACGTGCGGCCTCGACCGCCCATTGCCACTCCCGGGCCCGCTCGGCACCGGGGACGATCTTCATGCAGGCCGTCGGGGTGAACGTGACGACCTCGGCGCCGAGCGCGGCGGCGTGGTCGACGTTGCCGTGTACGTAGTCGACGGCACGGCGACGCACTCCCGAGTCGGTGCTCACGATGTCGCGCTCCGGCGTGAAGATGCTGATGATCGAGGACGCGACCAGGCCGTGCCGGTGCAGCGCGGCGCGGATCTGCCCGACGTCCTGCTCGGCCGGCTCCCCGACGAGCTCGACGCCGTCGTAGCCGTACCGGGCCAGCCGGGCGATCCCCTCAGCCAGCGGCTCCCGGCCGTACGCCAGGGTGTTGTAGGTGTAGCGGAACATGTCTCCTCGCTCAGCCGGTGGTCTCGAAGTCGTGCAGATAGCGATCGACGTTGTCCTGGGCCGCTCGTGTCGAGCGCCTTGGCGGTCTCGAGCAGTTGTTGGTCGGCTGCGGACAGGTGCTTGACCTCGGCTCCCGATCGCGCGCCGACGAACACGAGTACGCCCCGCTACAGGCCGCGTTCGTGCAGACCTGCCGGGCGCTCGGGGCCAAGGACCAGCCGGACCTCAACGCCCCCGACGCCGAGGGCGTCGGATCTGCCGCTGTGAACCGGGTCGGCACCACCCGGATGTCCACCGCGACGACCCACCTGGCGCCGACGCGCGGGCGGCCCGACCTGACCGTGCGCGGTGACCTGCATGTCCGGCGCGTCACCTTCGACGGCACCACCGCGACCGGCGTCGAGCTGACTGACGGCACGGTGATCGGCGCCTGCGAGGTGGTGCTCACCGCGGGCGCGATCCAGACCGCGGCATGTTGCAGCGCTCGGGCGTGGGTCCGGCGACGCTGCTGTCCGGGCTGGACGTCCCGGTCCTGTCCGACCTGCCGGTCGGGAAGAACCTGGGCGACCACTTCTCGGGTCGCCGTCGACGATCCCGTGCGCACGCGGCGCGACCGACCGCCAGCTGGCCGGCCCCGAACCGGCGGCGTCCTCAGCGGCTCGGCGCACCCGGTGCAGCTCGTCGAGCAGGATTTCCGGATAGATGAAGTTCGCGCCGGTGTAGACCCCGACCAGCGACAGCCCGGTCTCGTCGAGCAGTCGGGAAAGCGAGGCCGGGCCATCGTCGACGAGCTCGGCGAACTCGCGCACGTTCCCGTCGAGCATCTCGACACCCGATAGCCGGCGGCGGAGATCTCGCGCACCGCCCGACGCATGTCGCCAGGAACGCGGTAGACGAGATCCTTCACGCTGGTGACCCCGGAGGCCGCGCCGGTGACCCCGACCCAGGTGATCGAGTGATAGCCCAGGCGCACGATCCACCTCCGCCCCGTACGGCCGCGGCGCCGCACTTTCGATCAATGCGACGACACTAAAGTTTGATCTGCACAGAAGTCAACGGACTAGCCTCTAAGTCACGGCCGAGGCGGAACGAGGAGGGCCACCGAGTGGGACTGTCCGTGCGAAGTGTCGCGCCGGACCAACTGGACACCCTGGTCACCGTGCTCGACCTGGTTCGTTACGGCGGCGCGCGCACGCGTCCGGAGCTGGCCCGCCGCTCCGGTCTCGGGCGCACGGTCGTATCGCAGCGGCTCGGCCAGCTGGAGGCGGCCGGCCTAGTGACCGAAGGCGACCTCGGCGTGTCCACCGGCGGCCGGGCACCACGCGAGCTGCGCTTCCAGGCCGATGCAGGCGTGTTGCTGGTGGCCTCGCTCGGGGCGACCGGGTTCGATGCGGGCGTGGCCGACCTGAGCGGGCGCCTGATCGACCACCGGGGTCAAAACTGGGACATCGCCGCCGGACCAGAGGCCAGTCTGAGCCGGGTCGAGGGCCTGTTCGACGAGCTACTCGCCGACCAGGAAACCCCGGTCTGGGGTATCGGTCTTGGTGTGCCCGGACCGGTCGAGTTCGCCTCCGGCCGCCCGGTGGCGCCGCCGATCATGCCGGGCTGGGACGGCTACCCCGTCCGCGATCGGCTGGCCGCCCGCTACGACGCGCCCGCGTTCGTCGACAACGAGGTCAACGCGATGGCGTTGGGCGAGTACCGGGCGGGCCGGGGAGTCGGCTTCCCCGACCTGATGCTCATCAAGATCGGTACCGGCATCGGGGCTGGACTGATCTCCGGTGGACGATTGCACCGCGGCGCGCAGGGCTCGGCGGGCGACATCGGACACGTCGGACTGACCGGGTCGGTGCCCGACGCAGAACACGTGTTGTGTCGCTGCGGCAATGTCGGCTGCCTGGAGGCGCTGTTCGGCGGCGCAGCGCTGGCCCGGGACGCAACGGCGGCCGTCCGAGAGGGTCGGGGAGAGCACCTGGCCGAACGGCTGACCCAGGCGGGCGAGATCACCTCGAACGACGTCGTGCTCGCCGCCGAGTCCGGCGACCCGGTCGCGGTGGAACTGCTGACCCGGGCCGGTCGCCTGGTCGGCGACACGGTGGCCGCGATGGTCAACTTCTTCAACCCGTCTACGATCCTGCTCGGCGGCCGGGTCGGAGCCTCCGGGAACCTGCTGCTGGCCAGCGTCCGGCAGTCGGTCTACCGGCGGTCGCTGCCGTTGGCCACGCGCGACCTGCAGATCGTGCGGACATCGCTGGGTGAACAGTCGGGCCCGACCGGCGCGAGTTTCATGGTCGTCGACGAGCTGTTCGGCCGGGACCTGCTCGCACAGTGGATCCCGCACGGCAGCCCCGTCGGGATGCCGCGCCTTCGTCCGCAGGCGGTGGTCGACTCCTGATCCGACCCGATTCCGGAGCGACCTGGCGTCAAGGTGCGGTCACCGGCGACAGCTTCTTCGACTTCCAGGAGTTCCCGCGTCACGAGGCGTGAGCCGATCAGTGCTGGTAGCCCTCAGTAGAAGCCCGAGCCTGACGGTTCCCCCACGTTAGGCCCCACAGGCTGGGCATCACCGCGGATCACGCACCGCCCAAGGCGTATTGAGGCTGCCGATGTCGCATGTCGCATGAGCTCGGCGCTGGCGACGAAGTCCGCGACCAGCGGATGCGCAGCCAGCCGCGGCCAGGCCAGCGTGATCGGCACCCGCGGCGAGTCGGCGACGAGCCGGTACCGGATCTGCGGGTGGGTGTAGAGCCGTCCGGTGGAAGCCGGTGTGAGCCCAACACCCCGCCCCACCGCGATCGCCTCCATCCAATCATCGACGTTCCGCACCCGCACGACGGTGCCCGGCGCCGGGTCGGCTCCCACAGCTCGAGCGTGGTCGCGCCCGAGACCACGTTGATTACGATCGTCTCGCGCGCGAGATCCTCCAGTACGAGGTTCTCGCCGTCTGCTAACGGGTGATCCGCCGGCAAAGCCACGACGCGGGGCTCGTCGGCGAGCACTAGATGTTCTGTCCCGTGAGGTTGGGTACGCGGTTGGCTGGTGAGCGCCGAGGGAGTGTCGGTCGAACGGCCCTGGCGCACTTTCGGTGGGCGGGGTGTCTTGCTTCAGGTGATGAGGATGCGGTGGCGTAGGAGTTCGAAGCCTTCGCGGCCGTAGGTCTGTCGTTTGAGCATTTTCGTCTTGGTATTGACGCCTTCGGTGCGTCCGTTGTGGTGGGGCAGGGTGAACGCGGTGATGACGGCGTCGAGGTCCTGCTCAAGGCAGAGGGTGAAGGAGTGCAGGTGTGGCAGGTCGGCGGCGCGAGCGTTGGTGATCCACTGTCGGAGCCGGTCGTCGTTACCGTCGAGCTCGTGGATGTGATTGTCAGCGCTGGAAAGTGGTCTCGGCGAGCGGTCCTTCCCTCGTCCCGGTCGCGCCGGCCCACCAGCAAATGTGGGCGGCGACTTCTTTGCCGGCGGCTTCGGCGAGCCCGTGCCAGAGGTGCCATCGGTCGGCGACCTGGACCGCATCCGGCAGCGCGTCGCGCACGGCTTGTGCGTAGGTGGCCGATCCGTCCCGGCAGATGATCTCGACCCCCGGGATGTGCGCGCAGCCAGTCGGTGACGACCTTCGCGCCCCGGCCGGGCAGCACGTCGACCCGCCCTCGGCGACCATGGCGGGCACCGCACTCGAGCGACCATCGGTCGCCTCGTTGCCCGCGATGACCAGCTCGACACCCTCCACGGTGCCGATGACCTTCGCCAGCGCCTTGGCGGTGGCGGGCGCGTTCGTGCCGTGCAACGCCTCATCCGAGAGGCGCACCGCCTTGTCCGCACCCATCGACAGCGCCTTGCGATGGCATCCGTGGCGCGATCGGGACCCATGCACACGACGGTCACTTCGCCGCCCTGGGCCTCCTTGATCAACAGCGCCTCCTCCACGGCGCGCTCGTTGATCTCATCCAACACGGCATCAGCCGACTCGCGGTCCAACGTGTGATCCGCAGCAGCCAGCTTCCGTTCGGAATACGTGTCGGGCACCTGCTTAACCAGGACGACGATGTTCATGGGCCCTCTGATGGCGCTTTCTCATGAGAGAGTGGTTCCAGTTCCGCAAATAAAATTCGCTGTCACGTGTCGGGTATCAGCGTGTCTGAGTCGCTTTCCGCGATGATGTTGCGCTGGATCTCCCCGGTGCCCTCACTGACGGTCGTCAGCGGGCGTCGCGGAAGCAGCGCTCCACTTCGAACTTGCGGAGTGGCCATGGATGCGAACGACATTGGGCGCGACCTCCACGAGGGTGCAACTTTGCCATCAGCCATCGATGCGTTGGGGGACACCCAGCGGGTTCCCATCATTCAACGCCTCCGGCAAGAACGTGGACGGAAAGTTCTGGAACGCAACGGGTCGCAGGAATCGGGTGATGGACGCGGTTCCGACAGATGTCGTCGTGGGTGCGGTTGTCGCAGGATATGGTCCGCCATGCTGTTGCGCGTAGGTCACCGAGACCCCGGTGGGCCACTGGTTCCACAGGAGGCGACCGGCCCTTTCTGTGAGGATCGGAAGGAGGTCCTGGGCAAAAGCGATGTCGCTCGCGGTGTCCGACTCCGCCATGATGGTGGCAGTGAGTTGTCCGGCCAAAGTGCGCGCGAGTTTGGGCACTTCGGCCGGGTCCGAGTATGTCACGATCAGCCCTGCCGGTCCGAATACCTCTCTTGTGAGCGCTTCCGGGGCGGCTAGCACTTGGTCGAGAGTGGTGTGGAGGAGTGTTGTTCCTGGCGAGGTGGCGATGTTGTTGGTGCTCTTGAGCAATGTGCTCACCCCGTTGTGCGTCACCAGCGCCGCCAAGTCCGCCTCGAAACCCTTCTGGATCCGGTCGTTGAGCATCGGCGTGGGGTTGGGCACGTCTGCGTCGCGCAGCATCGCCAGCATGGACGACTCGGCTGGGACGAGCAGGAGACCAGGTTTGGTGCACAGTTGCCCGCGGCTTCCCGTGATCGAGCCGAGGAACCCATCGACAATCTCCGAGGCACGGCGGGACGCAGCGGTCGGCGCGACGAATGCTGGATTCACGCTGCCGAGCTCACCGTAGAACGGGATCGGCTCGGGGCGTGCATTGGCGATGTCGAAGAGTGCTCTCCCACCGCGGATCGAACCTGTGAACGAAGCTGCTTTGACCCTTGGATCCTGGAGCGCCGTGACGCCATTCTCGGTCTCGTGGATCACGCGAAGCAGGTTCTCCGGTGCGCCCGCAGCCCGCGCCGCTGCTCGGACGACGGCCGCAGTCGCGTTCGAGAGGCGGGGATGGCCAGGGTGTGCCTTGACGAGTACCGCATTGCCGGCGGCTAGCGCCGCAGCTGTGTCACCTCCTGCGACGGAGAACGCGAACGGGAAGTTGCTCGCAGCGAACACGAGAACCGGGCCGATCGGCATCAATATCCGGCGCAGGTCGGGTCGGGGTGCCCCCATCGGCCATTTGGTGTCTGGACGGTCGATCCGTGCGTCGAGGAATGTTCCGTCTGTGACAACATCGGCGAAAAGTCGCAGCTGGAAGGTCGTGCGCTTGAGTTCGCCGACCAAGCGCACTTCGGGGAGGTTTGTTTCCTCTTGCGCGGTCGCGATCAGACCTTCTGCCGCAGTGTCGAGCGCGTTCGCGATTGCGTGGATGACGCGTGCGCGGTCAGAGTAGGTCACCGCGGCCCACTGCCTTGAAGCCTCGGCAACCGCCGCTACTGCTTCGCACGTCGTCGTAACGGGGATGTCGGGCAGATCGTCCTCAGTCATTGAGAGCTCCATCGTTTCCGCACGCGTCCCTCTGACCGCGTGATGGTCCCCCATTCAAACCAGCATGTGGCACACGATCGCCAAATGCGATCCGATGAGTGGAACATGAGAACAGGCATGATC
>X190_Common_House_Gecko__coassemble_330_pt1 | contig 10298 bp, 8 predicted proteins | sample X190_Common_House_Gecko__metabat2_low_PE_001 | metagenome-assembled genome bin X190_Common_House_Gecko
CATTCCTCGCTGATCGGCGCGTCCGTACCGGGGTTCGCCCCGCGCGCCAAGGTGAACCGCAGCGCGTCGGCGCCGTAGTTGTCCATCCACTCGAGCGGATCGACGGTGTTGCCCGCCGACTTGGACATCTTCTTGCCGTGCGGATCGCGGACCATGCCGTGCAGCGCGATCACCTTGAACGGCTCGACGCCGTCCATCGCGTAGAGCCCGAGCATCATCATCCGGGCCACCCAGAAGAACAGGATGTCGTAGCCGGTGACGAGCACGCTGGTCGGGTAGAACTTCCGCAGGTCCGCGGTGTCGCCCGGCCAGCCCATCGTGGAGAACGGCCACAGGCCCGAGGAGAACCAGGTGTCGAGCACGTCCTCGTCCTGGCGCCAGCCCTCGCCGGTGGGCGGTTCTTCGTCCGGTCCGACGCAGACGACCTCGCCGTTCGGGCCGTACCAGATCGGGATGCGGTGGCCCCACCACATCTGCCGCGAGATGGCCCAGTCGTGCAGGTTGTCGACCCAGTCGAAATAGCGCTTCGCCATCTCCGGCGGATGCACCGCGACCCGGCCGTCGCGCACCGCGTCGCCCGCTTCCTTGGCCAGCGGGCCGACCTTGACGAACCACTGCAGCGACAGCCGCGGCTCGATCGGCTCCTTGGAGCGGGAGCTGTGCCCGACGCTGTGCACGTACGGCCGCTTCTCCGCGACGATGCGGTCCTGCGCGCGCAGCGCCTCGCGCACCGCGACGCGGGCCTCGAACCGGTCCATGCCGTCGAATTCGGTGCCGGTGTTCGCGATCCGGCCCTGCTCGTCCATGATCGTCGGCATCGGCAGGTCGTGGCGCTGCCCGATCTCGAAGTCGTTCGGGTCGTGCGCCGGGGTGACCTTCACCGCGCCGCTGCCGAACTCGGGGTCCACGTGCTCGTCGGCGACGATCGCGATCTTGCGACCGGCCAGCGGCAGCTCGATCTCGGTGCCGACCAGGTGCCGGTAGCGCTCGTCGTCCGGGTGCACCGCGACGGCGGTGTCGCCGAGCATCGTCTCCACGCGGGTGGTGGCCACGACGATTTCGGAGTCGCCGGAGCCGTAGCGCATCGACACCAGCTCGCCGTCGACCTCGCGGTGCTCCACCTCGATGTCCGAGATCGCCGAGCGCATCGCGGGCGACCAGTTCACCAGCCGCTCCGCCCGGTAGATCAGGCCGTCGTCGTAGAGCCGCTTGAAGATCGTCTGCACCGCGCGGGAGAGACCGGCGTCCATGGTGAACCGCTCCCGGCTCCAGTCCACGCTGTCGCCGAGCCGCGACATCTGCGACAGGATCGCCCCACCGTGCTGCTCCTTCCACTGCCACACCCGCTCCAGGAAGCGCTCCCGGCCGAGTTCGCGGTGGTCGATGCCCTCTTCCCGCAGCTGGTTCTCGACCAGTGCCTGCACCGCGATGCTGGCGTGGTCCATGCCCGGCAACCACAGCGCCTCGTAGCCCTGCATCCTGCGGCGGCGGGTGAGCAGATCCATCAGGGTGTGCTCGAAGGCGTGGCCGATGTGCAGGCTGCCGGTGACGTTCGGCGGCGGGATGACGATCGAGAACGGCGGCTTGTCGCTGTGCGGGTCCGCGGTGAAGTACTCGGCGGCTACCCAGCGCTGGTACAGCTCGGCCTCTACGTCGGCCGGGTTCCAGCTCGACGGAAGTTCACGGGGCTGTGCGGGTGCGCTGGTCTGTGTCACACACCGATTCTACGAACCGCCCGCGACGGCTTTCCCGGCCCTCACCTCCACCGTTCGCGGCAGTTACCGGAAGGACGGCCGCACACCGGGCCGATCTGCCCGCGGCCTGCGACGCTCCCCGGTTCCGCTGGCAACGCCGCAGGTCATCGCAGCCGTCAGGAGAAGCGGTCGGTCTTGATCGCGGACAGGAACGACCGCCACTGCCGCCGATCCACCGTCAGGTAACCCGCAGCCCGATCCTTCGTATCCCGCACCGCCGCACCGCGAGCCGACCGGCCCACCTCGACACAAGTGATCGTGTTTTGACTCCGGCTCGACTTCCGCCAGTTGACCGGGTGCTCGACCGCTGTCATCGCGCGCCCTCCATTTCGTTGATGAGCCTGTGCACGAACGCTGAAGAGTCATCGGGACTCAAGGCGACTGCCCGGACTCGAGCGACCGCCTGCTGGTAAGTTTGCACGTCTGCGGGCTCATGCAGGAACAAGCCGGAGCGCCGATTCTCCAGATGCACGACCGGCCCTTGCTCCGTCTCATAAAGCGCGAACAGGCCTTCCAGCGCCGGATGCCAGCCGGTCGAGAACGGGACCACCTGAATCTCCACATTGCTGCGTTCGCCGCTCTCCAGCAGGTGCTTCAACTGGTCGAGCATCACTTTCGGCCCGCCGATGACCTGACGCAAAGCTGCTTCACCGATGACACCGGTGAACGTCGCGGGCTCCTGGCCGAAGATCGTCTCGCGGCGACCGAGCCGGATCGCCGAACGTGTCGCGACTTCGTCAGCGTCCACGCCACCAGCCGACATGATCGCGTGCACGTACTCGCGCGTTTGCAGGAGTCCGGGGACCAGCAGCGGGGACACCTCGGTGATTCCCGTCGCCCCTCGCTCGACTTCGAGAGTCGCGGCGAGCTGCTGCCGTTGCTCGGGCAGGGTCACCGCGAGCCAGCGCGGTTCGTGAGTGCCGCCGGAAACCTCGACTATCTCGTCGTACTCGGAGCCGGTCACCCCGAGATGAGCCAGGATCTGCGCGACATCGGTGGGCTTGGGCGCACGTTCCCCGGTTTCCCAACGGGAAAGCTGACTCGGGTCTTTGCCCAGTTGTGTCGCCAACCCGCGCAGGCTGATCCCGTTGTCTAGTCGCGCCTTGCGCAGTGCGCTTCCGACAGCACGAGCTTTCGGGGTCCGTGTGTTGACAGTCATGCAACAGATCCTATTGCTACACAAGGGTTTTTCGGTGATCACTCGGTCGGGTAATTGCTCAACGTAGCCAACTGATGACACTGTAGACACATCGTTGACAACGATCGTCAACACGGTCTGACGCAGGAGGTCGTGGATGCCCCATCCCGTCGCGTGGGTGCCTGCTGAGCAGGTGCGCCACGCCAGCACTGCCGCGAAGTCGAAAGGCAGCGATTACCCCACCGGCACCGAAGTCAAGACGCTGTGCGGCTTGAACGTCATAGCCGTCAACAGCGATGTGGCGTGGCTCTGGCCGACGTGCGCGAATTGCTATACGGCCGCGCGGGAGAAAACGAACTCGGCCCGATGAGCGCGAAGTTCGCGATCGGCCACTGCTGAAGGCCCCTGCCAGCCGTTACCTGGCAGGGACCGTTCTCGAGGTTACGTCACCGCTCGTTTCTCCCGACGCGGCGAGTGGCGTATCGGCCCCGGCCCGGACACTTCCGCCTCCCCCGGTTCCGGGCCGGGGTGCCGGCCGGCCGTTGCGTGCCCCCGAGCGCACCGGCCGGCCTCCCGCTGCAACGCGCTTCCACCAACACCGGCAGAACTGGGCCACTCGTGTGAACCAAGACACCCCACCCGTGCTCTCGCGCGCGTGGGAGAGCACTCTGGGCGGTATGTCGCGCAGAGCACCTGAACAGGACATCGACGAGTCGGCGCTGTCGACCCACGAGCCGAAGGACGCCGCCGCCGGTGTCAAGGCGGTCATGGTGTCGCTGCGGCGCAGCTGGGAGCAGATGGGCGCAGGGCGCACCATCAAGACGTTGCCGCTGCTCAACCAGCGTTCCGGCTTCGACTGCCCCGGCTGCGCGTGGCCGGACCCGCGTGGCGAGGACAAGCACCGCAGCCCCGCCGAGTTCTGCGAGAACGGCGCGAAGGCGGTCGCCGAGGAGGCCACGACGCGCAAGGTCGACGCCGAGTTCTTCGCCGCGCACTCGGTGGCCGAGCTCGCGGACAAGACCGACTACTGGCTCGGCCAGCAGGGGCGGCTGACGCAGCCGATGATCCTGCGCGACGGCGACACGCACTACCGGCCGATCGACTGGGACGCGGCGCTGGACGTGGTCGCCGACGGCCTGCGCGAGCTGCCCAGCGCGGACCAGGCCGCGTTCTACACCTCGGGCCGCACCAGCAACGAGGCCGCGTTCCTCTACCAGCTGATGGTGCGCAGCTTCGGCACGAACAACCTGCCGGACTGCTCGAACATGTGCCACGAGTCCTCCGGGTCGGCGCTGAGCGAGACCATCGGCATCGGCAAGGGCTCGGTTTCGCTGGAAGACGTGGAAAACGCCGACCTGATCCTGGTGGTGGGCCAGAACCCGGGCACCAACCACCCGCGGATGCTGTCCTCGCTGGAGAAGGTCAAGCGCAACGGCGGCAAGATCGTCGCGGTCAACCCGCTGCCCGAGGCCGGGCTGATGCGGTTCAAGAACCCGCAGAACGCCCGCGGCGTCGCCGGTGGTGGCACCGCGCTGACCGACGAGTTCGCCCAGATCCGCCTCGGCGGCGACCTGGCGCTGTTCAAGGCGCTCACCGGTCTGCTGCTGCAGGCCGAAGAGGCCGCGCCCGGAACCGTGCTGGATCGCGAGTTCATCGAGCAGCACGGGCACGGTTTCGAGGAATTCGCCGCGCAGGCAAGGGAAATCGACTGGGACGCCACGCTCGAGGCGACCGCGATGTCCCGCGAGCAGATCGAGAAGATCGCGCAGCTGCTGATCTCCTCGGAGCGCACCATCGCCTGCTGGGCGATGGGCCTGACCCAGCACAAGCAGGCCGTGCCCACGATCCGCGAGGTCACGAACCTGCTGCTGATGCGCGGCATGATCGGCAAGCCGGGCGCGGGCGTGTGCCCGGTGCGCGGGCACTCCAACGTGCAAGGCGACCGGACGATGGGCATCTGGGAGAAGATGCCGGAGAAGTTCCTCGCCGCCATGGAATCCGAGTTCGGCATCCCGATGCCGCGCCGCCACGGCTACGACACCGTGGACACCTTGCAGGCCATGAAGAGCGGGAAGGTGCAGGCTTTCCTCGCGGTGGGCGGCAACTTCGTCGCGGCCACGCCGGACACCGCGGGCACCGAACGGGCGTTGCGCGGGTGCGACCTGACGGTGCAGGTCTCGACGAAGCTGAACCGCTCGCACGTGGTTCCCGGCCGCACCGCGCTGATCCTGCCGACGCTCGGCCGCACCGAACGCGACGAGCAGGAATCCGGCGCGCAGTTCGTGACCGTCGAGGACTCGATGTCGGTCGTGCACGCCTCGCGCGGGCGGCTCGCACCGACTTCGCAGAACCTGCTGTCCGAAGTCGCGATCCTGTGCCGGCTGGCGCGGAAGCTGCTCGGGGACGAGCACCCGGCGCAGTGGGAGGAGTTCGAGCGCGACTACGACAGCATCCGCAGGCACATCGCGAACGTGGTCCCGGGATGCGACGACTACAACGCGCGTGTTCGTGAGCCCGACGGGTTCGTGCTGCCGCACCCGCCGCGGGACAGCCGTTCCTTCCCCACCGCGACGGGGAAGGCGAACTTCACCATCAACACGCCGGAACCGCTGCGGGTGCCGGAGGGTCGGCTGCTGCTGCAGACCCTGCGCAGCCACGACCAGTACAACACCACGATCTACGGCCTTTCCGACCGCTACCGCGGGATCGAGGACGCCCGGCGCGTGGTGATGCTCAACGAGAAGGACATCGCCGCGCTCGGGTTCTCCGACGGCGAGGCGGTGGATCTGGTCTCCGAATGGCCGGACGCCGATGGCAACGTGGAGGAGCGCCGCGCGGAGCGGTTCCGCATCGTCGCTTACCCGACCGCGCAGGGCTGCGCGGCCGCCTACTACCCGGAGGCGAATCCGCTGGTGCCGCTCGGTTCGGTCGCGGAGAAGTCGAACACCCCGGTCTCCAAGGCCATCGTGGTCCGCCTGGAGCGGCTTTCCGAGCAGTGACGTCCCGCATGCCCCGTTTCACCAGGAGTGAACGGACCGTTCGTCCGAATAGATTGGACGAACAGGCCGTTCACTCGGTGACGCGGTGGGCGGCGGAGCGGTGCATGGTGGCCCACGGGTCGGTTTTGCGGGCCAAGCGGCGAGTCATGTTCGCCAGACCGTGGCCTTGCTGCGTGGCTTTGGAAAGTTCGCCCGAGTCCAGCGGGGTGGCGCACGGGGCTCCGTCGCGGGCGCGCGGCGAGTACGGGCAGATCATCGTCTGGCCGTAGGCGTTTCGGTTGGTGTCCAAGAAGATCCGGTCGCCGCGGCGGTCCTTGCGGTGTTCGGTGGTGAACCTGTCGGGATGGTCGCGCACCGCGTTGTCGGCGAGTTCGCGGGAGGCGGCGCGGACCTCGTCGAAACCCTGCTCGCCGGTCAGCGGGGCCACGACGTGGAAGCCTTTGCCGCCGGTGGCTTGCACGTACGGGCTCAGCCCCGTTGCGTCGAACCGGCGGCAGATCTCGCGCACCGCCTTGCGCAGTTCGCCGAGTTCGCAGTCCGGTGGCGGGTCCAGATCCAGCACCACCAGCACCGGCTTGTCCAAATCCTCCACTTTGGATAGTCCGATGTGGAATTCCAAAGTGGCCTGAGTCGCCAGGTAGACCAACGTCGCCGCGTCATCGCAAACCACGTGGTGCACCGAGCCGGGTTCGCCGCGCTGCGGCACCGACGCCACCCGCACCCAATCCGGGAAGTGCCCGGACGCCTCCTTCTGGAAGAAGCCGCCGGCCTGCACGCCGTCCGGAAAACGCCGCAGCGTCAACGGTTTCCCGCGCATGTGCGGGACCATCGCCGCGGCGACCGAGCAGAGGTAGTCGGCCACGTCCCGCTTGGTGCAGCCGTCCGCCGGATACAGCACCTTGTCCGGGTGGGTGAGCTCGAACCGGCGGCCATCGACCTCGAGCCGTTCGACGTCCTCGGTCCGGGCCATCAGCGCTCCAGATCTTCGTTCGTGCGGCCGGAAAGCACCGATTCGGGCTGCGTCTTGGCCGGGTTGCGGCGCCGGTCGGCACCTTCATCGTCCACTTTGACCAGCAGCCACTGCTGCCTGCCGCCCATGCGCGTGAGCGCGAAGGCACCGCTGAGCTTCGCGCCCTGCAGCCAGACCTTCACATGCCCGTTCTCCAGCCCCTCGGGCATTCCGACGGACTCACCCTTTGCGCTCGGTGAGGTTGCGGTACGGCCCGGTGTCCCAGACGACGACGGTGCCCGCGCCGTAGCCCTCCGGGATGTCGCCTTCGAAATCCGCGTAATCCAGCGGGTGGTCCTCGGTCGGCGTTGCCAGCCGCTTCTGCCGCGGGTCGGTGGACGGCCCCTTCGGCACCGCCCACGACTTCAGCACGCCGCAGACCTCCAGCCGGAAGTCGAAGTGCAGGCTGGAGGCGTCGTGCCGCTGCACCACGAAGCGCGGCTGGTCGCCCGGACGACCACCAGCGGGCTCACCGGAGCGTTCCAGATCCCGCTTCTGCCGGTAGGTGCTGAGCTCTTGCTCCGCCATGCCGCAGCGATACCCGGCGAACGCGCCGCCGACACCGAAAAATGCCGTTGCGCGCGTTGCTACTGTGCGAAGGGAATGCCCCGGACAAGGGAGATGCGGACATGCTCGGGAACGACGACATCGCGGAGTGAGGGCGAAAGCCCGATCCAGCGCAGGTGTGCGGCCTGATTCTTCCTGCGCCGCTGTGTGAAGTCCGGATTGGCGCGATGAGCGCTGCCCGGACGAACCGCCGCCTGCCCTCCGCGCCGTCGCGCCGCCGTTTCCGAACTCGTTCCCGGGCCTGCGCGCCCGCTGCACACGTGAGGGCTTCCGCATGTCCGATGCGTTCATCACCTGCTCCGGCCTGTCGTTCTCCTGGCCGGACGACACCCCCGTTTTCCGAGACCTCTCCTGCACCATCGGCGGCGGCCGCACCGGCCTCGTCGCGGCGAACGGAGCAGGCAAGAGCACCCTGCTCAAGCTGATCGCGGGAGAGCTGCGCCCCAGCGGCGGCGCAGTGTCGGTCCGCGGAGCGCTCGGCCACCTGCCGCAACACCTGTCGTTCCCCGGGGCTCGCACCGTGGCGGAAGTGCTGGGTATAGCCGAGGTGCTCCGCGCGCTCGCCGCCGTCGAGTCCGGGGACGCCGACGAGGAGCACTTCGCCACCATCGGCACCGACTGGGACATCGAGGAACGCACTCGCGCCCAGCTCGATCGCCTCGGCCTCGGGGACATCGCGTTCGACCGGCGCCTGCACACCCTCAGCGGCGGTCAGATCATCTCCCTCGGACTGGCCGCCGAGCTGCTGCGACGACCCGAGGTGCTGCTGCTCGACGAACCGACCAACAACCTCGACATCGACGCGCGGCACCGGCTGCACGCCGTGCTCGACGACTTCACCGGCTGCTTGCTGGTGGTCAGCCACGACCGGGCGTTGCTGGACCGGATGGACCGCACCGCCGAGCTCGAAAGCGGCGAGATGCGCACCCACGGCGGCAACTTCACCGACTACGAGCAGGCGCTGCACGTAGAGCAGCAGGCCGCCGAAAAGCACGTCCGCAGCGCCGAGCAGCAGGTCAAACGGGAGAAGCGGGAGATGCAGCAGGCCCGCGAACGCGCCGCGCGACGCGCCGGGAGCGCTGCCCGCAACGTCGCCGACGCGGGCCTGCCCAAGATCGTCGCGGGCGCCATGAAGCGGCGCGCCCAGGAGTCGGCGGGCAAAGCCGACGACGTGCACGCCGCCCGCCTCGACGCTGCGCGGGCCAAGCTCGACGAGGCCGAGCGCGGCTTGCGCGAAGAGCAGCAGATCGCGGTCGACCTGCCGGACACAAACGTCCCCGCCGGTCGCACCGTGTTCCTCGGAGAACGCCTGCGGGTTCGGCGGGACGGGCGCGAGCTGTTCACGGGCGAGGGCCTGGACCTGGCGATCCGCGGACCCGAACGGATCGCCCTCACCGGCCCGAACGGTGCGGGCAAGTCCACGTTGCTGCACGTGATCAGCGGCGAGGTGGAACCGGACGCCGGCGCCACCAAACGGGTGGACGGACGCATCGCTCACCTGTCGCAGAAGCTGGAGCTGCTGGACGTCGACCGCACCGTGGCGCAGAACCTGGCCGCCTTCGCGCCAGCGATGCTCGAGCAGCAGCGCATCCACCTGCTGGCCCGGTTCCTGTTCCAGGGCTCCCGGATTCACCTGCCGGTGCGGGCTCTGTCCGGTGGTGAGCGGCTGCGCGCGACATTGGCGTGCGTGCTCAGCGCCGAACCGGCGCCGCAGCTGCTCTTGCTGGACGAGCCGACCAACAACCTCGACCTGGCCGGTGTGCGCCGGATGGAAAGCGCGCTGAACGCCTACCGAGGGGCGTTCGTGGTGGTCAGCCACGACGAACGGTTCCTCGCCGAGATCGGCGCCGATCGGTGGCTGCGGCTGGCCGAAGGGCGGCTGCTCGAGCAGTGACCTTCATGCGGCCTGCGTCGAGCACTGCCGGACCTCCTCAGCCGCCCCTCCTCAGCCCGCCCCACCTCAGCCCGCCCCTCCTCAGCCGCACTGCCAGAGGAACCGCCCCTGCCCACTGCCCTCGTCGAGGAACCCGTACCCCACGCCCGCATCGCCGAAGTTCACCTCGAACGGCAGGTCGTCGGCGCTGTCGAGCTGCAGCAGGAAGCGGAACGGCCCGTCGGGCGCTTCCTCGTCCTGCAACCACCGCGGCTCGCCGAACAGCCGGCTCGCGAAGTCGTCCACCGAGGTCTCGCCGTCGAACGGGGTCAGTTCCACCGCGTGGTCCGGCCCGAACGTCGGCCCCTTCGCGATGCCCGCCACCTGGTAGAAGTCCGCGGGTTCGCCGGGCTGGGCGAACAACGCGTTCTCCCCGCCCTCCGGCTCGAAGGTGTTGTCGACGAAGTCGTCCGGATCGTCGCTGAAGTCCTCGGTCAGGAACAGGTAGGCCAGCCGCACCTGCTCGCCCGGCAACCGGATCTGCCCGAGGAAGCGCATCGGGCGCCCCTGGCTGGCCGAAAGCGGCCAGGCAGGCGCGTCCAGCCACACGGGCTGGCCGCCGAACTTGGTGACGGGCTCGCGGATCGGCGCCTCCGACTCGACGAATCGGAGGTTCTGCCGGGCGGTTGCGGTGCTCTCGGGCATGTCGGGTCCTTGCTCGCTGGGGCCTTACGAGCGAACACTAGCGATCAACCACGACGGAACAGCACGGCTTCGACCACATTTCTCCGCCCGCACGCCCGAACGGACCAGCGCGCGAGACCGCGACCCGAGCAGCGCGATCACACCCGCGGGCCTGCGACCATAGGAGACGGTCGAATCGCCGGGAACGGCGTCGCACGAGCAGGAGGTCGTCAATGGGACGTGTCACGGTACGGCGGCCCGTGCTGCGGATCAC
>X190_Common_House_Gecko__coassemble_332_pt1 | contig 10254 bp, 8 predicted proteins | sample X190_Common_House_Gecko__metabat2_low_PE_001 | metagenome-assembled genome bin X190_Common_House_Gecko
CGCCGCCGAGCCGAGTTCGCCGGCGAGCGGCAGTTCGCCGGAAGCACCGCGCACGGTCCGCTGCGCGGTCGAGGCCGCGTCGCCGATCGGGGTCTGCTCGGCGACGTCCTGCGCGCCGGAGACCACCTCGGGCGCCTTCGGCAACCCGCCCGCGACGCCGTTGACGACCTGCTCGGGAGCCGAGGTCAGCTCGTCGGCGTGCGTCATGCCGGTGGCCGCCTTCGCGCCGGGCAGCACTTCGGAAGCCTTCGGCAGCCCCACCGCGGGCTCGTCCGAGACGAGCGGGTTGTTCCGCACCACCGGTTGCAGGGCCTTCTCCGGGCGGGCCATCGGCCCGACCGTGTAGCCGTGCACGACGTCGGCCGAGACGGCGGTGTCCGCTGTGGACACACCCTCGTGGGTCTTGCCGCGCGGGCCGATCTCGCCGCGCAGGAAGCTGCCTTCGGGATCGTGCTGCTCGACCAGGCCGGTGTGCTCGGGCTGCACGTCCAAGCCGACGTTCGGCCGGGTCTTGGTCATCTCCAGCAGGCGGTCCTTCTCCAGCCCGACGTGCTGGGCGACTCCGGCGAGCTTGGCGTTCGGCGGCTGCCCGTCGCGGAGTTCACCGGCCGCGCCGTGCGTCGTGCGCACGATGTCGGTGCCGACCTGCTTGACCACGTTCGGCGCGCTCGCGTGCAGGTCCGCGTCCACGCACGGGGCCTTGGTGCTGTTGAACTCGGGCGCCTCCTGGGCGCGGCAGGCGTCGACCGGCGCGCGGAAGCCGATCTCGTCCGGGACCGAGGACAGGTCCGGCTCGGTCAGGTCGGGTGCCGTGGCCGCTCCGGCGGTACCGGCCCCGGCCGCGGCGAATCCCGCGGCCACGACGGCGGCTTGCCAGGTGCGCGTGGTCCAGGGGCGCAAGATCAGTTCTCCTCGATGTCGCTAATGGGGAGGTGATCCCCGGCCCGGCATCGGGGTGCGGTGCCGGGACGGGGACCTGGTGTCGTCCGGCGGCGGCCCGGGCGGGCTGCGGCGGCCCGGACGCATCGGCGGACGATCAACGCGCACCACATCGGCGGCCTCGCGGAAGATCTTGACCCCGTGAGCGGGTACGCCCCTCGATCGAGTGAGTTCGGAATTCTGCACTGGCGGCGATCGCTTCGCGGAGTTACGAGATCACGCGGGTGGCACCAGGCTGGGGCTGATCAGGGCCATGAGGTGCTGGGTCGCCCGCTCGGCGGTGATCTCGGTGCTGCGCTCCCGCCACAGCGCGAGGCGCTCGCAGGCGCCGATGATCGACTCCGCGAACGCTTCGAGGCGCTCCGGATCCAGATCCGGGCGGGACGCCTCCAGCAGCCGCGCGGTCAGCCCGGTCTGCTGCGCGCGGGTCTCCTCCACCGCCGAGTCGACCGAGGCGCTCGGGATCGCGGCCTCGCTGCGCAGCAGTGCCCACGCCTGCGCGTGATCGTCGCTGAACCGGAAGAAGGCCAGCAGGCAGTCGTGCAGCAGCGTCTCGTTGTCCGCGGCGTTGGCGGCGGCGACCGTGGTGGCGTCGAGCAGTTCGCGGCGCGCACGCTCGACGCACGCGATGAGCAGGCCTTCTTTGGAGCCGAAGTATTCGTAGAGCATCGGTTTGGACAGCCCGACGCGCTGCGCGATGTCGTCCATGGACGAGGCTTGGTAGCCGCTGCCCGCGAAGACCTCTTCGGCCACGGCGAGGATCTGCTGCTCGCGTTCGGCACGGGGGAGGCGCTTGCGGGGGCCGTTGGTCGTGGAGGTCGCATGCTGCGCGTTCACGACGCAAACCCTACCGGTCGCCGAGCTGACCCTACCGTTGGTAACTTACTCATAGTAGGCTGCCTTCCGGGCAGGCCGGACGCCGAACAGGGAGGACCGCCAATGGCACCCACGCCAGAGCCACAACGGGCACCGCGGCACGACACGTCGGTGATCATCGTCGGTACCGGCTTCTCCGGGCTCGGCACCGCGATCAAGCTCAAGGAAGCCGGCATCGAGGACTTCGTGGTGCTGGAGAAGGACCACGACCTCGGGGGCACCTGGCGGGACAACACCTACCCGGGCTGCGCCTGCGACGTCCCCTCGCTGATGTACTCCTTCTCGTTCGAGCAGAACCCGGAGTGGTCCCGGCTGTTCGCCGAGCAGCAGGAGATCTCCGAATACCTGCAGCGCTGCGCGGACAAGTACGGCATCCGCGAGCACATCCACTACGGCGTCGAATTCACCGGCAGCGAGTACGACGAATCGACCCGCAGCTGGCACGTGGCCACCGCCGACGGGACCGAATACGTCGGCAAGGCGCTGGTCATGGGCGTCGGCGCGCTGCACATCCCCAGCTACCCCGAACTCGACGGCATCGAGCGCTTCCAGGGCGAGGTGTTCCACTCCGCGCAGTGGAACCACGACTACGACCTGCGGGACAAGCGGGTCGCCGTGGTCGGCACCGGCGCCAGCGCCATCCAGTTCGTGCCGCGCGTCGCCGAGCAAGCGGGCAAGTTGCACCTGTTCCAGCGCACGCCGCCGTGGATCCAGCCGAAGCCGGATCAGGAGATCCCGCACAGCGTGCGCAAGTGGTTCCGCCGCGTCCCGGGGCTGCAGCGGGCAGCCCGCACCGCGGTGTACTGGGTGCTGGAGTTCCGCTCGGTCGCGGTGCTGCGCAGCAAGTGGCTCGGCAAGGTCTCCGAGCACCTGGCCAAGCGCTACATCCGGCGCGCGGTGAAGGACCCGGCGACCCGCGAAGCGGTCACGCCGAAGTACGCCATGGGCTGCAAGCGCATCCTGCTCTCCAGCGACTACTACCCGGCGCTGAACCGGTCCAACGTGGACCTGCGCACCGACGGGGTCGCGGAGGTGCGGGAGAACTCCGTGGTCTCCGGGGACGGTCAGGAGCACCCGGTGGACGCGATCATCTTCGGCACCGGGTTCCACGTCACCGACGCGTTCGACCACCTCGACGTGGCCGGGCGCAACGGCTACAAGCTCCGGGACGCCTGGAAGGACGGGATGCAGGCGCACCTGGGCATCACGGTCTCCGGTTTCCCGAACATGTTCTTCCTGCTCGGGCCGAACACCGGGCTGGGGCACAACTCCGTCGTGTTCATGATCGAGTCGCAGATCAACTACGTGCTCAGCTGCCTGCGGCCGATCCTGCGCGGCGACGTCGACCAGGTCGACGTGCGCCAGTCGGTGCAGGACGAGTTCAACGACCGGATCCAGCACCAGCTCTCGGACGCGGTCTGGTCCGCCGGCGGGTGCCAGAGCTGGTACCTGGACGTCAACGGCGTGAACCGCACGGTGTGGCCCGGTTTCACCTGGAACTACTGGCTGCGCACCCGCAAGGCCGACCCGGCGGACTTCGAGATCACCGCGGGTGCGGGGCGGCGTTGAAGCTTCGCACGGCAGTTCGATATACTGTGCGGGTTCGTTGCCGCCACCCCCGGTGAGGACAGCGCGGTCCGGGTCTCAGCTGTTCGGGCCGCAGCTCTCCGACTCGGGGGCACCCTGAGCTGGGGGCTGTCATGTCCAAGGCCCGCGCGTTGTCCACCGACGAGATCCGCGGACTCCGGGAAGAGCTGTCCGGTGGCGGCACGCCGACGGTGTGGTTCACCGCTTCGGCGGTCGGCGTCCCGGAGGGGCGGTCCGGCAAGGTGATCGCGCTCGACGAGCCCGCCGAGGGCGATTTCATCCAGGTCCGCCCGGCCGGGTCGAAGGACGTGCTCTCGTTCTCGGCGGCCGAGGTCACGCTGGTCAAGCCGCCGCGCAAGCGCAAGGAGCCGGAGCAGGCGGGGGCGAAGGCGACGAGCCCGGCCAGCACCGGTTCGGCCGGTGTCGCCGCCGCGTCCGGTGGCGGTCCCGCGTCCGGCGGCGGGGCTGCCGGTTCGGGCAAGGCCGGGGAGAGCGCGACCGGTGCCGGGAGCGAGCCGACGACGCAGCACGATGGCTCCGCCAAGGCGGGCAACGCCCCGAAGACGGCCGCGAAAGCGCCGGCGTCCGCGAACTCGCAGGCCGCGGACCAGAAGGCCGTCGGCAGTGCCGCGCGGCGCAAGCCGAAGTCGCCGGCGGGCGCCACCGTGGTGCTCACCGCGGACGAGGCCGGGCAGTGGAACGTCGAGGTCAGCACCGGCAAGAAGCGGGTGCTGCGGCCCACGCCGGTGACCGCCTCCGCGGTCGCGCAGGCGGCCAAGTCGCTGCACTCCGATGTCGCAGCCGCGGTGGAGCCGCTGCTGGAGGCCGCCCGCGATCAGCAGCGGGACCGGGTCGAACAGCTGCAGCGGGAGCTGGCCGAGGCGCAGCGCAAGCTGGACGAACTCGCCGATTGATCCCGGCGGGCGGGCGCGCCTGCGGATCAGGCCCCGCTGCGCACATCGCTGCCGGGAAGCTCTCTAGAATCGGAATCGTGAAGCGCAAGCTGCTGACCCCGCGTTGGATGGCGCTGCACGCCCTGTTCGTCGTCGCCACGATCGCGACGGGTTTCCTGGCGGTGTGGCAGTGGGACCGCGCGCACGACGCGGGCGGCAGCTTCCAGAACCTGGGCTATGCCTTGCAGTGGCCGCTGTTCGGCGTGTTCACGGTGTGCCTGTGGGTGTGGCTGCTCCGGATGGAATCGCGTGCCGGCCCGGACGCCGAAGCCGCGAATGCAGATGTCCCGGACGAGTCCGGCACGGCGGCCGCCGCGCCGAGCACGCGACGCCGCCCGCTGGTACCGCCGCCCGCGTCCTCGGTCGACGAGGACGAGGACCCGGAACTGGCGGCCTACAACCGCTACCTCGCCGAACTGGACGAAGCCGACCGGCGGGACCGCTGAGCGCCGCGCTCAGTTGAACGTGATGTCCCCGCGGATCTCGTTGGTCTGCACCAGGTTGCGCACGTCGCCGGAGTTCTGGTTCACCACGTGACCCGAGGCGGTCATCTCCTTGTGCACCTCGCCGCCCGCTTCGCGCAGCTGCTCGCGGAAGTCCGGATCGTCCCCGGCGACCCGGTCGAGCCGTTCGGCCAGCGCGGTGATCTGCGGGCGCTGCGCACCGGGCGCCACGGCGGCCTCCAGCGCGGCCAGCGTCTCGGTGTCCTCGCTGCGCCTGCGCAGCAGTCCGCGCACCTTTTCCAACGCGCTCTTCGCCGCGGTCCCGAGTGCGACGGCGGCCTGACCGCCGAGGGCGGTCGCCAGGGAATCAAAGAACGGGTCCATCGGCTCCTCCGCTTCGGCTCGGAGTGACCAAGTGTAGTCGATCGAGCACGGTGCCCGCGGTGGTTCGGCGCATTCCGGCGTATCGGCCTGCGAGTACGTTTTTCCCCGCGGTGCGGGGGAGAACGCCGCCGCGCTGATCGGCCGCGGCGACCGATGTGATATCAACGAAAGGACCGGCGAGGCACCCGGGAAGAGCCGATCTCGGTCGGGCTGCCGGACCGCCGGGGCCGCCTGGTCCGAGCATCGGGCCTGCGCTCCCGGTGCAGATCGAGCCTTCGCGACGTGTGGTGATTGGGGCTGGAGTGCGCAGCGGCGTGCTGTTGAAGATGTTCGGGCTGTGCGTCCTGGCCGGTGTGCTGGTGGCGTTCCTGATGATGCCGATGGCCTCCGGCGCGGGCGCCGTGGTCAACCAGACCACCGACGCGATGGCGAGCATGTCCAGTTCGCTGGCCAAGCGCGACATGCCGCAGGTCTCGACGGTGACCGACCGGGACGGCAAGCCGATCGCGCACTTCTTCAAGGACTACCGCGTCGAGACCAAGCCGGAAGAGGTTCCGGAGAACATGAAGTCCGCGATCACTTCGGTCGAGGACAAGCGGTTCTGGAACCACGGCGGCGTGGACTGGCAGGGCACCATGCGCGCGATGGCCAGCAACGCGGGCGGCGGTTCCACCCAGGGCGCCTCCACGATCACCCAGCAGTACGTGAAGAACTACCTGGTGCACGTGGTCGCCAAGAACGAGGTCGACGCCGAGCGGGCCAAGGAGACCACCATCGCCCGCAAGCTGCGCGAGGCGAAGATGGCCGTCGAGCTCGAGCGGACCATGACCAAGGAGGAGATCCTCACCGGTTATCTGAACGTGGTCCCGTTCGGCAATCAGACCTTCGGCATCGGCGCCGCGGCGCGGACCTACTTCAACACCACGCCGGACAAGCTGACCGTGTCGCAGTCCGCGCTGCTGGCCGCCATCGTGAACCAGCCCGGCTCGCTGAACCCGGAGACCAATCCGCAGGACGCGATCCAGCGCCGCAACACGGTGATCGACCTGATGACCGATCCGCACAACCGGTACGTGCTCACCAAGGAGGACGCCGAGAAGGCCAAGGCGGAGCCGCTGGGCGTGGCCTCGCCGCTGGGCCGGCCGCCGAACGGCTGCGTCGGCCTCGGTGACGGCACCACCGACGGGTTCTTCTGCGAATACCTGCGGGACTATCTGGAGAAGTCCGGCATCGACGACGACAAGCTGGAAACCGGCGGCTACACGGTGCGCACCACGCTGGACCGCCGTGCCAGCGACGCTGCCAAGCAGGCCGCCGAGAAGCAGGTGCCGACGCAGACCGAAGGCATCGCCAACGCGATGGCGTCCGTGGAGCCCGGTGACAAGCACCAGGTCCGCGCGCTGGTGGCGAACCGGGACTTCGGCAACAACCCGAGCGAGGGCCAAACCGCCTACGACATCGTCAGCCGGGTGCAGCCCTTCGGTGCGGGCTCGATCTACAAGGTGTTCACCGCCGCTGCGGCGATCAATCAGGGCAGGAGCATCTTCGACACGATCGACGTGCCACCCAGCTACACCTCGCAGGTGTTCAAGAACGGCACCGCGCCGTACACGGTGAGCAACGCCGAGGGGGTGCAGCCGGGGCCGCGGACGTTGCAGATGGCGCTGGCGACCTCGCCGAACACCGCCTTCGTCAAGCTCGAGGAGCAGGTCGGGCTGAACAACGCCGTGGACATGGCCTCGAAGCTCGGGCTGCGCCAGGGCATGAACGGGGTGAACAGCAAAGGCAGCACGCTCGACGAGGACGGTTCCAACGGTCCGTCGCAGGCCGAGGCGGTCAAGCGCAACAACCGCGGCGCGTTCACCCTCGGCTACACGCCGACCAGCGTGCTGGAGCTGTCCAACGTCGCGGCGACGATCATGAGCGGTGGCAAGTGGTGCCCGCCGACGCCGGTCGAAGAGATCACCGACCGCAACGGCAATCCGGTTCCGATCAAGGAAGCGCCCTGCGAGCAGGTGATCTCGCCGCAGGTTGCGGGTCAGCTTGCGCAGGGCATGAGCCTGGACGACAAGGTCGGTACCTCGAAGCAGGCCGCGCAGGCCGTGGGCTGGAACCGGCCGCTGATGGGCAAGACCGGGACCACGCAGGAGCACAAGTCGGCCGCGTTCCTGGGTGCCACGCCGCAGATGGCCGGTGCGGTGCTGACCTACGCCGACGGTTCCAGGCCGCGCGGGATCTGCGACAGCGGCGGCGACGCACCGCCGTTCCTGTGCGGCGAGGGCAACATCTACGGTGGCAAGGTCCCGGCGCGGACCTGGTACGACGCGATGATGCAGGTCCACGCGCCGCTACCGGTCGTGCCGCTGCCGGGCGGCTGACCGGCAGGGCGATCCGTCACGAAGCACCCCGCTGCGGAGAGTTCCGCGGCGGGGTGCTTTTGCGTGCGTCGGAATCGCTCACCGGATGCCGCCGACCGAGGCGGAAACGTCGTGCTGCGAACGTTCCCCGCGCGGAGCGGTCCTGCGCGCTCGCCGACCGCCCCGGAAAGCCTTGGCACCGGCCGACATTCAGGGAGATGGTCGGGGTAGGCGCCACCGCGCCCGGATCGCCTCAGCGGCGGCTGAGGCGCCGGACGCCGCGCGAAATGCCCGCGCTCTGCTGCGGCAGCTCGACCGGCAGTTTCCGCAGCAGCGCCAGCACCAGGATCGCGAGCGCGAGCACTATCCAACCGGACCAGCCGAGCAGTCCGGTCGTGACGCTGTCGACCGGGCTCCCCGCCGCGCTGAACAGCAAGCCGAGCCCGGCCGCGGAGTTGAGGAAGCCGTGCGCGATCGCGGCGGGCCACACGCTGCGCGACGCCAGCCGCAGCCAGCCCAGCAACGCGCTGGTCAGCACGCCGTAGCAGCCCATCATGATGAACGCGACGACGATCGGAGCGCTCGGGTAGTTGTAGCCGAGCACCAGCAGCGGCCCGTGCCACAGCGCCCACAACACGCCGGTGATCAGGAAAGCCGCTGGCTGGCCGAGCGGCAGCAGCGCCCGCGTCAGGTAGCCGCGCCAGCCGAGTTCCGCGCCGAACGCCGGGATCACGTTCAACCACCCCAGCAAGAACACCTGCAGCAACTGGTCCAGCGCCAGCTGTCCCGGCGTGATCCCCTCGGCAGGCCCGTAGGTCTCGGCGAGCCCGGAGAACCCGAACCAGTCCGCCCGGTACACGCCGAGCATCCAGCCGACCACCAGCGCCAGCAGTGCCAGCACCGCGGGCCCGAACCAGGCGATCAACGCGTATCCCCACCAGCGCCGGAATCCGCCTTCGCTGGTGATTCCCAGCTCGCTGGCGATCGAATCGCGCGGACTGATCCACTTTTGCACGACGACCCCGGCCAGCGCGGGCGCGGACATCATCCCGAGGATGATCACCGGTGCCCAGCCGGAGGTGAGTCCGGTACCGGTCAGGAACAGCGGGATCGTCAGCGGCCAGGCCACCAGGTAGCTCAGCCCGACGAAGCTCACCGTCCCGCGGACGTCGACGTGATCGTGTTCAGCGCTCACTCCTACATCTTGCCAAGGCGAGGCGGCCGAGCCGCTGTGACGTGCGAGGCGGCCGAGCCGCTGGACATGCGAGGCGGCCGAGCCGCGGCGACATGCGAGGCGGCCGAGCCGCTGGACACGCGAAGCGGCCGAGCCGCGGCGACATGCAAGCATGGGCGGATGACCAGCTTGCTCCCCTCCACGCAACGCGCCCTGTTCCGGCGATTGGCCGTCGAGCAACGGCAGAACCGCATCCCGTCGCTGGTGGCCGGTCTCGTGCGGGACGGCGAAGTGCTCTGGTTCGGCGGCAGAGGCGCGGTCGAGGGCGCCGAGCCCACAGCGGACACCCAGTACCGCATCGGCTCGATCACCAAGACCTTCGTGGGCGTGCTGGTGCTGCGGCTGCGCGACGAGGGCAAGTTGCGCCTGACCGACACGCTCGACGAGCACCTGCCGGGCACCGCGGTCGGCGATCGCAGCATCGCGCGGCTGCTCACGCACACCACCGGCATGAGCGCGGAACCGCAAGGCCCGTGGTGGGAACGCACTCCCGGCGGTTCGCCGCAGGACCTGCTCGCCTCGATCGACGAGTCCGCGCTGCGTCCGCCGCCGCAGCACGGATTCCACTACTCCAACACCGGCTTCGGCGTGCTCGGCGAGCTGGTCTCGCGGCTGCGCGGCAAGTCCTGGTTCGCGGCGGCGGAGCAGGAGATCCTGCGTCCGCTCGGGATGGACCGGACCTCGTTCGGCCCGCAGGCGCCGCACGCCAAGGGTTTCGCGGTGCACCCGTGGGCGGACGTGCTGCTGCCGGAACCTGCCGAGGACCACGGCGCGATGTCCCCGGCAGGCCAGCTCTGGTCCACTGTGGACGACATGTTGCGCTGGGCGCGGTTCGTGGACGGGGACACCGGCGAGGTGCTGCACCCGGACACGGTGGCCGAGATGCGCGCACCCGGTGCCGTGGACGACGGGGACGTGTGGCGTGCGGGCTACGGGCTCGGTCTGCAGCTCGTGCGGGACAACGGGCGGCGGCTGGCCGGGCACACCGGTTCCATGCCGGGATTCCTCGCCACCGTGATGACCGATCCGGCGCAGTCGACCGGCGCCGTGTTCATGGCCAACAGCACTTCCGGCGTCTCCGGCGGGCTGATCACCGACTTGCTGAACATCCTGGACGAGCACGAACCGCGCATCCCGCAACCGTGGACACCGAGCGCGGTGAGCCCGGAACTGCTGGAACTCACCGGCCAGTGGTATTGGGGTCCGACGCCGTACGTGCTGCGCGTGCTGCCGGAGGGGCTGCTCGACCTCGTCCCGTGGCAGGGCCGCGGGCGCGCGTCCCGGTTCCGCCCCAACTCGGACGGAACGTGGACCGGGATGGACGGCTACTACTCCGGTGAGCTGCTGCGCATCGGACGCGATGCCGACGGCATTCCGAGCCACCTGGACCTGAACACGTTCATCTTCACCCGCACTCCTTACGACCCGGCCGCACCCGTTCCCGGCGGCGTGCAGGAGTGGCGTTCCGGCGAATGAGTCCC
>X190_Common_House_Gecko__coassemble_333_pt1 | contig 10194 bp, 10 predicted proteins | sample X190_Common_House_Gecko__metabat2_low_PE_001 | metagenome-assembled genome bin X190_Common_House_Gecko
GTGTCGGCGACCCGCAGGATGGCCTGCCGGTTGCGGCGGGCATCGGTGCGCCGGGACCTCACAGCCGGCGACCTCGCTGTTGCCACACGAAGCCCGATGTTACTCGCGCGTAGTGAGATCAGCGACCCGTTCTTTCTCTCGGTTCAGCTCCATACACTCCCGCCCCGACAGTGACCAGCCGGCGTCCCGCAGTGATCAGGAGCAGCAGAGTTCTCCCGCCGATCCTCACGTGCGGCGGCCGGCTCACCGCGCGAGGAGCGACTATGCCTGCACTGAGCCGACGTTCCGTGCTCGCCGGCGCTGCGGCCGCCACCGGGCTGTCCGTCGTCGGTGGTCCGACGGCGCTGGCCGGGCCCGCCCGCCGGATCCCGGTGACGCGCGAGGAGCAACGCGTCGTGGTCATCGGATCCGGTTTCGGCGGCGGCGTGACAGCGCTGCGCTTCGCCCAGGCCGGGGTGCCGGTGCTGGTGCTGGAGCGCGGGATCCGCTGGCCGAGCGGGCCGAACGCGGAGACGTTCCCGCGCCCGACCTCGCCGGACGAGCGGATGTCCTGGCTCGGTTCGACGCCGTCGCTGTTCGGGGTTCCGGTGCTGCCGCTCAAGCCCTACACCGGGCTGCTGGAGCAGGTGCCGGGCAACGGGATGGACATCATGTGCGCCGCGGGCGTCGGTGGCGGTTCGCTGGTGTACCAGGGGATGACGCTGCAGCCCACCGCGGAGGTGTTCAACGCCAACTTCCCCGAACAGCTCGATTACGCCCGCATGGACCGGATCCACTACCCGCGGGTGGCCAAGATGCTGCGGCTGCGGACGGCGCCGGACGAGCTGATCAACAGCAAGACCTACAAGGCATCGCGGGTGTTCGCCCGCAACGTCGAGCAGGCCGGCTATCCGCTCTCGAAGATCCCGATGCCGATCGACTGGGACTACGCGCTGCGCGAGCTGCGCGGCGAGATGAAGCCGTCCTACACCAACGGCGACTGCGCGTTCGGCGTGAACAACGGCGGGAAGAACTCGATCGACGTCACCTACCTCGCCGAGGCGGAAGCGACCGGCCGGGTCACCGTCGCGACGCAGCACAACGTCACCGACGTGGCGATGCGCTCCGACGGCGGCTGGGAGGTTCACGTCGACCGGATCCACACCGACGGAACCGTGCTGGAAAAGAAGATCATCACGACGAAGGCGCTGGTCATGGCGGCCGGAACGGCCGGGACGACCAGGTTGCTGATGCGCTCGGCGGCGAAGGACCAGATCCCGGACATGCCGGACGGCCTTGGCACCAACTGGGGTTCCAACGGCGACCGCATCTACACCTGGACGAACTTCGCGGACGATTTCGGCGCGCCCCAAGGCGGTCCGGTCGTCTACGGCAGCTTGGAGTGGGACGACCCCGCGCGGGCGAACACGGTCATCCAGGCTTCGCTGCCGCCGCTGCCGGACCTGCGCACCACGATGCTCGTCGGCTACGGCGTGAGCCAGGGGCGCGGCGAGTTCGTCTACGACTCCGCCAAGGACGACGCGGTGCTGCAGTGGCCCGGAAACCCCGACGCCGAGCTGGCGAAGCACATCGACGAGCGGGTTTCCCGAGTCGCGGGTCGAGGCGCCGTCCGGCTCGACACGACCTCGCTGGTGCCCAACACCTGGCACCCGCTGGGCGGGGCTTCGATGGGCACGGTCTGCGACCTCGCCGGCCGCGTCCAGGGCCACCGCGGGCTCTACGTGCTGGACGGCGCGCTGATGCCGGGCAACAGCGCGGCGTGCAACCCCTCGATGACCATCGCCGCGCTCGCCGAGCGCGCCACGGACGAACTGATCGCCAACGACGTGGACGTGGTGTTCTGACGCCCCGGAAACGCTGATTCGAATTGGTCGCGCACGACGGCGTGCGCAGCTCAACGAGGAGTTCCAATGCAGCGCAACCTCCGCCCATTGCGCGCCTGGCGCGTGCTCATCGCAGCCGTCGCACTGCTGTTGTCAGCGCCTTCCGCGACAGCGATCGCCGCACCGGAACAGCGCCCGCCGGGCAAGCCGGACGACACCTTCTACACACCGCCGAATCCGCTACCGGAAGGCGTCAGCGGCGATGTGATCCGCTGGCAGGAACTGCCCCGGCAATTCAACGTCCGGACCTACCTGGTGCTGTACCGCTCGGAGTCCGCCACCGGCGAGCCGATAGCCGTGTCCGGGAGAATTCTTGTACCGGATGTTCCGCAGAATCCGGACGAACCGCGGCCGATCGCGTCGCTGGCGAGCGGGACGCGCGGCGTCGGCGACAGTTGCGCCCCGTCGAAGTTCCAACCGGACTACGAGCGGCCGCTGGTCGAACCGATGCTGCAACGCGGCTGGGCGGTGGCGATCACCGACTACGAAGGGCTCGGAACTCCCGGCGGGCACACCTACGTCGTCGGCCGGTCCGAAGGCCGCACCGTGATCGACGCCGCGCGCGCCGCCACCCGCCTGCCCGCGACCGGACTGAGCTCCGACTCGCCGGTGGCGTTCTCCGGCTACTCGCAGGGCGGCGGCGGTGCGGCATGGGCGGGTGAGCTCGCACCGGAGTACGCACCCGAGATGAACGTCGTCGGCGTCACCGGCGGCGGCGTGCCCGCCGACCTCCAAGCGGTGTCCCGGCAGCTCGACGGCAACGTCGGTTTCGGTTTCCTGCTGATGTCCGCCTTCGGCCTGGACAGCGCCTACCCCGAACTCGATCTCCAGTCGTTCCTCAACGACAAGGGCCGCGAGACGTACGAGTCCGAGCAGGGCGCCTGCGTGGATGCGGTGTTCGGCCACGCCTTCCAGCGCATCAGTGACTTCACGACCAGCAACCCGCTGGCGGATCCCCGCTGGCAGGCTCGGCTGGAGCAGAACAAGCTCGGCTCCGCCCGGCCGCAAGCGCCGGTCTACCTGTTCCACGGCAACGCCGACGAACTCATCCCGCTGGACCAGGCGGCGGATTTGCGCGACCAGTACTGCCGGGCGGGCTCCGAGGTCTCCTGGAAGACGTTCCCGGGCGAGCACGTCAGCACGATGATCACCGCAGCGGGCAGCGTGGTCGACTACCTCGCCGACCGCTTCGAGGGCGAACCCGCACCCAACGACTGCTGACCCCGAAAAGAACGAGACGAAAGGCGAAGAGCCGGTCCCCGAACTCGACGGGGACCGGCTCTGACCGGCGGTAGCGGTGGGATTCGAACCCACGGAGGCTCTCACCTCACGCGATTTCGAGTCGCGCTCCTTAGGCCGCTCGGACACGCTACCGCCGACTAGGCTACTGGACGCCGCAGCGATCTCCGCAGACGGGGTCGATGATCACTCACCCTTGCCCGAACCGCGGAACTTGTCCTGCACGTCCTCCGCGGCACCTGCGGCCTTGTCCTTGATGTCCTGGCCGGTTTCCTTCACCTTGCCTTCGGCCTGGTCGCGTTTGCCCGCGTCGCGGAGCTCGTCGTTGCCGCTCGCGCTGCCGGTGGCCTCCTTGGCCCGGCCTGCGAGCTGCTGGGCCTGGTGCTTGACCTTGTCGAACACGCCCATCGGTCACTCCTTCCACTGGGTCCGTGCATCCCCCGGGTACCCAGCATGATCCGGCGGCACGCATCACCGCTGCCGGTCGAAGAAGCCTTCCAGCAGCGCCGCGCACTCGTCGGCGAGCACGCCGCCGACGACCTCCGGGCGATGGTTGGTTCGCCGGTCGCGGACCACGTCCCACAGCGACCCGACCGCGCCGGTGCGCGGCTCCCACACCCCGAACACCACGCGGCTCACCCGCGCGAGCACGAGCGCGCCCGCGCACATCGTGCACGGTTCGACCGTGACGGCGAGGGTGCAGCCGGCGAGCCGCCAGCCGTCGCCGAACGCGGCCGCCGCCTCGCGCAGCGCCAGGATCTCCGCGTGCGCGGTCGGGTCCGCCAGCAGTTCGCGACGGTTGTGCGTGCGGGCCAGGATCGACCCGTCGGGAGCCGCGACGACCGCGCCGATCGGCACGTCTGCGCTGGGCAACGCGCCGGGAGCGATGTCGAGGGCCGCGCGCACCAGCTCGGTGTCGCGGTCGTTCACTGGTCCAGCTTCTCCAGCAGCCCGGCGAACTGTTCGCCGAACCCGCAGCGCTGGGCGATCATCTCCAGCTGCTCGTCCGGGTACAGGTCGACCTCTTCGATGATCACCAGCAGTTCGCCCTCGGGCAGGCCGATGTCCGAGAGCAGCGCCAGGTTGCCCTCCGGCCACACCTCGTCGTCGTCCTCGTCCGGGGTGTCCGCGCGCAGCAGGTCCAGCACGTCGGCGGCGATGTCGTAGTCGAGCGCCGCCGCGGCGTCCGACAGCAGCAGGTCCACGCCGCCCGGCACCGGCCGGATCAGCACGAAGAACTCGTCGTCCACGTTGCACATGCCGAACACCGCGCCGGTGGAGCGCAGATCGCGCAACGCCGTGATGGTGGCGTCCAACCCGCTCAGCACCGAGCTGTCCAAGGCGCTGCACCGCCACCGGCCGTCCTCTCGCACGACGGCAACGGCGAGGCCCGCGACCGGCTCCTGCCCTGTCATGTGCACACCGTAAATCGTGCGGGTGCCCCCCGAAAGCACTATTGCGCGCTCGTGACCTTCCGCACCGCGATCGAGTCCGAACGACCCTCGACCGGGTGGGGCGCCGGGGTGCGGCGGTCCGGCAGGATGTGACCATGCGTGCCGTTTGCGTGATCGGACTGGGATTGATCGGCGGCTCCGTGCTGCGGGCCGCGGCCGCCGCCGGGCGAACCGGATGGGGCTCGACGAACTCCGATGCGGACGCCGAAGCGGCGCGCGCCGAGGGCCACGACGTTCTCGGCACCGAGGACGCGCTGCGGCGAGCCGCCGAGCAGGACGCGCTGGTCGTCGTCGCCACGCCGCTCACCGCGGTGCGGTCGGTGCTGCGCAAGATCGCCTGGCACGCGCCGGAGGCCCGGCTCACCGACGTGGTCAGCGTGAAGGACCCGGTCGACGCCGAGGTCCGCAGCCTGCTGCCCGCCGCCCGCTACGCAGGCGGGCACCCGATGGCCGGGGTCACCGCCTCCGGCTGGGCGGCCGGTTCGGCCGAGTTGTTCCAGGGCGCTGCCTGGGCCGTGCCCGTCGAGGACGGCACCACCTTGCAGGCTTGGCGGGACGCGGCGGAACTCGCGCTGGACTGCGGCGCGCACGTGGTGGCGACCTCTGCCGCCGAGCACGACTCCGCGGTGGCCCGGATCTCGCACCTGCCGCACGTGTTCGCGGAGATCTTGGCGGCGGTCGGCGCGGACGGCGGCCCGCTCGCGCTGTCGCTGGCGGCCGGTTCGTTCCGGGACACCACTCGCGTCGCCGGCAGTGATCCGGAGCTGGTGCGGGCGATGACCGAAGGCAACCGGGTCGCGCTGCTGGACGCGGTGGACGATGCGCTGGGCAGGCTCGGCGCCGCGCGGGGTTCGCTGGCCTCCACCGGCGCGCTGCAGACCACCGTGGACGCGGGTTTCCGAGCCAGGACCGAACTCGAAGAACTCGGCGCGAGCGCGCGCACCCGGACCAACGTGGCCTTGCGCGGCGACGACGACCTGCGCAAGCTGCGCGAACTCGGCGACCGCGGCGGCCGGGTGGTCTCGCTGGAGTCCGGTGGCGCGACGGTCGAACTGCCGACCCCTTGAGCTCGCGGCCTTTGCCCCGGCCAGCCGTTCGGTCAGCATTGGGGCATGGCCCGCGCCTTCGTGATCGACGCCGCTCGCACTCCGTTCGGCCGGTACCGGGGCGCCCTGTCCGGTCTCCGCACCGACGACCTCGCGGCGCTGCCGATCACCGAGCTGCTGCGGCGGCACGGGCCGGAAGGCAGTGACCTGCTCGACCCGGCGCAGGTCGACGACGTGCTCTACGGCAACACCAACGGAGCCGGTGAGGACAACCGCGACGTGGCACGGCTGGCCGCGCTGCTGGCGGGCCTGCCCGCCACGGTCCCCGGCGTCACGTTGAACCGGCTGTGCGCCTCGGGCGGCGAATCGCTGGTGCAGGCCGCCCGGGCGGTCAAGGCCGACGAGGCGCAGCTGGTGATCGCAGGCGGCGTCGAAGGCATGAGCCGCGCGCCGTTCGTCATGCCGCGGCCCGAACAGGCCATGCCGGACCGGATGGAGGTCGTGTCCACTGCCGCGGGCTGGCGGCTGGTGAACCCGAAGCTCCCGGCGGCGTGGACGGTCCCGCTCGGGCACGCCGCCGAACGCAGCGCGCTCGACCTCGGCATCACCCGCGAACGCATGGACAACTACGCGCTGCGCTCGCACCGCCGCGCCTCGGCGGCGTGGGACGCCGGGGCGCACGACGGATTCGCGTTCCCGGTCAGCACGCCGGGTGGTGTTCTCGTGCGGCGCGACGAGTCGGTCCGCCCGGACACGAGCGAACGCAAACTCGCCAAGCTGGAGCCGGCGTTCTCCCCGGACGGTCCGGTCACGGTGGGCAACTCGGCTCCGCTGTCGGACGGCGCGCTGGCCGCGCTGATCGGCACGCAGGAGCGGGCAGAGCGGCTCGGCGTGCGCACGTGGGGCGAGCTGCTGGGCTCGGCGACCACCGGGACCGAACCGCACCACTTCGCGCTGGCCGCGGTGCCCGCGATCCGCAAGCTGCTGCGGCACCTGGGCATCGGCGCTGCGGACGTGGACCTGTGGGAGATCAACGAGACGTTCTCCGCGGTGGTGCTCGCCGTGCTGGAGCACCTGCCGGACGTCGACCGCGAGCGGGTCAACGTGCACGGCGGCGCGCTCGCCTACGGGCACCCACTGGGCGCTTCGATGCCGCGTGTGGTGATCGACTTGTGCCGGCACCTGCGGCACCGCGGCGGCGGTCTCGGAATCGCGGCCGCTTCGGTGGGAGTCGGGCAGGGCATGGCGCTGGCCGTGCGCGCGTGACGTGGGAACGGGGCCGCCCCGCGTAGTGGACGACCCCGTTCCATGTCGCCGCCGGCCACTGCGGTCAAGACCACCCTCGCCAGGTCCCTCCGGTCAGCTTCGGCCGAGCAGCGGAGCAGGTGCTTACGAAGCTAGTGCCGCCGCGAGCCCCGCGCGCGCTGGAACAGGGGTTTGCCAAGAGCTGCTGAGCAGCACGAAAGCATCGGCACGACCGGTCCGTTCGCCCCGGTCACCGGCGCAACCGCGTGGCTCGAGTCAGCCCAGCGGTTCAGCGGGCACCGCAGCCCACGCCGAACTGAGCGGATCCGCGTCCCCGGTCCCCGGGAACGCCACGTCGTCGATCGAGCCGATGGGCTGCGCCGGACAGACCGAGTTCGTCGCGAACGCAGCCCGCAGCGCGGGCAGTTCGTCCAGCAGCACCGGGCGCTGCACCTGCGGCACGCCGATCCGGTCGAGGCCTTCGGCGAGCACCTGCATGGTGATCCCGCACAGCATGTCGGCTTCCGGCCACACGACGCGCTCGCCGTCCCAGAAGGCGATGTTCCAGATCGAACCTTCGCTGATCCGGCCGCGACGGTCCACGAACAGCACGTCGTCGAAGCCTGCCGCCTGCGCCTGCCGACGCCGGTGCAGCACGCCGAGGAAGTCGTAGTGCTTCAGATGTGCCAAGTCCCGCTCGTACCCGATGCTCCGCACTCGCATCGGCGGGCCCGGCTCGCTGGTTTCCGGCCCGGCCACGATCACCAGCAGGTCGGGATCGACCGGCTGCACCGGCACTCCGGACCTGGCGAACACGTTGACCCGCACGGATACCGCCGCAGGCATGTCCCGCAACGCCGAACGGACCAGCTCGGCCACTCGTCCCGGCGCCAACGGGCGCCCGAACAGCTCCCGCGAGGAGTCCGCGAGCCTGCGCAGGTGATGCCGCCAGCCCGCGACCGCCCCGTCGCGAACCTGCATCGACGTGAAGTGCCCGTAGGTCTGCGCCGACCGCACCTGTTCGGGCGTCGCCGGCTCGCCGTTGATCTCCATGCGCAGGACTCCCACGGCAGGCAAGGGTAGCCGCCGATGTGCGGTGCGTAGCGACGTCTTCACCCGCAGATCATGGCGCTGAAAAACAGCCGTGGTGTCGTTCGCGCATTCCCCGCGAACGGAGGACAGATGAGCATCTACGACGAACTCGGCGGCGCGCCCGCGCTGGAAGAAGTGGTTTCGGAGTTCTACCGGAAAGTCCTGGCCGACCCGGCGCTGACCGAATTCTTCAGCGGTGTGAACATGTCCCGGCTGCAGGGCAAGCAGGTCGAATTCTTCGCCGCCGCGCTCGGCGGCCCGGAACCGTATCGGGGTGCGTCGATGCGGCAGGTGCACCAGGGCCGCGGCATCGAGCAGCAGCACTTCGACCTGGTGGCGCAGCACCTGGCTGCGTCGTTGAACGAAGCGGGCGTACCGGCGGACACGGTGCAGCGCATCTTGACCACCATCTCGCCGCTGTCCGCCGACATCGTCACTGCCTACGACTCGTAGGTGACCGAGCGGATTCCACTGCCGCGGTGGGGCTCGGCGCCCCGCCGCGACGCAGGTCCTGTTTCCGCGACCCGCTGCTGCGGGTAAGCCCTGGACAAGCGGTTGATCACCGCACAGCTGCGGGACCTGCGCCGGGCGGCCGGTTCGCAAGAGCGCCTCGGTGACCCCGCAGGTCCGCACCCGCGCGAAGGAGGTCCCTGATGAAGGCAGTGGTGTACCAAGGGCCGCGGCAGGTCGACGTCCAAGAGGTCCCGGACGCGCGCCTCGAGAAACCCACCGACGTGCTGGTCAAAGTCACCTCGACCAACGTGTGCGGCTCGGACCTGCACATGTACGAAGGCCGCACGGACTTCGAGCCCGGCCGCATCTTCGGGCACGAGAACGTCGGCGAGGTCGTCGAAGTCGGTTCCGGTGTGGACAAGGTCCGGGTCGGCGACATGATCTCGGCGCCGTTCAACGTCAGTTGCGGGCACTGCGAGAACTGCGAGCACGGCCTGACGAATTACTGCCTGCAAGCCAACGATCAGGAAGGCATGGCCGGGGCGGCGTACGGCTTCGCCGACATGGGCCCGTGGCCCGGCGGTCAGGCGGAGTTGCTGCGCGTGCCGTGGGGCGATTTCCAGTGCCTGCGGCTTCCGGAGGACGCGGCGGACAAGCAGGACGACTACGTCATGCTCTCGGACATCTTCCCCACCGGCTGGCACGCCGTGGAGATGTCCGGGATGCGCCCCGGCGAAACGATCGTGATCTTCGGCGGCGGCCCTGTCGGGCTGATGGCCGCGCTCTCGGCCGAGCTCAAAGGCGCGGCGAAGGTGCTGGTCGTCGATCGGCACCCGGACCGGCTCCGGCTCGCCGAGCAGATCGGCGCAATCCCGATCGACGACTCGAAGGCCCCCGCGGTCGATCAGGTGCTGGAGCGGACCGGCGGGCGCGGCGCCGACCGGGGCTGCGAGTGCGTCGGCTACCAGGCCCACGATCCGCAAGGCCGCGAGGACAACGCGACCACGCTGAACGACCTGGTCTCCTCGGTGCGGTTCACCGGCGGCATCGGCACGGTCGGCGTGTTCGTCCCGCAGGATCCGGGCGGCCCGGACGAGCTGGCCCGCAACGGGAAGGCCCGGTTCGACTTCGGCGACTTCTGGTTCAAGGGCCAGCAGATGGGGTGCGGCCAAGCCCCGGTCAAGCGCTACAACCGGCACCTGCGCAACCTGATCCACGAGGGCAAGGCCACCCCGTCCTGGATCGTCTCGCACGACCTGCCGCTTGCTGAGGCGCCGAACGCCTACAAGCGCTTCGACGCCCGTGAAGACGGTTGGACGAAGGTGGTCCTGCATCCCGGCCGAACTTCGTGAAGCACCGACCGCTGCCCGGGGATCGGCGGATTTCCGGGCAGCGAACCACGTTCGGTCGCTTCCTTGCCGGAGCAGGGCTTCCGTCTCGCTGACCCGCGAACGTCGCCGCGGCGGCACGCGGCCTGGCGCTGGGCGCCGAGTTCGCGGCGGGAGTTCGGCGATTCGATCCCCACAAGCAAAAACCCCCTGCTGCACAGGGGGTTTTGCTGTCTCGACCAGACGCGCGCCCGTAGGGATTCGAACCCCAAACCTTCTGATCCGTAGTCAGATGCTCTATCCGTTGAGCTACGGGCGCTTGTTCAGTTGTGGATCCCCGCCGGGCGGGAACCCCGCGGAGGCTCCGGGATTTGAACCCGGGAGGGGGCGTGACCCCCAACCGCATTAGCAGTGCGGCGCCATAGACCAGACTAGGCGAAGCCTCCCGGTGTCC
>X190_Common_House_Gecko__coassemble_334_pt1 | contig 10186 bp, 8 predicted proteins | sample X190_Common_House_Gecko__metabat2_low_PE_001 | metagenome-assembled genome bin X190_Common_House_Gecko
CGACCGTCGCCGTCCACCTCAGCAACACCGAATGCTTTCGGGTCGGCAACTTTGGTGAGCATGATTTGTGCTGCGCGACGGTCCTGGTGGAATCGGTTGACGAGCTCTTCCAAGCCGCCGGCGAGGAAATTGTCACCCAGGTACATCAGGAAGTCGTCGGTGCCGAGGTAGTCACGTGCGATGCTGACCGCGTGCGCCAGCCCCCGCGGCTCTTCCTGGTGCAGGTATGTCACTTCGAGGCCGAACGCCGAGCCGTCCCCGACCACGGCTTCGACCGCGGGTGCGCTCGGAGCGCCCACAACCATACCGACCTCATGGATCCCCAAACCGCGGATCAGCTCGAGGCAGTAGTGCAGAACCGGCTTGTTTGCGACTGGTAGTAGTTGTTTGGGCGAGGTGTGTGTGAGGGGTCGAAGGCGTGAGCCAACGCCACCCGCCAGGACGAGGCCCTTCATGGCCTGCTCCCGGGCATATCCGGGTCGATCGTCTGGACCACGGCCGACTCCAATGACGTCGATGGCTGGCGCTGTCGACTACGGTACCGAAAATCGATTCGTGTTTTCCCTAATTTATTTCGGCAGCGGTCCGGCGAGGGCGGTCACAAGTTGTCTGACCTGGTTGATCTTGTGGTGGACGGGGCACTCGTTTCGGGGCTACTCGTCGTGTCGGCGCTGGCAGTAGCCCCTCTTCGTCGAAGTGGACAATGGCTCGAAGGCTTCCGTAGACCGATTGGACCGCATCCTCGTCCCTGACCGTGGCGGGGGCCGTCGCAATGGACGAACTCGAGGACACCTCGGGCACACGCCATGTCCGGATGATTCGGCTCTGAACAACGCACGGCAAAACCCATCCCGTTGCTGTCCGATACCGGCTGGGCACGATGGGCACCACTCCGGGAATCCGTGATCGGCGGGTTCAAGATCGCCTTCGGGGCCGGTCGCCCGGCCGTCGGCACCTGCCCCTGCCTGCTTTGCTCCGCACCGGCACTCTATGATGGATCCGCTTAAGCTGGCGCGGGATTCCGCCTAGATATTGCGTGATATTGCTTCTGGCATTTTGGACGGGAGGGATAAGGGTGGTGGCGGTACGTTTGATGGCGAGGACCTTGCGTGGGCTGGAGGATGTCGCTGCCGACGAGGTGGTCGAGCGCGGTTTCGGTCGAATCCAGCACCGCCGCCATCGCGAAGTGTGGTTCTACGCGGACGGCGCAGATCATCGTCTGCTGGACATGCGAACCGTAGACGATTTGTTTCTGCTCGCCGCCGTTGTCGAAGATGTCAGACACACGAAGGAGAACCTGGTCAAGTTCGCCGACGCCGCCCGCTCGATCGATTTGAGCTTGCTTATGCGGCAGCGCGCCGAATGCGGTAACGAGACCGACGCGACAGGCGTGGACGTCGTGGCGTCTTTCCTCGGCAAGCGAAACTACAACCGCTACGACATCGAGGACGCGGTCGGCACCGAGGTCGCGAATACGCTAGGACTGCCGTATCACTCCCGCAGGGGCGGTGCCTCCCCACCGGAGAACACCTTATCGTTCCGGGTCACCATCGAGGGCACCCAGGCGGGTCTTGCCTTGCGCATCGGTGCGCAACCGCTGCACCGCAGGCCCTATAAGCAGTCCTCCACACCCGGAACCCTGCACCCGCCGTTGGCGGCGGCCATGTCCTTGCTGGCACACGCAGGTCCGGCGGACACCTTGTTCGACCCGTGCTGTGGCACGGGAACCATCCTGATCGAGACCGCCGGCTTGGCACCAGAAGTGCGGCTGCTCGGTGCCGACAGCGACCAGCGAGCGTTGGCTGCGGCCACCGACAACGCTGCGTCGATGGCCACGTCGGTGGCCTGGTTACAGGCGGACGCAGGCAGGCTCCCGGTGGGCACCGGGCAGGTGGACCGAATCGTGAGCACCCCGCCTTGGGGCCGGCAAGTGCTCGTGCAGGGCACACGGGCGGCACACCCGGAGCGGCTATACCGAGAGATTCGGCGGACATTGTCGCCCACAGGCCGTGCGGTGCTGTTGTTGCATGAGGCGGACGAGCAGTGCGCCACGGCGCAAGCAGCCGGCTTGCGAGTTCGCGAAATTCGCCCGCTGAGCTTGTTCGGCGCACACCCGTCAGTCGTGACGCTCACCGGATGACCAGGTTGTGCGCTCAGCTCGCACGGCAGGCCGCAACCAGGTCACACACCTGTGTTGAGACCCTCTCGTGCAGCACCTCGACCTCGTGGAACCCGGCTTCGGTGAGCGCCGTCAGCAGTGAGCTGCGGTCCAGCCACTGCACGTCGGCGCTTAGACCACGCGTTTGCGGGTCGGGATGGTCCTCGCGGACTTGTTTGACGGCGTACCCATCGACCTCGCCGAGGTCGGCTGAGGAACCCCAGTAATGCGTTGACAAGTAGAGCTGGTCGGTCAATTTCGCGATGTTCCGCAACAACTCCCACGGCTGCTGCACGTGGTGCAGTAATCCCGCACTCAGCACGGCGTCAAACTTGCCGAGCGTCGTGAAGTCCAGGTTTTCGACATCAGCCAGCCGGAGTTCGGCGTTACGCACGTCGTGCAGTTCCAGCACCAGCTCCGCACGGCGCAGGTTGGTTTCTCTGCCTTCCAGCGCCAGGACGGAAACCCCCGGGTAGCTGGAAAGTGCCGAGGTGTCAGCCCCCTCCAGCGCACCAAGATCGAGAACCTTTTGAGCGCTGGGGAAGGCTGCGAAGAAATCGCGTGCTCGATCGTCCGGGCGCTGACCCAGCAAGTAGTCGAGCTTAAACCCGCTTGCGTAACAGATTCCCCCGAAGGAGAATTCATTGACCCAGGGTTCGAGTTCCGCTACCCTGCGCTGAATATCTTCGTGCTCCATAAGAAGGAGCCTACCCAATTGGCGGCTTTCGGGAACTAGCAATATCACCACACTTGTTCGGCACGTGGCCGTGCGCCAATGTGCACTCCGCGAGGATTCTCTATTGCTTCGGCGGCAGCGCCTGGTCGATTTACCACCTTCTCTCGACTGCAACCACTCCTCGATTCATCACGACATCTCCGGGTCCGCGCCACAAGAACATTGAACTAGGCAAAGCGAATTACGACGCCGAGGAACACTACGCCCACAACCGGCGCTGCAAAGCCACCCGACGTGCCCGAAGGTGCCCCTCTTCGATTTTGACCAGCGCACTCCCGCTCCGCCGCAGGTCAGCGGCCCTCATTCCGCGTCGTTCCGGCGGGTTGCGACGCGTTGAACCGCGTTCCCGTCGCCATATGATCTTGCAGGAGTACCGATGTGCATGTTGGTCCTCGTCCCGACTCCGTCCCCGGGGCATCGGACTCTCGTCGCGCTGGCGGCCGGTGCGCCGAGGGGACGGCGTGAGCGCTACGTCGGGCCGCGCGTCGGTACCGGCCGGGATGCTGAAGCCGTGCCGGTCCACCGGCGCCCCGGCTTTCTCGGCCGCGGCGCGGGCGCTCCAGGTGAGCATGTCCTAGCAGAGCGCGTCCGGCGGATCCGCCTGCAGCGCGCGCAGCGTGTTCCGGACTGGTCTCCCGCGCCGTGCCGAGGAAGCCCTCCAGCATCGCGCGCATCCTGCTCGCTGCGCCCTGGCCGTTCTGCCGCGGGCCGGCGGGTACCCCGCCGCGATCGGGACGAAATCGGCGCCTGCGGCCTCGACGGGGCCCTGCCAGACCTCGCCGGTCAGGTAGGAGACGCGGTGGCCGCGGCGAGTCAGCTCCTCGACCAGCGGCAGGGTCGGGTTCACGTGTCCGTGCGCGGGAATGATGGCGAAGGCCAAGTGGCGGGGCATGCTTCCTCGTCTGACGCGATAGATGAGATGCGGACGATTCGGATCCACAGCGTTTTTCCACGCTACGGATAAATCGCCATCAAACAAGTTCCCCGATAGTGACGCCGAATACACCCGGCCGACCCTGTTTCCGCGGATCATCCACGTGCAACCCCTGTGACCAGCGCTTCCGCGCGGGCAGCCGGTCCGGATTCCGGGAAGGACCACTTGGTAGCACCGCAGGCACCATCCGCGCGCGAACCTTGCCCGGATCTCATATGACCACTCGAACGGGTGATCATCGCGGGAGGTGGGTTGTCGCGCGGGGCATCGACATGAATGGATTCGAGTAGGAAATTTTCGTCGTGAAGGTTTGATATGAGGGTTCTCGTAACCACGCTTCCCGCATTCGGGCATTTCTATCCGATGGTCGCGTTCTCCTGGGCGCTGCGCAGCGCTGGTCATCAGGTGCTCGTCGCGGGCCCGCGGCTGATCGTGAATGAAGCCCGCAACGCGGGACTGGCGGGCACGGTCGTCAGCGATGTCTCCGTCCGCGACCTGTGGGCTGCCAGTGACGATCCGAGCGGGGAAGACAACCACCGGCCGATCGCCGACCTCGGCTTGGAGATCGCCGACCGCGCGGCCACCGACGTCCTCCAGCTCTGTCGTGACTGGCGCCCGGACGTGGTGATGTCCGATCCGATGGAGTTCGCCGGACCGCTCGCCGCCGGACTGGCCGGGGTCCCCACCGTGTCGCACCGCTGGGGACTGCACTGCCCGGACGAACTGATCAGCTCCTTGTGGGAATCGGCCGGGCCGAAGCGGCGGGCGCTGCACGATCGCTTCGGGATCGACGCCGCCGCGCTCGAACCGCACGCCGTGCTGGACACGTGCCCGCCGGGGCTGCGCCGCACCGAGAACTCCTCGTGGATTTCGATGCGATACGTCCCCTACTGCGGCAACGCGGTGCTGCCGCGCTGGCTGACCGAACCCCGCGCGAAACCCCGGGTGTGCGTGTCCATGAGCAGCCTGCCGATGCGGCAGGGCCTGGAAGCGCTCAGTACCGCCGCGCGAGCGTTGTCCGACACGCCGGTGGAGGTCGTGCTGTCCGGCACCGGATCCCGGGATTCCTCGCTGGGGGCTCTCCCGCCGAACGTGCGGGCGCCGGGCTGGCTCCCGCACGACCAGCTGTTGTCCGCGTGCGATGCGGTCGTGCACCACGGCGGGGCGGGCAGCTCGATGGTCTCGTTGACCAAGGCATTGCCGCAGATCGTTGTGCCGCAGCTCGGCGACCAGTTCGCCAACGCCGAACAGCTCGAACGACGCGGCATCGCCCACAGGATTGCGGTGTCCGACCTGTCCGAGGAGGCCGTCGCCGAGGGCGTCGAGCGCGTTCTCGAGGACCCGGCGTACCGGAACAACGCCGCCGAACTCCGCTCCGAGATCGAGGCGATGCGCTCGCCCACCCGCGCGGTCGCCGAGTTCGAGAGCGCCGCGTGCGCCGCGAGCACCGGCGCTACGCCGCCGGAACCCGTCCCGGCGCCCTGACATCGCTGACCACACGAGGAGTTGAGGCATGTCGCCTGCCGCCTCCGGCAGTCTCGGCAGGATCCGCGAACGCGTCATCAGCACGTCCCGGGGCCCGCTCAGCGCGCTCGAAGCGCATCCTCCCGGCGAGGCGCTCGGCCGGATCGTGATGGTGACCGGATACCTGCACGACAAGGACCTGTGGACCGTGCCGCTGGCGTTGCTGTCCCGCGCCGGGTACCGCTGCCTGGTGTACAACCACCTCGGGCAGCCCGGATCGGGACGGGTGTCCGAATCCGGTGCCTACGAGGTGCAAAAACTCGCCGGTGATCTGTCGGACGTGCTCACCACCTGGACGGGCGGTGATCCGGTGCACCTGCTGGGCAGCTGTCTCGGCGGATTCGTCGCCCGCACGGCCGTGCTCGATGCGCCCCGCGCTGTCCGCAGCCTGACGCTGATCTCCTCCGGCCCCGGGCTCACCGCGTCCAAGTCCCCGGAGTTCCCGGACCACGTCCGGGAACTGCTCGCGAACGGCGGTCCGCGGGCGTTGTGGGAGGAGGTCTCCGGGTGGCTTCTCACGCACGGGCGGGAGGGCGGCCGCGCGTTCGACAGCTTCCGGCGCAACGTCCTCGACGCCGATCCCGAGCACCTGCTCGGATTCCCGGCGTCGCTGCGGAACCTGGATCCGCGGGAAGCGGACCTGTCCGCTGTGGACGTTCCCAAACTGGTCGTTCACGGAGACGACGACGACACGTGGCCGCCGGACAGCATCGACCGCATGGCACGGCGGATCGGCGCGCGCAGCGCCGCGGTCGCGGGTGCCGGCCACGGTCCGCTGGTCGAACGGCCCGCCGCGACCACCGCGATGATCCGCGCGTTCCTGGAGAGCAGCCGCCCGGCCCTACCGGAACCCCCGGCCGACCCCTCACCCACCCCGTCCGGAAGGACAAGGACTGCGGGATGACATCGACGACCGACCTGCTCGGCGCGGATGAGCGCGCGCGCCTGTTCCAGCGCATCATCAAGCCGCGCGTCCTCGCCGACCCCTACCCCGACTACGCGGAGTTGTTCGGCGATACCCGCGTCCTGGAAAGCCCGCTGCCGCAGGTGTTGGACGGCATCCTCCTGTCGTCCTACGAGGACTGCCTGGACCTGGTGCGCAGCCGCTCGTTCGGGGCGCTGGACGCAGCGCACCTGGACATGCTCGGCCACGAGTGGCGCAGCAGCGGCGCGGAGCGGGTGGTTCGCCGCGCGGTGGGATTCCGCAATTCCCCGCAGCACCAGCACTTCCGCGCAGCAATGGCTCCCCATTTCACGCCCCGCCGCATCGCGGCGCTGCGCGATTCGATCAGCGCGACGGTGGACGAGGTCCTCGGCTCGCTCACGGGACGCGAAGCCGACCTCGTGGCGGACGTGGCACGCCCGCTCCCCGCCGCGGTCATGGGTTCGGTGTTCGGAATCGACCGCAGCACGACGCGGGAGCTGGTCCGGTTGGGCGAGGACACCGGCGCCATCCTGGACCCGATCCGGTCACCGGCCCAGAACCGGCGCATGGAAGCGTCGACCCTCGCCATGGTCGAGATCTTCGACGGGCTGATCGCCGAACGCCGGGCCGCCCCCGACGACACCCTGCTGTCGTCCATCGTCGAGGCCTTCTCCCGGGACGGCGAGGAACACGAGGACCTGGTGGGGAACCTGGTTTTCCTGTTCACCGCAGGCCACGAAACCCTCACCGGGTTCCTCGGGCTGGCGTTGCGCGCGCTGCTGGACGAGCCCGCGCAGGCCGATCTGCTGCGGAACGACCCGGATCTGGCGTCCTCGGCGGTCGAGGAGCTGCTGCGCTTCGACGCTCCGGTGCAGATGTTATTCCGGATGGCCGACGAACCCGCGGTCCTCGGCGATCGGAAGGTGCAGCCTGGAACCCTTGTCATCGGTCTCGTAGGAGCTGCCCACCGCGATCCGCAGCAGTTCACCGCACCCGCCCGCCTCGACCTGACCCGCGACGGCGTGCGTCCGTTGAGTTTCGGCGCCGGGCCGCACTACTGCCTCGGAGCGGCGCTCGCGCGCCTCGAGGCCGAGGTCCTTCTTCCGCGCCTGCTGCGGGCGTTCCCCGGGATGCGCCCGTGCGGAAGTCCGCGGTTCCGTTCACCCGGTGTCGTCCTCCGCGGTCTGGAAACCCTGCCCGTCCTCCTACGCTGAGCGGGCCTGGGAGTGAGCGGTACCTGCTGCCCGACCCGGCCGGCGGTAGGTGGCTACCCGTTCGGGGACAGCGGGAACGGCAGCAGCGGGGCGCCGTCCTGCGGTGGCGGCACCCTCCCTGTGTAGCCATCTCCGGCGCTCTTCGCACTTGTGGAGGTTGCGCTTCGCACCCGAGATAAGTCCGGCCCGGATCAGAACTCGGAATACAGCCGGGCCGCCCACGTCATCATCGGTGACCTCATTTCGCGGCAGTGCTCCCAAACAGCAATCAGCCCCTATCGGCGTAGAACACCGATAGGGGCTGTGAACTGCTAAAATCGTGGTGCGCGATGCTGGGATTGAACCAGCGACCTCTACCGTGTCAAGGTAGCGCTCTCCCACTGAGCTAATCGCGCGAGGCGGAGGCGGGAATCGAACCCGCGTACAGGGCTTTGCAGGCCCTTGCCTAAGCCACTCGGCCACTCCGCCGCGTTGGGGCCTGTCTTGGGCCGTGATCCGTGCTGCCGAGCGACGATTGCCCGGAACCACCGGTACGGCCCGGAGGGTTTCCCAGAGCGGATGACGGGACTCGAACCCGCGACCCTCACCTTGGCAAGGTGATGCGCTACCAGCTGCGCTACATCCGCGTGCGCTGCGGTGAAAACTCCGTCCCGGCTGCCGGAGCCCATCGCCGCGTTGCACAGAGAACTTTAGACCACGCTCCGCGGAGCGATCAAAAGGGGGGTCGTCCACCCCGGACGAAGCCGCCGCCGAGCCGCTTCGCCCTGGTCAGAAAGCCGACTCGTCAGGACAGGTCGTGCGGGAGCAGCCGGGTCAAGGCGTCGTCGACGTTGACCCAGAGGTTCTCGTTGCCCGGCACGACGACGTCGTAGGTGCGGTCCAGGAAGTCCGCCAGCTCCTGCGCGGAAGCCTCGAACACGGCGTGCCCCGACGGGGAGCTGAGCTCGATCGTGACGACCTCGGGGTCGTCCACCGCAGGGCGGATACTCACGTCGCCCTCGCCTGCGTGCGCGATCAGCCCGTCGGCCAGCAGATCGCGGGCGAAGACCCACTCGACCCACCCGGCACGGCCGGTGCGGAACGCGGCGACCACGGCGTACGGATCGCGGGTGTCGTAACGCAGCTCCACCTGCACCGGCACGGCAGGCGTCTGCGGCGCCAGCAGGTCGAACACCGCTGTCGAACGGAGAGTCACGTGATCGTTTCGCATCGTCCTCGCCTTCCTAGCTCCCTCCCGGTCCGCTTATCGACCGAGCAACACAGTTGTGACGCCTCACCGGGGTACCGTGCTCGTCACCCGGCCATACATCACTCTTATGGGGCATACTGAACTTCGGAACGCGATCGGAAGGCTGCGCAGAGTGTTCACGTCGCTTCCCCCCGACCGTCATCGGCCCGCCACGCGCGCTCCGCATCCTGCATCGGACCACGGCTGCGACGGACCTCCCCCTGGCAACGCGGCAGCCAACATCGGAATTTCCCGACACCGACGTCGCAGGACGTAGTTCCAGGATAAGCGATGGGCAGGGCGCGACACGGGCTTCGCGCGCCGATGCTGAGACACTCGCCACGCGTATTCGCCGAGACGGACTAACCCCGCGATCCGCTCAACGCTCCGTGCGCGCCTGCGGACCACCCGGCCGGGGAGACCGGTGCCACAGTGTGACCAGGGTCGAAGTGCTCTGATCGCCGCGGTCGACGACTCGCGGCCGAAAGACGACCATGACTCCTGTCACATCCACCGCGACGTCACGCAACGGACGAACAGCGTTCACCGGGCTGGAGCAAGCGCGACCCGTACCCTGGCCCATACGGGTCGGCACCGGCTGCGTCGTTGCGCCCGGCGGGTTCGCCGACCATCCGCACCGCCACGAGACCGTTGGCGCCGATACGACCCAGCACCGACAGGCAGTGCCCGACACGACGCTGGCAGGTGGATTCTGAGCAGGACGGCCGAGCCGGGACCGGACAAGATCGACATGAACTCCGGCGACGACGAACCGCCGAAGCCCCGGCGGCTGCACGGGTTGCGCACCAAGCTGCGCGCCCGGCGCGAACGCATCCGCGCGAACCCGACGCTCAACCTGACCTACCGCATCGCACTCGGCGCGATCGGAACACTCGTGCTGGTCACCGGAATCCTGCTGATCCCGTACCCAGGCCCCGGCTGGCTCGTCGTGTTCGCCGGGCTCGGCATCCTCGCCACGGAATTCCACTGGGCGCACCGGGTCAACGTGTTCACCAAGCGCCAGTACCAACGCTGGGTCCGCTGGCTCGGCAGGCAGCACTGGTGCACGAAGCTCGCCGTCGCCGCCGTCACCGGCGCCATCGTGCTGGTGACGCTGTGGCTGCTCGGGACGTTCTCGCTGGTCGGTAGCTGGTTCGGAGTGCGGTGGTCCTGGTTGGCCTCCCCCCTGTTCGGACCATGAGGACGGTGCTGTAAAGTTCTTCTTGTCGCCGGGAACGGTGACATCGGGCGATTAGCTCAGCGGGAGAGCGCTTCGTTCACACCGAAGAGGTCACTGGTTCGATCCCAGTATCGCCCACAGTTTGAATGTGGCCCCTGCCCGGTACGGGTAGGGGCCACATTCGTTTTGCGGGTGTGGCAATGAAAATCGCGATTCGTTGTGCAATGCCTGAAAAGTTTCTACCCGGCCCGGGACGCTCGGATCTGCCGTCAGAGTTCGGATCGCCA
>X190_Common_House_Gecko__coassemble_335_pt1 | contig 10172 bp, 6 predicted proteins | sample X190_Common_House_Gecko__metabat2_low_PE_001 | metagenome-assembled genome bin X190_Common_House_Gecko
GACGAACGCCTCGTCGTTGACCGGGTCGATGTAGCGCAGCTGGTACCAGCAGGAACCGGCCCACTGCGGCATCACGTTGGTGTCCCGGCTGTAGTGCTTGAGCCCGTCGCCCAGGTCCAGCTCGACCTCGGCCCAGTCGGTGGCCTTGGCCAGCGGCGGCTCCGGGCGGCTGTCGGCGTCCTCCGGGTCGAAGGTGCGCGGCGAGTAGTCCGCGACCTCCGGCAGCACCACCGGCAGTTCGCCGTCCGGCACGCCCAGCGGCACGCCGTCTTCGTCGTAGACGATCGGGAACGGCTCGCCCCAGTAGCGCTGCCGCGCGAACAGCCAGTCGCGCAGCTTGTACTCCACGGTCCCCGCGCCGTGCCCGCGCTGCTCGAGCCACTCGGTGACGGTGCTCTTGGCGTCCTCCAGGCCGAGCCCGTTCAGGTCCAGACCGGCTTGCGGATTCGCGGAGTTGATCCGCGGCCCGTCACCGGTGTAGGCGCCGCCCGGGTGCTCGGCGGAGGGCTGCACGGTGCGCACCACCGGCAGCTCGAAGACGTGCGCGAAGTCCCAGTCGCGGAGGTCCTCACCGGGCACCGCCATGATCGCGCCGGTGCCGTAGCCCATCAGCACGTAGTCCGCCACGAACACCGGGATCTGGGCGCCGTTGACCGGGTTCGTCGCCCACGCACCGGTGAACACGCCGGTCTTGTCCTTGTTCTCCTGGCGGTCCAGGTCGGACTTCATCGAAGCGGTGCGCCGGTAGTCGGCGACCGCTTCGGCGGGCGTCGCCGCGCCGCCGGTCCACACCTCGTGGGTGCCCTCGGGCCACTCGGTGGTGGTCAGCTCGTCGACCAGCGGGTGCTCCGGGGCCAGCACCAGGTAGGTCACGCCGAACAACGTGTCCGGGCGGGTGGTGAACACCTGCACCTCGCCCGCGGAACCGTCCAGCCGGAAGGTCACGTTCGCGCCGTGCGAGCGGCCGATCCAGTTCCGCTGCATGCTCTTGACCTTGTCCGGCCAGTCCAGCCGGTCCAGGTCGTCGACCAGGCGGTCGGCGTAAGCGGTGATCCGCATCATCCACTGCTTCAGATTGCGGCGGAACACCGGGAAGTTGCCGCGCTCGGTCAGGCCGTCCGCGGTGACCTCCTCGTTCGCCACGACGGTGCCCAGACCGGGCGCCCAGTTCACCGGGGCCTCGGACAGGTAGGCCAGCCGGTAGGTGTCGATCAGCCGGCGCTGCTCGGTGCGGGACAGCTCGGTCCACGCCCTGCCGTCCGGGGTGGCGCGCTCACCGGCGGCGAACTGCTCCTCCAGCTCGGCGATCGGCCGCGCCCGGCCGCGGCCGCCGTCGGCGGCGGTGTCGTACCAGGCGTTGAAGATCTGCAGGAAGATCCACTGCGTCCACTTGTAGAACTCGATGTCGGTGGTGGCGATCCGCCTGCGCTCGTCGTGGCCCAGCCCCAGCCTGCGGATCTGGTTGAGGTACCGCTCGATGTTCTGCTCGGTCGTGGTGCGCGGGTGCGTGCCGGTCTGCGCCGCGTACTGCTCGGCGGGCAGCCCGAAGGCGTCGAAACCCATCGTGTGCAGCACGTTGCGGCCCAGCATCCGGTGGAAGCGGGCGTAGACGTCGGTGCCGATGAAGCCCAGCGGATGTCCGACGTGCAGCCCGGAGCCCGACGGGTACGGGAACATGTCCTGGATGAACAGCTTCTCGGCGGATTCCGGGTCGCCGCCTGCCGGGTCGTCGGCCGATTCGGCGCGCAGCTTGCCGACCGGGTTCGGGGCGTGGAAGGTGCCGAGCTCCTCCCAGCGCCGCTGCCAGCGCTGTTCGACCTCGGCCGCGATCTCCGCCGTGTAGCGGAACCGGGGCGCCTCCTCACTCCCGTTCGGGCCCCCCGTCGCCGGGCCTCCCGTCACCGGGGTCTCCGTCGGCTCGCCCGTCACGCCTGCTGCCTGGCCGCTCATCGCCTGTGCTTCCTTCCCTGCTCATCACGCGGATCGCACACCCCTAGTGTGCCGCCCGCCGCCAACGCGTTTCCCGCAGGCCCGCCCGGGGCGCCGGCGGGCGGGCTGATCGTCGGCGACGACCCGGCCTCACCGCACGGCGAGCGCGATCAGCTGGGTCGTCTGGGCTGGGGAGAAATTGTTGTCGCTGACCAGGGCCAGGGTGTGTTCGCCGGTGGGCAGGCGCGGTCCCCAGGCGATCCCTTCGACGTTGTCCACGGTGCTGAGCCCGAGGCCGGAGAGGTCCGCGAGCAGCCGCTTGCGCATCGGCGCGACCTCGGTGCCGCGCAAGGAGCCGAGGTGCCGCACGTCGGTCGCTCCGCGCGGATCCGCCTCGTAGACGCGGACCGAGTTGCCCGCGCCCGGCACGTAGGCGCGCTCCAGCACCAGCAATCGGGACGGGTCGCGCTCGTCGGCGAGGATCGACGCGATCCCGTTGTCACCGCCGCCCCGGGCGAAGACCGGGTCGACGGGGTAGGCGTGCTGCGCCGACACCCGGCCTGCCCGGTCCTGCACGGTGACCCGGCTGAGCGCGCCGCGTTCCGGATCCGGTGGTTCGCCGTCCTGCAGCAGCGTCGACTCCACCGCGCTGATCAGCAGCGATCCGCCGGCGGCGAAGGTCAGCGACTCCAGCGACTCGTTGTCCCGCGGACCGCTGCCGGGGCGCATCGCCAGGTTCGGCGGCAGCGGGAGCTCGCCGCGGAACCCGCCGTCGGGCGCCGCCGAACGGATCGACGGGTCGGCCGGCCGGTCGCGATCACCTTCGGCGGTCCACCGCAGCTCGTGCGACCGCGGATCGAAGCGGACCTCCTCCGGATCGACCGCGTCCTCCGGATACGGCTTCCCGTCCGGACGCAGCAGCGGATGCGTGCCGGTGAGCCGCCAGTCGCCGAGCCCGTCCGCCCGCACGTCGATCTGCGCGGTGTAGGTGCGGGAAGGCTGGTGCTGCGAGCGATCATCGCTGATGAACACCCACTGCCCGGAACGGGCGTCGTAGTCCAGCCCGGACAATCCGCCCACGGTGGTGTTCTGGAACGTCGTGCCCCAAGGCAACGTCCGCTCGCCGAGAACGCGCACGCCCTCCGGCGGGGTCGCCGGCTGCGCGCAGGCGGAGGAGAGCAGCCCGGCAGCGAGGGCGACGGCAATCCGGGCTGCGGGCGAGCGTGCTGCGATCATGTGACCCAGTGAACCCCAGCCGGGTAGCGCGCGGATGACCCGCGAGCGGCCGCCGTACGCTGGGCCGGTGATAGCTGTGCAGGTGATCTTGTCCGCGCTGCTCGTGGTGCTCGGGGCGGCGCTGTTGTTCATCGGCTGGCGCGGGCTGCGCAGCCAGCTCCCGCCGAACCGCTACGTCGGGGTTCGCACGCCGGCGACGCTGCGCAGCGAGGAAGCCTTCGAGCTCGGCAACCGGGCGGCGGCGCCCGCGATGCTGGCAGGCGGCGCGATCGCAGTGCTCGCCGGAGTTTCGGAGCCGCTGCTGGGCACGATGTTCAGCGCCGTGCTGGTCGCCGTGCTGGGCATCGCGGGCGCGTTCGCGCTCATGGTGATCGGCGGAGTGTTCGGCGACCGGGCCGCGGAAGCCCTGCCCGAACCGGTCGCGGCCGGCGGCTGCACCGGCTGCCCCGGTGGCTGCTGCGGCTGAGCGGGGTCAGTTCAGCTTCACATCGCCAGGGTGCGTGGCCAGGAACGACACCGGAGTGCGCTGCCGCCGCAGCACCCGGCCCCACAGGTCCGCGCCGGGTGCGGCGATGACGTCGTCCGGCAGCGCGGGCACCACGAGCCAGTCACCGCGTTCGATCTCACCGGCGAGCTGGCGCGCCTCCCACCCCGCGTAGCCGGCGAAGAACCGCAGCCCGCGGGTGCGCGGGACCAGCTGCTCCGGATCTCCGTCGAGGTCGACCAGGCCGACCGGGCCGCGCACGCCGACCACGCCGCCGAGAGTTCCGACGTCCTCGCCGGTGCGCAGGGCGGCCAGGCAGATCGCCGTGCGCTGTTCCACCGGTCCGCCGACGAACAGCGACTGCGGTTCGCTGGCGTGCGGTGCCCAATGCGGCAGCACGTCGCTGATCGCCACCTCGCTGGGCCGGTTCAGGATGACGCCGAGGGTGCCTTCGCCGCGGTGGTGGATCACGTACACCACCGAGCGGCGGAAGTTCTCATCGAGTAGCTGCGGAGCAGCCACCAGCAGCGTCCCCGGCTCCACCTCCGCGTCAGATTCCACCTCCGCATGATCGCAGAGGTGGCCGGTTCGCGGCGCGTCCGTCTCCCGACGAATGCGGTTGGCCGCAGTCGATGGTCAGCCTTCGCTGCTGATTGTTCACCGAAACGCCTGAGTATTTGCACTTCAGTAATATTATGAAGCTTTGACCTGCGATGATCAGAGCAGGGAAACTGGGGGAGAAGCCGGAACCCGTACAGCGCGAGACCGCGCACCGACGGATCAGCTCTCGCCGGGAACCTCGATGCCCTGTTCGGCCGCCCACCGGTACAGCTCGGCGACGGCCTCCGCGCGATCCACCGGACCGCGGTCGAGCCGGACGTCCTTCAGGTGCTTCCACGCCTTGCCGACGATCGGGCCCGGCGGGACGCCGAGCAGCCGCATGATCTCGTTGCCGTCCAGGTCCGGCCGGACCTTCGCCAGGTCCTCCTCGGCGGCGATCCGGGCGATCCGCTCCTCGAGGTCGTCGTAGGAGCGCTGCAGCGCGTTGGCCTTGCGCCGGTTGCGGGTGGTGCAGTCCGCGCGCACCAGCTTGTGCAGCCGCGGCAGCAAGTGCCCGGCGTCGGTGACGTAGCGGCGCACCGCGGAGTCCGTCCAGTTCCCCTCGCCGTAACCGTGGAACCGCAGGTGCAGGTACACCAGGTCGGACACGTCGTGCACGATCTCCTTGGAGTAGCGCAGCGCGCGCAGCCGCTTGCGCGTCATCTTCGCGCCGACCACCTCGTGGTGGTGGAAGCTCACCCCGCCGCCCGGCTCGAACCGCCGCGTGTCCGGCTTGCCGATGTCGTGCAGCAGCGCCGCCAGCCGCAGCACCAGGTCCGGCTCGCCGTCCGGGTCGGCGGCCCGCTCCAGGTCGATCGCCTGCTGCAGGACCACCAGCGAGTGCTCGTAGACGTCCTTGTGCTGGTGGTGCTCGTCGATCTCCAGCCGCATCGCGGGCACCTCGGGCAGGACGTGCTCGGCCAGCCCGGTGTGCACCAGCAGCTGCACGCCCTCGCGCGGGTACCGGCCGCACAGCAGCTTCGACAGCTCCGCCTGCACCCGCTCCGGAGTGATCCGGGCGATCTGCTCCGCCATGCCGCGCATCGCCTCGACCACCCGCGGCGCGGGCTCGAAACCGAGCTGGGCGGCGAACCGCGCGGCCCGCAGCATCCGCAGCGGGTCGTCGGCGAACGACTCCTGCGGAGTCGCAGGCGTGTCCAGCCGGCGCCGCGCCACGTCCTCCAGACCGCCGTGCAGGTCGACGAACTCGCGCGAACCCAGCTCGATCGCCATGGCGTTCACGGTGAAGTCGCGGCGCAGCACGTCGCCCTCGATGGAGTCGCCGAAGTCGACCTGCGGGTTCCGGCTCACCCGGTCGTAGCTGTCCGCGCGGAACGTAGTGATCTCCACGGTGGTGCCGCGCTTGTAGGCGCCGAGGGTGCCGAAGTCGATCCCGGTGTCCCAGACGGTCTCCGCCCAGCCGTCCAGCAGCTCGCGGACCCGGTCCGGGCGTGCCTCGGTGGTGAAGTCCAGGTCGGTGCCCAGCCGCCCGAGCAGCGCGTCGCGCACGCTGCCGCCCACCAGGTACAGGCGGTGGCCCGCGGCGGCGAACCGGTCGGCCAGTTCCTGCGCGACCGGGGCCACCTTCACGAGCTCGACCACGGCGTTGCGTTGCGCCTCCCGCTCACGGGAGCGCAGGTCGGTCTCGTCGGAGGCGTCACGGGTCGAAGGGGCCACGACACGAGGGTATCGGCTGCTCAACCGGTGATCAGCAGGCGGCGGCAGGCCGCGCTACGAGGCCCGGACCCGCAGCTGATCGCATTACCATCGGCGCCATGCCCCCGTCGCCCCACCGCTCCGGCGGTCCGCAGCCGGGGCGTCGCAACCGGCGCCGCCGCAAGCGGCTGCGGACCGTGGACGAGACCTCCGCCGGGGGGCTGGTGGTCGACGACGCCGAACGCCTCGCTGCGATCATCGGGCGGACCGACCGCAGGGGACGACTGCTGTGGTCGCTGCCGAAGGGCCACATCGAGCCTGGTGAGAGGCCGGAACAGACCGCGGTGCGCGAGGTCGCGGAAGAGACCGGGATCATCGGACGGGTGACGGTGGCGATCGGCACGATCGACTACTGGTTCGTCGCCGGCAACCGGCGGGTGCACAAGACGGTGCACCACTTCCTGCTGGATGCGGTCGGCGGAGAGCTTTCCGACGAAGACGTGGAGGTCACCGAGGTGGCTTGGGTGCCGCTAGGTGAACTGGACGGCGTGCTGGCCTACGCCGACGAACGGCGGCTGGTGCGGCACGCGGTCGCGCTGCTGGACGGGGCCGATCCGGGCGGCGCGCCAAGGCCGGGGACCGGGAACCGGCCGCGGAGCACGGGAACGGAGCCGGGTTGAGGTGTCTGGTAGCCGTCGTGGTGGCGGTCCTGCTGATCGGCGGGATCCCGATCACCTCGGCAGGCACGGCGAATGCGCAGGACTCGTCGCTGGCCCAGCTCGAAGTGACCAAGGTCACTCCGTCGGTGGTATCCGGACCGGGCGAAGTGACGATCAGCGGGCGGCTGACCAACACCTCCGGCCGCACGCTGCACGACATCGAGGCCCGCGTGCAGCGCGGCGCCCCGACCTCCACCGTTCCGGCCACCCAGGACGCGGTGCGCGGAAACGCCTCGACCGTCACGGGCCCCGAGTTCCAACCGCAGGTGGGCAGCCTCGCGCCGGGGCAGCAGGCGCCGTTCGAGCTGCGCATCCCGATCAACGGCGGTCCGCAGTCGCTGCAGATCGACCAGCCCGGGACGTTCCCGCTGCTGGTCAACGTCAACGGCAAACCCGACGACGGCGGCCGGGCGCGGGTCGGTGAGGCGAGCTTCCTGCTGCCGGTGCTCAACACGCCCGGCGCGCCGCCCGCGAAACCTCCGCAGCCCACGCCGATGACGATGCTGGTGCCGATCGTCGACTACCCGCGGATGCAGCGGGAGGGCACCCAGGGGCAGCGTCCGGTGCTCGCCGACGACTCGCTGGCCAGTTCGCTCACCCCGGGCGGCCGGCTCTACGACCTCGTGCAGTCCGTGGTGGAAAACGCAGGACCGGGGTCCCCGCTGGGCAACGGCCTGTGCTTCGCCGTCGACCCGGACCTGCTGGCGACGGTGAACGCCATGCAGGGCGGTTACCAGGTGCGCCAGCCCGACGGCGGGCTCATCGAAGGCACCGGGGCGGCGTCGGCGCAGCTGTGGATGAACAAGTTGCGGCAGGCCACCGAAGGCCGTTGCGTGATCTCGCTGCCCTACGCCGACTCCGACGTGGTGGCGCTGGGCCGGGCCGGGCTGCCGGATCTGATCCAGGGCGCGCTGGACGGCGCGCTGGTCGTGCGCCAGACGCTGCGCCAGGAACCGCAGCGCAACGTGCTGTGGCCGATCGAAGGCGCGCTGGACGAGCCCGCCGCCAGCGAACTCAGCCGCTTCGGCATCGACACGATGCTCATGGAGCCCTCGTCGCTGTCCACGCCCGATGGCTCGCTGGAGCCGGTGCGGCTGCGCGCCAAAGGCTCACCGACCGCGGTGCCGGTCGACCCGCTGCTGTCCGAAGCGCTGGACCCGCTGCACGGCACGCCGCAGGAGTCGACCGCGCTGTCCCCGCCGGACAGCGGGGCGTTGAGCGCGCAGAACGCGCTCGGTGCGATGGCGTTCCGCGCGACCGGCGGCTACCAGGACGGGGCGACTTCGGTGCTGGCGCCGCCACGTCGCTGGAACCTCAGCGGCTCGGACCTGCGTTCGCTGCTGCAGGGCATGGAACAGCTCACCGGCGCCGGGTACGTGCGACCGACCGGGTTGCCGCAGGACGGCGGGCAGGCGCAGCAGGCCGCGACGCCGCCTCCCGAAGCGCGGTTGGCCTACCCGCCGGAACACGCGGGCGAGGAGATCCCGCAGCCGGTGCTGGACCAGCTCGCGCGGCAGAACTACAAGGTCGGCGACCTGTTCCGCTCCAGCAGCCGGGACCCCGCGGCCAACCTGGAACCGGCCGCGCTGACGAACCCGCTGCGCAACGGGCTGCTGCGCGGGGCTTCCAGCGCGTGGCGCGGTGATCCGGACACCGCCCGGCACTGGGTCCGGGTCGCCTCGGACACGCTGGGCGGGGTGCTCTCGCGGGTCCGGCTGGACGAGTTCTCCGGGAAGATCACGCTGACCGCCTCGAACGCGCCGATTCCGATGACGGTCACCAACGACCTGCCGGTGACGGTCTCGGTGGTGCTGCGCATCCCCGACACGGCCGGGATCAAGACGAAGGACCTCGGCGTGATCCGGGTGCCCGCGCAGGGCCGCAGGCACTTCCGGCTGGAGACCGAGGTGCACCGGGCGGGCCAGTTCACCGTCGACGTGGACGTGACCACCGAGTCCGGCACCGAACTCGGGCCCGCGAAGCGGCTGCAGCTGCAGTCCTACGCCTACGACCCGTTCACCGTGGGATTCACCGCGATCGCCAGCGCGCTGCTGGTCGTGCTCTCGGCCCGGCGGATCCTGCGCCGGTTGCGCGCCCGCCGGGGCAGGCAGGGCGAGCAGCCGCACTCGGACTCCGAGTCGACCGCGCCGAACCCGGTCGTCCGGGACGATCCCGCGGCCGAAACCATGCCCGGCGTGACCGGCCCGCCGCCCGCTGGGCCCGGCAACACCACCGAAAGTGACCGCGACCGGGGCTGACATCCCGGTCCAGGCCACACGCCGGGGTGACATGCTGCTGCGGCGCAGGCGGCGAGTGAAGGGCGCGAGAGGTGAACCGAGACAGCGACGCGCAGACGCGGCGGAACGTGCCCGGTCCGGGCCAGCCGCCGCCGGGGCGTGGCGCCGACGCCGAATCGACCCGGCCGATCCCGCGCGTGCCCGCGAACCCGCCGCAGCCGCGCCCCGCGAACCCGCCGCAGCCGCGCCCCGCTCAGCCGCAGCCGCCCGGACCCGTGCCGCACAGCGGCGCTCGCCAGCCGGGATGGCACGCCGCCGACACCCAGCCGATTCCGGCGGTGCTGCCCGAGCCGGGGCTGGACCAGGCCGCCGAGCGCGCCGACGAGCAGACCCAAGTGCTGCGCACGACCTCCTCCGGCGGCAAGAAGTCGCTGCTGCGCGCGAGCGGCTCGATGGCCGTCGCGACGCTGATCAGCCGGATCACCGGCTTCGGCTGGAAGCTGCTGCTCGCGCTGGTGATCGGGTTCGGGGTGAAGAACGACTCGTTCACCGTCGCCAACAACCTGCCCAACAGCGTCTTCGAGTTCCTCATCGGCGGCGTGCTGACCAGCGTGATCGTGCCGGTGCTGGTGCGGGCGCAGAAGTCGGACTCCGACGGCGGTGAGGCCTACATCCAGCGGCTGCTGACGATGTCGGTCGCGCTGCTGGTGGTCGGCACCGTGGTCGCCGTCGTGGCCGCACCCGGCTTGGTGTGGCTCTACGTGCGCGACGGGGGCAAGGCCAGCCCGGAACTGGCCACCGCGCTCGCCTACCTGCTGCTGCCGCAGATCCTCTTCTACGGGATCAGCGCGCTGGTGAGCGCGATCCTGCAGGCGAAGCAGATCTTCAGCCCACCGGCGTGGGCACCGGTCGTGAACAACCTCGTGGTGATCACCACGATCTTCGTGTTCTGGGCGATCCCCGGCGAACTCACGATCAACCCGGTGCGGATGACCAACGTGCACCTGCTGGTGCTGGGGATCGGCGTGACCCTCGGCGTGGCGGCGCAGGCGTTCATCCAGGTGCCCGCGCTGCGCCGCACCGGCTTCCGGTTCCGCTGGCGCTGGGGCTGGGACTCGCGGCTCAACGAGTTCGGCGGGCTGGCGCTGTGGATGCTGGCCTACGTGGGGATCAGCCAGGTCGGGCTCATGGTGATGAGCGGCGTCGGCACCCGCGCCGTCGTGTGGTCGATGTACAACTACGTGTGGATGCTGCTGCAGCTGCCGTACGGCGTCATCGGCTTCTCCGTGATGACCGCCATCCTGCCGCGGA
>X190_Common_House_Gecko__coassemble_336_pt1 | contig 10167 bp, 10 predicted proteins | sample X190_Common_House_Gecko__metabat2_low_PE_001 | metagenome-assembled genome bin X190_Common_House_Gecko
CACCCCCGCGTAGCCGGCTCCGATGATGACCACCTTCGCGCTCATGGTGCTCCTTCCCGGTCGATGGGGTCCTCACCCGCTCAGACCGCACAGGCCGCCGTGGTGTGACACCGCGGTCGCGAGCTGGCGGTCGAGGAACCGGAGCTTGTCGGGATTGGTGATGCTCCGCAGCGCGCTGATCCGCCCACCGGTCACCTGCGGCAGCATCACCAGCAGCAGATCGGCGCCGGAGCACACCACCAACGCGGGCCCGCCGTTGACCTCGCGCACCCGGACCGCGACCTCGTCGGGCGCTTTCCGCAACAGCCCGGCAATCAGCCTCGCGACCCGCGCGCCACCGGCGACCGGATGCCGCGCGGCACTGGCCTTGCCGCCACCATCGGACCAGGACACCACGTCCGCGGCGAGCAACCGCTCCAACCTCGCGAGGTCACCGTCCCGCGCCGCCGCCAAGAACCGTTCGACCAACCGCTGCTGCGCGGCGCGGTCTGGCTCGTAACGCGCACGTGAGTCCTGCAGCCGCAGCGCGGCTCTGCGGTGCACCTGCCGCGAATTGGCCTGCGAACACTCCAACGTCTCCGCGATCGAGCGGTGGTCGTAACCGAACGCTTCGCGCAGCACGAACACCGCCCGCTCCATCGGCGTGAGCTGTTCGAGCAGCGCCAAGAACGCCATCGACACGGACTCGCGCTGCTGCACCGACTCCATCGGGCCGAGCGAACCATCGGCGACGCTCACCGGCTCCGGCAACCACGGGCCCACGTACTGCTCGCGCCGGACCCGCGCCGAGCTCAGCTGGTTCAGGCACAGGTTCGTCACCGCCTTGGCCAGCCACGCGCCAGGTGCCGCGATCACCGCGCGATCGGCGCCTGACCAGCGCAGGAACGCCTCCTGCACGATGTCCTCGGCATCGGCCGCCGAACCGAGCAACCGGTACGCCAGGCCGAACAGGCGTGCGCGGTGCGCGGCGAACTCGGCGACCGGGTCATCCTGACTCATTCGGCAAATTTGTCATCGTCGAGCCGGGGTGTCGACGCTGGTAGCGGGGTAGTGGTCGAAGCCACGCCGGGCGCCTGGCAGTGCGAGGTATAGGTGCGCGGTTGAGCGGCCTCGGCCTCGGTCCGTCGTAGCGACGTTCCGGGCAGTGCCGCTGATCGTCGCGGCCGCGCGGAAGAGCTCAGTTTGATGGATAACGTTCATTATCCATCAAATGGGGAAACGGTTCCGGTTGCCGGCACCTCAGTGCCAGGGGATGGCGCGTCGGCGGCATCGGTTCGGCCGGATCGGCTCGTCGGCGCTCGTCCCGCGGCAGTTGCGCCCCGGTGCGCAGCTCGTGCTCGAAGCCGACATCGTCCCGGTCGGCAAGATCGACTTCGAGCTGTGGGTGTCCATCGCCTCGTTGAGCTGCGAGTCTCCGTCTTCGCAATACCGTCACGGTGACGTTATTAGGGAGAGGTGGCGGCCTCGCCGCAAGGAGAGCGCCGACGGCTCGAACGCCGGAAGCATCGCAGGCCGCATGGAGCGGGCCTGCCGCGGACATGCTCACCGGCCGCCGCACGGCGTGCGGCCGCTGCGCCGACCGAGCCCATCCGCACGAGCGCTCGTGCTCGCGCGCCGCTCGGTGCACCGGCCCGCCGCGCACGCGAACGTTCAGCCCGTCCCGAACGGCCGTTCGCAGCCCCTCTCGCCATGTTCTCGCAGGACGGCAAAACGCCGATAATCTACATTATGTTAAGTAAGAGTTGTCGCGGACTGCCACGCCGCTTCCCCGCCCGCCCGTTACCGCTCGCTGTTGGAGCGTTGGAGTACACATCGCTCATGGCATGGACCTTGGCCGAAGTGGAACGGGCGACCCGAGCGGCATGGGGCGCGGACACCTGCGCTCCCGAAGATCTCCCGCAGTGGTCCCCTGACAACCCGGCGCGCGGCCAATGCGGCGTGACCGCACTGGTGCTGCACGACCTGTTCGGCGGCGATCTCATGCGTGGTGAGGTGCGCGTCGATGGCGAATGGGTCGACTACCACTGGTGGAACTTGCTGCCCGGCGGTGTCGAGCTCGACCTGACTCGCGAGCAGTTCGCCCCTCGTGAGGTCGTCGGTCCCGGCGCGGTGATTCTCCGTGGTCCGTTGAAGCGCATGAACGAGCAGTACGAACTCCTCCACGCACGCGTGTTCGGCGCCCTGTCCCCTGCCCGCGAACCGTCGGTCGGGTGAATCAGGCGGCAGGTGACCGGGCTGAACGCCGTCCCGCTCCCCTGGCTCAGCCGCGGCTCACCTCGCGCAGTGCGATGGCGGCGGTGACGAGGCCTGCGTTGTCGGAGGTGATCTCGCCGTCGGGCAGTTGGAGCGTGTCCTCGAGTCCGATGCGGGTGTCGAGGCCGCGCTCCAGGGCGAGGTTGAGCACGGGCCAGGTTCCCGCCGCCGAACCGTGCAGCAGGACCGGTGCCGGCGGGTCTCCGATGCGTTCGAGCAGTGCGGTGGCGGTGGTGCGGGCACCGCGGTGGGTGGGGTCGGTGACGATGGCCAGCACGCGCAGCACGCGATCGCGCAGTGGTGAGCGGTTGAAGTTCTCGTGTGCGTCGGTGCCGGAGAAGATGCCCGCTTCGACGGCGATTCCGCGGTCGAGCAGGGCGCGGGCGATGTCGTCGGCTCCGGTTTCGTGCCAGTTGACCGAGGCGTGGTCGGGCAGCAAGGTCCAGCCGTTGATGGCGGTGATGCGGTCCTGCGGATCCGGCGCGGTCCAGGCACCGGTGGGCACGCCCAGCGGTGTGCCGGGCACGGCGGCGCGGACGGCGCGCAGGGCTGCAGCCACGATGTGCGGTTCGAGGGTGTCGGTGCCGTCCGGGTGTTTGGGATGCAGGTGCAGGTCGGTGGCGCCGGCGCCGACGGCGGCCGCGGCGGCGGTGGCGAGTTGTTCGGGGCGCACCGGCAGGTGGTGGTGCTCGCGCGGGGATCGGGCGCCGTTGAGGCAAGCCTGCAGCATGTCCCGATTGTGGCGTGATCGGGCGGTGCGGGGTATTCGGTGCGCCGGGTCGTTGCCTTGCCGGTGGCGTGTCGTGATCAACGGTGTCGATCGGTGGCTTGCTTCTTTCGCTGCGCGCGGTCCGAGCGGACTCCTGCTCCCCTTGCGGTGAAAGGGTGTTCGCCGCGTGGATCGAGGTCGGCAGGGCGGCGGAGGTGTGACCGCGTTGCAGGCTGCTCGGTTCTTGGCCGCATTCCGCGGCCTCGGTGCGTCGTGGCGCCGAGCGGTGATGGCCGTCCTCGGGCGCTGCGGGCGGGGTTAGCGTGGGCGTGTGCAGCAGCGGGAACGGGTGCGGATCGACCGGCAGTTGGCGAGTTGGGACGTGGATTCGGCGCGTGGGCCGTGGACGCGGTGGCTGCTGGAGTCGGTGCGGGATCGTCCTGGGGTGCGGGCCGCGGAGTTGGCGCGGGAGGCGGGGCGTCCGGTGTCGCGGGTGAAGTCGCAGGCGTGGCGGTTGGCGGAGCTCGGTTTGGTGCTGCGCTCGGGGCAGTCGTATCGGTTGTCCGAGCATGGCGCGGCGTATTTGGCGGGGCGGGAGCGTTGAGTCGCCGCGGGCGGGTCGGCTGCGGGCTTGCTCGAGTCCGCGGGCGCTTTGCTGGATCCGGGGCGGTTTCGGTCGCTGCGGGTTCGAGCTGTCCGAAGTGGACTTCCACGGTTGAGTTGGGCGAAGGCGTTTTCGCCGGAAGCGGGCCGCACTCCCCTGGCCGGTGGTGGATCAGGTCGATGCGGTCGCCGGGTATGCGGCGTGGGCGTCGGCGTATGACGAGCCGGGCAATGCGTTGATCGATCTTGAAGAGCCGGTGGTGCGGCGCGTCTTCGATGATCTGCCGGTGGGGACCGTGCTGGACGCGGCGTGCGGTACCGGTCGGCACGCGGAGTTCTTGCACGGGGCGGGGCATCGGGTGCTCGGGGTGGATGACTCGCCGGAGATGTTGGCGCGTGCGCGGGAGCGGGTTCCGGGTGCGGAGTTGCGCCGGGGGCGGCTGGATGCGCTTCCGGTCGCGGACGGTTCGGTCGATGCGGTGGTGTGCGCGTTGGCGTTGACGCACGTTGAGTCGCTTGCGCCGGTGTTGGCGGAGTTCGCGCGGGTGCTGCGTCCGGGTGGGCGGTTGGTGATCTCGGATCTGCATCACGAGATGGTGCTGCGGAATTCGGTGCCGCCGGTCGTGATCGATGGTCGGCCGGGGCGGTTGCCTGCGTATCGGCACTACCCGAGTGACTATCTGGCGCCTGCGTTGGCGTGCGGGTTCGAGCTGCGCGGGTGCGACGAGCCGCGGTGGTCGAGCGCCGGCGGGGTGGCGAGCGCCGGTCCTGGCCCGTGGGAGACGTGGCCGTGGTCGTTGGCCGCGATGGTGCCGGAGGCGGTGCAGGCCGCGAATCGTGGTGTGCCGGCGTTGGTGGTGTGGCGGTTCGCGCTGGACGGTTCGTGAGCGCGGTGTTCTCGTCGGCGGGGCTGAATCGGTCCGGCGGGGTGCGGGTTGTGATCCGTGGCGGCCTCGCGTGCGGTGGTTCGCCGGGCGGATAGCATCGCGGTCGGTAATCGTCCGGCGAGCAGGAAAGACACCTCCTATGACCAACGCGCCCGTCACCGTCACCGTCACCGGTGCCGCTGGCCAGATCGGCTACGCGCTGCTGTTCCGGATCGCTTCGGGGCAGCTCATCGGGTCCGACACCCCGATCAAGCTGCGCTTGCTGGAGATCCCGCAGGCGGTGCAGGCCGCCGAGGGCACCGCGATGGAACTCGACGACTGCGCGTTCCCGCTGCTGCAGAGCGTGGACGTTTTCGATGACGCCAAGGCCGCGTTCCAGGGCACGAACGTGGGCCTGCTGGTCGGTGCGCGGCCGCGCACGAAGGGCATGGAGCGCGGTGACCTGCTGGAGGCCAACGGCGGCATCTTCAAGCCGCAGGGCGAGGCGATCAACGCGGGTGCCGCTGATGACGTGAAGGTGCTGGTGGTGGGCAACCCGGCCAACACCAATGCGCTGATCGCGCAGTCGCACGCGCCGGACGTGCCCGCCGAGCGGTTCACGGCGATGATGCGGCTGGATCACAACCGGGCGTTGACGCAGCTGGCGAAGAAGCTGGGCACGTCGGTGACCGATATCCGCAGGCTGGCGGTGTGGGGCAACCACTCCGCGACGCAGTACCCGGATCTGTTCCACACCGAGGTGGGCGGCAAGATCGCCGCTGAGCAGGTGGAGCGCGCGTGGTTGGCGGACGAGTTCATTCCGACGGTGGCCAAGCGGGGTGCGGCGATCATCGAGGCGCGGGGTGCGTCGTCGGCGGCGTCGGCGGCGAACGCGGCGATCGATCACGTGCACACGTGGGTCAACGGGACCGCCGAGGGTGACTGGACGTCGGCGGGTGTGGTCTCCGACGGGTCTTATGGCGTGCCGGAGGGGTTGATCTCGTCGTTCCCGGTGACCGCGCGGGGTGGCCGGTTCGAGATCGTGCAGGGCTTGGAGATCGACGAGTTCTCCCGCGAGCGGATCGACGCTTCGGTGGCGGAGCTGTCCGAGGAGCGCGAGACGGTGCGCGGTCTCGGTTTGGTCTGAGTTTCGCGTTTTCGCGCGATGAGGGGCCGTGTCCTTGCGGGGGCGCGGCCCTTTTCTTGTGTGGTGGCGGCATTCCGGTGGTCTGGTGGCGCATCGCGGTGTCGAGGTCGGTGTCCGCTGCGGAGTCCGGTGGCGGGTGTGGTGAACACGTCGATGTCCACTGTGTACAGCTCGTCGCTGTGGTTTGCGCCGGTGCGCGAGATGGTGGCGGTTTTGGCTTTCAGCAACCGTCGTTGCGGGGCGGTGCGGCGGTGGTCGAGGCAGTACGGGAGGGATTCGAGGCGGTGTAGGGATCTGCGGCGGCCGGGTAGCCGTGGTGCGGCCGAAACGAGGTGAGGAGGTAAGCGATGCTGCCCAGGGACGAGCGTCGCCGCATCGAGCAGATCGAGAAGGGGTTGAGCATGCAGGACCCCGAATTCGCGGATCGGTTGCGGCAGGCGGAGCTGCCCGGGCGGTCGCGGGTTCGGCTGGTGCTGGGGATCGCTTCGGCGGTGCTCGCGGTGTTGTGCATGTTGCTCGGCGAGGTGGCGGGTTTCCTGCTCACCGGGGTGTTGGCGGCGTTGTTGCTGAGTTTGCGCGGGTGGCGGCTGGTGGCGTGGGTGCGGTTCACGGGCGCCAGCGGGGGCGGTATCCGGGGCGGTCGGCGTAGGGCAGGCCGAGCAGGGCGCGGGTGGCGCAGCCGCGTTCGTCTTCGGGCGGGTAGACCTGTCCGAGTTGGTCGCAGGGTCCGTCGCCGGAGCCGCATTGCTGGTGCACCCGCAGCAGGCGGGTTTTGAGTTCGCATTCGCGGAAGCCGCGGTGGACGCTGAGGTCGCAGCGTTTCGCGGTTCCGGATTCCTCGTCTTCGCGCTTCCAGCGCAGCAGTTCCAGATCGATGTTGATCTGTCGCCGGAGGAATTCGGCGAAGCGGTTCATCCTGCCCCCCGCCACGGTGCTTTTCGCCGGTGCCGCGGTGTTGCGGCCTGTCCTGGCTGGGACCGCTGTGTGCTCGGTTCGTGACGCGGTGCGCACGGTTCGGGTTCACGGTTCGGGGTGGGTCCAGCCGAGCAGCCGGTGGGCTTTGCCGCAGTCGTAGAAGCCGCGGTTGCCGGGCAGGTCGGTGCGCAGCGGTACGTGTGGCCAGTGCTGGGCGGCCAGTTGTGCCGAGGGTGTTTCGGAGATGGTGTCGGCGGCGACGATGTTGATGATCTCGTGGCCGTGCCAGTCGGGGTGCAGTGCGGCGAGGACGGCTTGTCCGACGGCGTCGCCGCGGACGTAGCCCCGGAGGTGGTTGGTGACCATGTCGGGGCCGGGGCGGTCGGCGATGGCGCTGCGGCGGTCGGTGGTCACGCCGTGCAGGCGCAGGCTGGCGATGCTCAGTTCGGGGTGGCGGCGGGCGAGGCTGTCGGCTTGGGCTTCGGCGATCCATTTCGACAGGCTGTAGGGGTCTTCGTTGTAGGTCGGGTGCCGCTCGTCGACCGGGAAGTAGTCGTAGTGGGCGCGGCGGCTGTAGGCGCCGCCGACGGCGTTGATGCTGGAGGCGGTGCAGATCTTGGTGATGCCGTGTTCGGCCGCGATGGTCAGGGCGTTGTAGCTGGCCACGACGTTGGTGTGGTGCACGGTGGCCGGGTCGGCGACGTGCGGGGAGCGCAGGCCGGCCAGGTGCACGATGGCGTCGGCGCCGTCCACGGCCGCGGACAGGTCGTCGTGGTCGCAGGCGTCGGCGAGCACGGTGGCGGTGCCGGGGGTTTTGTCGATGGCACGCACGTGGTGGCCGGCGTGGGCGAGTTCGCGGGTGACCGCGCGGCCCACCACTCCGTTCGCTCCGGTGATCGCGATGAGCATGGGTTCCTCCGCAGGTGCTTCCCCGGTGATGTCGCAATTTGGAGCTGGCGGGTTTTAGCCAGGAATTCACGTGGGCGGGGTTCTGGCGGGCAGGCTCTGCTTCCTAGGTTCAGCCGCGATCTTCGCCGATCGCGGCGTCCACTGGGAGGGAACACCATGCCACGCATCCCCGCTGTGCCCCGGCGCACCCTGCTGACCGGGACGTTGGCCGTTACCGCTAGCACTGCCCTGCCCGCTACCGCGCTGTCCGCTAACGAGCCGCCTGCTGCTGGGGCGGGGTTGCCGGTGGCGGCTCCGTCGATCTCGGGAACGTCGGATTGGGACGCCCGCTCCGCCGACGGGAGCATCGAGGTCCTCGACAGCAAGCCGAACAAGATCATCGTGCATCACACCGCGACCGCCAACAGTTCCGACACCTCGCAGTCGCACGCTTTCGAGCTGGCCCGCCAGATCCAGGACTTCCACATGGATTCCAACGGGTGGAGCGACACCGGGCAGAACTTCACCAACACCCGCGGCGGTCATCGGCTCGAGGGCAGGCACAAGAGCCTCGCGGCGCTGCAGGCCGGTGATCAGCACGTGGTGGGTGCGCACGCCGGTGAGCAGAATTCGGTGGCGCTGGGCATCGAGAACGAGGGCACCTACAGCAGCGCGTCGGTGCCGGGTGCGTTGTTCGAATCGTTGACCGAGCTGTGCGCCTACATGGTCGCGCAGTACGGCATCGAGGCCGGTGAGATCTACGGGCACCGGGACTTCATGTCTACCGACTGCCCCGGTGACGAGCTCTACGCCAAGCTGCCCGAGCTGCGCAGCGCCGTGGCCGCGCGCACGGGGCGTCCCGCGGTGGCGCCGCTGGTGTGGCCGTTGCTGCAACCTGGCGCGGCCGGGCCGCGAGTCACCGCCGCGCAACTGCTGCTGCGCGCCCGCGGTGCCGGGGACGTTCCGGTGGACGGGGTGTTCGGCGCTGCGACTCAGCAGGCCGCCGCGCGGTTCCTGCGCGACCGCGGTTTGACCGGTGCTGCGTGCTCGGGCACCCGTGTGGCCGAGCACGGTGTGTTCGGTGGCACGGCTTGGGCGGCGCTGGCGCCGGTGTTGGCGGTCGACAGTTCCGGGCAGGCGGTGCGTGCCGCGCAGGTGCTGCTGACCGCGCAAGGTCACCACACCGGGCAGGAAACGCGGTTCGGTGCTCGCACGCGCGCAACGGTGCGGGATGTGCAGGCCGCGTACGGGCTGCCGGCCGATGGAGTGCTCGATGAGGCGATGTGGCTGCGGTTGTTGCAGTGATCGCACGCGGCGGTGCCGCCCGGGCGAGTCGGCCCGGGCGGCACCGCGCGGTGCGTTCCAGCGCCTCAGCAGGGGGTGTAGCTCCCCCGGTCCGAGAGCAGGTCGTCGCGGGCGAATCCGTAGTGGGTGTCCTTGAACCGCATCCCCAGGTGTTTCAGCGCCCCCAGGAACGGGACCCATCATCGGGCCGCGACAGTAGCTCTTCGGGCTGAAACCGGGGCTACCGCGAAAAGCCGGAAAGGCGGAATTGCGCATTCCGTTCTCGCGGCGCTGCCCGATCAGCTATGCGGCTGCTTGGACGCGGCAGGGCGCGATCGGGCATGGTCGGACGGCGTCGCACCACGATGCGGACGCACCGGGCCGGACTCCCCCGGCATCTCGAGACCTCCGGAGGGATGCGAACCCGTGACCGACCTGCTCCTGCGCTGCGGCAACCTGCTCGACGTCGAATCCGGCGACTACACCGAAGGCGACCTGCTGTGCGCGGACGGCCGCATCGCCGAAACCGGCCGCGGCCTGACCGCGCCGGAGGGCGCGCGGGTCGTGGACCTGGCCGGCGCGACCGTCCTGCCCGGGCTGATCGACGCACACGTGCACGTCACCGCCGCCACCGCCGATCTCGGTGCGCTGCCGTCATGGTCGCCGTCCTACGCCGCCGCGCACGCCGCGCAGATCATGGGGCGGATGCTCGACCGCGGCTTCACCACCGTCCGGGACGCTTCGGGCGCCGATTTCGGGCTGGCCGATGCGCAGGCAGAAGGTCTGGTCCGCGGGCCGCGGCTGATGTTCTGCGGCAAGGCGCTGAGCCAGACCGGCGGGCACGGCGACACCCGCCCGCGCGGCACCCGGGTGCACGACGGGCACTCGTGCTGCGCCGGGCTCGGGCGGATCGCCGACGGCGTGGACGCGGTGCGCGCCGCGGCCCGCGACGAGCTGCGCAAGGGCGCGCACCACATCAAAGTGATGGCAGGTGGCGGGGTGGCATCGCCGACCGACCGCATCGACTCCACCCAGTATTCGACCGGCGAGCTGCGCGCCATCGCCGAGGAAGCCGCAGCCGCGAACCGCTACGTCGCAGCGCACGCCTACACCGGACGGTCGGTCAGCCGCGCCTTGCAAGCGGGCGTCCGTTCCATCGAGCACGGCAACCTCATCGGCGAGGACAACATCGCCGAATTCCTCGAGCACGAGGCGTTCCTGGTGCCGACCCTGGTGACCTACTGGGCGTTGCAGGCCGAAGGCCGCGATTTCGGCCTGCCGCAGCAGAGCTGGCGGAAAGTCGACGAGGTCCTCGACGCCGGTCTGGCGGCGCTGGAGCTGGCGCACCGCGGTGGCGTGCGGATCGCCTACGGAACCGATCTGCTCGGCGGGATGCACCGGCACCAGAACCAGGAATTCCGGATTCGCGGTGAGGTCCAGCCGCCGCTGGAGATCATCCGTTCGGCCACCAGCACCGCCGCCGAGCTGATCGGCATGACCGG
>X190_Common_House_Gecko__coassemble_337_pt1 | contig 9950 bp, 5 predicted proteins | sample X190_Common_House_Gecko__metabat2_low_PE_001 | metagenome-assembled genome bin X190_Common_House_Gecko
TCGTTCCGGAAGGAGCGGAGGACTTCGCCGCCCCGATCGGCTCGGGACCGTTCCGATTCACCTCCTTCGAGCCGGGGCGCAGCTTCCGCGCCGCCCGCAACCCGGACTACTGGGACGGCGCCCCGCACTTGGACGAGCTGGAGATCCTGATCAGCAACGACGAGGCGGCGCGGGTCAACGCGCTGCTGGGCGGCCAAGCCGACTACGCCCACGACCTCACCGCCACCACCGCGCGCAGCCATGAAGCGACCGGGCAGGTACGGATCCACCGGCTGCCGCTGAGCAACTTCCACGCCCTGGCGATGAAGGTCGACCGCCCGCCGTTCGACCGGCCCGAGGTCCGGCAGGCGTTGTGCCATCTCGTCGATCGCGAAGAGATGGTGCGCTCGGTGCTGCAAGGCAGCGGCCAGGTCGCCAACGACCTCTACGGCAAGGGTTACAAGTACTACGCGGACACCCTCCCGCAACGCGTCCAGGACCCCGACCGCGCGAAGTCCTTGCTGCGCAAGGCGGGAGCGGAAAACCTCACCCTGCAACTGCTCACCTCCGATGTGGCACCCGGCCTCCGCGAGGCGGCGCTGGCCTTCGCCGACCAGGCCAAGAAGGCCGGGATCACGGTCAACGTCACGTTGGGCAACAAGGACACCTACTGGTCGGACATCGCCGACAACGGCGCGCTGGTCAGCTACCGCTCGGGCGCCATGCCGATCGAGTCGCACATCTCGCAGCGCTTGTTGTCCGGCTCCACCACGAACAACACCAAGTGGCGGCGACCGGAGTTCGACGCGCTGTACCAGCAGGCGCAGTCCACTTCGGACGAGTCGCACCGCGCCGAGCTCTACGGGGCGATGCAGCGGCAGCTCTTCGACGAAGGCGGATTCTGCTGGTGGGGCGTGTCGGACTGGATCGTGGCCACCGCCGGTCGCGTCGGCGGCGTCGATGACGGCGCGCCGGCGAACACGCTGGACTGGGCTCGTTTCGACAGGGTGTGGCTGGGTTGACGGTTCCGCGCTACATCGCCCGCCGGGTCCTCGTCGGGATCGTGCAGGTCCTCCTCGTCATGGTGCTGGTGTTCTTCTTGGCCGAGGCGTTGCCGGGCGACGCGGCGGTCACCCTCGCCGGGGACAATCCGGACCCGGGCATCATCGCGCTGCTCCGTGCGCAACTGGGGCTCGATCGTCCGGCGTCGGTCCGGCTCGGTGACTGGCTTTCCTCGGCGCTGCAAGGAGACTTCGGCCATTCGCTGGCCGGTCCCCGCGCTGTCGTGGACATCATCGGTCCCGCCATCGGGCCGACCCTGCTGTTGGCGGGGAGCACGCTCGCCTTGATCGTGCCGTTGTCGCTCGGCCTGGGCGTGCTGGCCGCCAATCGCGAGGGAGGGGTGGCCGACCGCGCCATCACCACCACGACGCTCGGCTTCTACTCGGTGCCCGAATTCGCCATGGGGATCCTGCTGGTCACCGTGTTCGCGGTGCAGCTCCGTTGGTTGCCGCCCACCGCGGTCGGCAGCACGGACCTGTTGAGCCGTCCCGGCGTGCTCGTCCTACCGGTGCTGGTGTTGCTGCTGCGTCCGATCTGCTCGCTGAGCAGGCTCGTACGGGCCGGCATGGTGGAAGCGGTGCACTCCGGTTACGTCCGGCAGGCGCGCCGCGCCGGGCTCTCCCCGATTCGGGTGCAGCTCGCGCACGCGCTGCCGAATGCCGTGGTTCCCGCGGTGCAGCAGTTGGCCAGGACGACCGACTGGTTGATCGGTGGCGTCGTCGTGGTGGAGGCCATCTTCGTGATCCCGGGGCTCGGCACCACGTTGATCGATGCCGTCTCGGCACGCGATCTGCCGGTGATCCAGGGTCTCGCCGTGCTGTTCGCGACGGTGACGGTGTTTGTGAACCTGCTGGCCGACATCGTCGCCCGCCTCCTCGCCCCGGCTGCGGAGGTGAGCCGATGAGACGTCTGTTGCTCCCCGGCCTGCTCATCGCGGTTCCGGTGCTGCTGGCCCTGTTCGGGCCGCTGTTCGCCACGGACGCCACGGCCAAGGACGTCGCGTTCAGCAGCGGCCCCGGCCATCCGTTCGGCACGGATTTCGTGGGCCGCGATGTCTGGGACGAGGTCCTGCTCGGCGGCCGGTCGGTGGTACTCGTCGCGGTGGCAGCCACCGCCTGCACGTACCTGGTGGCGGTTCCGTTCGGCGTGCTGGCCGGCATGACCCGGAACCGGCTGGTCGATGAGGTCCTGATGCGTCCTTGGGACGTCGTGCTGGCGATCCCGTCCATGCTGCTGCTCCTTCTGCTGGCGTCAACGGCGCCGAACGTGCTGTGGGTGCTGGTGGTGATCGTCACCGTGATCAACCTTCCGGACGTCATCCGGATCTCACGCGCCTCGGCGCTTTCGCTGTCCGCGCGTCCGGCGGTCGAAGCGATGCGCTTGCAGGGCGAAAGCCGCCTGCGCATCGGACTGGGCTACGTGGCGAGAGCGATGCTGCGTACCCTCGCGGCGGACTTGGGGACCCGGTTCACCGGGGCGATCTACCTGGTCGCCTCGGCCAGCTTCCTCGGGGTGGGAGTCTCGCCGCAGGCCAGCGATTGGGCCGCGATGGTGGACCGCAATCGCACCGGGCTGTTCCTGCAGCCGTGGGCGGTGGTCCTGCCCGCCCTGCTCATCGTGGCATTGTCGGTGGGCGTGAACCTGACCTTCGACCAGTGGCTGCGGAAACGGGAACGCGGGGTGCGCAAGTGAACGTCGTCGAGACCGACGAACTGGACATCTCGCTCGGAGAGCAGCGATTGATCGCGGGGATGTCGTTCGCGTTGCCCGCCGGCGAGGTGACCGCGCTGGTCGGGGAGTCCGGAAGCGGCAAGACCACTGCCGGGCTCGCCTTGCTCGGCGAGCATCCGCCGGGAGCTCGCGTCGCGGGCAGGATCGAAGTGGCCGGCCGAACCGTCGAACCGGGCAAACCACCGGATCCAGGCGCGGTCGGCTACATCCCGCAGCATCCGTCCGCGGCCCTCAACCCGGTGCGGCGGGTCGGGTCCGTGCTGCGCGAGATCGCGCGTCGGCATCTCGGCGAGGTGCCACGCGCCGAGCGCAAAAGCTTGGTGCGCGACAAGGTCCGTGATGCGTTGCGAAAGGCGCAGCTGCCCGAAGGCGAAACGCTGCTGAACCGCTACCCGCACCAGCTTTCCGGCGGTCAGCAGCAGCGCATCGTGCTCGCCCAGGCGCTGGTCTGCGATCCGCGCGTGGTGGTGGCCGACGAGCCGACCACCGGTCAGGACGCGCTCACCCGCGCGCAGATCGTCGACGAGTTGCGCGGGTTGACCCACCAAGGCATCGCGGTGCTGCTGCTGACCCACGACCTCGACGTCGTACGCGGACTCGCGCATCGCGTCCTGGTCCTGCGCGCCGGCTCCGTCGTGGAATCCGGCCCTGCCCGGGACGTGCTCGCATCTCCGCAGCAGGAGTACACGCGGCTGCTGGTCGAGTCCCAGCCCGATTCGCGCGTTCCAGTCCAGGCCGAACCGGCGGACGATGCAGCACCGGTACTCGCGGTGCGCGAGTTGTCCGCCGTGCACCGCGCGCGAGGGAAGACCGTTGAGGCGCTGCACGAGGTTTCGGTCGATGTCCGGCCCGGTGAGCGGGTGGCGGTCGTCGGCCGCTCCGGTAGCGGTAAGACCACGCTGGCCCGCTGCCTCGCCGGCCTGCACCCGCACCGCGGTGGCGAAGTCCGGTTGGACGGCGAATTGCTGGCTGCACGGCTGCGCCGGCGGACCCGTCGGCAGCTGGCCGGTATCCAGTACGTGTTCCAGGACGCGCGAGCCTCGTTCAACGAGTTCGTACCGATCATCGACCAGGTCGCACGCACCGCGGAACGGTTGCAGGGCACCGACCGGGCTCGGGCTGGGGCGGAGGCCGCCGGGTGGCTGCGGCGAGTGGGACTGGACGACGCGATCACCACCCGGCATCCCGAGTCGCTGTCCGGCGGTGAGTTGCAGCGCGCCGCGCTGGTGCGCGCCCTGCTGGCCGAGCCCCGGTTGCTGATCTGCGACGAGATCACCTCCGGGCTGGACACGGTGACCCAGGCGGACATCCTCGCCCTGCTGCGCGAGCTGCAGGACGATGCGCGGTGCGCGCTGATGATCATCACGCACGACCTGGGTGTCGTCACGGACCTCGCGGAGCGGGTGCTCATCGTCGAGGACGGGCGGATCGTCGAGCAGGGCAGCACGGCGGAAGTGCTGCGCTCGCCGCAGCACTCGTTGACGGCTGCGCTGGTCGAAGCGGCGGCGAACCAGGTCGCCTCGGCCTAGCGATAGGAGCGTGGCAATCAGCCTGGGCACCCTCGGGCGGTGCGTCATCAAGAGCGTCATGAGCCGGGGTAGCTGCCGTGGGAGGAGCATGTCGTCGAACATGCATTCAATGCTTCCTGCTCGAACGCGCGTTCGTCATCACCGATAGGGGTGGAGGCGGTCCGCTCGATCGGGAAGCGCCACAAGTGAATCTATAACTCTGAGTGACAAACTGTTGCTTTCAGTAATGTCGGCGATGTCGCCCGGCGCACCCCGCGACCCGCCGCCGAAGCGCCGTTTCCGTTGCCTCGCCGGGAAAACCGGTCGATCGAGCCGTGGTCTGAGGACGCGTCGCCGCGTCGAATAGTGGGTAGCCGAGGCACGCGAGGCCGAAAGGAGGGATGTCGCCGTGGCTGAGCAGCATCCGCCGATCGCCGGCTATGACGAACTTCCGCTGGGTGCGCTGCAGCACCGGGTCCGCTCGCTGACCGAGGCCGAGCTCCGCGCGCTGCTGGATTACGAACGCGATCACGCCGACCGTGCCCCGGTCGTCGATCTGCTGGTGCGCAGGCTCGGGGAGCTCGAAGCGGGCGCCGAACCGTCACCGGGACCGGAAGCGACACCGGCCGACACGCCGCACCACTCGCGCGCGGGTTCTCCCGTGCCGCCCAGCGGACCGGCCGGAACCGGCCAGCCCACCGGACACGGCACCCGCGGTTCCACCGGCAAAGGCGCCGAGCACAGCGAATGACCCGCGTCGTGCGGTGAAGCGACCAGACGCGGTTCGTCGAGGGCGGCCGACCACAGGACCGGACGAGCCGGCCACCGGTACGGGCCGCCCTCGACCGCTCACAGCAGACCGAGCTGTTGCAGGTCCGTCACGTACTTGCCGATGAGCGAAGCCGACAGGTGCGGGATGTCCTCGTCCGCACCGATACCGGCCGCGCGCACCGCCTCGTGGAACCGTTCGGCGGGAATCCCGGAGCCCGGCACCGGCTCGTCCGGCTGCTGGAAGGCGTGCAGCAAGGGCAGCAACGAATGCTGCCGCTGCGTTTCCGGCATCGCACGAACAGCGGTCTCGAACCGGCCGATCCAGTCGTCGAAGTCGTCGATCCGCTGGATCGAGTGCCCCGCCTCGTTCAACCAGTCCACGAACACGTCCAGCGAGATGCCGTCATCGTGCGGATTCAGCACGTTGAACGTCTGGTACCCCGCCGTGTTCCGCGCACCCAGTTCGGTGATCGCTTCGGCGGTGAAGTCCGCGGGCAATCCGTCGTAGTGCGCCCGCGGCCGCGCACCGTCCGCGCCGGTCCGGTAGAAGGAACGCGGTGCGATGCCCGTCGCGACGAGGCTCAGCAGCAGCCGGGTGAACATGTCGGGCACGTTCAACTGCCCCGTGTAGCGGCTGTGCGCGAGGATCATGTCGGAACGGAAGACCGCGGCAGGCAAGCCGAACTGCGCGTGCGCTTCCCGCAGGAGCACCTCACCGGCCCACTTGCTCGTCGCGTAGCCGTTCGCGTAGGTCTCGTCGAGTTCGCGGACGGGGCTGGTGACCCGGATGTCGGCGTCCTCGTCGAGCGCGGACGGGTCCACTCCGGCGGCCACACCGACCGTCGACAGGTAGGTGATCGGCTTGATCCGCGTGGTCAGCGCCATCCGGATCAACTCGGCCGTGCCCACGACGTTGGGACCGAACAGCTGGCCGTACGGCAGCACGTGGTTGACCAGCGCGGCCGGGTGCACGATCAGGTCGACGCCGGTTGCCAGCCTGTTCCAGGTGGGCTCGTCGAGACCGAGGTCCGGCTCACCGATGTCCCCGGCGAGCACTTCGAGGTGGTCGGCCGCCAGCGCCCGGTAGTGCCGCAGGAGTTCCGGATCACCGCTGTCGAACGCCTCGTCCAGCCGCTTCCGCGCCGCCGCGGAGTCCGCACCGCGGACGATGCAGATGAGCTTTCCGCCGCGTTCGCCGAGCCGTTCCAGCCAGTCCAGGCACAGGAACCGGCCGAGGTAGCCGTTCGCGCCCGTCAGCAGCACGGTTTGCGGGGCCGTGTCATCCGGCCGGGGGAGGGTCTCGGCGGTGTCCAGCGTCTGCGCCGCGATGAACTTGTCGAGCGCGAGGTCGCCGGCGCGGACCTGCGTGCTTTCCCGGCCGTGCACTGTCGCGAAGGTGGGCCGTTTCGCTCCCGAGGACCGCTCACCCTCGATGTGCCGTGCGATCCCACGCAGGTCGTTGGCCGGGCTGATGACGACACCGACCGGAACTTCGACGTCGAAGATCTCCTGCAAGAGCTTGGAGAACGACAACGCGGACAGCGAGTCACCGCCGAGGTCGGTGAAGTGCGCCTCCGGACCCACGTCGCTGCCTGCGCACCCGAGCAGCGCCTGGGCGGCTCGGCTGACCGTTTCCAGCACCGGTTTGTCCCGTCCGGTGCGGCGCAGCGTGCGCAGCTCGCTGGCCTGCCCTTCGGCGAGTTGCGCGTACAACTGCTCGAGCTGCTCGCCGTACCGATCGGTGAGCTTGGGCCGCAGCAGTTTGCGCGCGTCCGAGAGCAACCCGTTCTCGTTGGTGAACGGCTCGGTTTCGATCAGGAAGTCGCGCGGGATCTCGTAGGAGTTCAGCTCGGCCTCGTTCGCGACCTGCTGCAGCGATTCGCCGATCCGCGCCTTGAGCGCCTCGGTGTTCCCGTTGCGCTCGAGTGCGTCATCGGTGGGCACGATCACCGCGAGCAGGTACGCGCGGACGCTGCTGCCGTAGACGAAGATCTGCTTGACCAGCGGGCTGGTGGCGAACACCGACTCCAGGTGGGAGACCGCGACGAATTCGCCTTGCGAAAGTTTCAGCACGTTCTTCCGGCGGTCGACGTAGGCCAGCCGATCCGGGCCGATTTCGGCCATGATGTCGCCGGTCTTGTAGAAGCCGTCCGCGTCGAATACCTCGGCGGTGACCTCCGGCCTGTTGAAGTAGCCCGGGAACAGCGAATCGGCCTTGAGCAGCAGCTCGCCGCGCGGATGCGGGGAGTCCGTGCGGAAATAGCCGAGTTCGGGGACGTCCACCAGCTTGTACTCGGTCACCGGCGGCCGCTGCACGTGCGTGTTGATCAGCACGCCACCGGCCTCGGTAGAGCCGTAACCGTCGTTCAGCGGCAGGCCCAGGCAGGATTCCACGAACTCGTGCATTCCGGTGGAGATGGGCGCGCTGCCGCACATGGCGTGCACGACCCGGCCACCGAGGAAGTTCTCCCGCAGATCCTGCTTCACCGCCGCGTCCAGTTCTTCCTGGTCGCCGAAGTCGGCGGCGCGCCGGTCGAGTTCGCTCTGGTACTGCTGGAACAGCATGTCGCAGATCCGCGGGACCAGCATCAGTTCCGTGGGCCCGCTCAGCGCGATGTCTGCGAAGAAGGTGGACAGATCGCTTTTCGCGGTGAAGTACGTGGTGCCGCCGTGCGCGAGCGAGCTGACCAGGGAAGCGCGACCCGCCAGGTGGCTCATCGGCAGGTAGCTGATGGTGATCGACGGAACGTTGCTCACCTTGGGCAGGAATCCGGCCCACACCCGGCGGACCAGCCATTCCGGGTACATGGCGCCCTTGGGCGTGCCGGTGCTTCCCGAGGTGTAGATGAGCAGCGACAGCGAGTCTTCCGATTCGGCGACGAACGGTGCCGGAGTCGGGATTTCCGCGCCCCGCTCGATCACCGTGCCGAGCGCTTCGGCGGCGATGCCGGATTCGGCCAGCCGGCGTGCGCCCGCCTCGAACTTCTCGCGTTCTTCGTCGACTTCGGGGTGGTGGTCGAACACGATCACCCGCGGCTGCAACTCGCTGGAGATCGCCAATTCGACGGCCTTGTCGAGCAGTTCGACGCTCGTGGCGATGACCCGCGGCCCGGTTTCCTGCACGATCGGCTGCAGCTGGCTCACCGGTGCGCTGGACTGCAGCGGGACGGAAACGGCGCCCGAATGCACGCAGGCGAGGTCCAGCGTCGCGTAGTCGGTGCTGGTGAAACCGAGCAGGCAGACGAAGTCGCCGGCACGCAGCGAACCGTGCTGCCATTCGGCGGAAATCGCTTGCACCCGCGACCACAGTTCGCGGTATGTGATGGTCTCGAACTCCGGGAGCAGCCGGTACGCGGAACGCCCGGTGTCCGGATCCTTGGTCAGTTCCTTCGCGCGTTCGCCGAGGGCCGGCCGATCCGCATAACCTTCCATGATCGTGGCGACGGTTCGCGCCAAGCCGATTCCTGGTTGTTGCAGCGTGGCGTGCACCGATTCGAGCGGCTTGGCGTCCAAGATGCGCGGATCTTTCGCGGCTACCTCGTCCAGACGCTGTTCCGTTTGCGCTTTGACCGATTTGTCGTCGATATCGTTCTCGGGGCGAGAACCACCCATTGCAACGATCTCCCAATGCTCGCGACTGATTGCGCCGGGTTCTTCGCCGAACCCCTGCACACGCCAAGTGATTAGCTCAGCTAAAGATATCATTGGCACGATGCAACCATCAGTACGCGAACGTTGTGGGTTACCTCTCAGGGGTCGAGCGAACGGCATCCGACGCGTGGTGAGCCGCAGCGCGTAGAACCGCGATACGGGGTTTGCGCACGCGATCCGTCGCCGAGAGCGGCCATCCGGGACGGCGTGCGGGGGCTGAGCGACACACCTCGGTGTGACGTAAGAAATGCTTCGGCGAGCCTCCGCAGGCCGGTGGCCGCGATGTTTACGGTTCGCACCATGTCGATCACCACGCGTCAACGGGTGTTCTTCCACCTGGGATCGCCGAAGACGGGCACCACCTATTTGCAGGAGGTCCTGTGGCGCAACCGGGAACCGTTGCGCCGCGCCGGTCTGCTCTACCCGGGCGACCGTCCGGAAGCGCACTTCCAGGCCGCGATGGACCTGCAGGGCACGCAGTTCCAGGCCGACTGGGAGGACGCGGACGTGCCGTCGGCGTGGCGCAAGCTCGTCGAGCAAGCGCGGCAGTTCTCCGGCGACGTGGTGCTGTCCCACGAGCTGTTCTGCACCGCTGCTCCCGAGGACGTCGAGCGGGCCATGTCGGACCTCGCGTTCGCCGAGGTGCACGTGGTGTGCACCGCCCGCGACCTGGCGCGTCAGCTACCCGCTGTCTGGCAGGAGGACGTCAAGAACCGGCACGTGGTGAGCTTTTCCGATTTCAGCGCCGGTGTCCGCGGCGGCGAGGGGCGATCGCACTGGCTCAGCGAACTGTTCTGGCAGCGCCAGGACCTCCCCGCGATCCTCCACAAGTGGGCGGTCGGGCTTCCGCCGGAGCGCGTGCACGTTGTGACCGTTCCGCGGCCGGATGAGGGGCCGAGCCGGCTGTGGGAACGTTTCGCCTGTCTGATCGGGGTAGACCCCGGTTCGTTCGACGCGCAGGTGGGTTCGCCGAACAAGTCGCTCGGCGTCGCCGAAACCGCGTTGCTGTCGCGTCTGAACGAGACGCTCGCGGACCGGCTGGACTGGCCGGGTTACGACAGCGTCGTCAAGTACCAGCTCGCGACCGAGATTTTCGGTGCGCGTGCGTCGCGCAGGCGCATCGCGCTGCCTGCCGAAGACCGACCTTGGGTGCAGGACCGAGCGAAGCAGCTGGTGAGCGAGCTCAGCACCGCTGCCTACGACGTGGTCGGCGACCTCGACGAGTTGCTGCCCGCGACGTCGAGGCAT